>OGGG01000277.1_pt1 | contig 60990 bp, 32 predicted proteins | sample 1571201 | NCBI WGS metagenome assembly OGGG01 (sample SAMEA2581946, study PRJEB24529) | metagenome | biome: Human gut stool | place: China | collected 2011 | reverse complement strand
TCAAGGTTTTAAAGGATTTAGAACAATAAAAAACAGGTAGTTTTTGACACTACCCGAACAGTAAAGGGGGGCAGGTATATGAGTAAGAGAAAAAGTAAAATATTGATCAGAAGAGCCATCTGCCTGATGCTTTCGGCAGTGGTAGGATTTACGGCACTTCCGCTGGAAATGCTGGCAGCACCGCAAAGTGCCGGGGAGCAGCAGGAGGATGTTCTGTCATTGGAGAATGATTTTATATCTGTCCATATGTCAGGAAAAAACGGTGGATTTTACATCTCCAATCTGGAAGGTGACAAGACCATCAAATCCGATAACAACAAAGACCTGTTATATCATAACGATGAATATGACACTTCCTTTACTTCCTTTCGGATTACCAGAAATGGCGAGACAAAAGACTATATTTTTGGCGGCGATTATTCCTTTGAAGGGATGCAGTCCGGCGAAGTGAATGTTTCCAAAGATGCAAAAGGTCTGTCAGCAACATGGACACTGGGTGAACTGACCTTCACCCAGCGCCTGGAGCTGGCAAATACCGGATCAAATGAACACGGCATGGTGATGATCCATTATGATGTACAGAATCATGGCACAGAGGATGTCAAGGTTCAGGCAAGAATGCTGCTGGATTCCGCGATCGGAGATCAGGATTATGTATGCTATGAAATACCGGACACTTCCTACGAGAGCAGTTTCATTGAAAAAGAATGTGTGATCGATGCGGCTCAGATCCCGACTGCATTTTATGCATACGATGACCGCTACAGTCCGGCGGCAACGGCATCGACCGTGATTTCTTCCAAAGGAATGTTAAAAAAGATTGCGTTTGCACACTGGAATTCTCTGGCAGCGACCGATTTTGATTTTGCCCCGGATACCACACTGGATTTTACCAGTGCAGGAAATGACCAGTACGGTACTGCGGACAGTGCCATGGCAATGTACTATGACCTCGGCACGATCGACGCAGGAAAAGAAGGGATCGTAAATACATATTATGGAGTATTCTCCAACGAGAAAACCGATCTGGAAAAAGATACCGTTACCTTCAATATGTCTGCACCGTCGGTTCTGGAGCTTTCCGCAGATGGCAAACATTATATTTCCACCTGCAACCGGGAAGAAAACGGCAGCTTCAAAGAAGATGGTATTTTTGATATCCAGGCAACCCTGAAAAATATATCAGGAAATACTAATTATAAGAAAATTGTAGTTGCGGCATATGCGGCGGAAGGATTTACACCGCTAAGCGAAAAACAGGAAGATCTCCCATATGAAACCAGCTATGCAGTTCCATATCAGAGTACCTATATCAATTTCAATGACGGTACACAGATCAAGATTCCATTTTATTTCCGGGCAGATGTAGACAGTGCCTCCAGCTACCGCAAGATCACGTTCAGGGTATTTAATCTGCCGGACGATACGGATGCCAGACTTTTATACGAAAATATGTTGTATGAAACGTCGATGTACATTCTCTGTCCGGGCGGAAACGGAGAACTGCCACGGATTACCTTCCACAGTGCCACACCGCAGATCCTCTACAATGAGCTGACAAGACACCTCTATGTAAGTGGAAACAATTTCTCCATGCTGGAGGATAAGAGCCGCTATACGCTTTATGCACAGGGAGCGGCAGATAAGCAGAAATACGAGATCCCGGCGGAAAATATTTCCGTGGATACCCAGGAAAACAAACTGGATATTCTGTTTACAAAGGAAATGAAACCGGATACCTATCAGCTTACGTTTGAATGGACGGAGCCGCCGTCAGGAGTGGATAAGATCACAACCGGTGATGCCCTGCGCGTGGTGATGACCGGTGATATCCGCTACCGCAACGATTATTACGGTATTCTGGCAGTCGTTCAGGATAAAGGAAAAACAGGGGAAAATGCAACTTATCAGATAAAAACCTATACAAGCGAAGACGCGTATAACAAGGATAAAAAGAATTACGAAGAAACGCTGCTTTTCTTCCAGGGAAGTTTCATAAAAGACGATACCTTTGATGCCGGTGAAAATGGAACGAATGCCCGCTATGTGGCGAAATCCATTGACGGAAATAAAGACAAAGTAGTGATCAACGGCTGTATCGATGCCCTGGACGGCACGGTGGAAGTTACGCAGAAAGACGGAACGATCAATACGGATTTTTCCGATATTACACTGAATGCTTCCGTCGAAAATACCAGAATCTACAAAGGCAATGCAGGATTTACCAGCATTGAAAACGGAACGGAATACGGACTTGTCCCTTATAATATGGACGGAGAAGAGCTGGAAGGGTTTGAAGATGAGACGATCACGCTGATCTACCCGGCGGCACTCAACGGACTGATGACACTGGCTGGAATGGCATTCAACCTCTCGTTTGCGAGACTTGGTATGATGTATGATACCGATGCAGGAAAAGCGAATGCAGTGAAGGTCGAAGATGCGGCAGGATTTGTGATGTCGTTTTCGGCACAACTGGATCTCAGCTTTTTGATTCCGGTGTCCAGGCGAAGTGAAACAGCGAATAAAAATGATAAGGTCACACAGAACGTTTTCGCAGACGATGGTGCAAAAGCAGATGCACTGCGAAGCGAGTGGAATAAAACCTACAGATCGACAGGCAGCTCATCCGGCTCCCTGTATCAGGATGGAAAGAAGAAAAATAATAACGATGACGATGATGATGATGACGATGGCAGCATCGATGCAGGCGTAGAAGTGAAAAATGTCCTTTATGGTATGAATCAGGGATTCCTTGGTGTCAACTTTGCAGCGGAAGTAGCACTGCCGGGTTATACAGAGGCGATGCCAAAGATCGAAGGAACGCTGGAAGTCAATACCGTAAATGACTGGAGCATGAACGTCGAAGGAAATGCTTCGTTCCTGCGTTCTATCACGCTGGAGATCAAGCTGGGAATCAAGAGCAAAAACAAGATTCCGATCGTTGATAATCTGTATTTCTATGTGCAGGGTGTCAAACCGGGCATCAACCTGGATTCCTTTGGTGTATGCTGGATCCTGGGCGGTGGCGGCGGATTCGAAAATCTGTACGATACGATTTTCTGCTGCAGTCAGGTCCCGCCGATCCGACTTCTGCTGAGTGTATCTTTCAGCCTGTTCCAGGCGATGGAGGCCAGAGCAGACCTTTCCCTTGGACTGACGGGATTTGGTATTAAGGTATCCAATCTGAAAGTTGCAAATACGGATATTGAGATCATGGATTATGCAAAACTGGAGACCCAGTGGATACCATATTTTAAGACGCTGATCCAGTGCAGCATCAGTTATCTTGGCATCATAAACGGAAAAGGATATATCGTGATCGATGGAAGCAAGGGCGCACAGGAAGCTTTCGAAGCTTACGCAGAGGCAAGCATCAACATTCCGGAGGTAATCCCGCTGATCGGCGGCATGCAGGTCGGAGGAGCGGCGCTTGGACTGAACACCAGGCGTATATGGGGTGCACTGAAAGTCCTGAAATTCTCAACCGGTATTTCCTATGCATATGGCGGTGATCTTTCCTTTGGATCACAGGCAGAGGTAGAGCCGACTTATCCGGAATATCTGGAAGAAGCCAGAAATACGGAAGGACTTTCCGGCAGATGGTATGCAGTCGGATATGATGAGGATAAACGGGATATGCTTTACATGAGCATAGGCTCCAATATTTATGAGAGAGCATCTTCATCAGGCGGTGCACTGGCAGATGCAGATGGAAATGTGGCAGCCAGCCTTCAGTCTGATTTCACAAAGACATACCACAATTTCACACTCGGAGCGTTCACAGAAGGAGGCGCACAGGTACTGAGTATTGCATATTCAGCAGATTCAAAAGAAGAAGCGATAAAGGCAAAAGAAGGACTGCGGATCGTGGATGAAAGCAGCCAGAGCTATGCACTTCAGTATTATGACAACGATAAAACAGAGCAGGAAAACGAGAATGCAAATGCAAACTTCTCTTATAATGAAGAGAAAAAAGAAGCAACGATCGTTGTATCCTTTACAGATGCGAATTTATACAATAAAACTTATACGGTTACAACCGCAGCCGCATCAGAGCTGATTCTTTACGGAGTAGCACCTCTGCCGGAAGTTACCTCGGTACAGACGGACAAAAAACAGTACAGCAATACCGACCGCACGATCAATCTGACCTGGAGCGGCAATAAAAAAATGTCCGATCTGGAAAAACTGGATGTTTATATCATCGAAGATCCGGATGCAGATACCGAAGGCGGCACACCGATCGCATCGTTCGAAACAGCAGAGATCGCAAAAGGAAGTGCGGCGGTCCAGATTCCGGAAACCATGGAAGGTGGCAGTTATTATGTAAGACTTGTTTACAGCCAGGAAGAAGTTACCACCGGAATCCTTGATACGGAAACAGCCTTTACTTACACAAACAGCAATCAGCCGGCGGCACTTGCTTCTGTGAAAGCAGAAAATGCAGGTGATCTGCAGATCCGTGCTTCTCTGGATAACATCACGGATACAAAATGCCAGGGCGCACTGTTTAAAGTATATGAAGTAAATGCAAAAGGCGAAAAAGAAGAACTTTCGGATTACAATATATCCGCAGTCAAAGATGAGAACAATCAGATCTATGCAGTGCTTGGCGGAACAGGCGAAACAAAAGTGACGAATGAACAGGGCAAAGAAACTGTGGAAACCATCGGCCTTACGGCAGGCACAAAATACGTGATCGGTGCGACACCGTTTAACCGGCTTCTGGACAGCGAAGGAAACCTGACTGGAATCATCTATGGAGAAGAAACGTTTGCAGATGTGCTCACCTTAAATGAACCGAAGAAGGCACAGATCACACTGGAAGCAGATCAGGAAAAACAGCAGGTCGGAAGGATCGAAAATACACAGGACGACAACGGAAAAGTAAAAGAAGAGACAGTATATTATGATACTTACATGAAATCAGATATTACATTTACCGCACAGTCCGATATGGATATTTCCGGAACCTGGGTACTGGACGGCGAAGAAGGAAAAACAGGAAGCTTTACACAGACTTCTTCGATTCCGATCGTCCTTAAAGAACTGGCAGACGGAGATCACACGATCCAGATTTACGGAACCAATGCAAACGGCGATGGATTTGAGAAGAGCTTTGTATTTGTGGTCGATACCACAGCGCCGACCCTGATGCTGACGTCCCCGACCAATGGTTCCGGGTTCGCAGAAGATGGAACGCTGACGATCAGCGGAATCACAGAAAGCGATGCTTATATGACAATCACTGTGGACGGAAAACCAGTCGCCAGAGAAAAGACGCTCCGGGAGCTGGGGGCAGAGATCAGTGATGAAAATGAATTTTCCTTCAGCATCAACGTTGGAAAGGGATATTATAAGAAAGATATAGAGATTACAGTCAGTGATGAAGTCGGAAACAGTCAGAGTGCAAAATCCCGTATTTTTAATGAGGGTATGGGAAATATCAAAGCACTGGATCTGGTGCTGAGTGCCGATACGACAGACAGCACAGAAAAGAAGTGGGTATCTTATACAAACAAAAACCTGTATCTGCGTGATATGGACGGGGCAGAAGTAGCACTTCAGCTTTGCGGAATCACAAACGATGACCAGAGGATCGTGTTTAACGACCTCGATAACGTGGAACTGGAAGTGACTGTGATCAAAGGGGCGGCAACACTTGACGGCGATAAGCTGATCGTCTCCAAAGACGGACACGGATTTGTGGAAGGTAAATGGCATCTGGCCAAAGGAGCAGCGATGAGTGTTTCCTGTACCTATGGCGCCGAAGTACTCGGACAGATAAAAGAAGAGGACGGTTATCAGATGATCTACCATGCAAATGGCGGAAACGGCGTGATGACCGCCCCGAACAGTCCTTATCCCAAATCAAATCCCTTGCAGGCGGCAAACTGCAGCTTTACACGCGATGGCATGGAATTTGTCTGCTGGAACACAAAGGCAGACGGAAGTGGAACCACTTACCGTCCGGGTGACAAATTCTATATCACAGAAAATATGGAACTGTATGCTATCTGGAAGAAAACTTCCAATCCACCGACTCCACCGACGGAAAAACCATCCGTCGAAAAACCTTCGACCGATAAGCCAGATACACCGCAGGATGTGACGGTCGGCAAAGTTTATACGGTCGGAAAAGCAAAATATAAAGTAACTTCGAAAAATACGGTTACTTATGTCGCATCCACAAACAGGAGAGCGAAAAAGCTGACCATCCCGGCAACCGTCCGGATCCAGGCAAGACAGTTCAAAGTAACCGGTATCGGTGCAAAGGTCTGCAAAGGAAATAAGAAGCTTACAACTGTGACGATCGGCAGGAATGTGACGACCATTGCAGCAAAAGCATTCTATAATAACAAGAATCTGAAGAAGATCAACGTCAAGACGCAGAAGCTTGCAAAGATTGGAAAGAATGCATTCAAAGGCATAAACAAAAAAGCAGTCTTTGCCGTGCCGAAAAAAGTAAAGAAGAAATACAAAAAGAAATTAAACAGAAAGACCGGATACTTGAAAAAAACAATGAAGATAAAGTAAAATGATGTGGGTGTCAAAAGTCCCCAACTATGATGCCTACGGATTGTTCCGTGCGTTGCACTCCCACAATCCTCCCCAGTATTCGCATATCGTGGGATTATCATCCCACTTTTATGCTCATATCGGGGCGGGTCCCAAGGTCTTTCATCCACCTATGAGCAAGCTCATGTGGATTTAGACCTTTTGACCCTGGCATCGTAAAATAAAAAAGAAATCAAAAACGGAACGCCATAACTCCAGAACGAAATCTTCTGCGTGTTATGGCTGTTCTGCTTCCGGAAGGAGAGAAAGCAGATGAGCGGAACAAAAACAGACAGAAAAGACAGAAAGATCAGCAGAGCAGTACCGGTACTTATTATGGCTGCTGCAGTGCTTGCTGTGATTGCAGCCGTGTTTCTGACATCCGGGATACGGCAGCGCGAAAAGGCAGCAGAACTTCTGGAGGCGGCAAGGCAGGAACAGCAGCAGGTCGCAGAACATGTAGAACAGCCGGATCGGGATACGTATCTTACCGTAGATGGAAAAGTAGTGGTTGGATTTATAAAAATCCCATCGCTTTCCATAGAGTATGCCGTTTTAAATACCTTTGATAAACGTACCGCAGCCTGCTCACCGGGCATGGACGGCAGAACCATGCCATGGGATGCAGAAGGCATGACGATCTATGGCATCCGGTCCTTTACCGGAGCTTTAAAAAAACTGGAAGCCGGAGAGGAACTGATCTTTGAAGATCTGGCCGGAGAAGAATATTCCTATCAGTACATCACAGAGACAAAAGAGAAAGTGATCGATCATGGAATCCGGATCGTATGTGCAGGAAAAGATAAAAAAGAGCGGGCAGCGTATCAGTTTGTACAGAAAAAATAGAACAGCATTTTGAAATGCTGTGAATATGTTTAACATGGCACATATATAATAATACAATTATTATATATGTGCCATGTGTCGTTTTGCGTAATCTGTTTTCGCACGATTTGCAAAGACTAAGACGAAACTTTGTAAGCTATGCATTTTATCGTATAATCTTTATAAGACATAAAAAATTAAAAAAACTATTGCATTTTTTGACGTTTTTGAATATACTGAATGTAACAGAGTTGCCTGAAGTCTTTTTGACATTGGGGACCAAGCTGAGACTTGTTCTCAGCTTTTTTACATTAAGGAGAGATTTTATGGATTTGAAAAAGCCATTGACCTTTGATGAACAATTGGATAAGTTAGCAACCCATGGGATGATTATCACAGACAGAGAAAAATTATTATAAAGATAGCTTGATTGTGAAGCATCATAAAACAAAATACTCCAGTAAAATGCCGTTGTGGGTTATTGTGGAATTAATGTCTTTTTCTAATATGTCTAAATTATACAGTTCCATGTATTATTCAGAAAAAGATGCTATTGCCCACATGGTTGGTGTTGGAAGAGATACATTAGAAAATCATCTGCATTGTTTATCAGTTTTGCGAAACAAATGTGCACATGCGGCCAGAATGTATAATACAGATTTTAATCCACCGGCAAAGTTTACAACTTCATTTTTGAGAAAACATTCAGAAATAAAGAACAACTCATTATTTGCGTATACGCTTGTATTGTTAAAAAGATTACCAGATGAGGGTAGTAAAGCGAGCGTTGCAACACAGACCGTGTCGTTTCGGAAAGACACTTGGTCTGTGATGCTGCAATCAAACAGATCAATACCAGAAGATACGCAGAAGGATTTGAGGATGATCACGATGAAGTTCTGTGTTACGGAATTTCATTTTTAAGAAAAAGATGTAAAGTGAGGAAAAAATGAATACAGCGAATAAAAATAAAGTTTTACGATCATATATAATTACCTTTCTGATATGTTATATAATATTTATTTTGACAGAAAGTTTGTACAGAACAGTCCCATGGCAATATGATACAGGAGATTATTGGTCAAGAGGAGAAACTCTTGTAAAAAATGGATTTCTGTTAAACAGTATAGATGGATTTCGAGGATATGTTTATCCGCTGTATTTAGCGGTTATAAACAGGATTGGAAATAAGATGGCCTGGTATGTTATGAACCCGGCGATTATCAGTGTAATGTTATTATATATTATATCGAAAAATTTTGAGTGCAGGAAAGAAAAGGAGTTTATTACAAAAGTAACCGTTGTAGCAGTACTTTTCTGCATACTCTTTACAGGAAACATTGCATTTCCGTTGTCTGATATGCTGCCATTACTTTGTATATGTATTGCTTTGACCTTTTTGTCAGAAGGAACGCAGGAAAAGGGAAAAAAGAAATTTGTATATTCGTTAGGTGCTGGTGCTTTTGCATATTTTTCTTATAATATAAGAACAATTTATCTGTTTGCAATACTGGGTTTGCTCATATTATGTGTTGTGATGAACATAAAGAACAATAAGAATAGACATACTATAGAAAACATTATAGTGGAATTTGCAGAAATTGCACTGGGAATATTAGCAGCAGGCATTCCTCAGGCAGTTATGAATTATAAAAATTTAGGCAGTCTTAGTATTGGTGTTCCAACAAACGGTTTAATGTTACAGCAGATGTTATGGGGAATTAAGTATCAGAGATATGATACTTATATGCCACGGATAACAGATGCAGCTCATCCGAACCCACAGATATATTTTACAGATGCAGCAGGATTGAAGATATTAGAAGAAATGAATTTAGATTCTTTTTCAACGTGGGGCGATTTTTTTCGATTATTTATTCATCACCCAATCGATGTTGCGGCAATCTATATCAGGCATTTTATAAATTTTATCTTTCCGTGCTGGCCTGAGGTATATGTAAGAAATTTAAATTCTTCGAAATGGCTGCTGGGAGTAATCGGATTTTCAACCCTTTTTATCAGTGTTCTTTCGATTGTCCTGAATAGTTGTAAATCATGGAAAACTTTAGGGCGGCTGACACCGGTGCTTGTACCATCTATATTGATCATTCCTGGTGCTGTTGAATACAGATTTTCGATAGGGATTTATTTCTATTTTATCATGAATCTGTGCTTTAATATTGACTGGAAAGGATTTGTACTAAAAATAAAAGAGAACTGGTGGAAAATATTGCTGGTCTATATTATTATATTGGGATTATGTTTTGCTATATGGTCGAGCATGTTATCAGGTGAAGCAATAACGCCGTTGACGTTTTAAAAGTTAATATACGTATTTCATTGACACTCGTTATTTTATTTCATATAATAACAAAAGAAAACAGATTACACACAAAGACAGAGCATGGTCTGTTGTAACGCACAGCAGACCATGTTTTTTAACAAGGAGGTTTTTTATTTATCATGTCCAGTGACTCGATTTCATTGGTTATTATTCTGGTCTGTCTTATTTTATCCGCATATTTTTCGGCAACAGAGACAGCCTTTTCCACGATGAGCCATGCACGTATGAAAACCATGGCAGACAAGGGTGACAAGTCCGCAGCACTTGCCCTGCATCTGGCGGATAATTATGATACATTGCTTTCTGCCATTCTGATCGGAAATAATCTGGTCAATATCCTGCTTTCTTCGATCGCGACATTGTTGTGCGTTAAATTTTTAGGAGAACAGACAGGTGCGAGCGTTGCCACTGCATCGGTTACGGTTGTGGTGCTCATTTTCGGTGAGATTTCGCCGAAAAGTATTGCAAAAGAATCACCGGAAAAGTTTGCCATGTTCTCAGCACCGTTTATCCGTGCCCTGATGGTGATTTTAAAGCCGTTTATCTGGCTGTTTGCCCAGTGGAAAAAGCTGCTTGTCAGGATGTTCAACAAATCGTGTGATGATCGTGGTATTACGGATGAAGAATTGATGACTATTGTGGAAGAAGCAGAACAGGAGGGCGGGATCGATGCCGATGAAAGCACACTGATCCGAAGTGCGATCGAATTTATGGATCTGGAAACCAGTGATATCTACACGCCGCGTGTGGATATTGAGAGTATTCCGCTCGATGCGACCAAACAGGAGATTGCGAAGATGTTCCTGGATACCGGATTTTCCAGACTTCCGGTTTATGATGATGATATTGACCACATCGTAGGTATTGTGAATCAGAAGGATTTTCATAATTTTATTTATCACACTGACCGACCACTGAAGGATATCATCCGTCCGGTGCTGTTTATCACACCGACGATGAAAATAGGCGTTCTTCTGAAAAAGCTTCAGGAGAGCAAAACACATATTGCGATCATTCTGGATGAATTTGGCGGAACCGAAGGTCTGGTTACGATCGAAGATATCATCGAAGAGCTGGTCGGTGATATCTGGGATGAGCATGATCATGTAGTAAAGGAGATTGAGAAGATTTCGGACCATGAATACCTGATGAGTGGTTCAGCAAACATAGACAAAGTATTTGAACTGCTGGACATTGAGAAAGCGGTGGATGTCAATACCCTGAGTGGCTGGATCATGGAAGAACTGGGGCAGATCCCGAAAGAAGGCGACAGCTTTGTAAGTGATGGCGTGAAAGTGATCGTTTTGAAGATGGATGACCATCGCGTAGACAAAGTAAAAGTCTGTCAGGAAAATCATTGATAATTTTTAATCTGGAGAGGAAAAGGGATGAACAAAAGAGAAGTCAGAATGCTGGAATTTCCGCAAAAAGGAGATGAAAGGGGACATCTTGTCATTGTAGAAGGGATGAAAGATGTTCCCTTTGATATAAAAAGAATTTTCTATATTTACGGATCAGATAAAGATGTGGTAAGGGGACAGCATGCAAACCTGAAAAGCCAGTTTGTTTTGGTCAATGTTGCCGGTAAAAGCAAGGTCCGGGTAAAGGACGGCCTGGGAAATGAAGCGGTATTCAGCCTGAATCGTGCACATACCGGTATTTATCTTCCGGAAATGGTATGGAAGGATATGTATGATTTCAGTGAGGATTCTGTCTTGCTGGTATTGTCCAGTGAGCATTATGATCCGGAGGAATATATCAGAGATTATGATACTTTTGTTAAAATGGTACAGACAGAAGAAAAGAGAGAAAAAGAATGAAAGTTTCAATCGTAATACCGGTTTATTATAACGAGGATAATCTGCGTCCCCTTTATGCAGATATAAAAGAAAAAATTATTGACAAAATCGATTATGATTACGAAATAGTCATGGTTAATGATGGTTCAAAAGACCGCAGTTATGAGGTTATGCAGGAACTGGCAGGTCAGGATCCCAACATAAAGATTGTCAGTCTGTCACGTAATTTTGGTTCACATGCAGCTATTTTGTGTGGACTGGAAAAATGTACTGGTGATTGTGCAGTAGTAAAGGCGGCAGATCTTCAGGAGCCTACGGAGCTGATCCTTAAAATGGTTGAAAGCTGGAAGAAAGGCAATAATGTTGTACTTGCAGTAAGGCAGGACAGGGAAGAAAGTTTTGGAACAAAACTGTTTGCAAATACATATTATTGGATGGTCAGAAAATCGGCATTGTCCAATATGCCAAAAGGTGGATTTGATGTGTATCTGCTGGATCAGAAAGTTATCCGGGTATTGTTGTCACTGGATGAGAGAAACAGTGCACTTACCGGACAGATTCTCTGGAGTGGTTTCAAGACAGAAGAGATCCCTTATGTGCGTCTGGAACGAGAAATCGGAACGAGTAAATGGACATTAAAAAAGAAAGTACGTCTGGTGGCAGATACTCTGTTCAGTTTTTCAACACTGCCGATCACGCTGGTTACTATGATTGGAACGCTTTCCTGTATCGGTGCGGTTATATGGGGGATTGTTGTTCTGGTATGTAAGATCATGGGAATGATTCAGGTAAGCGGCTGGACAACCTTGTTTATTTTCAATCTGTGCAGTTTTGGAATTATTATGGTAACACTTGGTATTCTTGGAGGGTATTTATGGAGAACCTTTGATGCATCCAGAAACAGACCGACTTACATTGTTGAAGATGAAAATACATTAGATCAGGAAAAAGGAGAGAACAAACATGAAGATCATGCCTAATCGTCTGGATCGTGGATTTGAAATGCATCAGAAAGAGTTTGAACAGAAAGCTCTGGAGGTACTCAGATCTGGCTGGTATGTACTTGGAAACGAAGTAAGAAATTTTGAAACAGAATTTGCAGACTATCTGCAAGTGAAAAACTGTGTTGGGGTTGCGAGTGGTCTGGATGCATTGTGGATTGCATTCCGTGTTCTTGGTATTGGCGTGGGTGATGAGGTGATCGTGCAGGGAAATACTTACATTGCAAGTGTAATGGGAATCACGATCAATGGTGCAACACCTGTTTTTGTAGAGCCGGATGAATATAACAATATCGATGCTGACAAAATAGAAGAGAAAATCACAGAGAAAACAAAAGCAATTCTTGTAGTACATTTATACGGTCAGGCATCTAATATGGGAAAAGTGGTAAAACTGGCTCAGAAATATCATTTAAGACTGGTAGAAGACTGTGCGCAGTCCCATGGTGCATGTTTTGATGGGAAAACGACAGGTACATTTGGCGATATCGGCTGTTTTTCTTTTTATCCTTCGAAAAATCTGGGGGCATTTGGTGATGCGGGAGCGATTGTCACAAATGATGATAAGATTGCAGAAGATGTAAGGGTTTTCCGCAATTACGGAAGCGAAAAAAGATATTATAATAAAGTAGTTGGTGCAAATTCCAGACTGGATGAAATGCAGGCAGGTCTTTTACGTGTGCGTTTGCAGCATATGAAAGAGATTACAGATGAAAGAGTACGATTATGCGAAAGATATCAGAAACTTCTGGACAATCCATTGTTACAGCTTCCAAAAGTAAGAGAAGGTGCGACGACGGTATGGCATCAGTTTGTGATTCATTGCAGCCGGCGTGATGAACTGATCGCATACCTGAACCAGAAGGAAATCGGAACGATTATTCACTATCCGATTCCACCGCACCTGTCAGAAGCTTACCAGTATCTTGGCTTAAAAGAAAGGGCATTGCCGATCACGGAACAGTATGCAAAGGAAGTCGTTTCAATTCCATTGTATAATGGAATGACAGAGGAAGAGCAGGATTATGTAATTACCTGTCTGAATGCTTTTGGGAAGGAATAACAAGTTATGGAACATCGTTACAGTGCAGCATATGGGGAAGTGGCAATCCGTCCTTTAGAAAAAAAAGATATTGAGAATCTGCGTATTTGGAGAAATGATACATCTCAGACCAGATTTTTGAGAAACATCGGACATATTACCAGGGATATGCAGGAAAAATGGTATGAAGGATACTTGCGGGATATGGATTCGATGGTATTTGCGATTGAAGAAACCCAAAGGTTGAAGCGAATGGTCGGAAGTCTGGCATTATATAATTTTGAAAATGGAGAGGCAGAGATCGGACGGCTGCAGATTGGGGATCTGGAAGCCAGAGGTCATGGAATTGGAGGAAAAAGTTTTGTACTGGCTATGGCTGTAGGATTCAAAAAATTGGGACTGAAAAGAATTTATGCGTCAGTAAACAGAGAAAATCTGGCAGCATACAAAAGTTATACGAAAATAGGATTTCGGGTGTGCGGCAGTCATGCATCACCGGTAGATGGCATAGAGGATGAAATCGAAATAGATGAAAAACGCTGGTCAGATAAGAATCCGTATTTTAATGAGATTATATTATTTTCGTAAGACAGATAGGATAAAATTATGGAGAATATCATAAAACATTGCTGGAGTTTCTTTGAACAGGTATGTTACCTGATTTTGGTGAAAATACTGCACATAAAAATAAATCCCAAAGCATGGGAAGGTCTTATGCAGTTTGTAAAATTTGGAATCATTGGTGTAAGTAATACTCTGATTTCCTATGTGATCTATCTTGCAGCACTGGTTGTTTTTCAGAAAAACAACTGGTTTGGAGAAATGGATTATCTGATTGCTCAGATTTTAGGATTTTTATTGAGTGTTTTATGGTCTTTTTACTGGAATCGTAAATATGTGTTTTCTTCAGATGAAGAAGAGGTACCATGGTTTCAGGCACTTGTGAAAACCTACTGTTCTTATGCTTTTACAGGATTATTTTTAAACACGGTATTATCTGTATTATGGGTTGAGAAATTGGGAATATCCAAAATGATTGCCCCTATTTTAAATATTTTTATAAGTGTTCCGGTAAATTTTGTAATGAATAAATTTTGGGCATTTAAAAGGCAGGAGAGAAAGAATGACGGTAAAAAAGAAAAATAAAATAATCATTCACACAGGGGTGTTTGCATTATTTCTTTTGATCAGTTTTTTAATGAACTGGTCTCTTTTGTTAGGAGAAAATGTGATGAAATGGGATATCTGGGATGCAGAATATCCATTTCAGGTACTTATGTCAGAAGCGATAAAAAATCATACATTACCGCTATGGAATCCTCTGATGCGTAATGGAACACCACATTATGCAGTTTTAGGAATGCCGGTGTGGTATATTATTACATTGGTTATGGCATATGTCGGATATACACCTGCAACAGTAGCATTTTGTTATGCGATCCATATTGCGATTGGCGGTTTTGGTGTATATCTGTTGGCAGGACAAGAATTGAAAAATATAAAAGAATTGTCTCGGACTGATGATTGTGCCTGTTTTTTAGGTGGAGTGCTTTATTGTGGAAGTGGTTTGTTTTTATCTAATGCACAGCATATTATGATCATTATATCGGCCGCATGGATTCCGTATGTCTTTTTAGGAATGCGGGCTTTTTTGCAGAAAAAGCATCTGATATTTGCACTGGGAACCGGATTTGCAGCATCCCAGCTATTGCTTGGTGGATATCCGGAGATGTTTTTTAATCTGTTTTTGTTTTTAATTCCATATACTTTGTATTTTGGATACGATAAAAATAAGACATTTTGTAAAAATGTAATTTCCTGTGCCGGAAAGTTTGTTCTTGTTTGTATTTGTACCGTTATATCCGGTGCAGCGATACTTCTTCCTTTTTTGAAAAATATGTCACTGATCACAAGAGGAAATGGTCTTGGACAGGTGGCAAGTGGATATTCACCGTTGATATATTTATCTGTTTTATTTCCGGAAATGCTGAACTTTATACCGTATGGAATAGGTATGTCAAATTTTTATATGGGGATTATTACGCTGTTGCTACTACCTGTGATATTGGAAAGAAGACAGAAAAATAAGAAATTATATGGCAGTCTGGCTGTGGTGTCTTTTTTTCTGTGTATGGGAAGGACTGCATTTATATATATGTTGTTATACCGTTTTGTCCCAATGTATGCTAGTTTTCGATTCCCTACAACAAATCGGGTTTTTCTGATGATTTTTGTTATGCTTACATTCGTTCCAGCTTTATCAGATATTATGAAGACAGGAAACATTCCCCTAAAGGTAGTGAAAGTCACATTAAGTTTGATGATTGTTACATTACTTATGGGAAGTATTTCGGGAATGATAGTCAATGTTGTAAAATCTGGTTCGGAAACAGATATTACGAAGTTACAGGGATTTGCAGAGTCTGCTATAAGGGTTTCTATTATATTGAGTGTTTATTTTTTGGCTTTTTATGCGATTTATAAAAAACAGGTTTGCAAATTGTGGCGAAAAGGTTTTATAGCAGGAATTATAATTGTAGAAGTTTTTACATGGTTCCTTTTAGAAACACCACTTACAATTGCTGAATATGCGCCAGGGGAATATTCTTCAAACCAGGAAGTTCGAGATGAAGTAGATCAGGAATTTGAAAATTATGCTCAAAGAAAATCAGGTGTGAATTTCGCAGAGTCTGCTCGCAGTACAAGTCAATATAACAATCAAGAAATAGTATATAATAAAACCTTTGATGAAGAAGGGTATTATTCATTTTTACTTTCTGCCGCTGAAGAATTCAAACAGACTTATAACCGAAGTATTATAGAACAGAACCCGGTTGTTTATTTTACAAATAATGTAGTGACATCAAATGATATATCCTATAAAAAATGGATCAATCGGTGCAGCAATGATCCGGAACAGATCTTTGTAAAAAAGGGACTGGATGAACCGATCACATCGTATCAGAAGCTGGAAGCGAAAGTTGTGGCAAGAGAAGAACTGAATCTGATAAAGACGGAGAAAGGTTGTCAGATTGCCGGGGAATTGAGTGTGGCGGAAGATAAAACGGGAAGAGTCCGGCTTTATCTTGCAGATAATGTCGAAGATGAGATTTTTCTGAAGGTCAGATTTACGGACAGCAACGGAGAACAACAGTCTTATAAAGGTGATTTTACGGTAAAAGAAGAGGAAGGCGAAAAGTATGTGGATATTTATTTCCCTTCGGTAGACCAGACATATCAGCAGTTAAGAATCAAAGGAGATGCTGCAGAAGCAGAAAAAGCAGAACTGGTACAAACAGAAAGAATGACTTCAGATGGAACAGTTGATGTATCATGGTTTGGATTTAACAGTATCCAGATGAGCGTAGATGCACCGACAGAAGGATATGTGACGCTTCTTCAGTCGAAGCACAGTGGCTGGACTGCATATGTAGATGGAGAAAAGGTGGATATCAGTACGGTAAATCATTGCTTTATGGGATTACATGTCAGCAAAGGAAAGCATACGATAACTATGAAATTCAGACCAGTCGAATGGTTTACAGGTGTTGCATTTTCAGCATTGTATGTGGTTGTTATGATAGCAGTGTTTATTGTATACTTGAAGAAAAAACATTATATTTCATCAGATATTACAAAAAAACGCTTGACGGAACAATGAAATCGAATATGCCTGCATAGCAAATGGCACGGAACGTTGTGCCGATGATGCGGTCGATCGCAGAAAGATGCAGAAGTTTGATAAGGAAGAAGAAAGAGAAAAAGTAAAAGAAAACTACAAAAGAGGGGGGAGAGACTATGCTTGAATATATTGGCGGGATAGAGAGTTATGATTTTTTTGTCAATCTTGGAAGTGTGCTTGGAAGTATTCTTCTGATCGCGTTGTACTATCATAAGAACCGCTCCTGGAAAAAAACAGCAGCCGTCTATCTGCTGTCGCTGGCGGTTCTGCAGGCTGGAATGTTTGCCGGAAGGCTGGTGCGCGGACTTTCTTATGGGGAAGACTGGAATATCATTCATATCATTACGAAGCCGAATGGAAATCATTTCATCGGGCGTGTACTGTTTGCCATGTTGGTCTTTCCGCTTCTGTACTGCCTGATTTTCCGTAAAAAGAAAAAAGAATGGCTGGAATACCTGGATATTCTCTGTATCTTCCTGGCATTCCAGCACATTTTCAACCGGATCGCCTGCCTGTGCGGCGGCTGCTGTATGGGAAAACCTTACAGCGGGATTTGCGCATTTCTCTGTCATGTAGATGGAAAGACCGGTGCGGGATTCAGCTATCCGGTCTTTCCGACACAGATTTTTGAAATAATCTGTATGATTGTATTATGCGTACTGCTTCTGGTATTCTGTTTTCAGGGCAGATCGCTTACCTGGCGTTTTTGCTTTGGATTTGCAGTCTGCATTTTTGTCTCAGAATTTATGATGGATCAGACAGGGGTATTGCTCATCGGAGGACTCAGTGTAATCCAGTATGCGGCGGTCGCATTGTTTGCGGCCGGCATCTGGTTCAGGAATGCTTCCGCAGATGGGAGTCGCCATATATCTGGTGTATAAAATGATGTGGGTGTCAAAAGTCCCCAACTATGATGCCTACGGATTGTTCCGTGCGTTGCACTCCCACAAGCTCATGTGGATTTAGACCTTTTGACCCTGGCATCATAAAATCAGAAGTCGCTCTCTTACTGATGATAAAGTGTAATCAGTTTCTGACGCAGTTCATTATATTTTCTCTGAGGAACAGGCAGTACCGTTCCATTTTCAAGAGTTATTTCATAGCGTTTGATATCGCGGATAAATTCCGGGTTGACCAGATAACTGCGGTGGATGGCGATCAGGGCATCTCCGGCTTGTTTCTGCAGGTCGGAGATGCTGTTTTTTACAAAAGTTTTTCCGTCTGTGGTCTGGACTACGGATTCTTTGCCCAGTGCGGAAATAAATAAAACCTTTGGCAGTTCGAAAAAAGTAAGGGAGCCATTTGTACCGTAAGCGGAAATACGGCTGGCACAGGTCCTCCTTTGAATTTCATTGAGCATATAGCGATGTGCCATTTTGCCCATAGTATTTGGGAAGGCTTCTTTTCCGTCCATCTTCATCTCGCCGATCGGATTTGACACATGCATATGGCGGATTCTCGGTCCTTCTTTTGTCTTTTCCCACACAAAAGTACAGCGCTGCTGTGCCTGCAAAAAGAAATCGGCTGTCTCATCTGTTGCCACACGGTAATTGCCGGTGATGACACAAAGGGAAGCGTTGCTTTGTGCATAAAATTCTGCGTTAAGCAGGTGGCATGGCTGGAGACCTTCCGCATTGAAGCGGAAGTCCTCCGCAACATCGCTGCGCGTCAGCAGAAATTCATCCTGTCTGGCTCCACACCAGATGACCTGCTCTGCACAGTAACTGACAATAAACATGTAGTCTTTCTGCCAGTATCTGCTCAGGCATTCATAAGTCAGATTCAGCATCTCAGATTCAAATTTTTTCATTTAATCTCCTCTTTCCTGTGTATTTTTAGCGCTGTCAGGATTTTGCATCATTTATTGGCGGGATGGGATAGCAAAAACCGACATCTTTTCATTTTTATAACATTTCATGTTCGACTAGTCAATGCAGAATTGTGCAATTCGCATATAAAAATATGTTTTTTGAATTTGAATCAGAACATTTTTTAATGAAATCCGAGTTTTCGTTCCGCTATATATGCTTTTATTCCGGATGGATTGCACTGGAAAATGATTTTATTGTATGATTTAACATGTGAGATTATATCCAAAGAGAAAAACAAAAAAGGGAAGGAGAGAATATGATATGGACAAACGACAGAAAAAACGAAACAAAAGTCATGGACTGAAACGGATTCTGGCTGTAGGACTGAGTTTTTCCATGCTGTTTACGACAGTGACTCCGGCGATGGCATCCGGGGGAACAGATGACAGAGTGATCGACGGGACGGATGTAACACAGGAAGAACTGAAGGCTGCGCTTGCACAGGAGCAGGATCTTTATCCGGAAGGTGGGATTGAGTTCTTTCAGTCTCAGATTAGTGCAGTTGAGGGTGAAAAGAAACAACTGGTCATTGTAAGAAGAGGAAGCACGGCGCAGCAGACGACCGTGGATTTCAAAGCACTGGATGTGTCCGCGACATACGGTGAAGATTATCTGCTGATGGTAAAAGATGGTTTTACGAAAAAAACGCTCGACAGTATCGGCAGACCGCTGACAGATGCCAATACTGCCGGTATGGAAGTGCAGGAAGAGACAGAAACCGAAAGTGTGACAGCGGTTCCGGAAGAGACGGAAGCAGCAGAAAGCACAGAAGGCACGGAGCAGAACCAGGTGCAGGCAGTTTCAGCGAAGGGCAGAAGTGCACTTCAGGTGGCAAAAGATAAATATCTGGGAACCAGGAGCAGCAATCTGGACTGGCAGGAAATGGATGAGGCAAAGAAGCTGGAAGAGCAGAAACGGCAGGAAGCCTACAATGCAGCTTATGATGATTTTGCAGGCAGTGTAGAAGGTGCTTCTTACAGCTTTACGTTCCGGCCGGGCGAATACATGAAAACGATTGATATTGAGACGCTGGATGACACGCTTTCCGAATCGGATGAGCAGGTTGCATTTTTACTGAGCAATGTATCCGGCGGCACACTTGCCGGTACTTCGACGGCTTATCTGAATATTTCGGATAACGATGAAGAAGAAAAAGCGATTTTTGCGATGGATGCCAAAGAGATCACGGTAGATCGCTCGGAAGGAACGGCTACGATCCTGATCAATCGTGTTTCCGGAAATAATAAGATTGCAAGTGTGATCGTGGGAACAGGTTCTGACAGTGCCGTGTCCGGTACCGATTATGAGCCGGTATCCAAAGAGATTGTATTTGCGCAGGGCGTTACCTTTCAGAAGGTGGAGATTCCGCTGAAAAATTATGAGGGCGCGCCGGAAGAAGCAAGTTTTCAGATCGCACTGGACGCAGAAAGCTCTTTTGTAGAGGAAGACTGTGCGATCACAACCATACATCTGACCAATCAGCACCCGATCGAAGCTTCGAAGGATACGGAAGTTTCTGAAGCGGCAAAAGTGGATGCCGGCGAAAATCAGAAGCAGTCCAAAGCGGTTGCATGGTCGGATGTCAAAAGGATCAGTGCCAGTGCACAGGTATCCGGAGCACAGAACCGGTCTTCCGGAAGACGGAATGTTGTTACCGGACTGAAGCTTGGGACAGCAGATTATATAGATGTAGAGTGGCGAAGCAATGAAGGTTCCTATACCTATCAGTATACGACTGGCAAAAAGTGTAAGAAAAAAACACATACAGCAACGGCAACAGACCGTCAAACGTGTCTGATTTTGAATGGACAGCAGGTAGCCAGAAGAGGTGATACCTTTGGAAGTACGACACAGAGGATCAATCTGAGTGACAGCCAGAAAAAGGAAAACAGTACGCTGCAGCTTGAAGTAAAGACAACCGGTGAAAACCGCAATGCAACAGCATACGTCAGCAAAGTGACGATCCATTATCCGGGATATCAGTTTACGATCGTAAACAATGATTATGAAAATAATGGATACAGCAACTGCTATACCGAGAAGATTTATACGGATGACCAGGGAGCGACAGCATCCGGAAACGCACCGTACAAATACAAACTTGGCAATAAGATCAAGCTTGCAGAGGCAACGATCGGGGCAAATGGAAAAGGTGAGTTCAGCGACAGCGTGACTCTGCACCGCTATGGCGATTCGCTCCAGGTGCAGCACAGCTATTCCCAGAACAAAACATCCAATAACGTACGGGTTCAGACCGGTGCCGGCGGCAATGTCTATCTGGCAGGATATATGCTGGAGCGGCCGAAATCCAGGACATGGACTTATATCAAAGCAGAAGAACTGGAAGGACTGAGTGAGAATTTCCTGAATAAATATAAAAATCATATGTACAACGGAAATATCTTCAAACTTCATCCGATTTACCGCCCGTATGAGGCACGCGTTATGTTCCAGAATGCAGAGCCGGAGAAAGGTTCTTATGCAAACGGATTTACGACCAATGTAATTTTACGCTGCACCACACTGGATACCATCAAGGTGCGCGGTGTGGCAAACAAAGGTTATGCAATCGGCGGCTTCAATCTGGGAAGCTACAGCGACAGCAGCGTCCACGGCGGTGGTGTTTCCTCTGCGGCAGTGGCAGAAGGAGCAAACCGCTATTACAGTCAGGATGACAAGACGGTTCAGAAAGATGTACTTGCAAAAGCAAACAGCAGTTACCAGAAAGTCCGCATTTCCAATGCACAGGTCAACAGTGCACTGCCGAATGTAGTTACGTTTACACCGGTTGGAGAATTTACTTATATCAATCCGGTTTATACAGTACCATCTGTAACCGTAAAAATCGATCCGAAAAACAATGATAAAAACAAGGGTGCAGTTATCTATACGGCAGAAGAAGGCGAAAAATCGCTTAAGGGCGATTATGAGCACCCGATGGTGATCCAGGGGGTAACCTTAAATCAGACGTATACACTCAATGCCGTGACAGAAGATGGTTATAAGGCATATTTTAAAAACTTTACCGGTGATGCCGATGGAAACGGTGTACTCAGTACAACCGAGGAAGCGGCTGTTTCGAAGTACCGGTTTGTTCGTACTGCAAGCAATGGCAATGCATATACGTTTGCACCGGTTTATGAGATGAGCCTGATCTATTACGGTTTCAATAAAGCAGTGGCAAACCGTTATGCAGGTCTCATTGACGGTGTAGTTCTTCTTGAGGACAAACCAGTCTTTGGAAATGAAACGACGAGAACAGCGATCAATGGCGCACAGGTTTCGGTAGCCGGACAGACTGCGACAACGAGCATTGATGCACAGTTTGGCGGAGTGGACGGAAAAGGCGGAGACGGTTATTTTGCGATTTCCAGCAAGGACTTTACCGCAGGAGAAAATCAGACCGTCAACATTCGTTATAACAATGTAAATATGACAGCTACCCAGGCGGTCAATGCAGCGGGTATTTATGTGCTGGATGCTTACGATACCATCGGTATTTCCGATGCAGCAGTTTACCGTATGGATGGCGAAAGTGCTGTGAGGATTTCTGCAAACAACATATCAAACGGCGATACAAACTATCGGTTTGTCATCCAGGCATATTCGAAAAACGATGCTGTGGCAGCAAAGAAAGCGATTTTCCGTTTCTACCGCAAAGATGGTTCTGAGATCAGTGCGGCAGAACAGACGGTAGAGAGCGAGAATCAGAACTTTATTCTTGATTTTAATCCGAAAACACTGAGCATTCCGACCGGTGCAAGCATGACCGTTCAGTTTGTTGATCAGAAAGGTGTTGCTTACTACAAGCATGAGATGGGCTTCTACTTTGCACAGTCCCTTGGCGTGCTGAGCTTCCTTTCCAGCTTCAACTTTGGCGGAGCCGAAAAAGCGATCGAACTGATCGGAACGATCGATTCTGCGTTCAACTTCGGCTGGGACGGCAACATTGACAACATTGCAGCAAGTTCTGAGGACGGAAGTGTCAAGACGATCAGCCTTGGTTTTGCCTTTAATAAAGAAAAAGATCTTACAGATGAAGACAATAAGAAAAAAGACGAAAAGGCAAAACAGGATGTCAAGGATGCTGCCAGAGGAGAGGGCAGTTCCAGGGCAGATAAAGACAAACGGAAAGATGCTGCGGACAAAGCGGTAGATAAGAACGATAAAGCAAACAAACAGAAAACCGATGTGGCAGCATCTGCTTACATTGAGATGAGCTTTGCACTGCAGATTGATATTGCAAAAGCTACAGATGAGAACCATAAGGGAGAATGGTATTTCCAGGATATGATCCTTGCAGCGCAGGCGGCAGGCGGCGTGGATGTACTGGTTCAGTATATGACTCCGATCGGTGTTCCGATCCGTGTCGGCATCAAGGCAGGAGCATCCGGATCGGCAACGTTTGTGATCGAGCAGACCTTAGATAAAAAAGAGTATTATTTATCTGATGTGATGGACAAAGATGCGGCAAAGATCGATCTGTTCAGCTTCAACATGAAAAATGCAGACCGTGCCTTTGACGCCTATGGTGCATTTAATATTTCACCGTATCTGGATCTTTCCGCGGGAGCCGGATTTGATTTCCTCAATCTGATGGTAGGCGGCCGTGCTGATTTTGATATGAATTTCTACACACGTGCAGACCAGACGAACAACGGAAATGTAACGTTCAGTGCTTATATTGAGCTGAAGATCCTGTTCTTTAAGAAGAAATGGAATCTTGCAAGTACCAACGTAAATCTGTTCGGCGGAAGTGACAAAAAGACAAGAAGCCTCAATGATCTGGCAGGAAATGCCGATTATCGTTATGAAAGCCTTGCCCAGATGGAAGACGATCCGCAGGAATATCTGAAAGCACGTTCCGGATGGCTGGGTGAATCCGATAAAAAGACCAGAAGTATAGAATCCTCCGGACAGTTTACCGAGACTACACTTCTTGAGGGTATGAGTCCGGACAGTGATGTTCAGATGATGGCATTGCCGGATGGCAAATATCTGATGGTATTCCTGGTGGATTCAGGAGAAGGCAGTGTGAGAAATTCCAAACAGTTATATTACAGTATTGGAAATGGTACTACATGGTCCAGACCGAGCCTCGTGGAAGATGATGGGACAACGGACAGCAATCCGGTTCTCTATGATCTGGGTGATGCAGGCATTTTCATCGCATGGTCTAGCGCAGACCGCAAATTTACCGAGGACGACAGTGTGATCGATACACTGAACGCCATGAATATTCATGGAAGATTTTTCGATAAAACGGCACATACCATGGGCGAGATACAGGAGATCACAAAGACAGCACCGTACGCTTATACGGAAACAGAAGATGGAGTGGACTATGTGTTCGCGGATCGGACAGCCGATGTGGACCCGCATATTTCCTGCAACGATGACCATACGAAGATGCTGGTATTCTATACCAAGACCGAGTACGAAAGTTCTGCACAGGACGATCAGGGACTGGTAGGCGACGTGGCAAATTCTTACAGCGTTATGGCATACCGCGAGTACGATATGACAACGGGAACCTGGAACGAATCTTACAAAGGGACCGACTATGAAACTGATCAGGATTATACGAAAGCATGGTATGGACAGAAGTTCCTGGCTCTGGTACCGGAATGGACGGTAAAAGAAACACTGGATGAAGATGGTTACTGGGCAGAAGGGACGACCCCGGAATATGTAAAATATGAGTACAAGAAGTATGAACAGGAAGATGGAACTTTCGTAACACAGGAGCCAATCGTAATAGAGTCTGATGCTATTTCTTATAACGATCTGGCGCTGTACGCTTATGTGCTGGATCATGACGGAAATAAAGAGACAGATAATGACCGCGATGTTTATCTGTATGTTTACGATTATAAGAAAAATGCCTTTGTGTACCCGATCATAGTTACTTCGACTTCCGGTGTCGGAGAATCGAAGGTTCACTTTGAGCGAAGCGGAGACACTACGCTGCTGACCTATCTTTCCGGAAATACTCTGTATGCCCAGGATGTCCGCATGCTGGTGAACTGTATAGTGAAGAGTTCGTCCACACACGGTGATATGTATTATATCCAGAAAGCCAGACCGAACGGAGGGGAGACAGATGAAAGTCAGGTTTACATGCCTCCGATTGCGATTGCAGGAGATGCCCTGTCACCGGTATCCGGCGGCAGTGATGCAGCAGAACAGGAAGAAACCGAAGATACACAGAATGCAAAAATCACAGACTACTATACAACCTCCAATGGTCAGTATATTTACGCATTCTGGATCCAGGAAGCTTCCAAAGTGAAGAAAGGTATAGATCCGGAAAGTGAAGCTGCACTGCTGACAGAAAACCGTGTAGCAGAAGCACAGATTTACGGTGTCCGCTATGATGTGGAAAATTCTGTACTGACCGAACCGGTTCAGATCACGGAGAAGGAAGGCGCAAACTACAAAGACTTTGCGTGTGCGGCAGTTCTGCGGGATGAAAATACCGACGAAGTTCAGCCGGCCGTAAAGATGACCGTGACAAAAGCAATGTCCACGACAGAGACCATCACCGGAACCGATCAGGATGGCAAGGAGGTTTCAAAAGAGGTTCTGACCGCAGATATGAATCATCTGGCACTGGAAGCGCTGGAATTTGTACCGGCAGGCAATCTGGTTGAAAAGAGCACGCAGATCGGAGAAGTTCAGGCGGGCAGCGAGACGATCGCAGATATTGAACTGTACAACGATGGTATGGAAACCCTGGACGGTCTGAAGGTTACAGCAGAAGACGAGGATGGAAATGTGATCCATACCGAGACCATGCCAGAAAATGAAAAACTGTTTGGCGGCGGCACGTATCATGTAAGTTTTGAACTTCCGGTCAAAGAGGATGCGACCGATGCATACTTTAAGTACCATGTGACCGGAAAATCCGGAAATAAGATACTGGAAGGAAGCTGCAGAAAAGAAATCCCGCTTCAGCTTGATGTGGATGCATTTAAGGCAACTACGGAAGAACGCGGCATTATCCGGTTTGCAGTGGATGTGACAAACAACAGCGGACGAAACAGCGGTGTACAGAAGATCAACCTCAGCAGCCAGACGGCAAACGGAGAAAGAGTTGCCCTGACGCAGCTCAATACAGAGAATCTGAAGCCGGGCGAAAGCGGACATTACACGCTGGAGTATCCTTATGATTACGACAAAGTCTTTGAAGCAGTGGAAGATGAGAAAGGCAACCTTGTGGCACAGACAACATTCAGGGCAGAGCTGGCAGCAGGAAACGGCACTTACGGAGAAGATGAGATTACGCTGAGTGCTTCCAAAGAACAGAAACTGCGTATGGATGCCGTACAGAAACTGACCTTTGTAGATGGAAAGAACAGCGAAGTAACCGATTCCTATGTATTACCGGAAAACTGGAAGATGCAGCTTCAGATTGCAGCAGAATCCAAAGTGTATACCGGAAGCCGTTACGAAGAAAATGCAGATGCACAGGTTTACGATAAAAACAATACCGATGGACTGAGCGTGCGCTATGTATCCGATAACGAAGAAGTTCTGAAGATTTACGAAAACGGAATCATGGAGCCGGTTAAGAAGGGAACGGCAAACATTACCGCTTATATTACACCGGCGGCAAATGAAGTGGTCTACAGCGAAGATACAGGAGCTGTTACAAAAGACAATTATGCGACGCTTCCGGAAGAAACGATCCTGAAAAAGACCGTAAAAATCACGGTTGGCGCTCAGAAAGCGGAAGAAAGCGAAACACCGGATACCAAACCGGATGAAACGAAGAAACCGAACGAAACGGAAAAACCAAAGGAAACGGAAAAACCTGCGGATAACGGCGTAAAGATTGGACAGACCCACAAAGTCGGAAAGAATACTTACAAAGTTACCAGGACAGGGGTGACGCTGACAAAAGCAGCAGCGAAGAGGAAAGTGACCGTTCCGGCAACTGTAAAGATCAAAGGAAAGACTTATAAAGTAACCGCGATCAGCAAGCAGGCATTCAAAGGTGCGAAATCAAAACTGACGCAGGTAACGATCGGTAAAAACGTCCGGGTGATCGAGCAGAAAGCATTCTATGGATGCAAAAAGCTGAAGAAGATCACGATCCAGTCCAAAGTACTGAACAAGGTCGGAAAGAATGCGATCGGCAGGATTTACCGCAAAGCAGTGATCAAGGTCCCGAAATCAAAAGTAAATGCTTACAAGAAGAAATTTACGAAAAAGACCGGATTCCAGAAAAGCATGAAACTGACAAAATAACAGAAAACAAAGCAGACAAGAAAGGAGAAAAGAGATGGCAGAAAACAAAAATCAGGAAAAAAAACAGGGCAAAGGGGAGAAGATCTCCCTCGATAATCTGGAAAAAGTAACCGGTGGCTCCGGACTTCGCAAGGTTCACAAAGAGCAGCGGCAGGAGATGACGGACGACATCAGAAACAGAATTTAAGACAAATGAGGGAATGTGCCTCTGCCGTTTTTGGCAGGGGCATTCCCTGCTTAAAAGAAGGTGACAGATATGCAGGTGGATTATCCACTGACAGAAGAACAAAGACAGATATGGCAGATGGAAAAGGCTTATCCACATACCGGCATAGCCAATGTGGGAGGCATTCTGCGTCTGGATGGAAAAACGGATCCGCAAATGCTGAAAAAGGCCATTGCTGTTTACGTACAGACGCAAAGTGCACTCTGGATCAAGATCAATAAAAGAGACCGGCAGTATTTTGAACGCATTTTTGATTATGAACCTCAGGTCTTTGATTTCCGTGAAAAAAGTACGGATGAGACAGAAGCTGTGATACGGGACTGGATCTGTATGCCGTTTGCTCTTTACGACAGCTATCTGTTTGAATTTGCCATTCTCAGAACAAAAGAATCTGCGGAAGTATTTGGAAGATTCCATCATCTGATCACGGACAGCTATGCACTGTCACTTTTTGCAAAAGAAGTAGAACAGATTTACGAAAAACTGGAAAGCGGGGCAAACCTTCCGGAAGCAGATATGCAGTTTCAGAATAAGGTGAGGGCTTTGTACAAAAGCCAGGAAGAAACAGGGGCATGTGAAACAAAGAGCCGGAAAGAGAGCGTTTCGTTTGCCGCAAGAGCAAAAAAGCCGGATGCAGAACTGCTTACGTATACACAGTTGTTTGATTACAAAGAGATCAATACATTTTTCCGCCGTTTCCGGATTTCTGCGGAATCTCTGTTTTATGCGGCGCTTGGCATCTGCCTGTGCCGTTTAAAAAGTGGGAAATGCCTCAGGATCGGCCGTAATCTTCTCAACCGGGGAAGGGAAGAGTGCGCGATGATCGCACTTTGCGTCACCACGAAGCCGGTGGATGTAAATCCTGATTTTGAAAGCACCGGTGCTTCTTACTGTGCGAAGCTGAAGAAGACGCTGGCAGTACAGACAAGAGGGGAAGCCATAGGCGGGGGTGGATATGACATCGTAGTTTCTTACCGGCCGGTACGCTGTCTTCCCGCACCCAAAGCGGGAACATGCATCGAATATATGAATCGTTCCGTAGAAGTGCCGCTGAAATTTTTCCTGAATGATGACGGGAAACAACTGGATCTGATCGTCAAATATCAGACAGAACATATAAAAAAAGAAGAAGTACAAAATCTGATCATGCGTGTTCTGAAGGTGATGGGGCAGATCGTAAAAGAACCGGAAAAACCGCTGAAAGAACTGGAAATCTTATCCGGGGAAGAAAAGCAGTTTATGGCAGAATGGAATGATACGTTCCGATGGAAGCCGGAGAAATCACTGCCGCAGCGTTATCTGGAGATGGTGAAGGCAAAACCGGAACAGACTGTTCTGATCTGGCAGGAAGAAACATGGAGTTACCGGAAGTTCCACCGGCTTGTCCTGCACCTTGCTGACCGGATAGAGAAAGAAGCAGATTTTCAAAAAGGGCATATGATCGGTCTGTGCCTGAGGCGGACGCCGCGTCTGCCGGCTGTGGTTTATGCGGCATGGCTGTGCGGATGTGGATTTCTTCCGGTCAGTATCCATGATTCCCAGGAAAGAAAAAAGAAGATCGCGGGGGAATGTACTCTGTTTCTGACAGATGCGTATCTCGATGAAAAAATGGCAGAGAGATCGGAAAAAGAATGGTTTAGCACAAATCCGGAGTTCAATATATCAGAAGAAAAATATGATTTAAATGAACTTGCAGATGTTCCGGCATATCAGATGTATACATCCGGGACGACCGGAGAACCAAAAGCTGTCCGGATTTCCCATCGGTCGCTGTGCTGCCGCCTGGAATGGATGCAGTCAGTATTTGGGGAAGGAACGGATGTGATTCTTCAGAAAACAAGAAATACGTTTGATGTTTCGATATGGGAACTGGTGCTGCCGCCGGCATTTGGAAAAACAGAAGTCCTTCTGGAAGATGGAAAAGAAGCAGAGCCGGATGCGATCGCGCAGGTACTCCTGCGGGAACGGGTGACGATGGTGCATTTTGTACCGTCCATGCTGGAGCAGTTTTTAGAATATGCACAGCGGCGCAAATGGCAGTTTCCGGATCTTCAGTACGTCATTTGCTCCGGCGAAGCACTTCTGGCAGAGCAGGTGAAAAAGGCAAAGAAACTGCTGAAAAATACAGAGATCTACAACCTTTACGGTCCGACCGAATGTACGATCGACGTTAGTTATTACCGCTGCACCGGAAAAGAATCCCAGATCCCAATCGGCAGGCCGGTGTGGAATACGCACCTTACGGTGCAGAACCTTTACGGGGAGGTGCTTCCCTGTGGAGAGATCGGAGAACTGGTCATACAGGGGGAACTGGTCGGTATGGATTATGAGGACGAAGCAGGAGAGCCGCAGTACCATACGGGTGATCTGGCAGTTCTTTCGAAGGATGGCTGGCTGTATTACCTTGGCAGAATGGATCATCAGATAAAACTGCGGGGAATGCGTGTAAATCTTACGGAAATAGAGCAAAGTCTGGAAAGATGGTTTCCCGGAACGCGTCATATTGTACTGTGCATCAAAGAGCAGTTGATCGACTTTTACAAAGGAGAGCTGACTGACAGACAGATCAGAGAAAAAGCAGCAAAAGCACTCCCATACTATGAGGTGCCAAAAGCAACGGTCTGCATCGATGAGATTCCAACAGGAAAACATGGAAAGGCAGACCGAAAAGAACTGGAGCGCAGATATATGCAGACCACGGCAAACCTGGCCACCAAAAGCACATTTTCAAAAGACTGGGTGACAGGAAGAAAAGAAAGGATCATGCTCTCACTGGCAGAAAAACTGATGGGATACCGGGGAATCACCACAGAGGACAATCTGTTTGCGATCGGCATGGACTCGCTTATGCTTTTGCGTTTTCTTGCACAGTGTGAATCGTATGGAATACGGCTTGCATACGGAGAAGTTTATGCGAATCCGACCATCCGGCAGTTAGCATCAGGAAAAGATGCACTTGAACCTGTCGTTTTCCTGAGAAATGAGAACGAAAAAACATTGCTTTTAATGGTTCCGTTTGCGGGCGGCAGTCCGGCATCGTTCTGGAAGTATCCGGAGCTTCTGAAAGAAAAAGTCGATCTGGCCTCGCTCAATCCGGCAGCTTATGGAGAGAAAAGTGTGGAGGGTATAGCGGCAGAGGTGGCAGGATGCAAAGAAATCAAAAATTATCAGACGGTGTATCTGCTTGGTGACTGTATGGGAAGTGCACTGGCACTGGAACTTTCACGCAGGATGAAAAAAAGAATGGCAGGGTTGATTATATGCGAATCACTTCCTTATGAAGGCTTTGCTTTTGGCAGTCATGTCTGCAGCTTGTGGGATTTCCTGACAGATGACATGATCCGCAAAATGCTCCGGCGGCTTCGGGGAAAAGACGTCCAGGTCGGCAGTCATTTTCTTGAAATCTTCCGGCAGGAAGTAAGAAGAAGTGCCTGTTATATGAGAAAAAGAAAGCAGGTACTTCCGGAATGTCCGGTGACGCTTGTGTTTGGGGAGAAAGACCCTCTGACCGCAAACAGTCAGAGAAAGTACCGGAAATGGCGCAGATGGATTCCGAAACCGTATCGTATCGTCTGCCTTGCCGGGCAGAAACATTTCTTTACGGAAGATGCCCCGGAAGAAGTGGCAGAGATCCTGAAAAAGCTTATGGGAGAAAAGGGTACAGAGAAAAAGCAGATAAAGAAATGAGAAGGAAGGAGAAAAGGATGGGAAATTTGTTCAGGGAGAAAAGTATTGAGCGGATCTCTGACCCGGAGCAGTTGGATCACTATATCAAAGTGACGCGTCCGGGAGGATTTCTGTTCCTGGCAGCGATTTTGCTGTTGCTGCTGTCGGTCTGGATCTGGGCGGCGACCGGAACGCTGGAGATTACGGTCGATACCAGAGGCTGGTCGGAAAATGGGATTACTACATGTTATCTGACAGAGGAAGAAATCCATCAGGTGGAAGTCCATATGAAAACCGTTTCCGGGAAAAACAAAGGAGTGGTTCTTATGGCAGCAGAGTTGCCGGAAAGTTATGAGATGATGGCAGAAAAACTGGGAAGCGAAAGCATGGTGCATGCACTTGGAATCGAGACAGGGGAATGGCGTTATCCGGTGATCGTCTCAGAAGATACCGAAGATGGGATACAGTCGGTTTCCATTGTGACGGATCGCGTCAGTCCCATTCACTACCTTTTAAATTAAAGGAGGCAGAAGATGAAAAAGGATATTCCCAGACCGAAAACAAAGGGAACTGCCAAAACACCGGTGATCATGCAGATGGAAGCACTGGAATGTGGAGCGGCATCTCTTTGTATGGTTCTCGCTTATTACAGACGCTGGGTTTCGCTGGAAGAAATGCGTGCCGCGTGCGGTGTTTCCAGAAATGGTTCCAATGCCAAAAATATTTACCAGGCAGCAGTTGGTTATGGACTGGAAGTGGAAGCTTATCGCTATGAGCCGCAGGAACTGATGGAAGAAGGGACATTTCCGTGCATTATACACTGGGGGTTCCAGCATTTTGTGGTACTTAATGGATTTCGCAAAGGAAAAGCAGTACTCAACGATCCGGCGCGGGGCTACATAGAAGTTTCCATGGAAGAATTCGACGAAAACTTTACCGGTGTGTGTCTGATGTTTGAGCCTGGCGAGGAGTTTGAAACGGGAGGCATGCCAAAGAGTGTTCTGGCATTTGCCGGGAAAAGGCTGAACGGAACCGGTGATATTATCGCTTTTCTGATACTTCTCTCGGTGATCACCGCTGTACTTGGGATTTTGCAGCCGGTATTTTCCAGGATTTTCTTAGATCAGATCCTGCCGGGAAGCTCAGGGGAATGGCTGCATGTTTTTGCCACAGGAATCCTGGCGGTGACGATCCTGCAGATCCTTGCTCTGACAGTGCGGGAATGGAATATGCAGAAAATCAGAGGAAAACTTGCGATTGCTGCAAATGCACAGTTCTTATGGCATGTACTGCGTCTTCCGGTCGAATTTTTTACCCAGCGCATGGCAGGAGATATCGCCGCCAGACAGAAATCAAATCAGGACATTGCCGCAAAACTGATCCAGATTTTTACACCGATGGTGTTAAATTTTATTATGCTGATCTTTTATCTGATCATCATGCTGCGGTACAGTGTTGTGCTTTCCTGTGTGGGAATTGCAGCTACGCTGCTTCATATTGCGGCAGTACGCAAAATGACAGAGGAGCGCAGCAACATTACCCGGGTACAGATGCGCGACCAGGGTAATCTGGACGGCACGACTTATGCCGGCATTGAGATGATCGAGACAATCAAATCAAGTGGTGCGGACAATGGATTTTTTGAAAAATGGGCAGGACTTCAGGCAGCGGTCAACACGCAGCAGGTCCGTTATACGAAAGTTAATACATACATGGGGATGATACCGCTGATCGTGGAGAAGATTTCCGATACGGTGATCCTGTCTCTTGGTGCATGGTTTGTGATAAAGGGGAATTTTACCGTTGGCATGCTGCTTGCTTTTCAGGGATTTATGGCGGCATTCCGTGATCCGCTGGAGACATTTACCGCAGCCGGGCAGGAACTGCAGGAAATGAAAAGCAACATGGAGCGGGTAGAAGATGTGATGCAGTACCCGGTAGATCCTTATACACAGAAAGAAGAACTTTCGCAGGATGGAGAATACGATAAGCTGGACGGTTCTGTAGAGTTGAAAAATGTTACCTTTGGTTATTCTTCCCTGGAAGAGCCACTGATTGAAAACTTTAATCTTCAGATCCGTCCGGGAGAACGAGTGGCACTTGTGGGTGCTTCCGGATGTGGAAAATCGACGGTCTCCAAACTGATCTCCGGACTGTACAAACCGTGGGAAGGAGAGATCCTTTTTGGCGGGAAACCGATTTCGGAAATCCATCGCAAGGTCTTTACCGGTTCGCTGGCAGTTGTCGATCAGGATATTATCCTGTTTGAAGATACGATCGCAAATAATATAAAAATGTGGGATTCCACGATCGAGGATTATGAGATGATCCTTGCGGCAAGAGACGCACAGCTTCATGCCGATATCATGAACCGTGACGGCGGTTATCAGTACCAGATCCTGGACGGAGGAAGGGACTTTTCCGGCGGACAGAGACAGCGGCTGGAGATCGCACGCGTGCTGGCACAGGATCCGACGATCATTCTTATGGATGAAGCGACTTCAGCACTGGATGCCAGAACAGAGTACGAAGTCGTCCGCTCGATCAAAGAGCGGGGAATTACCTGTATCGTAGTGGCACACCGTCTTTCTACGATCCGTGACTGTGATGAGATCATTGTCATGGACAGAGGAAAGATCGTGGAACGCGGAAAGCATGAAGAGCTGATGAAAGCAGGCGGTCTGTATACAAAACTGGTGATGAATGAATAAAGAAAAAATATAGACGGAGGTAACGGTGTGGGATGGTTTGATGAGCAGATCAAGCAGAAAGTAAAAATGGATGAGGATACTTTCTGTGACGCGCTTCAGGATATGGCAGGCATCGTAATGGGGAAAAAGCGGATCCGGGAATATCATGAGGATGAGAGAGTCGCAGCGATTGAGTCCATTGAACAGATTTTGAAATATTATCATGTGAAACCAAGAGAAATCCCGGGCAGCCTGAAAGATACCGAAAGTATCCTGGAATATCTGATGCGTCCTTCAGGATTTATGAGAAGAAAGGTCATGCTTACCGGAAGCTGGTATCAGGACGGAATCGGTGCGATGCTTGGGACTTACCGGGAAAGCAAAAAAGCAGTGGCGATCCTGCCGGATGGTTCCGGCGGTTATGTCTTTCTGGAAGAGGAAAGCGGGCAGCAGGTAAAGGCAAATGCACAGAATGTAAAAGCACTTTCCGATGAAGCACTGTGTTTTTATAAACCACTGCCGCTTAAGGCAATTCATGCAAAAGAATTGTTTCTTTATGCAGTACAGAGCTTATCCGCATCCGATCTCGCTGCGATTTTTTTTGCGGCGCTGGCGGTAACATTGACTGGTATCTTTCCGGTCTGCGCCAACGCTCTGATCTTTGAAAAAGGTATTGCACAGGGCGGGATGAATGTGCTGATGTCGTGCGCTTTGCTGCTGATCGGAACCGGGATTTCAGCGGTGCTGTTTCAGATGATCCGTGAAATCCTGCTTGCGAAAATGAAAACGAGGATCAGTATTTCGATAGAAAGCGCGGCGATGATGCGTGTGCTTTCACTTCCGGCAGGATTTTTCCGCAGGTACAGCACCGGAGAACTGGCAGGCAGGATGCAGGATCTAAGCGGTGTGTGTGGTATGGCACTGGAAGCAGTGCTGATGGCGGGCACGGCTGTGCTTACGTTTGCTGTCTGTATGATACAGGTTCATATTTATGCACCGTCGCTGACCGGAAGTGTGCTTTTGATCCTGTGTTTCCTTTTGATATTGTTCCTGATACAGACATTGGCAAAAATTCATCTGGAACGTGAAAAAAGGGTATGTTCTGCAAAAGAAAGCGGACTGGTCTATGCACTGTTTCTTGGGATTTCGAAAATCCGCATGTCCGGTTCGGAACAGCGTGCGTTTGGAAAATGGGCAAAACAGTATAAAGAATATGCCGAACTGGAATATAATCCGCCGCTCTTTATAAGATGTGAAAATATATTAAAGACGGTGATTTTTCTTGGTGGAAATCTTCTGATTTATACGCATGCAATCAAAAACGGGATCAGCATGCCTGCATATATGTCCTTTCATGCAGCATACGCAACGCTGATGGCTGCCTGTTCCGTTCTGATGGAAACTTCCGGTATCTTTGCAAGAATCTGTGCTGTTTTTGATATCATCCGTCCGGTTCTGGAGGAAGTACCGGAAATATCCGAAGATAAGCAGATGGTTACAAGACTGAGCGGAGGAATTGAACTTACGAACGTTTCTTTTCGTTATCAGAAATCCATGCCGATGTTGTTTGAAAATCTTTCCCTGAAGATCCGGCAGGGACAGTATGTGGCAATCGTGGGGAAAACCGGATGCGGAAAATCAACGCTGATGCGGCTGATGCTTGGATTTGAGAAACCGGTAAAAGGAGCCGTCTATTACGATGGAAAGGATTTAAGCAGCCTGGATCTGAAATCTCTGCGCAAATATATGGGTGTTGTGATGCAGAACGGAAAGATATTTCCTGGCAGCATCTATTCGAATATTGTCATCTCGGCTCCGCATCTTACCGTAGAAGATGCATGGCAGGCAGCAGAGATGGCAGGGCTTGCAGAAGATATCCGGCAGATGCCGATGGGGATGCATACGCTGATCGCAGAAAGCGGAAGTGGATTTTCCGGTGGTCAGAAACAGCGTCTTATGATTGCCAGGGCAGTGGCGGCAAAACCAAAGATCCTGTTTCTGGATGAGGCGACCAGTGCTCTGGACAATATTACACAGAAGATCGTCTCTGAGGCACTGGATGGACTGAAATGTACAAGAATTGTCATCGCGCACCGGCTTTCTACGATCCGGCAGTGTGACCGCATTGTCGTGCTGGATGGCGGCAGGATCACGGAAGATGGGACATATGAGGAACTGATTGCAAAAAACGGCTTTTTTGCAGAACTTGTGGAACGACAGAGAGTGAGGGAATAACGTGGACTTTAAAAGGAAAGAGGAAATAGAGCAGATCCGCAGAAAGTACGGACATCAGTTATCTTCCCATGCATTTGATTCTCTTTGGATCTGGAAAGAAAAAATGGGGCTTACCCTTTATCAGGAGACAGATTTTTTTACGGTAAAAAGTACGGTATACGGAGAAAATGCATGGTTTTTTCCATGTGGAAACAAAGAAAAGAAAAAAAGATTTCTCCAGGAACAGATGCAAAAACAGGAAGTGTTTACTTTGTTTTATCTAAGGGAGGAGGATCTGGATTTTCTGGAACAGGAATATCCATCCTGTTTTCAGATAACAGAGATGCCGGAAGGAGAGGAATATCTTTACAGCCGGCAGGAGTTTGAAACACTTTCCGGGAAAAGATTTGCCGGCTTTCGAAAGCAGATCCACAGGCTTGAGCGTACGCATGAGATGAAAGCTGTCCTGTGCGATGAGAGCAACATTGCTGATGTGGAAGCGGTGCTTGGAAAGCATTCCGGCACAGGACATAAAGAAGGATTTGCCGGACTGCAGGATGAAGGAGTCGCCGTGCGGGCATGGGAATACCGAAAAGAACTGGAACTTTTTGGGGTGCTCGTCTATGTGGATCAGAAGCCGGCCGCAGTGGCATTTGGTTTTCCGCTCGCTGACGGCATCCTGGATGGATGCCTGGAAAAACACGATCCTGAGATTTCCGGTCTGGCTTATTATACGCAGAGAGCATTTTTCCTGCTGTCAGATGAAAGCTTCTGTCAGATGAACGGAGAAGAGGATCTGGGGATTGCCGGACTGCGGATGATGAAACATCATATGGCCCCGGTTTCCAAAAATAAAGTATGGATGGCAAAATACAGGGCAGAGACAAAGAAAGGGGGGAACTGAGTAATGAAAAGAAAAGAACAGGACCAGTTTAGCGGAAAAATGTTTGCACGCCTTCTGGCACCTTCCATGGTATCGGCGCTTGGACTGGCGGTAGGCGATATGGCAGATGCGATCGTGATCGGACAGCGGATGGGTGCGACCGGCCTTGCAGCAGTGAGTCTTGCCCTTCCGGTTTTTATGGTCATCAATGTGCTGGTACATGGACTTGGCATCGGCGGCTCAGTAAAATATTCGAAATATCTTGGGGAGGGAAAGACAGAGGAGGCGGTCGATAATTTCAATCAGATCCTGATGGCGGGCATTCTGGTCAGCACTATACTTGCCGCTGCGGGAAATCTGTTCCTGCCGCAGTGGATGAGATTACTTGGAGTGACAAAAACAGATGGGGTTCTTTTTGAAGTCAGCAGCGAATATGTGCGGACGATCGTAACCGGTATGCCGGTTCTGTTTATATCCTATCTTTTAAATTATTATCTGCGCAACGATGATAATCAGAAGCTGGCAAGTTTTGGCTTTACAGTAGCAAATCTGTCCGATGTGGCGATGAATTTCATGTTTGTTCTGGTTCTGGATATGGGGGCGTTCGGAGCGGCGCTTTCAACGGTGCTTGGACAGACAATTGCGATCCTGTTCTATCTTCCGGGCATTTTCTCAAAACACCATACCTTAAAACTCCGCCTGTGTGCCATTCGCTTCCGGGAACAGTGGGAATGTTTCCGAACCGGTTTTGCCACCTCAGTACAGTATATATGGCAGTTTTTGTTTTTGCTGATCATCAATCATACACTTCTGCATTACAGCGGTGAGGCAGGTGTAGCCGTTTTCGACCTGATTCAGAATGTATCCTATCTGATTCTCTATTTGTACGATGGAACGGTAAAAGCCATGCAGCCGCTGGTCAGTACCTATTGTGGAGAACATAACGAAGAAGGAAAACAGAGCATACGCAGACTTGGTTTCTTCTGGGGCAGTCTTGCAGGGATCACGGCGGCAGTCATTTTGTGCATTGTGTCATCTGCGATGTGCCGGATTTTTGGACTGACACAGCCGGAAGTTATTTCTATGGGAAACCGTGCGATCCGCATTTACTGTATCGGTGCTGTGGTTGGCGGACTGAATGTTTTGCTGGAAGGTTACTATCAGTCCTGTGAAGAAGAAAAACCGGCTTTTGTGATGGCAACCCTGCGCGGTGCGGCAGTGCTGATCCCATGCACGCTGCTTTTTGCACCACTGGGAATGACGTGCTTCTGGTTTCTGTTTCCGGCAACGGAGCTGTTTTCTTTGCTGATTTTTCTTTTCTGGAACAGAAAAAACCGTGCTTCCGATATGCCGGGCAGCGACCGGATTTTCCGCAAAACGATCGAGAACCGGAATGAAGATCTGGGCTGGCTGTTAGAAGAAGTAGAAGCTTTCGGGGAAGGCTGGGGAGCGAATCCAAAACAGCTTTATTATATGACCATGACGGTAGAGGAAATCTGTCTGCTGATCTTCAAAAAAGGATTTGAAGAAGATACGGAAGGTTACATCCAGATTACACTGATTGCCATGGAAGATGGCAGTTTTGAACTTCATATCCGGGATAATGCAAAGATTTTCAATCCATTTTCCGTGGAAACGGAGAGAGTCAGCAAGGATGGAAGTTATGATATGGATGCGATGGGAATGCTGGTGATCAAACAGAAGGCAAAAGAATTTTTCTACCGGCAGTATCAGGGATTTAATTCGCTGATCGTAAGGATTTAAAGAAAGCAAAGGAGGAGATAAAGCGTGAAAATTTCATTAAAAATCAAGACTGTGGGAGCGACTCTTGTGGCGGCACTGCTGCTGATGGTCGTGGCGGTGGCGATCAGCTACAATGTATATTCCGGAACAATCTATGACCAGTACAAAACGATGACGATGAATCTGGCAAAAACGGAAGCTGTTTCCGTTCACGCGGAGGATGTGGCAGTGATCCGCGATGCCGTTATGCAGATTTACCGGAATATCTGTGAGGAAAATGGAGGTGTGCCTGATTTTGAAAATTTTGATGAACAGCAGTGGCAGGAATATTATGCACGTTATCAGTCGGTGGAAGAACTGCCGCAGTACAAAAGCACACTGAAGCTGCTTCAGAAGATCAGTCAGGCAAATAAGGTAAATTCCATTTACATCGGATATATGGATGTGGAAACCTATTATGGTGTATATCTGGTAGACGGTTCGCTTAATACAGATGTGTGTCCGGTCGGAACCTGTGATCCGTTTGAGGAGAGCAATGCCAGAGAAATGAAAAAAGGAAATTATGATTTCCCGGCATATATAACAAATTATGAAGAATATGGCTGGCTGTGTTCCGCGGGTGCAGGAATCTATGACCAGAATGGTGAAGTGGTAGGAACTGCCTGCATTGACGTTTCCATGGATGACATTATGAAAAACCGCCAGGAATTTCTGCAGAATCTCTGTCTGGTGCTGGTTGGCATTACGATTGTGATCTGTCTTCTGATCCTCGCCGGCATCAACCGCATCCTGCTTGTTCCGGTCAAAAGTCTGTCGCAGGCAGCCGCGCTGTTTGTCAAAGACAAGGAGAGTACCAAAAAGACGCAGACAGCCATCTCCCAGCTCAATATCCATACCGGAGATGAGATTGAGGAGCTGAGCGAATCCATCAAAACCATGGAAATGGAGATCAATGACTACATCGACCATCTGACAGAAGTAACTGCAGAAAAAGAGCGTATGGGGGCAGAACTGAATATCGCAACCCAGATTCAGGCATCGATGCTGCCGTGTATTTTCCCGGCATTTCCGGACCGGAACGAATTTGACATTTATGCCAGCATGGATCCGGCAAAAGAAGTGGGCGGCGATTTTTATGATTTCTTCCTGATCGATGAGGATCATATCGCACTGGTCATGGCAGACGTATCCGGAAAAGGTGTTCCGGCGGCACTGTTTATGGTCATTGCCAAGACTTTGCTGAAAAATACCGCGCAGAGCGGAATTTCACCAAAAGAGGTACTTTCACAGGTCAATACGCAGTTGTGTGAAAATAACGAAGCAGAAATGTTTGTAACGGTATGGCTTGGTGTCATGCAGATCTCCACCGGACACATGGTATGTGCCAATGCAGGACATGAGTACCCGGCGATCCGCCGTGTGGGAGGCCAGTATGAACTGTTGCATGACAAACATGGATTTGTACTGGCAGGTATGGAAGGAAGCAGATACCGGGAGTATGAGATCACTCTGGAGAAAGGAGACAGTCTTTTTGTATACACGGATGGGGTACCGGAAGCGACCAACGCAGAAAACGAACTGTTTGGCACGGACCGCATGCTGGAAGCACTGAACCAGAATCCGGATGCAGCCAGCGAAGAAGTGATCCGGGAGGTGCAGAAAGCAATGGAAGTATTTGTGAAACAGGCACCGCAGTTTGATGATATCACCATGCTTTCCATGATCTATAAAGGCAAAGAGTAAAAGTACAAAGGAGCACATGTCCGTATTCTGCCAGAGGGCAGGGAAAGAGAAAGGAGGCAGACAATGAGGGAAAAAACAGTTCAGGCAACACTTGAAAATCTGGATGAAGTCATGGCTTTTGTGGAAGAACAGATGGAGGTGTATCATTGTTCCATGAAAATGCAGATGCAGATTGCAGTGGCAGTGGAGGAGATTTATGTCAATATTGCCAGCTATGCCTACAGAGAACAGAAAGGAAATGCACGGATCCGGGTTCAGAGCGGAGGAGAACCGCTGCAGATTATTATTACCTTTGAGGATGATGGCATCCCATATAATCCACTTTTGAAAGAGGATCCGGATATTACGCTTTCAGCAGAAGAAAGGAAAATCGGCGGACTGGGAATTTACATTGTCAAAAAGAGTATGGATCAGGTAGAATACCATTATCAGAATGGAAAAAATATTCTTACGATCCGAAAGGATATTCAGTAATCAAAACAAAAACAAATAATAACATATACTAGGAGGAAAAGACATGGAAATCAGAAAAGAACAGGAAGGAAATCAACTGACGATCACGCTGGAAGGCAGACTGGACACGACAACGGCTCCGAACCTGGAAGCAGAACTGAAAAGCAGCATTGCAGGGATAGAAGAACTGATTTTTGATTTTGAAAAGCTGGAATATATTTCTTCGGCAGGACTGCGTGTGATCCTGTCTGCACAGAAGGTAATGAACCGCCAGGGAAGTATGGTGATCCGCAAAGTCAATGAAAATGTGATGGATGTTTTTGAAGTAACTGGTTTTATTGATATTCTGACCATCGAATAAGCAAAATTACCAAGAAACAGACAAAAGATATGTACAAAATCACTAAAAACCATGTACATAATAAAAAAAAACAGAGTCAATATGGACAAAACCACGAAAACGTACTATAATAAATTTAACATGTATCCCGAAAGGGTGCTGGAAGTCCCGCATGGCGGGACTTCATTTTTCGCAGAGATTCCAGGAATATTCTGAAAAAGTCTGCGAAAAGAGAGGAAGAAAAGAAAAACCGTAACTGTAACAAAATGGAACAGTTACAAAGGAAAGAATGCAAAAAAGGAGGAATGTACATGCATTTAAGAAAGAAAATTTTGTCTGTTGTGCTGGCCGGTGCCATGATCGGCGGAGAGCTTCTGACCGGTATCGGAAGCTTCACACTTCCGGTAAATGCCGCAGACAGCAGCTTTGCAGGAGAAGAATGGTACGACCAGATCGACAAAGTAGAGGAGAACCGTGAGCCGGCTCATGCGTATTTCACACCATATGAGTCCGCAGAAAAAGCGTTGACAAATGAAAAATCCGTTCTGGATGTGGATGCATCCGAATCCGCTTACAAACAGTCCCTGAACGGTACCTGGAAATTCAAATTTGCCCAGAAACCGGCAGACCGTGAAAAAAAGGCAAAAGGTGCAGATGCAAAAAATTATGTGGAGAACTGGGATACGTCCACCTGGGATGACATCAAAGTTCCAAGCTCCATCCAGACGATCAAAGATGCAGACGGCAATTTCAAATACGAAAAGCCGATCTATGTAAACCAGAGATATCCGTGGCAGAACTACGAGACGGTTACGCTGGGGGAAAACGTTACAGCACCGACCGTAAACAACAGCGTCGGCCAGTACAAGAGAACCTTTACCGTTCCTTCTGACTGGGACGGAAGAGATGTCTTCGTATCCTTTGAAGGTGTAGAGTCCGCATTCTATTTATATGTAAACGGTCACAGAGTCGGCTATGGTGAGGACAGTTACACGACCGACGAGTTTAATATCACAAGCTATCTGCAAAAAGACGAAAATACTATCGCAGTAGAAGTTTACCGCTGGTCCACCGGAAGTTACCTGGAGAATCAGGACTTTATCCGTATGAGCGGTATTTTCCGTGATGTAAATCTTTACTCCAAAGCAAAAGTAGAGATGCGTGACCTGTTTGTAAAGACAAATCTGGATAATAATTATAAAGATGCAACCCTGACGCTGGATGCAGATATCCGCAATCTCGGTGATACAGATGCAGCAGGTAAGAAATATACCGTATCGGCTGACTTGTATGAGATTGACGGTCGGACAAAAGTATGGTCCGAGCCGATGGTGATCGAAGCGACCGTTCCGGCAGCCAAGACAACTGTGAAAGAAAAAGCAGATGACAAGGGTGCACACTTTACCGGCAGCAAACAAGTAACCAATCCGAAGAAGTGGTTTGCAGATACACCGAACCTGTACATGCTTCTTGTTCAGTTAAAAGATGAAAACGGCAATGTCATTGAGACGACTGTTCAGAGAGTCGGATTCCGAAAGATCAGCAAAGCAGATATCAACGATGCAGGTCAGGAGCAGGTACAGATCAACGGTAAAAAGATCATGTTCCGCGGTACAAACCGTCATGAAACAGATGACCAGGACGGACGTGCGATCTCTAAAGAAGATATTACGACGGATCTGAAGATGATGAAACAGTTCAACGTCAATGCCATCCGTACCAGCCACTATCCGAACAATCCATACATGTACGGACTGGCAGATGAGCTTGGTATTTACATCTGCGATGAGACCAATGCAGAGTCTCATATCGGAGCAACCCAGAGCGATATTCCGTCCGGCTATCCAATCTGGAACACTTCCGTTATGGACCGTACCCAGAACATGGTAGAGCGTGATAAGAACCATCCATCTGTAGTCATCTGGTCACTTGGTAATGAGGCAACCTACAAAGTCTACAACATGGACGAGAATTACTGCTTCTACAACTCTTCCCAGTGGATCTGGCAGCGTGACCCGTCCCGTATCCGTAAATACGAGCGTGACAACCGCTATACAAAAGGAAAACCAGAAGAATCCATGGTAGATATTTATTCCAGCCAGTACTGGGGTGTAGATTCTGTTCTCAGCCAGGTAACAGGCAAGAACAACAAACTGCCTTATATCCAGTCTGAGTATGCACATGCCATGGGTAATGCTCTTGGTAACTTTAAAGAGTACTGGGAGATCTTCCGTAACTACCCGAATGCGCAGGGCGGATTTATCTGGGATTGGATCGATCAGTCTGTTTCAACAAAGATTGAAAATACTACTGTTTATAAGATTACAGACCCGAATACCAAGAAAGAAACAACCTTTGAAGGTTCTGTTGCAGAAGGACAGAATAACACAAAAGCAATCAAAGGCGGCTATGTGGCGGCAGACAGTGCAGTACTTGCGACAAACAGTACAACCGGTATCACACTGGATGTATGGGTAAAACCGGCAGAAAACTTTACACCGTCTGCACAGGCATTTATCTCCAGAGGAGACAGTGCAGGATACAATCTGCAGATTAACAAAGATGGTAACTTTGAATTTTTCGTAGATGGTTACAATGCGGGTACGTTGACAGCAAATATTCCGGAGAACTTTACCGATGGCAATTGGCATCGCCTGACAGCAACTTATGCAGGAACAGAATATAAACTGTATTACGACGGTGAGCAGATTGGAAATGCAGCAAGAAGAACAGCACTGGATTCCTGCGATACATCTGACAATACACTGAATATTACCGTCGGTGCTTCTGCTGATATAAGCGGAAGGGCATTTAATGGTTATATCGACCGTGCAGCCGTGATCAAAGGCGCACTTACTACAGACCAGATCACAGCAACCGGCACAAGCCTTGAAAGCGTAAAAGATAACGTATCCTATGCGATTGATTTTGGTGCAGATTCCATGAAAGCAGAAAGCACCGATTATCCGGAAGGCACTTACTTCGCATACGGCGGGGACTGGGGAGAAACGGTAAACGATAACGATTTCTGTGCAAACGGTATCTTAAATGCAGACCGTACCCCATCCGCAGAGCTGTACGAAGTGAAAAAAGTACATCAGGAAGTTTCTTTCTACGATGACGGCGAAGCAGCAACCGGCAAAGTACGTATTGTAAACGAGTTCCTGAACACCAACCTGGACAAATACAATGTTTCCTGGACACTGAAAGAAGATAACAAAGTGATCGGAAGCGGTACCCTGACGGATGCGCAGAAGAACGTTGCGCCGCAGGCAGAATCTACCGTAACACTGGCAAACTTCCCGAAAGTAAGTGCGACAGCAGGTTCCGACTACACACTGAACCTTTCCGTAACACTCAAAGAAGATGCCACATGGGCAGGCGATTACTTCGGACACGCAGGTGATGAGATCGCATTCGAAGAATTTGATCTTGCTTACACTCCGGAAAAAGCACAGCCGACGATCAGTGCAGCTGACATGGATAAAGTAAACGTAGCAGAGAGTGATGATGCGATCACTGTTACCGGAAAGACATCCAAAACAAACGGCAAAACATTTGAAGTCGTGATCGACAAAGCACAGGGTTACATCACAAGCTACAAAGTAGACGGCAAGACCCTGCTGGAGAACGGACCGGTTCCGAACTACTACCGTGCACCGGTCAGCAACGACCCGTCTTTCTCAGAAGCGATGAAGAATGCAGCACAGAACTTCACACTGGATAAAAACGGCATCACTGTAGATAAGAAAGACAAAGTAGTCAACATTCATGTATCAGGAAGCATTCCTAAAGTAAATACACCGAACAGCATTGATTACATGATCTATGGAAATGGTGAGATCGTAGTAACAAATACGGTTACACCGAGTGCTTCTGCAGGAAATATTGCAAGAATCGGTATGAAGATGACAGTTGCAAAAGATTACGAAAAACTGACATACTACGGAAACGGTCCGCAGGCAAACTACGTTGACCGCAACACCGGTGCAAAACTTGGTATATACAACAGCACCGTAACCGAACAGTTTGAAAAAAAATATGTAAAACCTCAGGAAAACGGAAACCACACAGGTGTAAGATGGACAGCACTGACAGCAGAAGACGGCACAGGTCTCCTCGTATCTTCCGACAGCGAGATGGAATCCGGAGCACTGCACTACAAAGCAGAGGATCTGGCGTCCTTCCGCCATCCATATCAGGTACCTGTACAGGAAAATACAATCCTGACAGTAGATCTGATGCAGCGCGGACTTGGAAATGCAAGCTGCGGTCCGGCTCCTCTGAGCAAATACATCATTTCCGCAGGAAAGACTTATACACAGACCTTCAGCATTTCCCCTCTGACCAGGAAAACAGAAGAGAGCGAAATGATGAAAAAGAGCAACGAAGACGTGAAATCCGGAATGCCGCTGACCGGAATCAAAGTAAACGGCAAAGAACTGGACAACTTCAGTGACGGACAGAACGACTACACTTATACACTTTTAAGAGGAAGCTACGAAGAAGGAAAGGTTCCTCAGGTAGAAGTGATCAAAAAATCAGATGATGTCAATGTAGTTATTACACAGGCAGCAGCAGTTCCTGGCACAGCAACCATCAAAGCCGTTTCTCCGTTTGGTGTAGAAAAGACTTATACGATCAACTTCAAGGTTCAGGATGAACTGTATGTATCCGATATGGACTGGACGGTTGATCAGGGTGGATACTTCGAAAACACAAGAGATGCCTGCGGATGCGGAAATCCGATGGCAGTCTATGTAGAAGGCACAAAACAGAGCTTTGACAAAGGTGTAGCTATGCATGCACCGGCAGAACTGGGCGTTAACCTGGAAGGAAAAGAAGTAAAACGTTTTAAAACACGTATCGGTATCAGTGCAGATCAGAAACTTGGAAACAAAGCAGATGTAAATTATGTGATCAAAGGTGATGGCAAAGAGTTGTACCGCAAAGATCATGTGATCTCCAACGGACAGTCCTACCTTGTAGATATCGATGTATCCAAAGTAAAAGACCTGCGTCTGATCGTAGAACAAGGCGATGCAGATTACAATGACCATGCAATGTGGGCAGATGCAAAATTTACATTCCAGAGTGAGACTCCGGATCCGCAGCCGCAGCCGGTCAAAGTAGCAAGCATCAGCGTAACAGCAGATAAGACAGAGCTGACAGTCGGCGATACGATGCAGGCAGCAGCAGCTGTATTACCGGAAAATGCAGACAATAAAGAAGTAACCTGGACAAGTTCAGATATAAACGTAGCAAGTGTAAGCGAAGCAGGTCTGATTACAGCAAAAGCAGCCGGAACAGCAACTATCAAAGCAACGGCAAAAGATGGAAGTAAAGTATCAGGCGAGCTTGCAATCACGGTAAGAGCAAAAGAAGCAGATCCAAAACCGGCTCCGGCTGAAAAGGTAGAAGAGCTGAGAAATACGGTAACAGCCGCAGAAGCAATCAATCAGGGCGAGTATACAGCGGAAACGGTTGCAAAACTTCAGGAAGCATTGACAAAGGCAAAGAAAGTTCTGGAGAATAAAAATTCTACCGAAGAAGAAGTAAATGCAGCACTGAAAGCAGTCAATGATGCGAAAACAGCTCTGGTTAAGAAACCGGATGACGGCAAGAAAGATGACAACCAGAACAATAACAACAATAATGGCAACAACAGCAACAACGGAAACAATAACAACAATCCGGCACCACAGCTTCCGGCAGTTGGAACAACCATTGATGTGAAAGGCGTTACTTACAAAATAACCAAATCCGATGCGGTAAACGGAACCGTCTCCGCAGTGAAACTGAAAGCAACGAAGAAAACAAAAGTAACCATTCCGGCTGCTGTGAAGATTGGAAATTACACTTTCAAAGTAACGGCAATCGGTAAAAATGCTTTCAAGAACAGCAGGAAACTGAAAAGCATCGTAATCGGAAAGAATGTTAAGAACATCGGAACAGGTGCATTCTTAAAAGCCGCGAAACTGTCAAGCGTAACCTTTAAGGGAACAAACGCAGTCAAAGTCGGCAAGAATGCATTCAAGGGTACTTCCGCTAAGATGAAAGTACAGGTTCCAAAGAAGATGAAGGCAAAAACACAAAGAACGCTGAAGAAAAATCTTCAGAAAGCAAAACTCAGCAAGAAAGCATCTTACAAAAAGAAATAAAAACGAAAAAAGAATCCCTTAAACAAAAAGAAGTTTAAGTTGTAACGAAAATCGCTGCATGCTACAATAGGCATGCGGCGATTTTGTGTTCATTAGTATATGGTGGCTGACAAGAATCGCATGATAATTCTTACGTGTCAAATCTCACGTGCGTTTGACTTGAATCTGAAAATTTAAATTATAATAACGAAAGAAGGTAATAAAAGTGGAGACACTGAAAAAGTTTGTGAAATATTATGCACCTTACAAAGGTGTGTTTTTTCTTGATCTGCTGTGTGCAGCGATCATCAGTTTCGTGGATCTTGCATTTCCGCAGATCCTCCGCAGTCTGACAAAAACGCTGTTTTTAAAAGATGCAGCTGTGATTTTACAGGCACTGCTTCCTATCGGGGCAGGATTGCTGCTTATGTATGCAATACAGGCGTTATGCAAGTATTATGTGACGTGTCAGGGACATATGATGGGAGCAAGGATGGAGCGGGATATGCGACAGGAATTATTTGAGCATTATGAAAAACTGTCGTTCTCTTATTATAATCAGCATAATTCCGGTCAGATGATGAGCAAACTCGTATCAGATCTGTTTGACATTTCCGAACTGGCACACCATGGACCGGAAAATCTGTTCATTTCGCTGATCAAGATTGTCGGAGCATTTATCTTTTTATTTTTCATCAACTGGAGACTGGCAGTGCCGCTTCTGTTTCTTGTCGTGCTGATGCTGCTGTTTTCCCTGCGTCAAAATCGCCGCATGCAGGCAACGTTTATGGACAACCGACGCAAGATCGGAGATATCAATGCAAGCCTTCAGGATACTCTTTCCGGGATCCGTGTGGTACAGTCTTTTGCAAATGAGGAGATTGAACGGAAAAAATTTCAGAAAAGCAACGAAAGATTTCTGATCTCCAAAGATGAAAATTACCGCTGCATGGGCGGTTTTATGAGCAGCAATCTGTTTTTCCAGGGAATGATGTACTTGGTGACACTGGTCTTTGGCGGCTGGCTGATCGCACACGGAAAAATGGAAGCAGCAGATCTTGCCATGTATGCACTTTACATTGGAATCTTTATCAGCCCGATACAGATTCTTGTCGAGCTGACAGAGATGATGCAGAAAGGACTGTCCGGATTTCGCAGATTTCTTGACGTGATCGAGACAAAGCCGGATATCCAGGATGCAGAAGATGCGAAACCACTGACAAATGTATGCGGTGACGTATCCTATGAAGATGTTTCCTTTCATTATCAGGATGATGAGACACCAGTTTTATCACACGTCAGTTTCCAGATTCCGGCAGGCAGGTCGATCGCACTGGTCGGACCGTCCGGAAGTGGCAAAACTACGATCTGTTCCCTGCTTCCACGTTTCTACGATGTAACCGGAGGCAGGATCACCATTGACGGAAAAGATATCAGAGGGCTGACGCTGGAGAGTCTGAGAAATCAGATCGGACTGGTACAGCAGGACGTCTATCTGTTCTGCGGAACGATCCGGGAGAATATTGCTTACGGAAAACCGGAAGCCTCCATGGAAGAAATCATGGATGCGGCCAAAAAAGCAAATATTCACGATTTTATCATGTCATTGCCGGATGGATATGACAGTTACGTTGGTGAAAGGGGAACACGTCTTTCCGGCGGGCAGAAACAGAGGATCTCGATCGCCAGGGTTTTCCTGAAAAATCCGCCGATCCTTATGCTGGATGAGGCGACGAGTGCACTGGATAACGAGAGCGAACGCTGGATACAGAAAAGCCTGGAAGAACTGGCAAAAAATAGAACTACGATCACAATTGCACACAGACTTTCCACGATCCGCGGTGCAGACCAGATCCTGGTTGTTGCCGATAACGGGATCTCAGAGAGTGGAACACATGAGGAACTGCTGAAAAAAGGCGGAATTTATGCACATTACTGTGAATTATCGGAAGGGTGATTTTGAAAAACAGACGCAATAATAGAATAAAAAATATATGACACTTATTATATATGTTAAATTTAATTATATTTTATAAATATGTTGAAATGATGAGAGTTATATGCTAATATATTTTCAAAGCATATTTCTTAATTTCCCTGGCATTATGCCATCTATATTTTCTAATTCACATTTCAGAAATTCATGCTTTTTAATCAAACAAATCAATTTAAAAGCAGGAGTTTCAAACTGTGAAAAAGAAAGCATAGCCGTATGGCTGTTCCATTTTTGTACACTCCTGCAAAAAGGAGGTACGGCCTATGGAACAAAAAGAACAACCAACTGCAAAGCGCAATTATAAAGATACGGTATTTCGTATGCTGTTTTCTGACCGAAAGAATTTATTGTCGCTTTATAATGCAGTCAGCGATTCCCATTACGATGATCCGGAAATGCTTGAGATTGTCACACTGAAAAATGCTATTTATATGGGAATGAAAAATGATCTGGCGTTTATTATTGGTACGGATTTGTTCTTATATGAACATCAGTCTACTTATAATCCAAATATGCCGCTGCGAGATCTATTCTACATTTCCAGAGAATATCAAAAATTAGTCGATCATAAATCGCTTTACTCTTCCAAACTGTTGAGAATCCCAGCACCACAATTTATTGTATTTTATAATGGGACTGAAAAAAAGAACGATCATTGGATAAACCATTTGTCGGAAGCTTTTGAAAATCTGTCTGGGGAACCAAAACTGGAATTGGAAGTGCTGACAATAAACATCAACGAGGGACATAATGAAGAGCTGATGGAGCAATGCCGGACTTTAAGAGAATACGCACAGTATGTAAATTGTGTCCGTAAGTATGCGAAGAAATTGGAATTGAATGAAGCCGTTAAGCTGGCTGTCGATGAATGTATTCGTAACGATATTCTCTCCGAATTTCTTCATGCAAATAAATCGGAGGTGATTTCGATGAGTATATTCGAATACGATAAAGAAGAGGAAGAGAGGAAACTCAGAAAAGCAGAATATGAAGCCGGTGTAGCTGATGGATTTAATGATGGTATCAATACTGCAAAAAAAGATGCTGCTATTACTCTTACTGAACTTCATATGCCGATTGAGCAAATTGCCCTTGCATTGAAAGTAGATGTGGAAGCAGTAAAAGAATGGCTTCGTTAGACAGACATAAAAAATTCAAAAAAATAAAAATTTCTCTTGCATTTTCATGAAAGGTATGCTATCATAGGTGATGCATTGAGAAATGCGGGTGTAGTTCAATGGTAGAACACCAGCCTTCCAAGCTGGATACGTGGGTTCGATTCCCATCACCCGCTTTTCTTAATTGGAGAGCGAAAAAGAACAGAGCAGATGGAGAGATTCTCTCACTGCTCTGTTTTTTATAATTTTTTCATTCTTTTTTCCTTTTTAACCTTCCGTTTCTATGTTATTCTTGTACTAGTTCATTTTAGAAACGGAGTACCATTATGGAGAAAAAGGCTGATTTTCATTCACTTTCCCGCAAGGCGAAAGTGCAGTATGTCTGGGATTATTACAAGTGGCCGATCGCCGCTGCGATCGCTGCGCTCTGCTTTGTCATTTATCTCATCTATCATTACGCAACCTACCGCGACCCGCTGTTAAACGTCATCATGATGAACTGCAACGATTCCATAACCGCCGACAGCAAGGGCTTCGATGAATTTCTCGAAGCCTGCGGCTACGACCCGAAGGAAGATTCCGTCTCCCTCACATCGTCCTTACAGTTCTCAGACGGTGAATATTCCACATCCTACAACGACACGCAGGTGCTGACGCTGATGCTGGCAGCCGGCGGACAGGATCTCTTCTTCGGAACCGGCAGCGAATATCTCGATTACGCCAACCAGGGAGCTCTTATGGATCTGTCCACCGTATTATCCGACGAACTGCTGGACCGCTACCAGGATCATCTCATCTACACGACCGAGGACGGTGCCGTCGCTTCCTATCCCTGTGCGATCGAGCTCACCGACAATGCCTGGCTTCACAAGTACAACTATTATGATTCCTGCTATTTCGGCATTCTCTATCAGAATCAGAACTTAGACGCCGCCTTACAGTTTGCGGACTTTCTTCTGAATTATAACGACTGATCGTTTTCTCTCCTGATGCTGCCGGCAGCAGAGCGGCTGATTGTTTTTTCAGATCTCTACTTCAGGATGGCAGCACCGTACGCCGGAAGCGTCAGCGTTCCATCCTGCCAGGAAGCCGCACGGGTTCCGGTCAGCAGTTCTCCTGCCAGCTTCAAATCCCCGCTTTCACTGTCTGCAGCTATCTGTGACAGATCCACGGTGCGCTCGTCCTTCGTGCAGTTAAACACGACGATCACCGAGGAATCCTGCCAGCTCTTGCGCAGCACGCACACTGCGTCATCCGACAGATTTTCAAGAAACTCTGCCGTTCCGTGCGAGATCTCCGGATAGGCATTCCGCAGACGCAGCGCCTCCTTCACATACCAGTAGATGGAATTGCCGTCGTCCTGCTGCTCCGCAAAACTGTCGTAAATCATCGTAATCTCGTCCATATCCTGCGGTCCGAGGCACATCCCCTCTGCACCGGCATCCTTGCTCCAGTACATCGGCGCGCGCTTGTTCTCATCTTTTCCGGCGCCTTTCATTCCCAGTTCTTCCCCATAATATAAGAAGCTGCTTCCGGACATCAGAAGATTCATCGCCTGCGCCAGCTTGGTCTGCGCCTCCATAGTATCGCCGGAGTAATACCCTGCGCCCCTTCCCATATCATGGTTGGTGTAAAACGGCGCATCGATATAGCTGTCACTGTAAGTTCCCAGCGCGTCCTGCAGCCGCACGATCGCTTTTCCGTAAGAAGAGGCACCGCTCGTTCCCTTGACCGCCTTCGCAATCACACCGTCCTTGTCTGCAAACGTAAAGTCAAAGCTGCTGTCAATTCCGCTCTGGTAATACTGTGCGTATGTCTCCAGATCCGACCACACCTCTGCCACGATATACGTATCACTCTTCTTTTCTTTTACCATATTATTAAACCAGGATAGAATTTCTATGTTCGAGTCGATGCTTCCGGTCTCATACTCTTTTGCCGCATCCAGACGGAAACCATCTACGCCCTTTTCCAGCCAGAAATCTGTAATCTCATCAAACTCCTGCCGCACCGCTTCACTCTCCAGATTCAGATCCGGCATCTCGCTCCAGAACTGTGCCTCATAATACCAGTCCGTCCCTGCCAGCTGGCAGTATCCGCTGCCTTTCTCCCTGGAAAAATGATAATAATCCACATACGGGCATGCCTCTGTATCCGGCTCCATTCCCTCCGGCAGATCCTTCAGATACTCTGCCGCCGTCTGAAACCACGGATGCTGAGACGAAGTATGATTCATCACAAAATCAATCATGACGCGGATTCCCCGCTCATGGCATGCGTTCACGAATGTCTCGAAATCCTCCATTGTGCCATACTGCTCATCGATCGCACAGTAGTCCGTCACATCATATTTGTGGTAAGTCGTCGCCGGCATCACCGGCATCAGCCAGATCCCATCACATCCCAGATCTGTATCCGTTGCCGGATTACCGTCATTGATATAGTCCAGCTTCTCCGTCAGTCCCGGAAGATCTCCGATGCCATCCCCATCGCCGTCATAGAAGCTGTAAACGAACACCTCGTACCAGCTCCGGTAGAGATCATCCGTTCCTGCAGCTTCTGCCGGGTTTACCTCCCGCATCAGAGACAACGCCGTCTCTTCCATGTTCTCCTGTGCTCCCGCCTGCGCATCCGTGCCCTGCCCGGCCGCCGTCTCCGTGTCCTGTCCGGCTGCCGCTTCCGCCGTACCTGTTGCCGCGTCTTTATCCCCGGCATCCGCTCCGCACGCCGCACTTCCAGCAAGCAACGCCACTGCCAGTAGTGCCGCCAGTTCTCTCTTTCCTCTTCGTCTCATCCAAACGCCCCTCTTTCTGTCAGATTTTCTGTATCCTTTTTCCTTATCATACAGGACTGGTAACGTTTTCACAAGCTGTTTCTTCCTACTTTTCTCTGCCAAACACTTCACGCACCACCTTGAAATTCTGGATCACGAACGTCGGCAGCACCGCCATCACACCGACACAGCCCAGCTGCATGCCATTCATCGTCTCCACCTCAAAAAGAGTTTTGAGTGCCGGCACAAACAGAACGAGTGCCAAAAGCAGCACGCCGAGCGCAAAGGCTCCCAGACTGTACCGGTTTCTCCGGAATCCGATCTTTACAATGGAGTGACGGCTTCTGCAGTTAAACCCGTGGAACAAGCGTGCAAGTGTCAGTGTCGCAAACGCCATGGTGCTCGCCAGCGCCGCACTCTCTTTCAATCCCACCTCAAAGGAAATCATGGTACAGACGGCAATCAGCGCCCCCTGCCCCAGAAGCAGCACCATAAAGCGCCTTTCCAGAATTCCGCCTTTTGGATTGCGCGGTTTTTCGCTGAGGACATCTCTCTCCGCCGGTTCCATACCGATGGCAAGCGCTGGAAGGGAATCGGTCAGCAGATTGATAAACAAAAGATGCACCGGCTGGAACGGGACCGGAAGTGCTGCAAGCGAGGTGTAAAGCACCGCCAATATTCCTGCCATATTTCCGGAAAGTAAAAACAGGATTGCATTTTTAATATTCTTGTAGACATTTCTTCCGTTCGCGACCGCTTTGATAATCGTGGCAAAATTGTCATCGGTCAGGATCATGGCTGCCGCGTCTTTGGACACCTCTGTTCCGGTGATTCCCATTGCCACGCCAATATCTGCCGCCTTCAATGCAGGCGCATCATTGACGCCATCACCCGTCATGGCGACCACGCTCCCCCTGCGCTGCCACGCTTCCACAATACGGATCTTATTTTCCGGAGAGACGCGGGCAAATACGGCGATGTGCCCGATCAGATGATCCAGCTCCTTATCCGGCATGGCATCCAGTTCGGGACCGACCAGTGCGATATCCCCTTCCCCGAAAATGCCAATCTGCTTTGCAATCGCCGTCGCCGTCACTTTATGATCCCCCGTAATCATGACTGGTCGGATTCCCGCCCGCTTCGCATCTGCTACAGCCGCCGCAGACTCTGCGCGCGGCGGGTCGATCATCGCCACAAGCCCAAGAAAAATGTAATCACACTCCCCGGAGATTGTCAGCTTTTCCCCCTCCTTCAGTTCCCGGTAAGCAAAAGCCAGCACACGAAGCCCCTCGCCGGAAAATCTTTGATTCTGCTCTAAAATCTCCGTACGGTCTTCCTCCGTCATCCGCCGGATACCCTGCTTCTCCCTAAGATAGACCGCGCGCTTCAAAAGGACGTCCGGCGCCCCTTTGGTCAGCAGTGTCGGTACACCGTGCAGCGCATAGACCGTGCTCATCAGCTTGCGGTCCGAATCAAACGGCAGTTCCTGCTGTCGTTCCATTGCTCCCCGTAAGAAATCATCATCCACGCCACATTTACGCACCATCTCGAGCAGTGCTGACTCCGTCGGGTCGCCAATCACTTTCCCGTCATCCATGCGCGCATCGTTATTTAAAATCGCATCATACATCAGATAACGGTGAAGCTGGTCGTTGATCTGCAGCACCTCCGGCATGATCGCCGTATGATCCAGATAAATCTTCTGCACGGTCATTTTGTTCTGTGTAAGCGTGCCCGTCTTATCCGAACAGATCACCGACACACAGCCCAGACTCTCCACCGCCTTCAGATCTTTGATGATCGCATGCTCCCTCGCCATTTTCTGGGTTCCCATCGCCTGCACGATTGTCACGATCGAGCCGAGGGCTTCCGGAATCGCCGCAACTGCAAGCGCGACCGCAAACATCATCGCGTCCAGAAGCGGCATATCCCGGTACATGGACAGACCGAACACCAGCGCACAGACAGCCAGAATCAGATATGACAGCTTTTTTCCAAAATCATCCAATGCAATCTGCAGCGGCGTCTTTTTTTCCTTCGCATTGCTTAAAAGTCCTGCAATCTTACCGATCTCCGTGTTCATCGCAGTCTCCGTCACAAAAACCTCTGCCCTTCCGTAAGTCACCAGACTTCCCGAATACACCATGTTCACGCGGTCGCCAAGCGCCGCCTCCTGTTCGATCACACCTTCTCTTTTCTCAACATTCGTCGATTCTCCCGTCAGCGAGCTCTCATTCACCTGCAGTGAATAGCTGCGCCGGATTCTGCCGTCCGCCGCCACCATGTCTCCCGCCTCCAGCAGCAGAAGGTCTCCCGGCACGACTTCCTTCGCCGGAATCTCCACCTTCACGCCGGAGCGCAGCACTTTCGCGTTCGGCGACGTCAGATCCTTCAGACTCTCCAGCGACTTCTCCGCCTTTACATACTGGACCGTTCCTAGCAGCGCATTGAGCACGATCACAACCAGAATGACAAAGGTGCTCTCCGGATTCCCCGAACAGGCGGAAATCACGGCTGCCACAATCAGAATTCCCACGAGAAGATCCACAAACTGTCCGAAAAAAACCTTGAGAACACTCTTTTTCTTTCCCTCCACCAGCACATTCTCCCCGTATTGCGCCAGCCGTTTTGCCGCCTCCTCCGTTGTGAGTCCATGTTCTGAGGTCTCCATCTTCTTTTTCACATCTTCCGTTGAAATCTGATACCACTCTTTCATTTCTGCCTCCTGTTTTCTTAAAATTAAAAAAAAGAGACTTCCAGCACGAAATGTATCTCTGCGATACTTTCCGCGCTAAAAGTCTCATAACCACGGGTAATCTTCATGGTACACAGCGCCAGGTCCAAGACCGCGTATGTTGACGCTGCAATTTAAAACTACTCCCCTTTAGCAGTTCTGTTATTTAAGATTGTATGGAGTATAACAGTCCGACGCCGCCTTTGTCAATCCTCTCCCTGCAACCTTAACGCATCCTTTACCTCTCCCGCACAGGAAAACAGCACCAACAGTTCATGTGCCAGCAGCGGCATTGCCGCAAGTCCAAGCAGCTTCGTCCACTCCAGGGCGGTAAGTCTGCAGGTTCCAAACAGCTGTACAAAATACGGCACTTCCGTGACCATCATCTGAAGACTGATTCCCACCGCGAACGCCGCCAGCATCAGACGGTTTTCCAGATGGTTCATGCAAAACACCGATGTCTCCACATCCCGCATGCCGATCGCATGGAATAACTGCGCCATGCCGAGCACGGTAAATGCGTAGGTCTGCGACCGCGCTAACACCTGTGCATCTTTAAGCACCGCCTGCAGGTGCGGAATCGTCAGCGTCATCCCGGCGCTTTTGATCGTGCCGACCGGTCCCTGCAAAAAGGCAAGCATACTGATTCCTGCGATTAAAAGACCGTAAAAACAGGTGCATCCCCAGCCGCCGCCCGCAAACAGGCTCTCATCCCGGCGTCTCGGCGGGCGGTTCATGTAGTCCTTCTGTTCTTCCACATCTACTCCGAGTGCCAGCGCCGGCAGGGAATCCGTAATCAGATTGATCCAGAGAATATGGCTCGACTTTAAGGGCGATGCCAGCCCCATGGCAACTGCCGCCAGCATTGTGATAATTTCTCCGAAATTAGATGAAAGTAAAAACAGCACCGACTTGCGGATATTTTCATAGATGCTGCGCCCCTGCGCAATCGCTCCTGCAATCGTTGCAAAATTGTCATCCGCCAGCACCATATCCGCCGCATTTCTGGCGACATCCGTTCCCGCCATTCCCATGGCAATTCCCACGTCCGCAGATTTTAACGACGGAGCGTCGTTGACTCCGTCCCCTGTCATGGCGACAATCTCCCCGTTCTTTTTGCATGCGGACACGATTCTGACCTTGTGCTCCGGGGATACATGGGCAAACACCCGAGTTCGTCCGATCCGTGCCGCCAGCGTCTGTTCGTCCATCCGCTCCATCTCCTCGCCCGTCACACATTCATCCCTCCGCTCTGCAATGCCGAGCTGACGTGCAATCGCAAGCGCCGTGTCCGCCCTGTCCCCGGTAATCATGATCGTCCGGACTCCGGCACGTGCAAACTGTTCCACCGCCTCCGCCGCCTCGGGGCGTACCGGGTCTTCCATTCCTGCCATCCCCAGAAACGTAAGCCCGCTCTCCTCCATCTGTGCCGCTTTAGGATGCATGCCAATCGCCAGCACGCGAAGTCCCGCTTCCGTCATCTCGGCAAGTCCCCGTTTTGCCTGTTCTCTCGCCGCCGCAGAAAACGCCGCCGTCTTGCCGTTGCTCCACACATACCGGCACCGCTCCAGGATTTCATCCGGCGATCCCTTCGTGAAAGAGATTCTGCCGTCCAACGTCTCATGCAGCGTCGTCATCCGTTTCCGCTCCGAATCGAAGGCAATCTCGTCGATCCGCGGCATGGTATCCTCCAATGTCTCGCGCTGTATGCCGAACGTTGCCGCCATATCCAAGAGCGCTAATTCTGTCGGATCGCCGCGGCGTTCCCCTCCGTGGAGGGATGCGTCGTTGCAGAGAGAAAATCCCTGCAAAAAATACCGGTCGTCGGCCGGATGCAGTTCTTTTACCGCATGCACTCTGCCGTTCACGTAACATTTTTTTACAGTCATGCGGTTCTGTGTCAGTGTTCCCGTCTTATCCGAGCACACAACGCTGACACATCCCAATGTCTCCACGCTCGGCAGGCGCTTTACAATGGCATTTGCCTTCACCATCCGCGAGACGGAAAGTGCCAGCACCATCGTCACAATGGCGGGAAGTCCCTCCGGCACCGCCGCCACCGCAAGAGAGATCGCCGTAATCAGCATCTCTCCCACATCCCGTTTTTGCAGGATTGCCATGCCAAAAAGGAGCACACATAAGAATACGGACACCGTGCCCAAAATTTTGCCGAGGTCTGCCAACCGCTTCTGCAACGGTGTCAGCTCGACCTTCGCCGCCTTCAGCATCCCGGCAATTTTCCCGATCTCTGTATCCATACCGATGGCAGATACTCTCCCCACGCCGCGCCCGTAGGTCACATTTGTCGACATATATGCCATGCGGTTCTGCGCCGTATCCTTGTTGACCGGAACAGACTCGCCGGTCAGTGCGGCTTCTTCTATTTTCAGGTTCACCGCTTCTGTCAGCACAAGATCCGCCGGAACCTGACAGCCGGCTTCCAGCACCACAAGATCGCCCGGGATCAGATCGGCAGCCGGAATCTGCCGCACTTCATCCCCTTCCAGAAGCAGTGCATGCGGGCTGGTCATCCGTTTTAACACCTCCAGCGATTTTTTCGCTTTTCCCTCCTGTATCACTCCCACCGTCGCATTTAACAGCACCACAGCCAGAATAATTGCCATATCGCCGTATTCCCGCAGCAGCAGTGAGATCGCCGCCGCCACAAACAGGATAAAGATCAGAGGATCGTTTAACTGTTCCAGAAAACTTTCCGCCCAGGATTTTTTCTCCTCATCCTCGAGCACGTTTCTCCCTCGTTCTTCCGTTTTTCCGCGATAATATTCCTGCATATGCGCTGCCCCCATCCATCGAGTTTCCCACAAAGCAGCACGTCCACCGCTTTGCCGTTAACTCATCCTATGAAAATGTGGACGGGTTTATGCCTGTCTGCGTGAAAAAGGGTATGCCGACGTGATTCCGATGCACAACATCGCTCCAACATCTGCATACCCTTTTCCCTGCAAATCATATTTTATTTACTGTAATACAAACTGGCTCACAATCTCACGCAGCTTCTCCACATAAGTATAACACTCTTCCACCATGTCGTGCGTGGTTCCTGTCTTCTCCACCATGTCGCTGGTCTTCTCCGCAATATCGCTGACGCCGATCGACGATTCGCCCACTGTAGAGTTGATGCCGCTAAGCGCCTGTGCAATCGCGTCGATAGAATTGGCAAGGCCAGCCATCGCATCGCTCACGTCGTTCATACTGGTCTTGAAGGTATCCGCATCCTCCTGGTACTGCTCGCTGACCTGCTCAAATTCCTTATACTCCGTCAGCACGGTATTCTCCAGAAATCCGGTGGTCTCTTCTAAGCATTCTGCCATATTGGAAACTGCTGCGTTGACAGCATCCACAATCGTGCCGATATCCTTGATCGCCTTGGACGTCTGATCCGCAAGGCTTCCGATCTCCGTTGCAACCACCGCAAATCCACGTCCTGCCTCCCCGGCTCTTGCCGCTTCGATGGAAGCATTGAGTGCAAGCAGTCCGGTCTGGGATGAGATCTCCATGATCGTGCCGGTCAGTTCGTTGATCTTATCGACCGCCTTCGATCCCTCGATGGCTTCCTGAGCCTTTGTCTTGACGTTGTTGTACATCGTCATTGTCTTGGTGCTTGCCTCAACTGTCTTGGTGCGTAAATCATTTGCCCGCATCATGATCGCTTCCGAGGTCCGTGCGCCCTCCGTCGCCATACTGTTAATATCATCCGCTCCGTTCTTGATAACCTCGATATTTTCGTTGATTGTTACTGTGGTTGCCGCCGTCTCCTCCATGCCTGCCGCAAGCTGCTGGCTTGTCGCGGAGTTGTCGGAACACATGTGATCCACCGTGGTGGTAATCTCCTGCAGACCATCCACATTCTGTGTGATCTGGTTACTTGCGGTATCAATATCGCCAATCATGGAACGCAGGTTCCTGCGCATCACATGTACCGCATTTGCCATCTCTCCCGTCTCATCCCGGCGGCTGCGCAGCTTTGCGCCGTTCGGATTTGATCTGAAATCCAACTGTGCGGTATCGACAATAATCGTTGTAATCTGCTGAATCGGTCTGCAGATAAACTGGCTTACTACGTATGCCAGAACAATCGCTGCAGCCAGTATCCCCAATGACAGCAGCATAATCTTACTTACTATCTGATTCAGCGGCTTCATGATCTCGTCTTCATCCGCCGTCACCACAACAATCTGACGGTTCGCCGTGATCGCGTAAGCCGCATATTTGGTAACGCCCTTAAAATCATACGTCACTGTCTCATTCACCGGTACCTGTCCCTTGGCAAGCTCTGCAACGACGCCAAGCACGACAGCATTCTCCACCGGCTGTCCGATCTTTTCCGCGGTCGGGTGATATAACATGGTGCCGTCCGTGTCAACAAGATAGGCGTAGGAAGAATCAATTCCCTCCATACTGATATCCGCTAAGGCATTCTCATATGCTCCTGCATCCGCCTCCTGTGGAAGATTGTTCACAATCTCCACTCCCATCTCCGCCATGCTTAAAATATAATCTGCACTGACGTCTCCGACAACCTTCTTTGCTCCCGCTTCCGCCCGGAATGCGACGATCAACACCGACATAACCACTGCAAGCACGGTCAGCAGCATGATCTTTGCTGAAATTGAGTGAATAAACGATACTTTCTGCTCCTCTTTCATGGTACTTCTCTCCATTCCCCTTCGTAATTGCCGGGAAATTTTACTCCCAGCTTATATCTGTTATTTTACCACAACATACAGCCGAAAGAAACTCTTCTTCTACAAAATATTGCAAAAGAAATTGTTGCAATCAGCATAGGCCGCTTTGGGATGATAAATAATACTATGAGCAATAGATACTTAAAAGTTCCAGATAAACATGCGGCGGCAAATTCTGACCGCAAAA
>OGGG01000253.1_pt1 | contig 62777 bp, 56 predicted proteins | sample 1571201 | NCBI WGS metagenome assembly OGGG01 (sample SAMEA2581946, study PRJEB24529) | metagenome | biome: Human gut stool | place: China | collected 2011 | reverse complement strand
GCGGGGCGGAAGGCTGTTTCCTGCCAGCGTGTATGTATTATATAGAAAAGCCTGATAAAACGCTCAGTATTTCAACTCCTTACGCCTGCCAGGAAATCACCGTAAATTCCAAGTTGTTGTACAGCCGCTGGCTCCGTATTTTTCAGCAGACAGCGTTGCAAATAAAAATACAACAGTATTTACCTGGGATAAGTCCGAAGGCGAAGAAGGTTATGAGATCAGCTGTTCTGATACGAAGAACGGAACCTACAAAGTCATCAAAAAAGTGACCGGCAAAACAAAGATCAAATTCAAGGCATCAACAAAGAAATATTATAAAATACGTGCCTGGTATAAAACGGCAAAAGGAAAGAAATATTACAGTGATTATTCAAGTGCTGTATATTACCTGGGAAATTCCTGGGTAAGAGATTAGGACTCTAATTAAAGATATTCTTTGTTCGCTTATTCAGAATGGATGTCTGAAAGAATGTGGAATGGAGCAGGTCATTGAAGAACGGGAAGAGATTATCCGGAAATGAAAAGAAGAACAGTGAATAAATTATTTGAAAATTATATAAAATAAATACAATTATCAAAGAATAAATGTCTGAATATTTAGAAAATAAAATAATTAAATAAAAATATAAAAATAGTGTTGACAAAAGAAAGGCGGTGTGCTATTATAATGACAACAACAAAGAAAGCCAAAGACAAATAAAAAACTACCTGTTAAGAGACGAGAAATCTTGGCAGAATAGAAAGTCAGTCAGAGGCAGGGTTGTAAAAGGAACTGAATAACACGTAAGAACAGAAAGTAGAGGTCAAGTCCAATGGATGGGTCAGAAATAACAACTGTTCAATATAGACGTGGTATGGCTGATGTTTCCTGCGATAACAACCTTTAACGATATAATTTCAGAAAAGATCGAATTTATAACAGATAATCGGAGATGGAAAAATCTGGAAGATATGGTTAAAGAGTAACGAAACAGCCACTATATTGAAGGATTACCACATTATTCAAAGGTTTTTGGATTATGTGTAAAGGAACATAATCTGAAAAATATAAGTATTTTATATATTATTCTCAGATATGATTTTAGCAGAACAGTCGGTTTACTTTCATACAGTCGAAAGGAAAAGATCACATTTGAAGAAGAAATATATAGAAGAACATATAGAAAATAGATATTCGGAAAAAGATATTTGAAACTTTGAGTTAAATGAAAGAAACAGATATTATATATCGACTATAATATTTTATATAAATAGCAGGAAACTTTGAATAGAATCCTCCGATTACATTTTAATAAAAATAAAAATTAAATACAGAAAATAGCAGGAAGCCATTATGAAAGTAGTGGCTTCCTTTTCGCTATCATATAGCTGGAAATAACTGGAAATCCCACGGTTTGACAATGCATTTTTGGTGTAGTATACTTGAAAATCATGAGAAGAATAACAGGCATTTAAATATATGAGGTGAAACAGTGGACAAATACGAATATAACCTTAAATTGGAAGAGATAACAAGACTGGTGGATCAGGGATACTATGAAGATGCAATGGATATTGTAGATACGATTGACTGGAGACGTGTGCGGAACGTCAGGACGCTTTGCATGGTAAGCGAGATTTATGAAGAGAATGGCAGACTGGAGGACAGTAAAGATCTTTTGATGCGTGCATATCGCAAATCTCAGGCAGTAAGAAGTATTTTATTCCGTCTGACTGAAATTTCTGTTAAGTTAAGAGATTTTGATGATGCGGCAGAGTTTTACAGTGAATTTGTCAATGTTGCACCAAATGATAACTCGCGTTATCTGCTGAAATATATGATCTATCGTGGAAGAGGTGCTGCGATTGAAGATCAGATAGAGATTCTTGAGGAGTACAATCAGAAAGAATATACAGAAAAATATGCCTATGAACTGGCAAAATTATATTACCGTGCAGATCAGAAAACAAAATGTGTGGATGCATGTGACGATCTGGTATTGTGGTTCCGTCAGGGAAAATATGTAATCCGTGCACTGGAACTGAAGCAGAAGGTTACAGATCTGACACCGGTCCAGCAGGCGATTTATGACAATCGTAATGAAGCTACCATGCCGAAAGCGGAGATGGTAGAGACGGTGGCACCGGATCTGGAAAAAGCGATTCTGGAGAATATGCCGGAGTCTACAAAAGAAGTACTGACGGATGATGTGATTTCAGTAACAGAGAAAGAAATTGCACAGAGTGTGGCAGAACATGCAGCGGCAAATGCAAGAGAAGAAGAGGAAAGCCGTTTGCAGAGTTATGAAAGTACGATTCCGGAAATACAGGCCGGTGAAGAGAATGATCTACAGCAGGATGTACAGGCTCATCCAGTTGATACGACAGTGCCAGCAAAGCCGCAGAAAACAGGAAAAGATTATGGATTTAATACAGCGGATCTGCAGGCAGAACTTGCAAAGAGTATGCGTGATATTGTAGCGGGTATTCAGAGAAAAACAGATGACAGTGATATTATAGAACCGGTAAATGATGTGACCGAGCAGGAAAAGAATATGCCTGCGCCAGAACCGGAAAAAGTGCTGAAAACAAATAATATCGATGATATTCTGCTCTCAATGAGTGCGGCACAAAAAGAAGCAGCGATTGCGGCAGTGTTCCATACGAACAGCAAAATTGAAAAAGGGCCGGAAGAAGTTGGGAGATTAAAAACAGAAGCAGCAAAACCGGAGTCAGTTCCGGAGCAGGAAGTAGTCGAAGAACCAGAAGCGAAGCCGGTAGCGGAAGCAGTAGAAGAACCAGAAGCGAAGCTGGTAACGGAAGCAGTAAAAGAGCCGGCTTTAGAAGCAGCAGCAAAAGCAGAGCCGGTAAAAGCGAACGAAGAAAAAGCAGCAGAAGATTTCGGAAAAACCAAAAATATTTCAAAAGCGATTAAAGAGGAAGAAGTTCCTGCACCAGAGCCGGAAAGAATCCCGACAGATCTGACAGAGGAGCAGAAGTATACGTTTTCTTATTTTTCAACAGTTGGTGGTCTGCGCCAGCAGATTGCAGCCGCACTGTATATGGTAATGAAAAAAATGAACACGATGGATCAGACTTCGAGAACCGGAAATCTGATCATTCTGGGAGCTGAGGGAAGCGGAAAATCTACTCTGGGTATTCGTTTTGCAAAAACGATCAGCGAAGAGAAAGGAGAAGAATCTGCGAAAATCGCGAAGATTTATGCAGAAGATTTTAATAAAAAAGATATTCCTTCTACGGTAGCAAAGATTGCAGGCGGAACATTGATTATTGAAGAAGCAGGAGATCTGGACGATGCGGTCGTAGAGCAGCTTTCGAAAGCAATGGAATTTCGTACGGATGCACTGCTGGTTATTCTGGAAGATGAGAAGAAATACCTCAAGGAACTGTTTGACAAGCATCCGGGTTTTGCGGAAAAATTCACAAACGAAATTGTAATTCCTGTATTTACCAATGATGAACTTGTTGGATTTGGACGGGCATATGCTTATGATGAGGATTACACGATTGATGAAGATGCAGTGGCAGCATTGTATGAGAGAATCGGAGAACTTCAGGAAGATGGAAGACCTGTTACCATTATCGATGTAAAAGAAATTGTAGATCAGGCAATCAGAAAATCAGAAAAAATCGGATTCCGAAAACTGAGCATGGTGCTTTCCAGGAAACGATATGATCAGGATGACCGCGTTATCCTGTATGAAAAAGATTTCAGATAAAATAAGAAGACCATACATAGGAGCAGAAATCGCTTTATGTATGGTCTTTTTCGATGAGGTCAGAAGGTTTTATTTTTCTGAGCCTGTAAGAACATCCGGCATATAAAACAATGCAGGATGTTCGTTGGGAGGGGTTAACGTATTCTCTGTTTGATCATAGGGCCAATGATCATTGCAATTACCATCTTTATCAGGTCGGCTGGAATGAATGGAACGACACACACGGCAAGGGCTGCGCCAACCGTATAATTTGCGGTAATACAGAACCATGCGGTTCCAAAAGCATAGCATACGATTGTTCCGATGATCATACCAAGCAGTTGCAGCAAACGGTTATGACAATTGTCGATCACCAGACCGGCAATCACTGCCATGGCAATAAAGCCAATGATATAACCGCCGGTAGGACCGGCTAATTTGCCAAGTCCTCCTGTGAAACCGGAGAATACCGGGACACCGACCAGACCGATCAGAAGATAGACCAGATAACTGATCGTCCCCCGTTTCCAGCCAAGCAGATATAAAGAAAGATAAATTGCCAGATTTGTAAAAGAGATTGGAACAGGACCAATCGGAATCGACAGCGGAGCCAGGATACAGGTAACAGCTGTCATCAGTGCGGTGACTGTCATTTCATAAGTTTTGCTGTGCTGCGGTGCAGCAGTTTTGGCAGCATTCATAGTAAAAGATTCTCCTTTGATATAGTATTATGATTTCACAAATACGAAGCATAAAAAATAGTTTTCATTTGTCTGGATGTGTATCTGTATCATCAGGCAGATTCGATTTCGTAAGTAAACCCGGCATCAAGGATCGTCTGGATGGTATCCTGGATACCCTGACCACTTTCTGTCAGATAACCGGAAGCAAAAATGGAATCGACTACACTGAGCAGTTTCTTTTCTTCGCCTTTAAAATAGATCTCTCTGCCGGCTGCACAGCGGATGTCTGACTTTGGTACGAGCAGTCTTGCAAGGCAGAGGACTTTCATACAATATTCCGTTGTCAGCCCGGAAATATCTGCATCACCAAGCGGTGTGCCCTTGATCGGCAGCAGAAAATTGATCGGCAGAGCCTCCGGCTGGATCTCGCGCAGCTCCAGAAGCATATCCACGACATCCTCTTTACTCTCACCCATACCGATGATGCCGCCGCTGCAGATTTCAAATCCCAGTCCCTGAAGCATGTGGATATTTGCTACACGCTGCTCAAACGTATGGGTCGTGCAGATATTGTGGTAATAAGCACGGCTGCTGTTCAGGTTGTGGTTGATACGGTCAAGGCCGGCATCTTTGAGTATTTTCGCCTGCTTTTCTGTCAGAAAGCCGATGGAACAGCAAAGATGTGTTCCCTGCTCTTTCATTTTGCGGATGCGGCGGGCAAGTTCTTCAATATCGGCATCGGTAAATTTCATACCACTAAGGCCGATGCAGTGTCTGGATAAATGATGCTCATTTACAAAATCATTGTCGTGGTAGAGCTTTTCCTCGTCCACCCACTTGTATTTATCAATCTCCGCTTTGGAACGGCAGGATTGGGCGCAGTAGGCACAATCCTGAGAACAGTTGCCGCTGCGGGCATTGGTCAGAATATGAATACTGACGCGATTGCCCTTGTATTTCCGGCGAAGTCCTTCCGCACGGGCAATCAGATCGTTAAGTTTGTCATCCGGTGTATTCAGGATGGCGATGGCATCCTCACGGGAGAGGATCGGATCATCCTGATTATAAAAATTCGGGTTCATAATGTTATTTACCTTCCTTGCAAAATTCTGGTAACAATGTAGCATGAGAAAAAAAGATTGTCAACCAGAAAATTAAAATGGTTAACAATCTTTTGCGTAGAAATAAATATGATTAGAAATCAACATAAAAAAGCGGAGTGCCATAATTTATGAGTGAATCCATGTATCAATAGATTCGATAGAAACATGAAGTATTTCAGCGATTTCAGAAGAATTCATATTTCTTGCAGCAAGAGCGATAGCAGCATCCTTTTTGGCGGTATTGCTGCCGTTGGTAAATCTATCAGCTACACCGGCTTCATATTCAGCTTTTCTGAGTTTGCGTTCTTCCTCTTCCTTGTCATATTCAAATATACTCATAGAGATCACCTCAGCTTTATTTGCACGAAGAAATTTGGAAAGAATGTTATTACGGATACATTCATCAACTGCCAGCTTCACTGCTTCATTCAATTCCAATTCCTTCGCATATTCACGTACACATTTTACATACTGTGCATATTCTCTTAAAGTCTGGCATTGCTCCATCAGCTCTTTATTGTGCCCTTCATTGATGTTTAATGTCAGGACTTCCAGGTCCAGTTTCGGTTCACCGGACAGATTTTCAAAAGCCTCTGACAAATGGTTTACCCAATGATCTTTCTTTTTTTCAGTTCCATTATAAAATACGATAAACTGCGGTGCTGGAATTTTCAGAAGGACTGAAGAATAAAGGGATTTATGATCTGCTAACTTCTGATATTCGCTGGAAATATAAAATAAATCCCGCAATGGCATATTTGGATTATAAGTAGACTGATGTTCATATAGAAACAAGTCAGTACCAATAATAAAAGCCAGATCATTTTTCATTCCCATATAAATGGCATTTTCTAATGTAACAATCTCCAGCATTTCCGGGTTATCGTAATGAGAACCACTGACTGCATTATAAAGCGATAATAAATTCTTTCGGTCAGAAAACAACATACGAAATACGGTATCTTTGTAGTTGCGATTTGCAGTCGACTGTTCTTTTTGCACCATAGGCGATACCTCCTTTTAGCAGGAGTGTATAAAGGTGCATGGCTAAGTGAACTATCTTATCACAGCTTGAAACTCCTGCTTTTTAAATTCATTTGTCTGGTTGAAAAGCATGAATTTCTGAAATGTGAATTAGATAATATATAGATGACATAATGCCAGGAAAATTAAGAAATATGCTTTGAATATATCTTAACATAAAACTCTTTTTATTTCAATATAATTTAAAAAATAAAATAAATATTACATAAATAATAAGATGCAAACAAGCGTTTTGTAAACGACCAGGATTCTTTTCATCTGGCACTTGCACGAGTGTGGGTAAAATGTTATCTTAATTGGAGAAGAAATAAGGAGATAAATAATAAATGAAGCAATGTATGGATTCGGAAAATTTGCACAGACGTTTAAAAAAGATCATCGGTCAGGTTCAGGCGATCGATCGTATGATTGATGAGGATATTCCATGTGAAGACATTCTCTCGCAGATCAATGCTGCCAAATCAGCACTGCACAAAGCAGGTCAGGTAGTCCTGGAAGGACACATTCAGCATTGCGTACGTGATGGCATTGAGCATGGCGATGCAGATAAAACGATTGCAAATTTTACGAAAGCAGTAGAGCGTTTTGCAAATATGAACTGATGCATAGGAGAATATATGCTACCAGGGGCAAAAAAATTTTTGTCCCCAATATCATGTTATGAATAAAGAATGACTGTTGATAAAATTTATCAAAAAGCAGTCGTTCTTTTTCTTTTCTTTACTTGACAACTAATACCCCTATAGGTATAGCATAGACAGCATATACATATACCCATATGGGTATCAAAGGAGGCTGTTCAAGTGGAAAAATTAGAAGAATTTCTGGAATGGGGAGGCACAAAGAAGGACATTACCTGTCTGGTTCTTTCGGGCATTGCACTGGCGGCGAGCATTGCAAAGATCCAGGTTTTTGGAGTGGATGTGGCATGGCTGGCAATCCTTCTGTGCGGGACCCCGATCATACTGGAAGCAATCATCGGGCAGCTTGGCGGTCTGCTGGAGGATCTGACCGTTGCGAAAGCGAGAGCCGGCATTGAAAAACTGGTGCATTTAACACCGCGGACGGCGAGAGTATTAAAAGACGGAGCGGAGACGGTCATTCCGGCAGAGCAGGTAAAAGTCGGAGATATCCTGCGTGTTCTTCCGGGTGAAACGATCGCAGTGGACGGTGTGATCCTGTCCGGTCAGACTTCGATCAATCAGGCGGTTATGACAGGAGAATCCACGGTTTTCTGGTTCGATTTTGGTTATCATCAATTCTGCATTTCTGTTTGCAAAGCTTCTGCTACAATGCTATCATAGAAAAAGAGAATTATATAGAAATCAGGAGATAAAATAAATGGAATTATGGGATATATACGATGTAAACAAAAAACCGACCGGCCGTACGATGAGGAGGAATGACTGGTGTCTCAAAGACGGAGAATATCATCTGACGGTTCTGGGTGTTGTGGCAAGACCGGACGGTACTTTTCTGATCACAAAGCGTGTGATGACCAAAGCCTGGGCACCTGGATGTTGGGAAGTTTCCGGAGGTGCTGCACAGGCAGGGGAAGCTTCTTACGAGGCGGTTCTTCGGGAGGTGGAGGAAGAGACCGGACTGGATGCACGGAATGCACAGGGCGGTTATTTATTTACCTATAAAAGAGAAAACCCAGGCGAAGGCGACAATTATTTTGTTGATGTCTATCGTTTTGTGATGGATATTGATGATGCAGATCTGAAACTTCAGACAGAAGAGACCGATGGATATATGTTTGCGACAAAAAAACAGATTGAAGCATTTGCTGCAGAGGGTAAATTTTTGCATTACGACAGTATTAGAAAGGCTTTTGAAATTTGAAAAAAAAGATTGAAAATAAGAAACCGGACTGGAGAAAATATTTGCTTTATACCTTGTCAGCAGCAATGCTGACAGCACCGCTTTTTGTACCTGGAATGGTACGGGCAGCAGAACCGGAAAGTGAGTACAAAAAAGAGAGTGGGCAGGACAAAGAAGAATCAAAAAGTCCGGTGTCATGGAAGTTTAAAGATGGGGTTCTGACGGTGTCCGGAGAAGGTGAAATGCTGGATTATTCCGGAACAGAAGAAGTTCCATGGATTGCAGTAAGGGATTCTGTAAGAAAAATTGTAATAGAAGAGGGAATTACTTCCATTGGAAAGCAGAGTTTTTCGAATTTTGAAAATCTTGAGGAAGTTGTATTTCCGGAAACATTGAAAATAATCGGAAATGGTGCGTTTTTTGAATGCAGCAGTCTTGCACAGGTCATTCTGCCGGAAAGTGTGGAAAGGCTTGGCGCCGGAGCTTTTGCAGGCTGCCGTTCTCTGGCTTCTTTTTCCGGAAAAGGTGTTGTTATTTTTGGAAATTTTGTATTTGAAAGAACGGCGCTGACTTCTTTTGAAATTCCGGAAAAGACAACGAAGGTCAGTGCACTGACCTTTCTTGGGACACCGGTTGGAGAATACACGGTACAGTCCGGTAACACAGAATTCTCTGCAAAAGATGGTGTGTTGTTTAACGCAGATAGAAGTAAACTGGAGATTTATCCTGCAGAAAAAGAAGAAAAAGGTTATCAGATTCCAGAGGGATGTACCGAGATCGGGCGCTATGCTTTCCGGGATGTCAAAAACCTTAAGAGTATCGATCTGACAGGAGTTGTCTCACTTGAGGAAGGGGCATTTTACGGAGCTTCGCTCTCCGGCAAACTGATCCTTCCGGACAGTCTGACAAAACTGGAAGGCGGTTTTCTTTTTGAAAACTGTACAGAACTTACATCGGTAGATTTTGGAAAGGGACTTGAAGAAACCAGTTATCGCATGTTTGAAAACTGTACGGCGATAAAACAGGTCAATGCAGGAAATCATCTGAAAAAAATCGCGGCAAGAACCTTTACAGGCTGCGATGCACTTACAGAAGTAAAGCTTCCGCAGTCCATAACCTGGGCAGATGAGCATGCATTTCCGGATACTGCGAAGGTAACGTGTGAAAATACAGAACTGGTTCGTTTCGGGAAAAATGGTTTTCACTATGCCGAGCAGGTCTCTGTTCTTGGAACAAGAGATTATCAGATGACATTTCAGGTATTGAGTCTTGTGAATGAAGAAAGAAAGAAGCAGGGACTTTCACCAGTCAATATGGATGCCGGACTGCTGCAGTCAGCTATGAAAAGGGCAGAAGAACTGTCACTGTTGTTTTCACATACAAGACCGGATGGAACAAGCTGTTTTTCAGTGAATCAGGATATGGCGGCAGAAAATATTGCAATTGGGAGTACAAATGCAGTTGAAGTTATGAAAATGTGGATGGCTTCGACAGAGCAACGGGAAAATATTCTGAAAAAGGATATTCACAGTATTGGCATTGGATGTTTTTTTGTAAATGGCAGTTATATGTGGACGCAGCTTTTTTCAGAGAAAAGCATTACCGGAAACTGTGTACAGCCGGCAAATGCGAACACAACACCACGTATGGAACTTTTAGCGGATCCTTTTGCGGAAGCGGCAGACCTTGCAAAGAGTATGGTTGGTACTTCTGAAAAATATAAATACAAGGCAAAGATTCGTCTGATGGGAGGACTGCGCGTGGGGGATGCAAAACAGGCAGCGTTTTGTATTGTAAATCCGGGATTTTCGGCATTTTCCGTTCCTGTTTACACAAACATTACCTGGAGCTCCGGCGATTCTTCCGTGGCTTTAGCAGATACATCCGGTAAAATGATCGGATTAAAAACAGGAAATACCATAATACAGGCAAAGACAAAATATTATTCAGCAAGCATGGCACTTACGGTGGCAGAAGCAAGAAAAGATACGGACGATGAAGAAGAGAAGCCAGATCCTGTTCCGGAGCAGAAAAATAAAATTCTTCGTATTGGCGGGGCAAAGTACAAAGTTACGACTGCTGCGGCAAAGAAAAGAGAAGTACGTTATATGAAGCCAATAAAACAAAAAAAAGTGATCCAGATCCCGGCATCGATCAAGGTCAAAGGTATTATGTACAAGGTAACTTCCATAGCACCGAGGGCTTTTAAAGGAAATAAAAAAGTAACAAGTGTGACTATCGCAGGTTCGATAGAGCGAATCGGAAAGAGGGCATTTTATAACTGCCCGAATCTTGAAAAAATCATCATACGCACAAAAAGACTGAAGAAAAAAAGAGTAGGTGTACAGGCATTTGCAAAGCTTTCGAAAAAAACGGTGATTTACGTACCAAAACGAAAGCGGAAAGCATATAAAAAACTGCTGAAAGCAAGAGGAGCCGCAAAAGCGAAGATAAAGTAAGAGAAAAGGAGACTATTTATGCATTGGAGAAAAGTATTACTTTGGACATTATCGGCAGCAATATTGACAGCACCTGTTTATCTGTCAGGAATAAATGTAACAGCAGCACCGATTATGCAGGAAAATAAGACAGAAGCAGACAAGATAAAAGAAGAGAAAAAAGAGCCGGTTTCCGGATATGAAGAAGAATTTCAGAAAAATAATGAAAAAGTTTCGGAAACAATGAAAAATAAAAAAGTTTCACGGACAGCACAAAATGAAAGCTGTGGTGAAACAGCTACATGGGCATTGGACAATGGAGTGCTGACAATTTCAGGAACCGGTGCAATCGCAGATTATTCGGATACTTCTGAGATTCCATGGAAAGACCAGAAAAAAACAATTACAAAGATCGTGATTGAAAATGGAATTACAGAGATAGGAATACAGGCTTTCTATGATTGTACAAATGTGACAGAAGTCGTATTTCCTGATACACTGACAACGATAAAAAGAGGAGCATTTTTTCAGTGTTACAGTCTGGAAGCAGCTATTCTGCCAGATGGCGTCACGACTTTGGAGCAGGGAGCTTTTGCAAAATGCAGTTCAATGATGCAATATTCCGGAAAAGGTGTGACTTCTTATGGACAGTTTGCATTTCAGGATACGGCACTTAGTTCGTTTGAAATTCCCAAAGGAGTGGCGGATATCGAATCACTGGTCTTTTTAAATTGCGGCATCGAAGAGTATACCCTGGCAGAAGGAAATGAGACTTATATGGTAAAAGATGGTATACTGTTCAGCAAATCAGGTGATGAGCTGGTTATTTATCCGGCAGAAAAGAAGGACGAAACGTATCGGATTCCGGAAGGATGCACAAAAATCGCAGATTATGCATTCCGGGGCGTGAGCCGTCTGAAAACTGTGGATTTAGGAAAAATTACCACACTTGGAGAAGGAGCTTTTTACAGTGCATCGCTTACCGGGGAACTGGTTCTGCCGGACAGTCTGACTACACTGGAGGGCTATTTTACATTTGAAGCGTGTCGGGGACTTACATCTGTAAAATTCGGAGACGGTCTGAAGCAGACGGTATATCGTATGTTTGAAGATTGCAGTGGACTGACCGCCATTGATTTTGGTGAAAGTTTAGATTATCTGTATATGAGAACATTCTTAGGATGTAATAGCCTGACGGAAGTGACACTTCCGGATCGAATGACAGACTGGGGCGGTTCTGTTTTTAACAGTTGTAAGAGTCTGGTCACTTTTCGTGCAGAGAATCTTAAAGAAGTGGCTTATGCAGATTTTGCTCAGTGCTACAACCTGGAACATGTTTATCTGGGAAAAGTAGAGAGAATCAATCGACAGGCATTTGCTTATTGTACGAGCCTGTCAGAAATCACACTGCCGGCGACAACACAGTGGGTCGATGAAAATGCATTTCCACAGGGCGTAAAAATCACCTGCGAAAATAAAGAACTGATTCCGTTTGGAAATAACGGGCTTCATCGTGCAGAGTATGTTTCCATCAGCGGAACAAGAGATTATCAGAAGGCTTATGAAGTACTTGCACTTGTCAATGCAGAGCGGAAAAAAGCAGGACTTGGAGAATTAAAAATGGAAGAAAGTCTGCTGGATACGGCTATGGTGCGTGCGGAGGAACAGGCAGTATTGTTTTCCCATACAAGACCAAATGGGACAAGCTGTTTCTCTGCAAATGCGAAAATGGTGGCAGAAAATGTAGCAATCGGAAGCACGACATCGGACGGTGTTATGGATCAGTGGATGAATTCCAGCGGACATAAAGCAAATATTCTGCTTGAAAAGGCAAATACCATCGGAATCGGATGTTACTATATTGACGGTGGTTATACCTGGGTTCAGGTATTTTCCGAAGAAACGGCTGATACAGACTGTACAAAACCGGCAAATAAAGATACGACAGCAGTGATCGAGATTCCGGGTGAAACGTTCAGTGAAGCAGCCAATACGTCAGGAATTATATGGGGCGGTTCGGAAAAATATACGTATGAACTGGCAGTACAGGCAAATTCCAGAATGAAATTAAATGAGACGCAGAATGCAGAAGTAAAGCTGGTCAATCCGGGATTCAAATATTTTGTTATTTCTTTTGAACAGGATGGAATTATATGGAGTTCTGATAATCCGTCCATCGCATCTGTGGATGCAAACGGAAAAATTACGGCAAATGGAAATGGAACGGCTGTGATTTCTGCAAAGACGAAATATTATACCGGAACTCTGGAAATACAGGTTGGAGAAACCGGCGGTTCCGGAAATGATAATGGAAACTCACAGCCGGAGGATTCCCAGACAAAACCGCAGCAGACCATAAAAGTAGGCAAGCCGTCCATCAAATTAACGAGATCCAAAGCGAAGATCCAGGTTCAGTTTAAAAAGGTAAAAAATGCGAAGAAATACCAGATCCAGTATGCGGCCAACAAACAGTTTAAGAAAGCAAAAACAAAGACGACCACAAAACTGAAATATACGATCAAAGGATTAAAGAAAAATAAGAAATACTATGTTCGTGTGCGTGGTGTAAACGGAACAACAAAAGGAAGATGGTCCGCAGTAAAAAAGAAATGACAAAGTAATATGAGCAGTAAAGAAGGAAGGTTTTTGTTTTGAAAAACAGTAAATATGAAATTGATATGTGCAATGGAAGTATCATGGACAAATTGATTTCGTTTTCACTCCCACTGATGTTATCCGGTATTCTGCAGTTGATGTTCAATGCAGTGGATATCATCGTGGTGGGAAGATTCAGCGGAAAACAGGCATTGGCGGCGGTGGGTTCAACCACCGCCCTGATCAATGTTTTCACCAATCTTTTTATCGGTATTTCACTTGGGGCAAATGTACTGGCGGCAAGGTTTTACGCGATGGGCAAGTCAAAAGAGATGTCGGAGACGGTACATACTTCGATCACGCTGGCGATGGTCAGCGGTGTGATCATGGCGTTTGTCGGTGTTCTGTTTGCGAGGGGTGCACTGGAACTGATGGGTACGCCGGACGATGTCATTGACAAGTCTGCGCTGTATATGAGAATTTATTTTATGGGCATGCCGTTTTTCATGCTTTATAACTATGGGGCGGCGATCCTGCGAGCAATCGGAGATACGAAGCGGCCGCTTCTGTTTCTGATCATCTCCGGACTGATCAATGCGGCATTAAATATGTTTTTTGTTATTTATCTCCATATGTCGGTGGAAGGCGTGGCGATCGCGACGGTGATCTCACAACTGATCTCCTGCGTACTGGTATTGTGGTGCCTGTACAAATCGGAGGGCAGCTACCAGCTCCGTTTTTCAAAACTGCGGATCAAAGGCGTTTACCTGAAACAGATTTTCCAGGTTGGCATCCCGGCGGGAATCCAGAGTACGATCATCAACTTTTCCAATGTACTTTTACAGTCATCGGTCAATTCTTTCGGATCGACCGCCATGGCAGGTTATACGGCAGCCAATAATATACTTGGATTTCTCTATGCGGCAGTCAATTCCGTAACGCAGGCATGTATGAGTTTTACAAGCCAGAATTACGGTGTCAGTAAGTATAAACGTATGGACAAAGTGCTGATTGACTGTATGATCCTGACCGTTGTTGTTGCCGGTGTGCTCGGATGCGGTTCTTATCTGTTAGGACCTCAGATCCTTCGAATTTATACCGAAGAAGAAAAAGTTATCCGCTGCGGAATGGAAATTTTGTCGATCACGACCGTACCGTATTTCCTGTGCGGCATCATGGATCTGTTTCCGGGGGCATTAAGAGGAATGGGATATTCTGCCGTGCCGATGATCCTTTCCATTATCGGAACGGTTGGTATGCGGGTGGTATGGATCTTTGGAATTTTTCCGCATCATCGTTCTTTGTATGTGCTGTTTATTTCGTATCCGGGTTCCTGGTTGTTCACGATCGTTATGCAGGTAATCTGCTTTTATTTTGTCAGGAAAAAAATACATCAGAGGAGACCGGAAAATTGTCAGATATCATAGAAATTACGGATTTTAAAGATCCGAAGCTGGACGTATATGCAAGAACGAAAGAAATCCAGCTTCTGAACAGGGCAAACCTGGAAGAGGGGATTTTTATCGCAGAAAGCCCGAAGGTTGTGGAACGTGCACTGGATGCCGGTTACGAGCCAATCTCTATTCTGGTGGAAAAGAAGCACATTGAGGGAGAAGCCAAACCGATCATAAAACGCTGCGGGCAGATCCCAGTGTATACCGCAGAATTTGCTGTGCTCACACAGATCACCGGCTTTCAACTGACACGAGGCATGCTCTGTGCGATGCACCGCCGGAAACTTCCGTCTGTACGGGAAATCTGTGAAAATGCAAACCGTATTGCGGTGTTGGAAGAAGTAGTCAATCCCACCAATATCGGGGCCATCTTCCGCTCGGCGGCAGCGATGCACATGGATGCAGTTCTGCTGACACCGGCATGCAGCAATCCACTTTACAGACGTGCGATCCGCGTTAGTATGGGGACAGTTTTCCAGATCCCGTGGACCTTTGTGGATAACTCCATTTCCTGGCCGGAGGGCGGCATTCAGCTTCTGCATGAAATGGGATTTAAAATGGCGGCACTTGCCTTAAGTGATGATTCAATCCGCATCGATGATCCGATTTTGAAGAAAGAAGAAAAGCTGGCGATTCTCCTTGGAACGGAAGGAGACGGGCTGACATCCCGGACGATCGCAGACTGCGACTATACCGTCAAAATACCAATGTCACATGGCGTGGATTCCTTAAATGTGGCAGCGGCAAGTGCGGTGGCATTCTGGCAGCTTAGAAAAGAAAATGAGTGAAAAGTAAGAAATGGAAAAACAAAAGAAAACAAAAAATATAGATCTGACGACCGGGAATATCTTTTTTATGTCTTTATCGGATTTTTTGCCACCTTTTTATATAATTATATTGCAAACGTACTGCGCGGAATCGGAAATTCCGTCACACCGCTATTTTTCCTGGGAATTTCCGTGATTTTAAATATTTTTCTGGATTTATACTTTGTGCTGGTTCTGCACATGGGAATCAAAGGTGCGGCCGTTGCGACCGTGATCGCACAGTATATTTCCGGAGTTGGTATTCTGCTGTATTTTCTGGTGCGTTATCCGGAATATCATATCAGCAGAAAAGATATGAAATGGAACCGTGAAAATTTAAAACAGATCATGTCACTCTCCGGTTTTACCTGCCTGCAGCAGTCCGTGATGAATTTTGGTATTCTGGTCGTGCAGGGAATTGTCAACAGTTTCGGTGCGACCGTTATGGCAGCATTTGCCGTAGCCGTCAAGATCGACACGATCGCATATATGCCGGTCGGTGATTTTGGAAATGCATTTTCCGTCTTTGTGGCACAGAACTACGGAGCAGGAAAGAAAGAACGTATCCGCCGGGGCATCCGCCAGTCTGCGATCAGCGTGCTCTTATTCTGCATCGTGATCAGCTGCGTCATCTTTGTTCTGGCACCGCCGCTGATGCAGTTGTTTGTTTCCGAGACGAGCAGGGAGATCATCGCAGTCGGCGTACAGTATTTAAGAATCGAAGGAGTATGTTATGTCGGCATTGGCATTTTGTTTATGCTCTATGGCTATTACCGCGCTGTGAACCGTCCGAAAATGTCGGTGGTGCTTACGGTCATTTCTCTTGGAACAAGAGTGCTGCTGTCTTATACCCTCTCCAGAATCCCGTGGATCGGAGTGACCGGAATCTGGATATCGATCCCGATCGGATGGTTCTTGGCAGATGCCGTGGGGATTCTGGTGTATCTGCGGGGCAGGACATTGAATGAGAAAGGATGATATTATGGAATTAGGAACATATTTTAAAAGTGTTATTGATCAGGATCGTGCATCCGTTGTGATCTGTAACCTGGAGCACGAAATTATTTATATGAATCCTGCAGCAGTTGCCAGTTATCATAAATATGGTGGTGCAGAACTGCTTGGCAAAAGCCTTCTGAACTGTCATGGAGCACATTCCAATGAGAGAATCAAAGAAGTTGTTGCATGGTTTGCCAGAAGCGAAGAAAACAATCTTATCTATACCTCGCACAATGAAAAACAGAATAAAGATGTTTATATGGTGGCACTTCGTGATGCAGACAAAAAACTGATCGGATATTATGAGAAGCACGAATACCGAAATAAAGAAAACATGGAAAAGTATCATATGACTTCAAAGTCAGAAGTCTGAAAGTGCAGGAATCGCAGGTAGAATCAGATCGTATTGTCTGATTGGGATAGATAGACTCAGGTGGATCGAGATAAGCTTTGGTAGATTACGAATATCCGCCTGCTACAGATGAAAAGAGGAATATATGGCAGATCATAAAAACAAAAAACAGAACGAAACAGTCGATGCTGGACTGCGTGGGAATGAAAAAATAGAAGAAGCCATCGCAGCACTCCAGCAGGAACCGACGCAGGAAATGCTCGCACATACCCTGACAGTGATCCGCAGACGTATGCAGGAAAAAGGGCAGTTTATCGTTGCGCTAGATCCGCCGACCGGAGACGGACAGATCCGGGTGCAGGCGATTCAGACTGCTGACGGAAGAAACTGGTGGTCAGCATTTACAGGATTTGAAGAAGAATTAAAAGGTGGAGGAAGTATAAAATCGACATTTCTGGCAGATATTGATAAATTGTTTGTATCTGCGATTGCAGTGCCGGAAATTGCAGGAATCATTGTCAATCCGTGGAATCGGACGATCCAACTTGATAAGAATTTGATTGATATTATTTTGGGAGAAAGAGTATGAAGAAAAAATTACGTATCACATTTAATGCACCGGTGGTATTGAGCCTGGTGGCGATCAGTTTTCTGGCAACTTTATTGAATTACATAACGGACGGTGCATCCGGCAGAATGCTGTTTATGACTTACCATTCGTCTCTGCTGTCGCCACTGACCTGGGTAAGAGCGATCACCCATATTTTTGGACATGCGGACTGGTCGCATCTGATTGGAAATATGAGTTATCTGTTGCTTCTGGGTCCGATGCTGGAAGAAAAATATAAATCGTCCACACTGGCGATTGTGGTAGTACTTACGGCACTTGCCACCAGCCTGGTTAATTATATTTTTTTCCCGTATATTGCTTTGTGTGGTGCAAGTGGAGTAGTGTTTGCTTTTATCTTATTATCTTCCTTCACCAGCTTTAAGGATGGCGAGATTCCACTGACATTTATTCTGGTTGCCTTATTTTTTCTGGGGCAGCAGGTTTATGAAGGGATTACCGTACAGGACAATATTTCCAATACTGCACATATCGTCGGGGGAATTGTAGGCGGAATCACAGGATATGTATTAAATAAAAGTGGAAAAAATGAAATGCAATCGTTTTGATCTGAAGTGACAGAATATTTATACAAATGAATTTAGAAAAACAAAAAACGACCACCCGGTCAGATTATAATGTCTTTCCGGATATGGTCGTTTTTGTGAAAGATATTTTATGATGCCAGGGTCAAAAGGTCTAAATCCACATGAGCTTGCTCATAGGTGGATGAAAGACCTTGGGACCCGCCCCGATATGAGCATAAAAGTGGGATGATAATCCCACGATATGCGAATACTGGGGAGGATTGTGGGAGTGCAACGCACGGAACAATCCGTAGGCATCATAGTTGGGGACTTTTGACACCCACATCATTTTATTTCATAGAAGCCACTTTATCGAACTCATCCAGTACTTCTTTGGAAGGAGCCGGTGTCAGAAGGCTTACGATCACGTTTACTGCAAGACCAAGAAGGAATGCAGGAAGCAGTTCATAAATACCAAGTGCACCACCCATCGGACGGATCAGGAATTTCCATACAAATACCATAACACCGCCGCTTATCATTCCGCACAGAGCACCCTGGAAGGTAGAGCGTTTCCAGAACAATGCCAGCAGAACCAGCGGTCCAAAGGAAGCACCAAAGCCTGCCCAGGCGAAGGATACGATCTGGAAAACGGAGCTGTCCGGGTTACGTGCAATAAATACACCGATCAGTGCGATGACAAGAACAGTGATACGTGCGATCAGCATACCGGTTTTTTCGCTCATGTCCTTCATAAATACTTCTTTCAGAATGTTCTGAGAAGCACTGGAAGAAGCAGCCAGAAGCTGTGAATCAGCCGTTGACATGGTAGCTGCCAGAATACCGGCGAGGATCAGTCCTGCAATGATTGTTGCCAGAACACCATGTTTGGAGATCAGGTCTGCGACAATCAGGATGATGGTCTCCGGATCTTTTAAGGTCGGCAGAACACCGGCTTTTGTCATTGCATTTCCAATTACACCGATAAATACGGAAACAGCCATGGAGATTACCACCCATACCGTAGCAACTCTTCTGGAGAGTTTCAGTTTATTGGCATCACCGATCGCCATAAAACGAAGCAGTACGTGAGGCATACCGAAATATCCAAGTCCCCATGCCAGTGTAGAGAAGATCTGCAGCAGGCTGTAAGGAGAGGCAGTTGCAGTAGCAACATCGTGTGTATGTGTCAGGCTGAAATAACCAGCCATAGATTTTGCATTGTCCATAACAGCCTGGAAACTTCCGACTTTGCTGATACCAAAACCAAATACAACGACGATCGCGATGGTCATAACAATACTCTGTACAAAGTCTGTTGTACTTGCTGCCAGGAATCCGCCAAGTGTTGTGTAAGCTACGATAACGATCGCACTGATCAGCATAGCCGGCAGATAATCCATGCCGAACAGGTTTGCAAACAGTTTACCGCAGGCTGCAAATCCGGAAGCCGTATAAGGTACAAAGAAAATGATGATCAGCAGTGCTGCGATTACAGAAAGAATACGTTTGTTGTCTCTGTAACGATTGGAAAAGAACAGAGGCAGTGTCGTGGAGTTTCCGCAGGCATGCGTATAATTACGAAGTCTTTTAGCAACAACAAGCCAGTTTACATAAGTTCCGATCGCCAGTCCGATCGCAGTCCATGCTGCATCAGCCGTACCGGACAGATAGGCAACACCAGGCAGTCCCATCAGCAGCCAACTGCTCATGTCAGAGGCTTCGGCACTCATGGCGGTGACAAGCGGTCCCAGTGTACGTCCGCCGAGATAGAAGTCATCCGTGGTCTGATTCTGTTTTGCCAGAACCGCACCGATACCAACCATCGCAGCCAGGTAGACCAGGATCGTGATTAACATTAGAATCTGTGTTACATCCATTTTAAATCCTCCCTAAGTTTCTGCATTTTTGAATGTGTCAGTTGACGCTTTAACACAATGCAGTGTCAGCGACTCAAATTGACACTATAAACCAAATATTAACACAAATTGGGAGAGGCTACAACAACAAAATACTAAAAACCGGTCACAAAAAGTCCGATATTCAGGAAAGTTACAATCAGGGCTGTAATCCACAGAACAATATTCAGGCGTTTGCTGTTTGTATATTTACCCATAACCTTCCTAGAAGAGGTCAGATAGATCTGTGTGAAGATCGTAATCGGGAGCTGAACGGCAAGCAGCATCTGCGAATAAACGAGTCCCTGAAACGGCGAAGAGATAAACAGAATGATCACGGCAGCCGGGACCATCGTAACTAAAATACCCAGTTTTGTTTCTTTGCTGGAAGTATCATAAGGTTTGTTAAAAATGCCGGAAAAAATCGTGCCGCCCGCCATTCCGGCTGTGATACTGGAAGAAATACCGGCAAGCAGCAGTGCAGCCGCAAAAATCAGAGAAGCCATATTTCCAAGTAAAGGTGAGAGCATAGAGCCGGCGGTGGCAAGATCATCAACAGCCGTGCCGTTTCCATTCTGATAAAAACTTGCTGCAGCCATCAGGATCATGGCACTGTTGATCGCCCAGCCAATGATCATGGAAAACAGCGTGTCACGGAATTCGTATTTTAACTGCCTTTGGATAAGGGCATCATCCTCCAGATTCCACTGGCGGCTCTGTATGATTTCGGAGTGTAAAAACAGATTGTGCGGCATCACGACTGCACCAAGTACGCTCATAATGACTGGCATGGAGTGAGCAGGAAACGAAGGTTTTATCCATCCAATAGCTGCCTGTTTCCAGTCGATTCCCGCAATACAGATTTCAAATAAAAACGAAAATCCGATCAACGAGACAAAGAGAATGATCAGCTTTTCAATTCGTTTGTAGGCATTGGTAAACGTGCAGAATAAAACAACAAGAAGGATCAGGATGCTGCCTGGTTTGATCGGAATGGAAAATAGCATCTGTAAAGCAATCGCACCACCCAGAATTTCAGCCATGGCTGTGGCAATCGAAGCAAGCACTGCCGTAAACAGAATGATATTTTTCAGAATCCGGTTGATGTACGTGCTGGCAGCTTCTGAAAGACAAAGTCCGGTAACAATGCCGAGATGGGCAGCATTGTGCTGCAAAAGAATCAGCATGATTGTAGAAAGTGTGACCATCCACAGAAGCTGATAACCATACCCGGAACCGGCGGCAATGTTCGAAGCCCAGTTCCCAGGATCGATAAAACCGACCGTAACCAGAAGTCCCGGACCAACATACTTTAGAAAATGAAATCGTTCTGCTTTTGGATTAAGATTTTTTGTTTTTCTAAATTTCATGAAGTAAAATCTCCTTTTTGACAAAGTTAGACACAACTAACTTATTTATGCCATTATATGCATAGAATTTGGAAACTGTCAAAAGAATATTCGCTTGTTGCGAAAAATAGACGAAAACCGTATAATTAGTTCAGAGAATAAAAAGGATAGTATTTGCGGAAATAAATATACAGAGAGTGTGAGAAGAAAGGAAAATAAAAAATGGTTACAGGCGAATTAAAAAATAAAGTAGACGGTTTATGGGAAATTTTCTGGACAGGCGGACTGACAAATCCGCTCGATGTGATCGAGCAGATGACCTATCTTATGTTTATCCGCGATCTGGATGATTCGGATAACGTACATATGAAAGAAAGCATTATGCTCGGTCTGCCATATCAAAGCATATTTGAAGAAAACGTAACAATCGGAGACAGAAAAGTTCCGGGAAATCAGCTCAAGTGGAGCGTATTTCACGATTTTCCGGCTCAGAAAATGTACGCAAATATGCAGGAAAATGTGTTCCCGTTTATCAAAAATCTCCATGGAGATAAAGAGAGTGCCTATGCAAAATATATGGGAGACGCGATTTTCAAAGTGCCGACTCCGGTGATGCTGGATAAGATTGTGACTGCCATGGATGAAATTTACGAAAAAATAGAACAGTTAAGGAGTGAAGATGTCCGGGGTGATATTTACGAGTATCTGCTGTCAAAACTGGCAACCGCCGGTGTAAACGGACAGTTCCGCACACCGCGCCATATCATAAAAATGATGGTAGAAATGATGGATCCAAAAGCCGATGACCTGATCTGCGACCCGGCCTGCGGTACCTCCGGATTCCTGGTAGAGTCCAGTGAATACCTTCGAAAGAAGAAAAAAGCAGAAGTTCTGTTTAACGCAAAAAACAAAGAGCACTATATGAATCAGATGTTCCATGGATACGATATGGACAGAACAATGCTGCGAATTGGAGCAATGAATATGATGACGCATGGCGTCAGTAATCCGAACATAGAATATCGCGACAGCCTTTCCGACCAGAACGAGGATAAAGAAAAATACAGCCTGATCCTGGCAAATCCGCCATTCAAAGGAAGTCTGGATTATGATATTGTATCGGCAGATCTTCTGAAAGTCTGCAAAACCAAAAAGACAGAACTTCTTTTCCTGACACTGTTTGTAAGAATGTTAAAAACAGGAGGAAGATGTGCCTGTATTGTACCGGATGGCGTACTTTTCGGTTCGTCCAAAGCACATAAAGATATCCGAAAAGCAATCGTGGAAGAACAGCGGCTGGAAGCAGTCATTTCCATGCCGTCGGGAGTGTTCAAACCATATGCCGGAGTCTCTACAGCAATCCTGATCTTTACGAAAACCGGGCATGGCGGAACAGACAAAGTGTGGTTCTATGATATGAAAGCAGACGGACGCAGCCTGGATGACAAACGTTCCGAAGTCAAAGAAAACGATATTCCGGATATCATCGCAAGATTTAAAAATCTGGAAGCAGAAAATGACCGTAAACGAACGGACCAGTCATTTTTTGTAGAAAAACAGGAAATCGTAGACAATGCCTATGACCTTTCCATCAACAAATACAAAGAAATAGAATATATTCCGGTAGAATATCCGCCAACATCTGAAATTATGGCAAATTTACGGGCACTGGAAAAAGAGGTACAGGAGAGCATGTCAGAACTTGAAAAAATGTTAGGAGATGAGATGGCATGAAAATAGAACATATCGCAATGTATGTAAAAGATCTCGAAAAAACAAAAACATTTTTTGAAACCTATCTGAATGCCAGAGCAAACGCCGGTTATCACAATCCGAAAACAGACTTTCGCTCTTACTTCCTTTCCTTTGACGATGGAGCAAGACTGGAAATTATGAATAAGCCACAGATGCAGGATTCGCCCAAAGACCTGTCACAGACCGGATATATTCATATCGCTTTCAGGGTCGGAAGCAAAGAAAAAGTAGATGAGCTGACAGCAAAATTAAAAGAAGATGGCTATGAAATCATCAGCGGTCCACGGACAACCGGAGACGGGTATTACGAAAGCTGCGTAGTGGGAATCGAAGGAAATCAGATTGAGCTTACTGTGTAGCAAAGTGATTTTCACGTTCCACACAGCGAAAATATAGCGTATCAACGGAGCGAATCCCATGAGTGTAAATATTAACCTTGTGGGTTTTGCTCAATCCATTTTTGAATGGTTTTTAAATCAATTTTTAAAGCAGCAGCAATTTGCTCAACAGACAAGCCAAGATCAACTAAGAAAAGGGCATCTTCCCTTTTAATATTTTCAGTAGCTGTTTTGATACCATCAGCTACCCCGGCCTCATATTCAGCCTTACGGAGTTTACGTTCTTCCAGTTCTTTATCGTATTCGAATATACTCATGGAGATCACCTCTGCTTTGTTTGCACGAAGAAAGTCGGAAAGAATGTTGTCATGTATACATTCATTGACAGCCAGTTCGACTGCTTCGTTTAATTCAAAATCTTTCGTGTATTTGCGTACAAGATTTACATATTGTGCATATTCCTTTAAAGTTTGGCATTGTTCCATCAGTTCTTTATTATGTCCCTCATTGATATTCAGTATCAGAACTTCCAGTTCCAGCTTTGGATCACCGGATTGGTTTTCGAAAGCTTCGGATAAATGGTTTACCCAGTAGTCCTTTTTCTTTTCCAGACCATTGTAAAAATAGACGGCATAATGCCAAGAACGTTAAGAAAATATGCTTTGCCATTATACTAACACATAACTCTTTTTGAATCAATAGAAAACGAAAAATACTAAAAAGATAACATAAATAATAAGCAACCGCAACAAATCGAAGGAAACGGCTTGCACAAGGAACTGAAAAATGTTATTCTGGAAGAAAATATGTGCATGAAAAAGAAACAATGAAACAAGAAATAGTAAAACAGAGATGCCTTTATTTAATGTAAAGGGCGAGAAATTCTATTTTTGAGAATTAATCCAGGAAAGAACAGATTTTACAGGCACATTAAGTATTTCGGAAATTTCAGCATAGCTCATATTTCTCGAAGCAAGAGCGAGAGCAGTTTGCTTTTTTGCATCAGTTACTCCAGCTTCATATTCAGCCTTACGGAGTTTACGTTCTTCCAGTTCTTTGTCATATTCAAATATACTCATGGAGATCACCTCTGCTTTGTTTGCACGAAGAAAGTCGGAAAGAATGTTGTCATGTATACATTCATTGACAGCCAGTTCGACTGCTTCGTTTAATTCAAAATCTTTCGTGTATTTGCGTACAAGATTTACATATTGTGCATATTCCTTTAAAGTTTGGCATTGTTCCATCAGTTCTTTATTATGTCCCTCATTGATATTCAGTATCAGAACTTCCAGTTCCAGCTTTGGATCACCGGATTGGTTTTCGAAAGCTTCGGATAAATGGTTTACCCAGTAGTCCTTTTTCTTTTCCAGACCATTGTAAAATACGATGAATTGCGGTGCCGGTATTTTCTGTAATACAGAAGAATAGAGAGATTTGTGATCCACTAATTTCTGGTATTCACTGGAAATATAGAATAAATCACGCAGCGGCATATTTGGATTGTAAGTAGACTGATGTTCATACAGAAATAGATCAGTATCAATGATAAAAGCCAGGTCATTTTTCATACCCATATAAATGGCGTTTTCCAGTGTCACAATCTCAAGTTTATCCGGATCATCATAATGCGAACCGCTGATCGCGTTATAAAGTGACAATAAATTTTTTCTGTCAGAGAACAGCATACGGAATACAGTATCCTTGTACATCCGGTTTGCTTTCGGTGTTTCATTTTGCACCATAGAAATACCTCCCTTGGCAGGAGTGTACAAAAGTGCGGTAGATATGCAGTCTGCTAATCGGTCAACATTTGAAACTCCTGCTTTTTGATTAATTTTGAAAGAAAAGCATGAATTTTCGAAATGTGAAATAGATTAATAGACGGCATAATGCCAAGAAGGTTAAGAAAGTATGCTTTGCCATTATACTAACATACAACTCTTTTTAAATCAATAGAAAATGAAAAATATTAAAAAGACAACATAAACAATAAGCAACCGCAACAAAACAAAGGAAACGGCTTGCACAAGGAACTGAAAAATGTTATTCTGGAATAAAGTATGTACATGGAAACAAGAAACAGTAAAACCGAGATGCCTTTATTTAAGGTAAAGAGCGAGAAATTCATATTTGCAGTGCAGATAAATTGCAAGGTAAATGCAGGTTTGTGAGGGAAAAATGATATTTGATGATATATTAGAAATAAAAAATGGTCGAAATCAGAAAAATGTTGAAAATCCAAATGGTAAATATCCCATCTATGGAAGCGGGGGAATTATGGGGTATGCAGATGATTATATTTGCGAAGCGGACACGGTGATTATTGGAAGAAAAGGAAGTATAAATAATCCTATTTATGTAGAAGAACCATTTTGGAATGTTGATACTGCTTTTGGATTATCAGCAAAACGCGAAATACTGATGCCTAGGTATCTTTATTATTTTTGCCAGTATTTTGACTTTGAAAGATTAAATAAAGCTGTAACTATACCAAGTTTGACGAAATCAGATCTTTTAAAAATTGAACTTAAACTTCCAACAATAGAAACTCAGAAAAAGATAGTTGATAGACTTATAAAAGTAGAACAGATTATTCAATTGAAAAAGAGGGAATTGCAAAAATTAGACACTCTTGTCAAATCCCGATTTGCAGAGATGTTTGGAGATATTGGAACAGGTATATTCAATTTTGGAACTTGCAAATTAGGAGATGTTGCAAGGGTAGGCTCTAGTCATAGGGTATTTACCACAGAGTTTGTCGAAAGTGGTATTCCCTTCTACAGAGGAACAGAGATAGGTGAACTAGCAAATGGACAAAAGCCATCAGAACCATATTGTATTTCTGAAGAGCATTATGAACGTTTAGCTAATGATGACACAAAACCTTTGATTGGTGATTTGCTCATGCCTTCCATTTGTAATAAAGGTCAAGTATGGATGGTTGATACTGAAGAACCATTTTATTATAAAGATGGACGTGTACTTTGTATATCACCAGATAGAAGAGTATTCAATTCAAAGTTTTTACAGTATTTTATGAGAGAAAAAACATTGGTTGAATATCCTAAGATGGGTTCTGGTTCTACATTTGCGGAGTTTAAGATATTTCTATTAAAAAATATGGATGTCCTTATTCCACCAAGAGAGATACAGGAGCAGTTCGCCGCTTTCGTCCATCAAGTCGACAAATCAAAATCTAAGATTCAAAAATCCTTAGAAGAGACGCAGTTATTATTTGACAGTCTGATGCAGAAGTATTTTGGATGAAAAGGGTGATAAAATGGCAAAAATGACAGTATATCACGGTGGATATATGGCAGTGGAAGATCCGGAAATCCGAAAGGGACGCAATACAAAGGATTTTGGGACGGGTTTTTACTGCACAATTATCAAAGAACAGGCTCAGAGATGGGCAAAACGTTATGATACCAAAATAGTTTCTATTTACGATGTGCGTTTAGATTCTTCATTAAAAATCAAAGATTTCCGGGAAATGACAGATGAATGGCTGGATTTCATTATTGATTGCCGAGCAGGAAAAACGCATGACTATGATATTGTGATCGGAGCGATGGCAGATGATCAGATTTACAATTATATTTCTGATTATATGGAAGGTTCGATCACGAGAGAGCAGTTCTGGGTGCTGGCAAAGTTTAAATATCCGACACATCAGATAAATTTTTGCTCAAAAGAAGCACTGAAATGTCTGGAATACAGGGGATTTGAGGTGATTAAGTGATGGAGAATGGAAGAGAAGCCAGAAAGGATAACGATTTATTTTTTACCTGTGCATTGATTGATTATATTGCAAGAAAAACAAAAAATACCAGGGAAGATGTCGTTAATGCATTAGGAAAAAAGCGACTGGAAAAGATTTATGATCTGGCGGATATTTACCATAGTGATAATATTGACCGGGTAAGCGAAGATTTTATAGAAGAAGCTCAGATTAAACAGGGAAATTTTGATAATGTCGGAGAATGTCAGTATGCAATTCCTACACACTGGGACATTGGAAAAGTCTATAAACGCCTTATTAAACAGGTTTCAGAAAAAGAAAAAATAGAAGTAATTGACGCATTGATTAAAGTTTACAATTCTTTTCTGAGTGGAAAAATAGATGATTATAACAGCAGTGTTTATTATGAAAATCCATCATATCTTTTAGAATGTTACGAGGAAAATAAGATTCTTTAGGGAAAGCGGTCAGTCTTTCAGCAGAGGGACTGTGGTCTACACTCCGTTACGGTCGGTGCTTAACGAGTGCCACCGGCACTCAGCATCCCTCTGATTACATAGAAACCTGAAAGGGAATCCACTGGAAAGGAGGGCTAAGCCAATGAGTATTTTAGACTTTATTGCAGTGATTAGCTTCGGCTTAACCTGCTTTAGTGTTGGCTACACATTAGGTAAAGATAATCATAAATCACAAAAATAGCCGCCCTGTCTGAGAAACTAAGCGACTATTTTTGAGTATTAGTTAATAAATCGGATTAACCGTCTATCGGCAACACCTTTTTTCTATAGCTATACTATCATGTGTTAATGAAAATGTCAAAAATTTTCTTGATTTTGTTTTCTTTTATGTTTTTTCAAAATTATTTTAATCCAAAGATTATAGAATTGCAATATACAAGATTCTTCGGACAAAATCTGTTATACTTTCTGCAAAAACAGGAGTGCAGAAAAATGGAGAATCAGATTTATAATATTTTAAATGACATGGCGGAATTTTTGAATGTAATGCAGATGAAAAAGCTTCAGAAAGTACTGATTTATCACTTAAATGAGGCGAAACAGGTGCAGGAAGAGATTTCAAATGAGAAATATCTGGAAATGTTTTTGACGGCAAAACAGATTGAGGGGTGTTCAGACAGGACGATTCAATATTATCGTGTAACGATTGAGCATATGCTGAAAAGAATCACGATACCACTGCGTCAGATTGCGACGGAGGATATTCGCCAATATTTGATTGATTATCAGAAAATCAACAACTGTGGAAAGGTGACAATAGACAATATTCGTCGCAATTTATCCAGTTTCTTTTCCTGGCTGGAGGAAGAGGATCATATTTTAAAAAGTCCGGTGAAACGTATCCACAAAATCAAGACGAAAACGGTAGTAAAAGAAGTCATTTCCGATGAGAGCATTGAGATTTTGCGTGATAATTGCAAGGAAAAGCGTGATCTTGCTATTATAGATTTGCTTTTCTCAACCGGAATGAGAGTCGGTGAACTGGTAAATCTGGATATTGCAGATATCAATTTTAATGAAAGAGAATGTATTGTATACGGAAAAGGTGATAAAGAACGCAGGGTTTATTTTGATGCAAGGGCAAAACTTCATTTACAGAATTATTTAAAATGCCGGACAGACGATAATCCGGCACTATTTGTGACGCTCAATGATCCACATAAACGCCTGAAAATCAGTGGAGTGGAAATACGATTGAGACAATTAGGGCGAGAATTAAAATTAGAGAGAATCCATCCGCATAAATTCCGTCGAACTATGGCAACACGAGCCATAGATAAAGGGATGCCGATCGAGCAAGTACAGAAATTGCTGGGACATCAGCAAATCGACACCACGATGCAGTATGCAATGGTCAATCAAAGCAATGTAAAAACATCCCATCGACGCTTCATAGCCTGAGCAAATTTTACGCTGTTCATATTTGTGGGAGAAATATGAAAAATTTGGTGGTAAAAAGTTAGAAGAAACAGCGAGGAATGGAAAATGAAGGTAAGATTGGGAGATTATATACAAGAGTACTCAGTTAAAAATAAGGATGATGAAAATATTTCGGTTTATAGTGTTACAAATATAAAAGGATTTTGCAAAGATTATTTCGGGAAAGAGGTAGCAAGTAAGGATAAAACTACTTATAAAATAGTTCCATATGGATATTTTGCGTATAATCCTTCGCGAATTAATGTTGGATCAGTAGATTGGCAAAGAAAAGAGAAAAAAGTTATAGTAAGTCCATTGTATAATGTTTTTTCGGTGTCACCGAATTTGGAGCGACAGTACTTATACTATTATTTGAAAAGTGATTTTGTTTTACAGCGTATAAAAGCCGTGGCAACTGGAAGTGTACGCGATAATTTAAAACTTTCAATGCTATATGAATTTCCAATTGAATTACCAAAACTTGAAAATCAAAGAAAAATTGTAAAAATCCTTGATAAAGTAAGTGATGTTGTTGAAAAAAAAGAACAAGAATTAGAACAACTGGACACCTTTGTCAAATCCCGATTTATCGAGCTGTTTGGTGACTTGAAAACTAACAGTAAAGGATGGCAAATTGTTGGGTTCAAGGACTGTGCTGATATTGATACAAATATGGTGCATGATTTTGAAGGTTATGAAGATTATCCTCATATCGGTATTGATAGTATTGAGAAAGAAACAGGAAGATTGATTGGTTATAGGACAATTGCTGAGGATGGAATTATAAGCGGAAAATATTTATTTACACCAGAGCATATCATTTACAGCAAGATCAGACCAAATCTTAATAAGGTAGCTATGCCAGATTTTGATGGACTCTGTTCGGCAGATGCCTATCCAATATTGGTAAAAGAAGGGATTTGCAATAGAGAATACTTTGGATATACATTAAGAAGTCAATATTTTTTAGATTATATATTGGCTTTTAGCAATCGAACTAATTTACCTAAGGTTAATAAGAGCCAGGTGGAAGGATTTGTACTGCCTCTACCCCCAATAGAACTTCAAAACCAGTTCGCAGACTTTGTTGTATCCACAGACAAATCAAAATAATAAAAAGTTTGTTAATATAAAACGACCTTAAAACACTGACTTTCAACTGAAAATTCACAAAAAACCAGGATACATTCCCGCAAATGCCGAAAAAGGCAAAAAATAACCGCCCCAGCCTGGAAAGCGGAACGGTTATTTTAACCAAGCAAACAAGAGGTGAACCTCAAAAGATAATGCTTTTTGAGCCAGATATTGCTGTTTTATACGATTTTCTCAAAAACCATAGTAGCCTGGATTCGATCTCCACCCATAAGACCTTTACTGCCTCCATTTGATGTAGCAATGGTATGAAGACGATAGCCTTTTTGTGCCTGGTGATTGATTGCGTTCTCCAGCTCGGTAAGATTTCCGGAACCGGTGCCTATAAATTTCTCTTTCAATGTAACCTGAAGCACAACATACTGATAATCTTTTCCTGATGCGGTTGAAAATGTTGAAGCGTCGCCGTAATCCATAAATAAAACCTCCCAATCATATGAAATTTGATGATATCATTCTACCATATGTTTGAGTATTTTCAAGTCAAACTTACCGGATTTGCAGGATTCCGCTTATAACTTTCTTGTGAGAAAAAGCACTTCATGTTAAAATATTAAAAGACATTTCACGAAAATACAACAAGAGGGGGTGGCGGCGTGACGAACTTTGATTTCCTGAAGGATATTCCGCAGTTTGCAGCGTTTGCGGATGTTGCAGTGGCAGCGGAAAAGATCCTGATGATCGATCCGGAGGCGAGCGTGATGAACTGCCGGCGGGCGATGGAATTTGCTGTCAAATGGATGTATTCGGTTGATGATATGCTGGTGATGCCATATCAGGACAAGCTGGTCAGCCTGCTGAATACGGAAGAGTTTAAAGATATTGTGGATGAGGATATCTGGAGAAGGATGGACTTCATCCGCAGGGTGGCAAATCAGGTCGCACATACGGGAAGAAAGCTGACACTGGATCAGGCGAAACTCTGCCTTGAAAATCTTTACATATTTCTGGATTTTGTGGCTTATTGTTATGCGGATGATTATCGGGAAGGGCAGTTTGATGCAAAGCTTCTGGAGCAGAATCAGGAGGCTCTGGCAGCGGAGCCGGCCTTTCCGGATATTGATCTGGAGGCTTTGATCGCAGAAAATAAAGCCCTGAAAGAGGAACTCACTTCAAGGCGAGAGGAGCAGAAACAGACTTATGTTCCAAAGCCTCTGGAGCTGTCGGAGTATGCCACCCGCAAGCAATATATCGATACGATGCTGATTGATGCCGGATGGAGGGAAGGAAAGAACTGGCTGAATGAAGTCGAGGTTTATGGTATGCCAAATAAATCGGGCAGCGGTTTTGCAGATTATGTGCTTTATGACGATGCACACCGGCCGCTGGCGGTGATCGAAGCGAAAAAGACTTGTGCAGATGTGGCGAGCGGACGGCAGCAGGCAGAATTATATGCGGATTCTCTGGAGCGGCAGTATGGACGCAGACCGGTCATTTTTCTGACGAACGGATTTGAGACGAGGATTATTGACGGACAGTATCCGGAACGGCAGGTTTCCTGTATTTATTCCAGAAGAGATCTCGAAAAATGGTTTAATTTAAAAACCATGCGGGGCGGTCTCAGTCGTGTTCGCATTGATAAAAAAATCGCCGGAAGGTATTATCAGGAAGAAGCGATCAAAGCAGTGTGTGAAAGTTTTGATAAAAAGAACAGAAGAAAAGCACTGCTTGTCATGGCAACCGGATCGGGAAAAACGAGGACGGTGATCGCACTTTGTGATGTGCTTCTGCAAAACGGCTGGGTGAAAAATATTTTGTTTCTTGCGGACCGCACTTCTCTTGTCACTCAGGCAAAAAGAAGTTTTGTAAATATGCTGCCGGATCTTTCCGTGGCAAATCTGTGTGAGGAGAAAAGCAATCTGTATGCACACTGTATTTTTTCGACCTACCAGACGATGATCAACTGCATTGATTCTACGCAGGATGAGGAAGGAAAATTATTTACGGGCGGCCATTTTGACCTTGTGATCTGTGATGAGGCACATCGCTCGATTTACAATAAATACAAAGACATTTTCACGTATTTTGATGCACCGCTTGTCGGACTTACTGCGACGCCAAAAGATGAGATCGATAAAAATACCTACAGCATTTTTGAACTGGAGAAGGGTGTGCCAACTTACGGTTATGAGCTGGCACAGGCAGTAAAAGACGGCTATCTGGTGGATTTTCTTTCAGTGGAAACGAAGCTGAAATTTCTGGAAGAAGGCATTGCGTACGATGAGCTTTCGGACGAGGACAAAGAAGCATATGAGAAAACATTTGTGGATGAAAACGGACAGGTTGTGGAACGAATCCAGTCGTCAGCACTGAATTCCTGGATTTTTAACGAAGATACGATCAGACAGGTGCTGAATATTCTGATGACGCATGGAATCCACACAGACTACGGAGAAAAGCTGGGCAAAACAATTATTTTCGCGAAAAGTCATGCTCATGCGGAAAAAATTTTTGAGATGTTCAATAAAGAATATTCGCATCTGCCGGGCTATGCAAAAGTGATCGACAATCGTATCCGTTATGCCCAGAGTGCAATCGACCAGTTTTCGGAGCCGGATAAACTGCCGCAGATCGCAATTTCGGTTGATATGCTGGATACAGGGATTGACGTGCCGGAAATTTTGAACCTTGTATTTTTCAAAAAGGTGATGAGCAAAGCAAAATTCTGGCAGATGATCGGGCGGGGGACAAGGCTGTGTCCTGGACTTTTGGATGGTGAGGATAAGCAGAAATTCTATATTTTTGATTTCTGTGGGAATTTTGAATTTTTCCGAATGCAGAAGGGAAAAGAAACAGCAGTCCGGCTGGCCCTGCAAAGTGCAATCTTCAATCTGAAATTTCAGATTTCGTATAAATTGCAGGATCTGCAGTATCAGACAGAAAGACTGATAGTCTATCGCAAAAAACTGGTTGAGAGTATGCAGGGAAAAGTACAGGAATTGAGCCGCGATAATTTTGCAGTGCGTCAGCATTTGAAATATGTGGAGTATTATTCCAATCCGGAAAATTATCAGAACATCAGCTATGAAGATACGCTGACTGTTCAAGATGAGATTGCACCGCTGATCATGCCGGATCAGGAAGAGGCATCAGCTGTTCGTTTTGATGCACTGCTCTATGGGATTGAGCTTGCGTATCTGATGGGAAATAAATATGGAAAAGCGAGAAAGGATCTGCTGAAAAAAGTACGTGCGGTGGCAGAGGCTGCCAATATTCCGCAGATCAAAGCACAGGAAAAACTGCTGAATCAGATCCTGCACACGGATTATCTGGAGACGGCCGGTGTGGATGAATTTGAACATATCCGTGAAAATCTGCGGGAACTGATCAAATATATCAAAGAAAACGAAGGAAGGCGGTATGATACCGATTTTGCAGATGAACTTCTGGCGATGGAATGGAAAGAGTCGGAGCTGGAAAATGATGACCTGAAAAATTATAAAGCGAAAGCAGAATATTATGTCCGCAGACATCAGGATAACGAGGCGATTGCCAGGCTGAAGAACAATCAGCCTCTGACAGCGGAGAATGTACAGCTTCTGGAAAAAATTTTATGGGGTGAACTGGGGACAAAGGAAGAGTATGAGACGGAGTACGGACAGAAGCCGCTTGGAGAATTTGTCCGTGAAATTGTCGGATTGGATATGAACGCTGCAAAAGAAGCATTTTCAGAATATCTGGATGAAAACAGTCTGGACAGCAGGCAGATTTATTTTGTGAATCAGATCGTAGAATACATTGTGCAAAATGGCATGATGAAAGATCTGTCGGTACTTCAGGGGGCACCATTTACGGATCAGGGAAGTGTTGTGGACATTTTTACGGATCTGAGCGTGTGGATGGGAATCCGAAAAGTGATCGACCAGATCAATGCAAATGCCGCCGCAGCTTAGGAGATAAATAGATTATGAATTTTTTTGATTACATAAAGAATGAGTCGTTTTTTAAACCGCTCACTTACAAGTACCGCCGGATCTACTATGACTGTATCCGGATTCTGATCGACCGTTCGAAGGAACTTCCGGTTCTCTATGAGTCGGATGCAAAGGACAGCATCACACTGTATCTGAAAAACGAAGAGATTCAGCGGCTGATCGAAGAAGCGGATGATGAGAATGAGGCAGTGCAGCTTCAGGCGGCAGAGATCCTGGTGATTTTCCGGGAATGCGGATGGATCAAACCGCGTCAGATCGGACGCAGCGGCGAATACGTCGTAAACCTTTCCACCGATTGTCGACGGATGATGGATTTTCTGGATAAGCTGACAGAAAAGAAAACTGAAGGTACGATGTCGAACAGGATCCTCTCAATGTATGAGATCATGAAATCCGCATCGGAGGAAGGTTCAGTGCGAAAGGAACGTCCCTACTCGAACATCCTGGTGCCAATGATGGAAAATGAAACGGAGCTTCGCAATGAGCTGGCTGATTTAAAAGATAGTATATCTGATATAATGAAAACGGTCATTGAGTTTCAGGACATGAACAGTTTCGGTCAGTTTATTATGAAAAATGAAATGCTGGACCGGTTCTTCAGTGAATATTTTTTCGTCAAAAACAATGGACTGATCCCGACACAACTTTCTTTTATCCGTGATCGGATAAGTGAGCTGCGCTATGGGGATATGTATGAGAAAATGGTCGAAGAATGTGGAAAACGCCTGCATTGTCCAAAAGAACAGGCAACTTCCCGCGTAGATCGTTATATGGCAGAGCTGCAGTATTTTCTGAGTGTGGAGTATGAAGAAAATATGGAACTGATCGATAATCGCATTAACAGTTATTATAATTTGGCAAATACCAGGATCATGCAGATGGCGAGCAGCCGTGTCAAGATGGAAAATCTGCTGGGAGATTTTCTGGATCGTGTTTCCAGACTTTCAAAAGAGAAGCAGGATGAAGCGATGGAAAGGGTGGAAAGGTGTACACGCGTCATCAACCAGAAATACGTCGGTTACAAATCGTTTGAGCAGAACCGGCGTATCCGCAGCGAAGGGCAGAACATTGCATTGAATGCAAAAGTGATGTCGGAAGAAGAGATGCAGAAACGGACGGAGAATCTGTTTCGTAGTGCTCCAAATCACTACGCACCGGCCCGTGTAGGAGAATATCTGGATGAGACACTTGGAACGGATGCGAGTATGGAGCTGAAGGAGAAAGGTGTGCAGACAAAAGAAGAAGCACTGATGATCGCAGCGGCGATGCTTTATGCGAAAAATGCAGAATTTCCGTACGAAGTCCGCATCGAGGACGAGAAGGTAAGCACAAGGATCGCCGATATCAGCAATGTGGTGATTTCAAGAAAATAAGGAATCCGAAATCTCACTGGCTTTAGACAATCGGCAGTTTACATGATATTTTCAGGAACGATAATACAAAGAGGTAAATTTACATGCAGGATTTAAGTTTTATAAGCAATATGAGCGATGATAATGCGTATCTGTTCAAACGCTGTGTGCGGAGGCTTCTGGATACGACGTTTCTTGTAAAAGACAAAGAAGAAAAGCTTTATCAGTTTGTGGCATCTGAATCTAACCGCTATGATATGAACCAGTATCTGGCAGTGATCGGCTACAAAGTGGCTGTAGAAGAACAGATGGGTGTGGCGATGCTGCAGCCAAATGATGATGATAAAGAAACGGTCGGACTTAAGCGTCTCAATCTCTACCATTTTGACCAGAAACATATGAAGCTGCTGCTGGTGCTGTGGCTTTTATTTCTGGAGAGGGTGGGCTATGAAGAAGCGGTCTATGTGACGGTCGGCGAAATTATTGATAAATGCAGACTTTATGATATCGAATTGACTCCGGTCGAGTTTAAAAAGGCATATGCGACCTTCCGCCGTTTCTGCCTGATTGATTACAGCGATGATATCACAAAAGAGGACGGAGCCGTGCGTCTCTATCCTTCTTTGCAGTTCTGTCTGGATATCGGACAACTGAAGCAGGTGATGGCAGAATTTGTGGAACAGGAAGATTTCGAGGCAGCGGACAGGGCAGACCTGGAAGAGGCGGAAAGTGAGGAGAGCGATGAGTAAAATAGTTTTGCGAAATGTACAACTGATCAACTGGTATGGATTTACCAACACGATCGTTCCGGTCGCAGAAAATCTCACCCTGATCTCCGGAGAAAATGAATGCGGCAAATCGACGATCCTCGATGCCATCAAATATGCCTACACAGGTGACACACAGTTTAATAAGGCGACGAGCGGATATAATACAGGAGTGGGCAAACGAAATCTGATCTCGTATACACGCTGTCTGGTTGATGCAAGTGCCGGTGTGTATGCAAGACCGGCGGAGAAGATCCCGGTTGTGTACACTCACATTGCACTGGAATATTATGACCAGATCAATGAAAAATCCTTTGTGCTAGGTGTGATCATCGAGACAGCAGTTACGGATATCCGCGGCACATACTGGTATGCGATGGAAGAGAAATGTCTGGCTGATATTTCCTTTGTTTATGAAGACGGTTCTGCTTTAAAGCCATATGATGCATCCGGCTTCCAGAAACGCTACAATGTCAAACTCCGCAAAAAGCAGGACGGAGTGGCACTGTTTATGCAGATGGTCGGACTGAAGCTCCCCTATCAGGAAGTGTTCCGTTATCAGAGAAAACTTAGAAATATCATGGCATACAATCCAGCTGCCAAGATCCGGGAATTTATCAAGGAATCAGTTCTGGAAGAGCACGATGTCAATTTTGAAAAATTAAAAGATGCCAAGAAAAACATTGAGCAGATCAACAGCCGTCTGGAGCTGATCGAAGAAGAGATCGGAGATCTGGATGCGATCCTGAAGGACTATGCAGAATACGATGAGCGTGTCATGCAGTTAAAGGTGGATGACATCAAATTAAAATATCGAAATATGCTCTCCTGGAAAGAGAAATGCTGCACGGCAGAAGAAGCGATCCGCAAGAACGGAATCGAAGTGGAAGCACAGATTAAAACGATCAAAGAACTGAGTACCGAAATCGATGCACTTGACCGTTATTATATGGAGGCAAAAGCGGCACTCAGGGAGCTGAATGTATCCAAAGCGATCGATAATTCCAGACAGCAGATCACGGCTTTTGAAAAGCAGCTGGAGAAGCGCAAAAGCGAGAAAGAAGAGCTGGAACAATTCCGGAAACGTCTGCTTCATGTGGCGGAAGAGCTGAAAAAAATGGAGTGCGAGGTCTCTTATTTTGAGGCACTTAAGAAACTGACGGAGACAGAACTTTCTAATTTGGAAAAACAGGAAGCCATCGATGCACTGCGGGCGGAGATCCGTAAAAAACGTGACAGCATTGTGCGAAGCAAAGCTTATCTGGATCGGGAACTCAAGGAAGTGCAGCTCGAACGCGGCGAGCAGAGTAAGATCATTGAGAACTGTGACCGCAACAAAGCAGACTATTCTCATGTGCAGGAGCAGACGCAGCTGATGCGCGAGATCAATAAAGAATTGAAAAAACAGGGTATTGACGAAGAAGTCCGCATGGCATGTGAATATGTATCGGAGTTGAAAGACGAAGCATGGCGTGATGCGATCGAAGCGTTCCTTGGCGTGCATCGTTATGCGATCCTGGTATCTCCGCAGGCATTTGATACGGCAAATGAAGTGATGGATCACTCCGGGCATCGTTATGTGGAGCTGGTCAATACAAAACGTCTGTCTGAACGCAGGATCAAATGCGAGGAAGATTCCGTCTGTCATTATCTCCGGATCCAGAATGAGACGGCAGCGAAGTATTTCCAGTTCTGGCTGGGATCGATCCATGCCGTTGAGCTTGGTGATGTTGCGAAATATGACAATGCCATGTCAAAAGAAGGAAAACTTGGCAGAAATATGGCAGTTACTTACATCAATACGAAAAAAATCAAGAGTTACTGCCTTGGCGGTGCAGCAATCGAGCTGAACCGCAAAAGAGCTGCGAAAAAACTGGAGCAGTTGGAAAAACGGGAAAAAGAGATTTTAAGCAGCAGACATACCATGCAGAATCAGGATGTCTTTCTGCAGAGCAGTCTGGATTATTTTAAAGATTACAATCTGGAAGCAAACAGAGAATGTGAACAGTTAAGTGCTGAGCTGGAAGCAGAGAATGTACGTTACCATGCACTTCTGGAAGCTCAGAAAAACAATGCAGAATTTATGGCGCTTTCGCAGCGTGTTGCCGATCTGGAAAAGCAATTACAGGAAAAAACAAAAAAGAAAGACGAAGAAACTAAGAAGCGCTATAAATTAGAAGCTGAGATTGAACAGAAGAAAAAAGATATCACGGCGTATCGGGCAAAAGAAGCAGAAGAGAAGAAGCATCTGGAAGAAGAACAGCAGCTTAACCGTTCTGCAACAGAAAAAGCGATCGCAGAGTACGACCGCTATCTTGCCGGTGAGGATAAAAAAGGCGGCATCATGCAGCTTTCTGAAAAAGAGCAGATGGCAAAACGTGTCAGCAGTTTTGCGGCAAATATCAACGGGCAGCAGCAGGCATACAACAACCGCAAACAGGAAGAAGAGCGTCTTCCGATCGGACTTGAGTACGAAAAGAGCTATCACCAGAGACGCGGAAAGATCTGGATCGATGACCTTCAGAATCTGCAGCAGAAATTAAAAGAACAGACCATGCGTTACGAAAATATTTTCAAAAGGGAATTCGTCCTGAATATTTACGAGACGGCCAGGGCTGCCAGAAAAGATATTGCACAGATCAACAAAGAACTTCGCAAGCTGAAATTCGCGACACGCTATCAGTTTGATGTGAAGTTTTTAAATGATAATTCCGACTATGCAAAAATTCTGCGTTATGCAGAATATCTTCAGCAGACCGGCAATCTGGCAGATGGTCAGATTGCCCTTACAAAGCTGATGGGGTATGAGGATGACGAAGTAGAGAGACGGGAGCGGGAGATCAAGGATATCATCAACCGCATCATTGAAAAAAATGATCTGGCGGAGATACAGAAATTTGCAGATTACCGCAATTATATGAGCTACGAGATCATCATCAACAACGAAGAAGTAAAAGACGGAAAATTATCCAAACAGGTAGGATACAATTCCGGTGCCGGAACGCAGATTCCATACACGCTGATTTTGTCGGCTGCACTCTCCATGCTCTACAACGTGCGTGTCAATTCCGTGCGTCTGATCTTTATTGATGAGCCGTTTGAAAAAATGAGTGACCACAATATCAAACTGATGCTTGATTTCTTCAAAAACCAGGATTTCCAGGTTATCTTCTGTGCACCGCCAAACAAACTGGAATCGATCGGAAGTGAATGTGGTGTGATCATTCCGGTTCTGAAAAATGCAAATGATGATATGTTGATCGGAAAGGTGAAATTTCATGACACAGTTAATGGAGCAAATTAAAGAAAAAGATGTGCAGGCATTTACCCACAGCGGCAAATTCCATGCCGACGATGTGTTTTCGGCGGCACTGCTGCTGTCGATCAATCCGGAGATCACGATCTACCGCGGCAGTCAGGTGCCGGAGGATTTTCAGGGCATAGTCTTTGATATCGGAAGAGGAAAATACGATCATCACCAGAGAGACAGCAGAGTGCGTGAAAATGGCGTGCCATATGCGGCTTTCGGGCTTCTGTGGGAAGATCTGGGTGCTGAGATTTTAGGGGAAGAACTGGCAGAAAAATTTGATGAGGCTTTTGTGCAGCCATTGGACAACAACGACAACACCGGCGAAAAAAATGAGCTTGCAACGCTGATCGGCAATTTCAATCCGCCATGGGATGCACAGGGCGGAAACGATGCAGCGTTTTTCAGGGCAGTCGGCGTTGCAGGCATGATCCTGGACAATAAACTGGAGCGTTACCGGGGCAACGAGCGTGCGGATAAGCGAGTGGAGGAAATATTAAAGCAGCATCAGGCAGAGATCGCAGCCGGCAAAAAGCCGGAGTATGAAAGACAGATCCTGGTTCTGCCGGATTTTATCCCGTGTCAGAAATACCTTTCCGAGACGGATATCGCATTTGTGATCTTTCCGTCGAACCGCGGCGGGTACTGTATTCAGCCTCAGAAACGGGAGTATTCACTGAATTATAAATGCAGTTTTCCGGAGAGCTGGCTTGGGCTGGAAAAAGAAGAATTAAAAGAGGAGAGCGGTCTTGCCGGTGCAGAATTCTGCCATAAGGGGGGATTTCTGATGACGACAAGTACGCTTGAAGATGCCATAAAGGCATGCAGGATCAGCCAGCAGCAGTTTCACGAAGAAGTTGTGATCGTAAGCCTTGGAGGTGATGATAAAGGCGATGCACTGCTTTTAAAACTTCCGCAGTTTTCGCAGGCAAAGATTGTCCATGTAAAACTGCAGGAGCTTCCGCCGATGGAGTGGGATGGTATTTACGGAGAATCCACGCTCGAAAAACAGGAGTGGAAAGCACAGATCAAGGAGCAGGTGAAAAAAATCCTGAGATCCAAACCGGAGGCAGTCTATGTGCAGGGAGAACTTTTTACGGTGTATCCGCTGATCCATGCCCTTCGCAAACGCCATATGCCGGTGCTTGTGAGGACAGAGATGGAAGGGGAACAGAAAATCGTCAGGATTCCGTCCGGTTCATAATGTGATTTCTGACTTTTGACCCGGGTATTAAGATGCCTGCAAAGTGCATAAAAAATGGATTGGAAAAATAGGAAAAAAGTAGAAAAATGCATTATATCCTTGCAATTTAGTCGGGTTTTAGGTACAATATAATTCTATGATGATACGGAATTGCAGAAGCTGAGGGAAAGCGGAGCAATTCATAAGGATTATTTTAGGTAAATAATGATCCGGAGATGTAAGAGGGCGGATATACGAAGGTCTTCGGATCGTTAAAAGAAAAAAGTATGAAAGGAAAAGGAAATGAATAAGAAAGACGAATTCAAACCGTACATTCCGGCAGACAAAATCATGCCGGAGCTTACTGTGACATCTGTTATTATGGGTGTTTTGCTCGCAGTAATTTTCGGAGCAGCCAATGCATATCTTGGACTCCGAGTTGGTATGACTGTTTCTGCTTCTATTCCGGCAGCAGTTATATCTATGGGTGTTATCCGCATTATCATGCGTAAGAACTCCATCCTTGAAAGTAACATGGTACAGACCATCGGTTCAGCCGGTGAGTCACTTGCAGCAGGAGCGATCTTTACGATGCCGGCACTGTTCCTCTGGGCAGAAGAGGGTCTTTGCTCTATGCCGAGCCTTGTCGAGATCACACTGATCGCACTTTGCGGTGGTGTTTTAGGTGTACTTTTCATGGTACCGCTTCGTAATGCCCTGATCGTGAAAGAGCACCAGACACTGCTTTACCCGGAAGGAACTGCATGTGCAGACGTACTTCTGGCCGGCGAAGAAGGCGGAGCAAACGCTTCTACGGTATTCTCCGGTATGGGACTTGCAGCAGTATTTAAATTTGTTGTTGACGGTCTGAAGGTGATCCCGGCAGACGTATCAGCAGCTTTTAAATCTTTCAAAGGTGAGATCGGTATGGAAGTATACCCGGCACTGCTTGGTGTTGGTTATATTGTAGGACCAAAGATCGCATCTTACATGTTTGTTGGTTCTGTATTCGGATGGCTGGTTATCATCCCGCTGATCTGTCTGTTCGGACCTGATACCTGGCTGTATCCGGCAAAAGCAGGCACAACGATCGCTCAGCTTTATGCAGGCGGCGGTGCAGCGGCAATCTGGAGTACTTACGTAAAATACATCGGTGCAGGTGCCATCGCAACAGGCGGTATCATCTCTCTGATCAAATCTCTGCCTCTGATCGTAAAAACTTTCAGCGACTCTATGAAGAGCGTAAAAGGCGGAAAAAATACAAGTACTGCACGTACTGCACAGGATCTGCCGATGCAGTTTATCCTGATCGGAATCGTTGCTATGGTTGTTATCATCTGGGCAGTACCGGCTATCCCGGTAACTCTGCTTGGGGCAGCACTGATCGTAATCTTCGGATTCTTCTTTGCAACCGTATCCTCCCGTATGGTAGGTCTGGTAGGAAGCTCCAACAACCCGGTATCCGGTATGGCAATCGCTACTCTGCTGATCGCAACTATGGCGATCAAAGGAAGCGGCAAAACCGGTATCGACGGTATGACAGCAGCAATCGCAATCGGTTCAGTTATCTGTATTATCGCAGCAATCGCAGGCGATACTTCACAGGATTTAAAGACCGGTTATCTGCTTGGTGCTACACCGAAAAAACAGCAGATTGGTGAGCTGATCGGTGTTCTTGCATCCGGTCTGGCTATCGGCGGTGTTCTCTACCTGCTGAATGCAGCATGGGGTTACGGCGGAGCAGAAGTACCGGCTCCTCAGGCAACTCTGATGAAGATGATCGTAGAAGGTATCATGGGCGGAAACCTGCCATGGAACCTGGTATTTGTCGGCGTATTCCTGGCACTGGGGCTTGAGATCCTGCGTATCCCGGTAATGCCGTTCGCAATCGGTCTGTATCTGCCGATTTACCTGAATGCAACCATCATGATCGGTGGTGTTGTACGTATGGTAATGGATGCACGTAAGAATGTCGATGAAAAGACAAAAGAACAGCAGTCCACAGACGGAACACTGTACTGTGCAGGTATGATCGCCGGAGAAGGTCTGGTAGGTATCCTGCTGGCAATTTTCGCAGTATTTGGTATCAACACAAGCATCGGAGAGAGTGTAAACTTTGGAAATATCGGTGGTGTCATTCTTATGGTACTGATGATTGCATCCCTGCTTTACTTCTCTCTTAAGAAAAAGAAAAAAGCATGAGAAAAAAGAAACAGGAACAACAGATAAATTATCTGGATCTGATTCCGGTAAAAGCAGAAGGTCTGAAGTGGCACAAAGACTTCAGGGATCGCGTGATACTGGAAGTAAAAAATGAAGGTTTTTTTAACGGGATCGCACAGAAAGTATTTAACCGCCCGGAAGTCACAAAGATACATCTGGATGTACATGGAAGTTATCTTTGGCCTTTTATTGATGGAGAGAGAACAGTCATGGATCTGGCAGCTCTGGAAAAAGAGCAGTTTGGAGAAGCGGCAGAACCACTTTATCCACGAATCGTAAAATATTTTCAGATTCTTGAGAACAATCATTTTGTAAGTTTTAAATAGTGAAATCCCTTGCAGCAGGCAGGTTTCTGTTGTGAGGGATTTTCTGATATAAAGAGCAGGCTCTTTATTTATACAGGAGGATTTTTTATGGATTTAAAGAAAAAGCAGACAATAGGTTCTGCACATGTACGCGGCAAATTTTCCGGTCGTATCGGATATGTACTGGCAGTTGCCGGATCTGCCGTAGGACTTGGAAATATCTGGCGTTTCCCATACCTGGCTGCTAAGTACGGCGGTGGTATGTTTCTGCTAATTTATCTGATCTTAATGCTTACATTTGGCTATGTTATGATCGTGTCCGAGACAGCACTTGGACGCATGACAAAGAAAAGTCCGGTTGGAGCATTTCATAGTTTTGGAAAAAGCATGCCGTTTCATTTTGGCGGCTGGATCAATGCAGTCATTCCAATGATGATCGTTCCTTATTACAGTGTGATCGGTGGCTGGGTTATGAAATACCTGTTTGAGTATATCCGGGGCAATGCAAATGTTGTTGCACAGGATGGCTATTTCAACAGTTTTATCACCTCTTCTATGGAAGTAGAAATATGGTTTCTGATCTTTGCGGCACTGGTATTTATTGTCATTCTTGCCGGCGTAAAAAACGGAGTAGAACGTGTGTCAAAAGTTATGATGCCGCTTCTGATCCTGCTGGCAGCCTGTGTGGCTGTTTATTCCATCACAAGACCGGGAGCCGTGGAAGGCATCAAATATTTCCTGATCCCGAATCTGGAGAACTTTTCCTGGATGACCGTTGTTGCAGCAATGGGGCAGATGTTTTATTCGCTGTCGATCGCGATGGGTATCCTGTACACGTATGGATCTTATATCGGGAAAGATGTAGACATCGAAAAAAGCACCACGCAGGTTGAGATTTTTGATACCGGTGTCGCACTTCTGGCCGGTCTGATGATCATTCCGGCAGTGTTTGCATTCTCCGGCGGAGATATGGAAACGCTCCAGGCAGGACCGGCACTGACGTTTATCACACTGCCGAAAGTGTTTGCAAGCATGGGAATCGGCACGGTTGTCGGTATTGCATTCTTTCTGATGTTTTTGTTTGCAGCACTGACCAGTGCGATCTCACTTCTGGAGACCAGCGTTTCTACTCTGAATGATGAGCTTCACTGGAGCCGTGCGAGATGCTGTCTGCTGATGGTGGTCGTGATGCTGGTGATCGGAACTGCATCCTCTTTCGGATATGGCATCTGGGATTCCGTAAAGATCCTTGGCATGCAGTTTTTGGATTTCTTTGACTTCCTCACCAACTCAGTTATGATGCCGATCGCAGCACTTGCCACCTGTATCCTGATCCTGAGAGTCGTCGGATTTCGAAAGATGGACGCAGAGATCGAACAGTCATCCGATTTCAAACGGAAGAAACTGTATCATTTTTTCCTGAAATATCTGGCATGCGCCTGTGTTATTATTATTCTTCTCAGCTCCATTGCAAATGTCATGGGATGGATTTCGCTGTAGAAAGTTTGGATTGACAAGACATGATTCGTTTGTTATAGTGGTATTTGTCTGAAAACAGAATATAAAATAACGAGAGTGAGCGAGAGTTCATGAAGGGGTACACCACCACGGGTGTAGTTCTTTGTGGACTCTTTTTGATTTGCAGAAAAATGCTTTCCTGTAAATCAAAAAACGCTCCGCGGGGATGCACAGCGATTCTGTTAGGTAAATGTCAGCAAAGCTGACCAGAATCGCGTGCCAAGTCTCACATGCGTCCGACTTGAATTTTAGTAATTTACAGGAAAATGCTGGTATTCTGGCATTTCAGAAATTTTCAGAAATATGCACAAATCTTGAAAGGAGGCACCTTATGGTTACAATAAACGGAAACCAGACAACCCTTTCCGCAGACCTCACAGTCGCAGAATATCTGGAGAAGAACAACTACCAGACAAATCGTATCGTTGTGGAATTAAACGAAGAAATCCTTCCGAAATATCTCTATTCGGAAACAAGATTAAAAGATGGTGACAGCATGGAGATCGTTACCTTTGTTGGAGGGGGCTGAAAATGAAAGAAAAACTTACAAAAGAAGAAATCCTGGCGGCACTCAATGAACGTCATTCACCGGAAAAGCAGACACTGCTTTCCGCAGGACGTGTGGCGATCGCAGGACTTGGCGGACTTGGCTCGAATGTAGCCTGCGCACTGGCAAGGATCGGTGTCGGCCATCTGCATCTGATTGATTTTGATGTCGTGGATATCACAAATCTGAACCGCCAGCAGTATTTTATGGAGCATCTTGGCATGTACAAAACCGATGCCCTGAAGTCATTGCTGCTGAAGATCAATCCGTATCTGGACATCCGCACGGATTGTGTGAAAGTGACAGAAGAAAATCTGGTGGAGCTGCTGGGGGACGAACCGATCATCTGTGAAGCTTTCGACCGGCCGGAAGCAAAAGCAATGCTGGTCAATGGCGTGCTGGAACATTTCCCGGAGAAAAAGCTGGTATCGGCGACTGGAATGGCAGGCTATGGCAGCAGCAACACGATCCGCACCAGGCGTCTGATGAAAAATTTTTATCTGTGCGGGGATGGAGTGACAGAACCGGAGTATGGAAACGGTCTGATGGCACCTCGCGTGGCAATCTGTGCGGCACATGAAGCAAATATGATAACACGTCTTATATTGGACGAAGAAGAAATATAACACGATCAGAAAAGAACAATATTTTTCGCAAAATGGAAATGCTGTGAAATATAGAATTATTATGAGAAAGAAAGGAAAAATCATGAACACAAAAGACGATAAATTTATCCTGGGAGGACATGAATTCACCTCCCGTTTTATTCTGGGATCCGGAAAATTTTCTCTGGATCTTGTAAAAGCCTGTATTGAGAAAGCCGATGCACAGATCATTACCCTGGCTCTGCGTCGTGCAAACGAAGGCGGTCTGGCAAACATTCTGGATTATATTCCGGATGATGTCACACTGCTTCCAAACACTTCCGGAGCAAGAAATGCAAAAGAGGCAGTCCGTATTGCAAGACTGTCCAGAGAACTCGGATGCGGCGATTTCGTAAAAATTGAAGTGGTGCATGATTCGAAATATCTGCTTCCGGATAATTATGAGACGATCAAGGCGACCGAAATCCTGGCAAAAGAAGGATTTGTTGTCATGCCGTACATGTATCCGGATCTGAATGCGGCAAGAGCACTTGCAGATGCCGGAGCAGCCTGTATCATGCCGCTCGGTGCACCGATCGGTTCCAACAAAGGACTTTGCACAAAAGAATTTATCCAGATCCTGATCGATGAAATGGAACTGCCGATCATTGTGGATGCCGGTATCGGCAGGCCGTCCCAGGCATGTGAGGCGATGGAGATGGGAGCCGCTGCGGTAATGGCAAACACAGCGATCGCAACAGCAGGTGATGTTCCGGCGATGGCAGAAGCATTTAAAAAGGCAATCGAAGCCGGAAGAAGTGCATACCTTTCCGGGCTTGGCAGAACGATCGAACGTGGTGCAAGTGCATCTTCTCCGCTGACCGGATTTCTGCAGGATTAGGAGGCAGCCACCATGGAAAACACGCATGTAAATGAAAGTATTTTAAGTGCTGAAATTCTGGAAGACCAGAAAAAAAACCGCATCGACCATATGAAATACCTGAAAGGCATGGAAGATATCGGCTCTGAAGTTCTGGACAAAGTGGTCAGCGAGATGGAAGCCTATGATTATGATAAATATACCGAAGCAGATGTAAGAAGAGCACTGGCACACAGCGAGCGTACGCCGGAAGATTTCCAGGCACTTTTATCGCCGGCAGCCCTGCCGCTGCTGGAAGAGATCGCCCAGGCAGCCCAGGTGGAGACGAGAAAACATTTCGGAAACAGTGTCTATATGTTCACACCGATCTACATTGCAAACTACTGTGAGAATTATTGTATCTATTGTGGATTCAACTGCCACAATAAGATCAACCGTGCACAGTTAAATGCAGAAGAAATTGAAAAAGAGATGGCAGCGATCGCAAAGACCGGTCTGCAGGAAATTCTGATCCTGACCGGCGAGAGCCGCAGCAAATCTACCGTGGAATATATCGGAGAAGCCTGCAAGATCGCACAGAAATATTTCAAGGTGATCGGTCTTGAGATTTATCCGGTCAATTCTGATGAATATGCTTATCTTCACGAATGTGGTGCAGATTATGTAACGGTATTCCAGGAAACATACAATTCTGATAAGTATGAGACGCTGCATCTGTCAGGACACAAACGTATTTATCCTTACCGTGTCAATGCACAGGAACGTGCACTGATGGGCGGCATGCGAGGCGTCGGATTCGGGGCATTGCTTGGTCTGGATGATTTCCGTAAAGATGCATTTGCAACCGGTTATCATGCATGGCTTTTACAGAGAAAATATCCGCACGCAGAAATTGCTTTTTCCTGTCCGCGGCTTCGCCCGATCATCAACAATGACCGCATCAATCCAATGGATGTCCATGAACGGCAGCTTTTACAGGTAGTCTGTGCATATCGTCTGTTTATGCCGTTTGCGAGCATTACCGTATCGACAAGAGAATGTGAGAGAGTCCGTGACAATCTGGTCGGAATCGCCGCAACCAAGATCTCAGCGGGAGTCAGCACCGGAATCGGCAGCCATGTCGAAGACATCGAGGACAAAGGGGACGATCAGTTCGAGATTTCCGACGGCAGATCCGTGGAAGAAGTTTACGATGCATTGTTGGCACACAATCTTCAGCCGGTCATGTCGGATTATATCTATGTATAGGGAATATGGTCAGGTTGTGGCGGTCACAAACCGCAGCCTGACAGAGCGTCCTTTTCTGGAACAGATCTGCAGAGTCTGTGAAATGCATCCGGATGCGTTGATCCTGCGGGAAAAAGATCTCTCAGAAAAAGAATATGAAGAACTGGCACGGGAAGTGATGGCGATCTGTGCGAAATATCGGGTTCCATGTATTTTGCATACATTCTGGCAGGTCGCGGAAAAACTGAAATGTGATACGGTACATCTGCCGCTTCCCATTCTGCGTCAGTTTGTTCTGGAGAAACAGAACCAGAAAAAGCAAAAATGCCGGGAATCTCAGAATTTGAGTATGCCAGAGAACCAGACAGAGATTATACAGAAAATCGGCACATCGGTACATTCTGTCGAGCAGGCAGAAGAAGCACAGCGTCTTGGCGCGTCTTACGTGACAGCCGGGCATATTTATGCAACCGACTGCAAAAAAGGACTGCAGCCACGGGGACTTGATTTTTTACGTCAGGTCTGTGCAGCAGTCGATCTTCCGGTGTACGCCATCGGTGGGATTAAATTTGATGAGACTCAGTGGATGAGCCTGAAAGAGTGTGGTGCAGCCGGAGGCTGCATTATGTCAGGGATGATGAAAGCATAATAATCTGCAATTTTTCATTGCAGATTGAAGCATTTGCTGTATTCTTCATCGCTGAACGGAAGGTGCAAGGTGTCATTTTTTGGTGTGCGGCAGAAACTTGTATAAAGCCAGGATTGTCACAAATGTCAGTATTTCAGATGCAAGAAAAGATATCCACACGCCGTCGATGCCGAACCACCTGGAAAGAAGGATCGCACAGATGGTGATTGCAACGGCTCCTCGCATAACAGATCCGACGATTGCCGGCAGGCTGTCATCAACCGCTGAAAAATAAGACACCAGCAAAATGTTGATCCCGGCGAGCAGAAATCCGAGAAAATACAGTCTCATTCCACTCTGAGCATACGTGATAAGCTGAAGATTCTGTTCACTGTTAAAAATGGCGATCAGCGTATCAGTCATGCCCCATGCACAGATCACGACCAGTGCCTCTACAATCAGGCAGGTCAGGATGCCGTAGCGTAGGATTTTATGGACATCTTTGCTGTTTCCGGCACCGTAACTTTCACTGAAAAGCGGTTGTGTTCCCTGGGCGAGCCCATTAAAAACAGATACCGCAACGATTGAATAATTAGCTACCACACCGTAGGCTGCCACGCCGATATTTCCGGCAAGGTTTAACAGCAGCATATTGAAAACAGTTGTGATCACAGCTGAAGAAATTTCTCCGACAAACGCAGAAATACCAAGCTGGCAGCAGGAGAGCAGATGCCGGAAAGACGGCACAGAAAGATGCATTGCTACCTGGCTTTTTTTACCGAAAAGGTGTGTGCTGCATACACTCATGGTAACTACCGGAGAGAGGGCAGTGGCAAGAGCGGCACCTGCCAGCCCCATGTTCATCGGAAACATGAAAATATAGTCAAACACAATGTTAAACAGGCTTCCGATAATCGATGCCAGCATGGCCCTTGACGGTGCGTCATCGTTTCTGGTAAATGCCGTGAACGTATGGTTTGACATAAAAAACGGCGATCCGAGCAGAACGATTCGAAGATAAACCGTTCCAAGTTTCACAAGACTTGCATCTGCACCGAGTATTTTCAGGATATTTGCCGGAAATAAAATTCCACACAGTACAAACGGAATGCTGAACAGAATACTCCACATCAGAGACTGTCCGAAATAGCAGTCCGCATTTTTACCTTTTGATTTTATGATGCAGTATCTTGTCGCAGAACCGATTCCGATCATTGCCCCGATTGCATACAGCACGCCGTAAACCGGCAGGATCAGATTCAGAACCGTCAGACCGTTTGCACCGGAATGAAGCGAAATAAAAAAAGTATCCGCCAGAATGTAGATCGATATACCAATCATTCCGGCCATACTCTGAGTCACATATTTAAAAAATTTTTTGAACATAATATTAGATTCCTTTTTCATGGTTTTGTATATGATTGATTTCTATACTGCACTAAGGATCTAAAATAGGAATATATCTTCTGTTGTGAAGAAACATCATGCTATTGCCTTTCTTTTTTAGAATATTCTAACGGTTCAGTTCCACAAAGTCAATCTATTGTGTAAGGCTTTTGGCAAAGTAAAGCCAGAGGATAGCAAAGCCATTTTAGGACAATAAACGGGAATCCTCGGCAATTCAATTACCGAGATGAAAGTGCAGGAGTGTGCATTTCTGCGTATTATCCTCTTGATATTGTGCTCTGATCATAGTATAATATACTCAGTCGAATCATAAAGAAAGGCTGAAATACAATGAATTTGGATAATAATGCACATTCGGTATTCTTGCTGCACTATCATCTTGTACTTGTGGTTAAGTACCGCAGACAGGTTTTTGATGATACTGTTTCTGGCAGGGCAAAAGAGATCTTTGAGTATATTGCTCCAAATTACAATATCACTCTTGAAGAATGGAATCACGACAAAGACCATGTACATATACTTTTCAGGGCACACCCAAATACGGAAATAAGCAAGTTCATAAATGCATATAAAAGTGCAAGCAGCAGGCTTCTTAAGAAGGAATTTCCGCAGATACGGCAAAAGTTGTGGAAAGAACGTTTCTGGAGCCAGAGTTTTTGTCTGCTTACAACCGGTGGTACACCCATTGGAGTGCTCAAAAAATACATAGAAAGCCAGGGGGAAAAGGAACGAAAAAGGAAGTGACCGCGTGGCAAACAGGGCCTATAAATTCAGAATATATCCTAATGATGCACAGAAAATTTTGTTCTCCAGGACGTTCGGCTGTGTGAGGATGGTGTACAACCACTGGCTTGACCGAAAGATCAGGCGGTATGAAGAAAACAAAGCCAATGTAACCTACACTGTTTGTGCAAAAGAAATGGCTGAGATGAAGAAAACGGAAGCATATGCATTTTTGCGGGAAGTAGACAGTATCGCATTACAACAATCGCTCCGACATCTTGATACGGCGTTCCAGAATTTTTTTAAACAGCCAAAAACAGGTTTCCCAAGGTTCAAATCCAAAAAGCGTAATAAAAGCAGCTATTCAACGATCTGCATCAATGGGAACATAACCATATCGAATGGATATTTGAAATTGCCTAAGATCGGACAAGTCAGATTAAAACAGCACAGGGCTGTCCCGAATGGATACAGGCTGAAATCTGTGACAGTAAGCCAGACACCAGAGGGAAAATACTATGCAAGTATTCTTTTTCAGTACGAAGATCAGGTACAGGAAAAAGAGATGCAGCGTTTTTTGGGTCTGGATTTTTCCATGCACGAATTATATCGTGACAGTAATGGGAATGAGCCTGCATATCCGAGGTATTACAGGAAAGCGGAGAAAAAATTAGCGAGAGAACAACGCAGGCTTTCCAAAATGCAGAAAGGTTCGAACAACCGCGGCAAGCAGAGGATCAAGCTGGCAAAACTCCACGAAAAGGTTTCCAACCAACGAAAAGACTTTTTACATAAACAATCAAGACAGATAACCAATGCCTATGATTGTATATGTATAGAAGATCTGGATATGAAAGCAATGTCGCGGTCGCTGAATTTTGGAAAATTCGTTTCGGATAACGGATGGGGGATGTTTACCACATTCTTAAAATACAAACTGGAGGAACAGGGGAAAAAGCTTGTGAAGGTGGATAAATTTTTCGCAAGCAGTCAGATCTGTTCAGCCTGTGGTTACAAGAACACAAAAACAAAAAATCTTGCTCTCAGAAAGTGGGATTGTCCGCAGTGCGGGATTCATCACGACAGAGATGTAAATGCGGCTATCAATATCAGAAATGAGGGAATGCGGTTAGTAATTGCATGACGGAAACTCAATAGAACAGAAACCGTGGGACACACGGGATTAGCTCGCTTATGCTTAGCACACTGGTGCTATCGAACGAGAACCAAATCCGCTGAGGTGGGGGAGGATGTCATAAAAGAGATAATATTCGATAAAATAGAACTACAGCAATTTCCCGGCACAAATCAAAGTATTTGTTGCCAGATATAAGAACAGTTACGAATCATTTACTGTTTCAATTTCAACATACAGGAGGATAAGAAAATGGCAATTCATTCAATTGATGCAGAAGATGATCAGTTTGCATACCGCTACGACACACAGCTGCTGATCGAAAGAAGAGACGAAGATCTGGATGAGGATGAAATTTCAGATTACATCACCGAACATTTCGAAGGAAACAGCCTGATCGCAGCCGGAGATGAAGATCTGGTAAAAATCCATTTCCATACAAATGAGCCATGGAAAATTTTAGAGTACTGCAACTCTGTGGGAGAAATCTTTGACATTGTCGTAGAAGATATGATCCGCCAGGCAAACGGTCAGCAGGGCTGAAAAAGATATTTATGAGAGCGTTTATTCATCTCTTAAAAATGGTGGATAGACGCTCTTTTTTGGTTGGTGATATTGTTGAATGTTTCTGTTCATGTTAAAATGAAAAAAGTGTTTTGGAGGTGTTATAATGGATAATGACAGAGCTTATCTTAGTAATGATAAGGATATGATAAAATTTCAATATGAAGAGAAAATTATTCGTTTTCGTGGACCATATTCATTAGAACGTTTTACATCTGTGAAAGAATGGGATAATGGCTATCTGGTAGTAATGGCGAAATATCAACACAACAAAGAGTCAGAAGAAGAATATATTGATCTAATTCCGATTTTAAAGAATTTATATATTGATGCTGTTCATTTTTTGAAACCTATTAAGGAAGTGAGGTTAGCTTATGGACAAAATTAAGGAAATTGCAGATAAAGCAGACATAATTGTAAATGGCTATGCATTTACAAGAGAAAATGATCAGATTAGAATTTTAAATCTGAATAATCTAGACAAGGCATTAGTAATATCCGAGGACGGAAAGGTACTGGAAACCACTATGGATGATATTGAAATTCGTATTGTTTTGGATTATTGGAATAGTGACCGCGAATTTATGGAGGATGAAGATGCCTAAATATTATCAGGATAAAATATGTGGATTCTATTTGTAGACAGTATAAGTAACTTATAATAAGCATTTATTTGTATTTTGTATATTAACAGATTTGCTGAATTTCACGCATAATTCCCTCATGTTTTCACATACTATCCATACAGTGCAAAATATGGAAAAGCATGAAGAATACAGGAGGAAACAGATAAATGAAAGCGACAGGAATTGTTCGGCGTATTGATGATCTGGGAAGAGTTGTCATTCCAAAAGAAATTCGCAGAACATTGAGAATCAAAGAAGGAGATCCACTGGAGATTTTCACAGACCGCGAAGGAGAAGTAATTTTAAAAAAATATTCTCAGGTCGGAGAACTTGGAAAATTTGCCGCAGAATTTGCAGAATCACTTGCACAGACGAGCGGACACGGCGTATGCATCACGGACCGCGATCAGATCGTAGCGGCAGCAGGCGGCATGAAAAAAGAATATATCGGCAAAACGATCAGCGATGTGCTTGAAAATATGATCAACGAAAGAGAATCCATTCTCGCCGGGAAAACGCCGGAGCGGCATATAGAACTCACCAATGGGGAAAGCAAACCGGATGTACCGCAGGTGATCACACCAATCCTGTGCGGAGGTGATGCGATCGGTTCGGTAATCCTCTCCGGAAAAGACCGCAGTGTCAAAATGGGCGAAACCGAAAACGCACTTGCAAAATGTGCGGCAGGATTTATGGGAAGACAAATGGAACAGTAAAGGCGAAGGCACAGGAAAAATCCTGTGTCTTTTGTTATGGAGACGAGAAACAAATTAGAAGTTTGAGTTTATAAAGCAAAAATATGAAAAATTGGTATTCTGATTGTACTACTCATACTTTTATGCTATGATAGAGAAAGTAATATAAATACTGAACTTTAAACAGAAGAGATTGTAAGAGGTGACGATATGGCAGTGTGCTACAAAAAGCTATGGAAAATGCTGATTGATAAAGACATGATAAAGAAAGACTTACGGTTGCAGACCGGATTCAGCTCGACAACAATGTCAAAGCTGTCCAAAGATGAAAATGTCAGCATGGATGTAATAGAGAAGATCTGTACTGTGTTAAATTGTGATGTTGGAGACATCATGGAATTTGTTCCTGATAAAAAAGAGGAACAGTAAGGAGGTACGGTAATATGGATTATTCGTATTCTTATAATGCGTCTTTGACCAGAGAACCGTTTCTTTTCTATGAAATGCGTGCTACTGCAAAGCTGATGACAGAAGGAATTTATGATGATGCTATTGTAAAAGAAATTGTAGAGCAGAATCTTTTTCAGTATCCAACGGAAAAATCCATTACACGAATGGCAAAAGCCTGTATTAAACGGCTTCATGAACTGGAAGATGATTCGCTGGTTTCTGCGATTGCGTCACAGCCAACAGATGTAGCAAAACAAATTTGTCTGTATGCGTTAATGAAACAGAGCCGACTGGTCTGGGAATTTATGCTGACAGTTATTGGCGAGAAATATCGCTTAAGGGACATGTCTTTTGGTAAGATAGACTTGAATACATTTTTTATGCGTTTGCAGGAACAGAATGATGCAGTAGCTTCCTGGAGCGATACTACAATAACAAAGTTAAAACAGATTATTGCCAGAGTTCTTGTTGAAACAGAATATCTCGATAATCGGGGGGCAGATCATTTGAATCCAGTATGGTTGTATCCTGTTTTGGAGAATGCCATCAGAAGCAACGGCGATACGGCAGTACTGCCGGCGTTTAATTGCTTTGTGTAGGAGGTAGCCAATGAGTGACATAAAAGAACGCCTGGACAAGGTTCGGGCATTGATCCAGGAACCGGAGTTTCTGGAAGGCAAGGGACTCAGCAATGAGGTGAATATCAGAATCTTTTGTTATGAACCGGAGAATGAAATGGTTGTCCGCCATTTTGTGAATCAGCTGGAAACCGATCAGTCTTTAGATTGCCACTTGATAGTTTGTAATTTATATAAAACATTTCTCTCTATCTGCGATGATATGGATATCACAGATGCGATTCCCGATATGGAAGAAGCTGACGGAAGTGCATATCTTTTGGAGCAGCTTAACTCTGCAATCGGTAATGGAGAGTTCATTGATAAAATCCAGTATGAGCCACATAAACAAGGCGATGTGCTGATGCTGACAGGTGTGGGCGAAGTATTTCCATTTATGAGAATCCATACTTTACTGGAAGCCTTGCAACCATACTTTTCGGAGGTTCCGATTTTGGTGATGTATCCGGGCGAGTTTGATGGCCGTCATGTAAAACTGTTCAGTCGTCTCACACCAAATGATTATTACCGGGCATTCAATGTCATAGATTAAGGGGGATAAAGCCATGATGATTCGAGATATGTTTGCGGATGATATCAATCGCAAAATCAATGGTGTAATTAAAGTTGACCAGGCTGCTGACGATGTGATAGAGCAGGAATTAAATGAATATGTCATCACCAGAGAATTGAAGAAACACTTTATCACTTTCTTCAACTATTATGGGGATGCTTTTGACCAACCTACCGCCGATATGGGCGTTTGGATTTCCGGTTTCTTTGGAAGTGGTAAATCTCATTTCCTGAAAATGCTTTCTTATCTTCTGAAAAATAAAGAGATAAAAGGCATACGCAGCGTAGAGCGTTTCCGTAAAAAATTTGAGGACGATCCGGCAACCTTTATGTTGATTGACCGTGCTACAAAAGGACCGACAGAGACCATTCTTTTTAATATTGATATTGAAGGATTCAGCAATAAAGATAAGACGGCGGTTCTTCGTGTTTTTGCAAAAATGTTCTATAACCATCTGGGATTTTACGGTGAAAATCTGAAAGTCGCGATGATGGAGCGTTATATTGAACAGCAGGGTAAGACCGAGGAGTTCCGCAGAGTTTTTGAAGAAAGGAAAGGCAAGTCCTGGCTGGAAATGCGGCGTGCTTTTGCGTTCAATGGCAAGTTCATTATCCCGACGTTGATGGAAGTTCTGGATATGAGCGAGGATGATGCCAGAGCATGGTTCAATGACAAGACTGCAACGGAAATTTCTATTGCACAGCTTGTAGAAGATATGAAAGCCTATGTGGATACCAAGCCTGCCAACTTTCGTCTGCTGTTTATGATTGATGAGGTTGGTCAGTATGTAGGCACGGATACCGATATGCTTTTGAATCTCCAGTCTCTGACTGAAAAAATCGGAAGTGAATGCGAAGGTAAGATTTGGGTGATTTGTACAGGGCAGGAAGCGATTGATGAAATCATCAAAGTTCGTGCAGATGAGTTCTCGCGTATTCAGGCTCGTTTCAAAACAAGATTGAGCTTATCTTCCTCTTCTGTGGATGAAGTTATACAGAAGCGTATTCTGAAAAAGAAACCAGAAGCAGCGAAAGACCTGGAAGGTGTTTATGAGCAGAATGATTCTGTTCTGCGTAATTTGTTCAGCTTCAGCGGCTCCATTTTGGATATTAAAGGTTATTCCGGTTCGAGGGAATTTACAGAGAACTTCCCGTTCGTGCCATATCAGTTCATCATCATGCAGAAGGTATTTGCCGAGATCCGCAAGCATGGAAATTCCGGCAAGCATCTGTCTGGTGGTGAGCGTTCTATGCTGTCAGGCTTCCAGGAAGCTGCACAGAAAATTCAGGAGAAGGATGAATACGCACTTGTCCCGTTCTTCCGTTTTTATGATACCGTACATACTTTCCTGGACGGTTCTATCCGCCGGGTAATTGAGCGTTGCCAGAAAGCTGCCGACAACGGCGATGGCATTGAACAGCAGGATGTGGATGTACTGAAACTTTTGTATCTGATTCGATATATTGATGATATTCCTTCCAATCTGGACAATATCGTTATCCTCATGGCAGACGATATTCGTGTAGATAAGATTATCATGCGTGAAGCTGTCCGTGGATGTCTTGACCGTCTGATGAGCCAGAACTATATTGGCAGAACCGGAGATATTTATAACTTCCTGACCGACGAGGAACAGGATATTCAGCGGGAAATCAGAGATACCAATGTGGATACTGCTTCTATCGTGGAGCGTATCGCTCAGGCGATTTATGGTGATATTTTTAAAACGAGTAAATTTCGTTATGGAAAATATGATTTTGCCTTTGATAAGATGGTAGATGGAATTTCAGTGGGTGTATCAACTGGAGGTATGTGTTTACGGTTCCTGACAGTGGCAACAGATGCCATTGAAAAAACCGATTACCGCCTGATGACAGAATCCAAAGGAAATGAAGCAATTGTTGTTTTGGCAGATACACCTTACTATGAATCGTTGGAATTGGCTATGAAGATTCGTAAGTATGTAAAGCAGAGAAACGTAAGCCAGCTTCCAAAGCCTGTTCAGAAAATTATTGAAAATCAACAAGATGAAGCCGGAAAATATGAGTTGAGTGCCATGACCGAATTGCAAAATGCCATTGAAAAGGCACAGTTTTATGTGGACGGCGAACATCTGGAAATCAAAGCCGGAAATGCCAAAAGTAAGATTGATCAGTCTCTTGAATATCTGGTAGCTCATGTATATAGCAAACTTGATTTAATCACAGAAAATGCAGGCAGTGATGCGGATATTATTGCAATTTTGACAGGTACAGTAACAGCACTTCCGGGTATGGAACCGAATCGTGACGCTGCCTCTGCTATGGAAGAATATCTGGAAATGCAGGATGCAAAGAAACTTCCGACTTCTATGGCTGATGTTCAGAGCAAGTACAGTGCGATTCCATATGGCTGGAAAGAGATAGATATTGCTGCGGTTGCGGCACAGCTCATTTATTCTCAGAAAGTAACGATTAAGTATGCAGGAAATACCATTCAGCCGGATGATCCGAAACTGCCGGATATGCTCCGTAAAAAGAGTGAGATCGGCAAGACTTCTATCAGCAAGCGTAAAACCATTTCCGCTACGATGATGCGTGATGTAAAATCAATGCTTCGGGATTATTTCGATGTTATGGATGTGCCAGACGATGAAGATAGTCTGATCCGTTTTGTGACCGAGAAATTCGGTGAACAGCGTGATTACTATGCTTCTCTGGATGCCCGTTATGATGGACATAAATACCCGGATCGTGCATTGGTGCAGGAAGCCATTCATCTGATGGACGATGTTCTTTCTCAGAAGAAAGATAACATTGCACTGATTGAGCGTGTACTGAAAAAAGAAGATGATCTCTTTGATAATAAAGAAGCTATGAGCAACGGCATTGAGAACTTCTTTAAGACACAGGTAACGGTATTTGATCAGGCAGTACAGTTTGAAAAATCTTTGCGTGACGACCTTGACCGTATTGCAGAAAATGAGGAAGCACACAAGGCACTGAATACCATTCGTCTGATTACGATGGTCCAGACCGGAAGTAAGTTCAATTATAGCCGGATTCGCGAACTGAATCCATTGATGGATACGGTTCGTACTGCCCATGACAAGATGCTGGAAGAAAAACGTACGGAAGTTCTGGAAACGGTTCGTCAGTGTATGGAAGCAACGCACACGGTTGCTAACGGCGATATAAAGGTATCTCATTTGATTGAAAAATCAGATCGGTATTTCAGTCAGTGCAAAGAGAAAATCGCAGAATTAAAGAGCCTTGCCCTTCTGGATGCCATGTTCCTGCCGATGTGCCAGTACAAGGATGATACGGTCAGCAACATCGAAAGGCTTCTTATGCCTCCGACACAAAAGCCGCAGGTACAGTCGAAGCCGAATTCTTCAGAATCAAAATCGAATCCGGTCAAGAAAAAGGTAGTTCGTGCTTATAGTCGTCAGGTTGTATTCCAGGCAAAAACCTTACAGACAGATGCTGATATTGATGATTATGTAGAAAAAATTCGTTCACAGCTGAAACAATTGTTGAAAAATTGCGATGAAATTCGGTTAAACTAAAATCATAATAAGTTTGAGGAATTCAGGAGGTTTATATGTGGATCAAAGAGATAACAATTTTAAATTATAAATCGATTCGCGAAATGAATATAAAATTTCAGTCGGGTGTTAATTTGCTGATAGGGGATAATGGAGTCGGAAAAACATCTGTTTTGGAGGCAATCACTGTTGCGTTTGGTGATTTTATGAATGGAATATCAGGAGTGTCTAAAAAAGGAATTTCAACAAGTGATGTCAGAATAGATACAAAAATGATTTCAGATGTATCACAGGGAATTGTTCATTGTACACCAATTACAATTAAATCAACATTTGATACAGAAGAAGGAATAAAACAAGGAGAAGTGACCAGGCGGGATGAAACTGCAAAGTCAAAAACAAGATTTATTGGGAAAGAGGTTTCTGACTATGCAAACAGAAAAGTAAATGATTTGTCTGAAGAACTCCCTTTGTTTTGCTATTACAGTACATCCAGGCTTGCACCGCCTAAGAGAGAAGATTTTGGAACAGCCAGTAAAAATAAATTGAATGACAGGAGATGTGGATATATTGGCTGTATGGAAAATAATCTGGATATTAAAGCCTTAAAAGCATGGTGCCTTAAGATGGAAATGCTTGCTTTTCAAAAGCAAAAAACGATTGCAGAGTATCAGGCATTCAAAGAAATAGTAGCGAATTTTATGTGGAAGATGAATGAACTTGAAGAAAAGCCAGAAGTGACGTATTCAAGAGCATTTGAAGATATTGTTTATATAGAAAACGGAGAAACCATACCAGTTAATTATTTAAGTGCCGGATATCAGTCGTTATTATGGATGGTTATGGATATGGCTTTTCGAATGGCGAATTTAAATCCGGAGAAACTATCTCTAAATCAGTGTGAAGGAATTGTATTGATTGATGAGATAGATATGCATCTACATCCGAAGTGGCAGTGGAAAATTGTTGAGTCATTGCAAGAATGTTTTCCGAAAATACAGTTTATACTTGCCACACATTCGCCTATCATTATTTCCTCCTGTAAAAATGCTGCTTTACTGGAAATTGACCGTGACCAGACAATTTCAGAATTATCGGATGCTTATGCATATTCTGTGGCAGATGTGCTTGCATATCGTCAGGGAAGTTCTGGAATCCCAGACAGACTGAAGGATTTGTCAAGAAAATTTGAAGTGGAAGTGAATGCAAAGAAATACGAAACAGCCAGGGAAATTCTTCGTAGCATGAAAAGAGAATACGGAGCAGAAAACAGTTTGGTAAAAAAAGGGCGATTTACATTAAGAATGGCAGGGATGGATCTCGATGATTTACATTAGGAAAAGAGAGCCGGCAGAAGGTGTGCAGGCAGAACTGAAAGAGAAAGCAGAATCATCTGAATGGCAGAATATATCAGAGACAGATACCACGGCTATGAGGAGAGTTTTTGATCAGTTATCATGTAAAAAAGAAATTCGACAGTGCCTTTTAGAAGAACAGCACTATCTATGTGCCTATTGTATGAGTGCCATTGAAAATAAAGAATTGCATATGTCGATTGAGCATTTAATTCCACTGAGCAAATGTAAGGAAAAAGTGTTAGATTATCGTAATTATCTTGGCGTTTGCAGAGGTGGAGCGGATCTTCCGCGAAATAGAAGCAGATGTATTTGTTGTGATGCAAGTAAGGGAAATCAAGAGCTTCAAAGTGTTAATCCATTTGATGAAACACAAATGAATCAGATCAGATATTTATGGGATGGGACCATTTATTATGAACAAAGAGACACCGACAGTGAAGAGTATGTAAAATCCATGGAAAGCGACCTGTTTCAGATCTTGAAGCTAAATGGAGAATATAACCAGGCTACAGGAGTGGTGAAACGAGATACAAAGACATCTTTAGTGAAAAATCGAAAGGATGCCTATGAAGAATGTGAGAACTACATATTAGAGTTGTCTGAACAAGGATTTTTAACGAAAGAACAGTTGGAGCGTGATTTGCAGAATATTTTGGAAAAAGAACATTATGAGGCATATGATGGAGTTCGTATATTTTTATTAAAGAGGGCATACGAAAATTTGAAAGAAGAATGAGAGAATGTGTTATTAAATTATTGCCAGTGCAAGATGAAATTATAGTAAAGCTAAGGAGAATTTATGAAAATTACAATAGAACATCCAAAAGTATTTATCTCTTATGCGTGGGGATCGGAAGACTATAGATTAAAAGTACGTTCTTTTGCGAAAGACTTAATGAGTAATGGTATTGATGTTTTACTAGACCAATGGTCTTTGAAAGAAGGCAATGATACGTATGCATTTATGGAGCAGAGTGCAACAGATTCAACAATAACAAATGTATTGATATTACTTGATCCGATTTATGCGGAAAAGGCTAATGAAAGAACTGGGGGAGTTGGAACGGAAACACAGATTATTTCACCAGAAATCTACAATAAAGTTAATCAGGAAAAATTTTTGCCAGTGATTTTTGAACGTGGAGAAAACGGAGAGATTCCTAAACCTCAGTATTTAAAAACAATGTTACATTTTGATCTATCTCAAGAAGAAAAGTATGATTCAGAATATCAAAGATTAGTAAAAAGATTATATGGAATCGAAATAGTGGAAAAACCGGAATTGGGGAAGAAACCAGCATGGCTAGAGGATCGGTCTATTATTCCAACCAAAACACGCAAAGGGTATGAATGCTTAAAACAACAGAAAGCAGATGATATTAAAAAGAATGAATTTCAGAGTTTTTTGCTTGCAATCAAAGAAAAAATAGTGAACTTTAAAAAGGACGAAATTGGAAATAGTTTATCAGTTGATGAGTATATAGAGTTATACGATGATACGAAATTATATAGAGATGATTTTTTATATTTACTAAAATATTCAATTTATGTACCAGAAGCATACAAAATTATAGCGTCTGGTATGGAAGAAATATGTACGGACATCAGAAACAAATATGGATATGAAGGTGAAGTTATGAAAACTTTGCTACATGAAATATTTATTTATGTAATAGCTTTTTATTACAAAAACAAAGATTTTGATGCTTTGTCATATACCTTATCAAAAACGTATTTTGTAGGGAAATATAGATATAGCGAGGCTAAAAGTTTTGATATTTTTTATGATAATAATGAACGGTTAGATAGAGCAGTATCACAAAAAGATGGGAAACAATATTATTCAGGAACAGCTGAGCATTGGGTTAACAACATAAATATGGAGATATGCAATAAGAATGAGTTTGTTTTTGCTGATATTTTTTGTCACAATGCAGCTATTTTTGTTGAAAATTACACGAATAGCTGGTTATGGTTTCCAAAAACATATGTATATGATAATGAAGAATATAGTCTTTTTGGAAAGTTTGCAATTCGTCTAAAGTCAAAAGAGCATTTATGTGACGTAGTTAAAATAATGGGATTTTCAGATATTGAGGCGTTTAAGAAAAAATATATTGAGATCGAAACAAATTTGAAACAAGGAAATTTTCAAGAGTATAGGTATCATAGTGCCTTTGAAGGGGTACCTGTAATATGCCAATATGTTAAATCGGATGAATTAGGAATTAGAAACTAGTAGAAACATTAGGAACATAGATATAGTTCAATAAACTGGAGACGAGTAATGGATAAGAATGCGATTAAAAAATTTGCTGTCTGGGCAAGAACAGAGCTGATCG
>OGGG01000222.1_pt1 | contig 68192 bp, 56 predicted proteins | sample 1571201 | NCBI WGS metagenome assembly OGGG01 (sample SAMEA2581946, study PRJEB24529) | metagenome | biome: Human gut stool | place: China | collected 2011 | reverse complement strand
CTGGGCCGGGGAGAGGCGTTCAAGCCCCAGGCCCCCGCCGACGGGGCCTACTATGACGGACTCATTGAGGTGGAGCTGGACAAGATCCGCCCCATGATCGCCCTGCCCTTCCACCCCTCCAATGCCTACACCATCAAAGAGTTCAAGGAGAACATGGATGAGCTGCTCCACCAGGTGGACGAGGACACGGTGCGCCAGCTCAAGCTCAAGAACCGGCCCGCCTCACTGCGGGAGAAGATTGTGGACGGCAAATTCCGGGTGGATCAGGGAGTCATCGCCGGCTGCTCCGGCGGTACTTACCAGAATATCGTGCGGGCGGCCCAGATCCTGGACGGCCGCGCCATCGGCTCCGGCGAGTTCTGGCTGTCGGTCTATCCCACCAGCCAGCCCGTCAACCTGGAGCTGACCCGGAGGGGCTACATTGCCTCCCTTATGGCCGCCGGTGCCTCCATCCGCTCCTGCTTCTGCGGCCCCTGCTTCGGCGCGGGCGACGTGCCCGCCAACGGGGCTTTCTCCATCCGTCACTCCACCCGTAACTTCCCCAACCGGGAGGGGAGCAAGCCCTCCGACGGGCAGGTGTCCTACGTGGCCCTCATGGACGCCCGGAGCATTGCCGCCACCGCCCTCAACGGCGGCGTGCTCACCGGGGCCGACGAGCTGCCCGCACCCCCGGCCGATCCTGCCGAGGAGCCCTTCGCCTACGACGACACCCCCTACAAGGCCCGGGTCTACTTCGGCGTGGGGCGGCCCGACCCCGGCCAGGAGCTGGTGTTCGGCCCCAATATCGCCGACTGGCCGGAGCAGGTGGCCCTGCCGGAGAACCTGCTGGAGGCGGAGCTGTTCGGCTATACCAAGGGCGCTTTCACCGGAGCCCTGAATACCGGCAAGCCCGGCCTTATTGAGGCGGCCCACGGCGGCACGCTGTTCCTCGACGAGATCAACTCCCTGCCGCTGGCTCTGCAGGGCAAGTTCCTCCGGGTGCTGGAGAGTCACAAGAGCAAGCGGTTGGGAGCTGTGGAGGAGCAGGAGATCGACTTCCGCCTGCTGGCCGCCACCAACCAGAACCTCAAGGAGGGCGTGCTGGCCGGGACCTTCCGGGCGGACCTTTACTACCGCCTCAACGTCATTCCGCTGGAGCTGCCCCCGCTGCGGGAGCGCCGGGAGGATATCGCCCCACTGGCCACCTTTTTCCTGGACTACTACTGCAAGCGCTACAGCCGCACCAAGGTCCTCTCCCGCCGAGTCATCGAACAGCTGAAGGCCTACGACTGGCCCGGCAACATCCGGGAGCTGAAAAACGTGGTGGAGCGGCTGCTGGTCACCAGCGCCGCCGGGACGCTGGAGATCTATCAGGATCTGGCCCCGCTGCTGGGGGAGGATGCCGTCCGCTCCACCTCACCGGAGATCTATCCCGCCGACTGGGAGGCATTCTATCAGTTTGACCCGGAGCATTTCTCCCTGAAGGCCTACATGGAGTTCTGCGAAAAGCACGTGCTGGCCGACGCCCTGAAGCGCTGCCCCAGCAGCTATAAAGCAGCGGCTCTGCTGAAAACAGATCAATCCACCATTGTCCGCAAGCGTAAAAAATACGGGCTTTGATCTGTCAAATGGCCCGTTTTTAGCGCAGAAACGCAGTCAATGCAATGTTGCATCGGCTGCGTTTTTGCATTATCCGAATCACTGGGGGGATGATGCGTTTTCGCATCATCTGTTTTTTGGAAGCCGGATGGTGGAGAAGTCAACAAAAAAATTTTCCCCGTAATGCCGACATTTTCCGACATCGCCAAATAAATTGGCACGCCCTTTGCTAAAAAGCTATGCCGTGAGCCGGTGCTGTTCCGGGCAGCGCCGGGTGGGTTCTACGGAGGGCGGCCCTGCAACCCGCCTCCCCGGCCCCGTCGTTTTCCCCATGTGTTTGAGAAGTAACCTACATTCCTGCTTCTTAAAAAGAAAGGAGATCAGAGATCTGTGTCCACTACCACCCTTATTTCCCTGATCGTCGTCGTGGTTGCCTTTGCCTTGTTCTTCTATCTGAGCTTCAAGGGCGTCAACCTGTTTCTGACGGTCTTTGCCTGCACCCTGTTGGTGTCTTTCTGCACGCCGGATGGCATCACCTCGATTTTTACAGCCTTCCTCCCCTCCGTAGGCACCATGTTCCAGCAGTTCCTGCTGCTGTATACCATCGGCGGCGCCTTCGGCTTCTGCCTGATGGAGAGCGGCCTCGGCTCCGCCATGGCGACGCACATGATTAAAGTGTTCGGCGAGAAATGGATCGCCGTGGCCCTGTTTGTCATCACCTGCCTGATGATGGCGGCCGGTGTGGCCTCCTATCAGTACGCCATTCTGGCCATTGCCCTGCCGGTGCTGAAAAAGCTGAATATGTCCCGTAAGGTGGCGCTGGCCGCCATGTCCGCCGGTGCAGGCTCCGTGGCCTACGGCACACTGGTGGGCATGCCCAACGCCCTGAACATCGCACCCACCACCTATCTGGGCACCACCACCATGGCCGGCGTGGGCATCAGCCTGGTCTGCACCGCCTTCTCTGTGGTGTTCATCGTGGTCTACCTCATCATGCTCACCAACCGCCTGAAGAAGAAGGGCGAGGGCTTCGTCTCCTATACCGATGACCCCCAGAACGACGAGGACGAATCCAAGCTGCCTCCGGCATGGAAGGGCTATCTCTGCGTGGCCGCCATCATCGGCCTGAGCCTGCTGTTCCAGAAGCTGGGCATCACCGCCCTGCAGGCCACCACCTATGCACAGGTGCTGTCCATCGTGCTGGTGTTCGTGCTGGTAGGCCCCAAGTACCTGCCCCATGTGTTCCAGACCTGCGTCCGTGGTATTCAGGGCTCCCTGATCCCCGTGGTGTTCATTTCCATCGTGGTGGGCTACGGCACCGTGGTACAGGCTACCCCTGTGTTCACCCTGCTGGTGGAGAAGGTGCTGTCCATGAATATGCACCCCTACCTGCTGACCTTCGTGGCGGTGAACCTGCTGTCCGGCCTGTGCGCCAACGGCACCGGCGGCGTCACCCTGTTCATGAAGAACTTTGGTGATTCCATCCTTGCCAACCCCTCCATCAATCTGGGCGCTCTGCACCGCATTGCCGCCATTTCCGGCGCAGGCTTCGACTCCCTGCCCCACAACGGCGCCATCGCCTTCCAGCTGTCTGTGTTCAAGCTGTCCTATAAGGAGGGCTATTTCCAGCAGTTCATGATGTCCGTGGTGGTGAACCTGCTGGCCGGTATCATCGCAGTGGTCATGGCAATGCTGCTCTATTGAGTGCCGCCTGCCTGATATAGTCCCATCTATCCGAAACCAACGAACAAAATAATTTTTTGGAGGTAAATGATTATGAGTAAGCCCCTGGCAGATTATGTGAAGCTCCCCCAGCTGGAAGAGTACAAGGAGTGGTTCAAGGATTTCGCCGACCTGTACCGTGAGGACGGCATCCTGCAGGTCACCTGGAAGACGCTGGACGGCCCCATGCAGCACAGCGGTATGTCCCACCGGGCCATCGGCCAGCTGGTGCGTGTCCTGTCTCTGGACTTCAAGAACGAGATCATCATCTTCACCCACATCGGCGACAGTTGGATGACCGAGTCCGATCCCAACGGCTGGGAGACCTACTCCGAGCTGCCCACCCAGCGCTTCCAGCACCAGTATTTCGATGACACCAACCTCATCAAGAACATGATCTTCGATCTGGACGTACCCACCATCGGTGCCATTCCCGGCCCCGGCTTCCACTGGGATTCCGCCATGCTCAGCGATGTGACCATCTGCTCCGACGACACATGGATGGAGGTTCCCCACGCCCACGGCGGTCTGGTTCCCGGCGACGGCATGGGCCTCATGGCACAGCACTACTTCGGCACCAAGCGTGGTAACTACTACATGATGACCGCCCGTCAGTGGACGGCCCAGCAGATGCTGGACTGGGGTATGGTCAGCGAGGTCGTACCCAAGGACAAGGTCATGGAGCGTGCGTGGGAGATCGCCCGTCTGTGGAAGACCATGCCCTATGAGAACCGCACCATCATGTCCAACCTTGCCAAGCGCCCGCTGAAGAAGCTGCTGGTGGACGACCTGAAGCTGCACACCGTCTCCGAGCAGTACGGCTCCCTGCTGCGGATCGCCGCCGGTGAGATGGGCGACACCCATGCCGGCCAGCAGGACGAGAAGTACATCAGCCAGACCAACGACTGGCGCTACTGCCACGACTGGATGCAGCAGCCTCCCACCCGTGAGAGCTGGGCAGGCTTCCGCACCAAGCCCTTCGAGTGGTTCAAGGAGGTGGAGGCCGGTAAGGAGGTCAACCCCTTCGACCCCAACAAGAAGGTCTCCCCCTATCGCCCGGAGAAGAAGGACTGATTTTCCTTTCTCTGTACCGCAGACCGGAGGCAGTGCGCTGCCTCCGGCCCAGTCAAACCTATTTCGAGGAGTTGTTTCCTATGGCAAAAACCATCATTACCGCTGCCCTCACCGGTGCTGTCACCCCTGCGGGCTATCATATTCCCGAAACGCCGGAGCAGATCGTGCAGGCCGCCTATGAGTGCTGGCAGCTGGGCGCTGCCGTGGTGCATATCCACACCCGTGCCGCCGACGGTAAGGGTGCTATGAACACGCAGGCCTTCCGTGAGATCGTGGAGGGCATCCGTGCCCACAAGGACTGCGACGTTATCATCAACTGCACCTCCTCCGGGGCCTCCCCGGAGCATCCTGCCACCGACGAGGAGCGCTTTCTGCACCACATGACCGTTCCCGGCATTGAAATGGGCTCCTACGACGCAGGCAGCTTCAACTGGATGCCCGGCGGCGTGTTCGTCAACAGCCCCCAGTTTTTGCAGAAGCTGGGTGATGCCTATCTGGAAAAGGGCATCAAGCCGGAGATCGAGATCTTTGATGCCGGTATGCTGGGCATCGCCGATTACTTCGTCAAGAAGGGCCACCTGTCCACCCCCTGTCACTACCAGTTCTGTCTGGGTGTGCTGGGCGGTATGCCCGCTACGGTGGAGAATCTGATTTATCTGAAGGATCGTATTCCTACCGGCTCCACGTGGTCCGCCTTCGGCATCGGCGCCGCCCACCTGCCTATCCTGTACGCCGCTCTGGCGCTGGGCGGACACATCCGTGTGGGGATGGAGGATAACGTCATCTTCGGCAAGGATGAAAACGGCAAGAAGATCATGGCCACCAACCAGATGCTGGTGCAGCGGGCCGTGGAGGCCGTCAAGCTCTTCGGCAATCAGCCTGCCACCCCCGCCGAGGCCCGTGAAATTCTGGGCATCCCGCCGCTGGTTCGCTGAAGGAGGACGGTATGAACGTTTCTGATATCAAAAATGTCGCCTGTGTCGGCGGCGGTGTCATCGGCTCCAGCTGGGCCATCCAGTATGCCCTGAAGGGCCTGCACGTCACCCTCTACGACATCAACGACCAGCAGCTGACCAAGAGCCACGACCAGATGCTCCGCAGTCTGGACGCACTGGTGGCCCACAACGCCATCACCGCCGCCCGCAAGGACGAGATCATTGCCTGCGTGCGCCCCACCACCTCCATGGAGGAGGCGGTGCAGGACGCCCAGTTCATTCAGGAGAGCGGCCCGGAGCGCATCGAGATCAAGCGCTCCATTCTGGCGCAGGTGGAGCAGTATGCCGCCCCGGACGCCCTGTACGCCAGCAGCACCTCCGGCCTGCTGATCTCCGATATCGTGGCCGAGGCGCTTCACCCGGAGCGCTGCATCGGAGCTCACCCCTACAATCCCCCGCACCTGATTCCTCTGGTGGAGCTCACCCGCTGCGACAAGACGGACGATGACTGCGTCCAATTGGCCTATGATTTCTATCAGTCCATTGGCAAGGAGGCCGTTCTGCTGCGTAAGGAGTGCCCCGGCTTCATTGCCAACCGTCTGCAGCTGGCCCTGTATCGTGAGGTGCAGGATCTGGTGATGCGGGGCGTATGCTCCGTGGAGGATGTGGACAAGGCGCTGGTGTACGGCCCCGGCATCCGTTGGGCCATCTTCGGCCACAACATGATCATGCAGATGGGCAACCCCGGCGGCCTCACCGGCATGGTGGAGATGCTGGGTAATTCCGGCGACCACTGGCTGGAGGATATGGCCAGCTGGACCCACCAGCCGGACAACTGGGCGCAGGTGGCCCAGCCCGGCGTGAATCAGGAGATGGCCAACTTCCCCGACTACATCGGCCACACCAATGCCGAGTGTATCGCCTACCGGGATCAGATGCTCATCGACATCCTGAAGCTCCATAAGAAGCTGTGAGGCTCCCCATGAACGACATCAACGGATTCCTCAAGCGCCGCTGGCCGGCCATGATCGCCAGTCTCCTGATCTGCATCTGCGCCGGCTTCGGCTACGCATGGAGCGTGCTTCAGACTCCCATCATTGCCGCCCACGGCTGGCCGGATCAGCAGGTCTCCCTGACGTATACGGTGACGGTGCTGTGCTCCACCATGGCGCCGCTGTTCTTCGGCGGCCTGATCCGCCGTCTGGGTACCCGGCGCTGCGTGGTGGTGGGCGCCGTTCTGTTCGGGGCGGGCCTGATGGCCACCGGCTGGATCAGCGGCGGCGTGTGGCAGCTCTACCTGTTCTACGGCATTCTCTCCGGTCTGGGGACCGGCTTCGTCTACCCAGCCATGATGGCCTATGTGGTGCGCCTGTTCCCGGAAAAGTCCGGTATGGCCTCCGGCCTCGGCACAGCGGCCTACGGCTCCGGAGCCATTCTCTGGGCGCCGGTGGCAGCGGCCCTGATCCGCAGCGTGAATCTGCGGGGGACGTTCTGTATTCTGGGTGGTGCCTTTCTGGTGCTGATCCTGCTGGGCAGCACCCTGCTGGTAGAGCCCCCGCAGGACCTGCGGGAGGCCCTGTGTCCTGTCTCCGGTAATGCTCCCGTCCAGACGGAGGGCCTGCGCCGGGGCCAGATGGTCAAAACGGCGGCCTTCTATGGGATGGTGGTCATCTTCACCTGCGGTCTGGTGGCCGGCGTCATCGTCATCAGCCAGGCTTCCCCCATTCTCCAGAACGCCTACGGCTTCACCAGCGCTACGGCGGCGGTGTTTGTCAGCGTGTTTGCCGCCTGCAATATGGCGGGCCGCTTTTTGTGGGGCAGTCTGTCTGACCGGCTGGGCCTGCGCCGTGTGATCACGGCCGTGTCGGCGGTGTGTATCCTCGCCATGCTGCTGCTGACCCTTTGCCACGCCACCGTTCCCGCCGTGATTGCCATGGGTGTGGCGGCCAGCTGCTACGGCGGCTTTGCCTCCGTCCTGACGCCGCTGACGGCGCAGGTGTTCGGCAGCAAATATATCACCGAGAACTACGGCGTCATGTACATCGTGTTCGGCTTGGCCAGCCTCATCGGCCCGGTGCTGGCGGTGCGTCTGCGCACCCCGGACGGGGCCTATACGTGGGCCTTTGCCGCTGCGGCCGTGCTGGCTGCCGTGGGGCTCATTCTCAACTGTATCGTCCCACTTACCGCCGGAAAGGAGGCCCCACATGGAAAGTAAAGTCACTACACGGGAGAAGATCATCTCCTGCTTCAAGGATGGCCAGACCATCGCCATCGGCGGCCAGACCGGCCACTGGATGCCGGAGCGGCTCATTGACTGTATTCTGGAGAGCGGCGCCCGGCACCTGACCGTCTATTCCATCGACACCAGCGACCCCGGCGTGGGCATTGGCCGCCTGATCCGGGCGAAGGTCATTGACCGCATCATCACCACCCATGTGGGTACCAACCCGGATACCAACGCACAGATCCAGGCTGGTACCCTTCAGGCGGAGTTCAGCCCCATCGGCAGCTGGATCGAGCGCATCCGCTGCGGCGGTATGGGACTGGGCGGCGTTCTCACCAAAACGGGACTTGGTACCGTGGTGGAGGAGGGCAAGCAGCTCATCACCGCCAACGGACAGCAGTACCTGCTGGAGACCGCCCTCCGGGCGGATATCGCCATCACACGGGCCCGCCGTGCCGACCCCATCGGCAATCTGGCCTACCGGGGCAGCACTGGCCGGGCCTCCCACCCCATCGTGGCCACCTGTGGGGACCTGTCCATTGTGGAGTGCGACCACTTCTGCGATCTGGGAGAGATCACACCTGACGAGGTGGAGGTTCCCGGTATGTTCGTGGATATGATCCTGGTGTAAGGAGGCACGACTATGGATAACAGACATTTTATCGCCCGTCGTGCGGCCCGGTATTTCCACAGCGGCGACGTGGTCAATCTGGGCATCGGCATCCCCAGCCTCTGCGGCAACTACGCCGAGAGCGGCGTCCTGTTCCAGACGGAGAACGGCTTCATCGGCGTAGGGGCCACGGCGCAGGGCATCGAGATCAGCGACCGGCTCTTTAACGCCGGCGGCATTCCCTATCTCCCGGCGCTGGGGGGCTGCGCCTTTGACGTGGCCAAGTCCTTCGGCATCATCCGCTCCGGCCGCATGGCTGCCACGGTGCTGGGAGCGCTTCAGGTCTCCCAGCACGGAGATCTGGCCAACTGGGCCACCCCCGACCGTGCCTTCGGCATGGGCGGGGCCATGGATCTGGTCAACGGGGCCAAGCAGGTCATCGTGGCCATGGAGCTGTGCGCCAAGGACGGCTCCCCCAAGCTCGTCAAGGAATGTACCCTGCCCTATACCGGGCGGCGGTGCGTGGATCATATCGTCACCGAGCGGTGCGTCATCGATGTGACGCCGGAGGGTCTGGTGCTCTCCGAGCTGCGCCGGGGCCACTCCGTGGAGGAGATCTGCTCCGCCGTGGAGCCGCCGCTCATTGTCTCTCCGGAGCTGAAAGAAATGGAGGAAGATTGCTAATGGGACAGTTTGACCATGTGGTGGTAGTGGGCTACGGCCGCTCCGCCGTTGCAAAATCAGGAAAAAAGGGCGCTCTGCGGAATATGCATCCGGTGACCATGGGCGGCCTCACCCTTAAGGGCGTGCTGGAGAAGGTTCCCCAGCTGCCCGTCGATCAGATCGACGACCTCATCGTTGGCTGCGCCATCCCGGAGCGCAAGCAGGGCTTCAACATGGCCCGGCTGGTGGCCGCCCGTGCGGGCCTGCCGGATAGCGTCTGCGGCATGACCATCAACCGCTTCTGCTCCTCCGGCCTACAGGCCATTGCGCTGGCAGCGGGCCAGATCGCCTGCGGCGTGGCGGATGTAATGGTGGCCGGCGGCGTGGAGTCCATGACCGCCTGCCCGGTGAATCTGGATATCAGCGATACCTTCGATCCCGACCTGCTGCGCCAGCGGGAGGAGGAGTATATGCCCATGGGCCTGACGGCGGAGAATGTAGCCGCCCGCTACGGCATCACCCGTCAGGAGATGGACGAGCTGGCTCTCCAAAGCCACCGCCGTGCGGCGGCGGCACAGGACGCCGGTAAGTTCGACGATGAGATCATCCCGCTGCCCGGCGTGGATGCCGACGGGGATCCCATCGTCTTTGACAAGGATCAGGGGATCCGCCGCAGCACCACGCTGGAGGCGCTGTCAGGGCTGAAGCCCTGCTTCAAGGAGGGCGGCCTTGTGACCGCCGCCACCTCCTCCCAGACCAGCGATGCCGCCGCCTTTGTGGTGCTGATGCGGGACAGTAAGGCCAAGGAGTTGGGTATCCGGCCCGTTGCAGAGCTGCTGAGCTTCGCCGTGGCCGGCTGCGAGCCGGATTACATGGGCCTCGGCCCCATCTACGCCGCCCCCAAGGCGCTGGAAAAGGCGGGCCTCACCGTGGCCGATATGGACGTGGTGGAGCTGAACGAAGCCTTTGCGGCGCAGGCTATTCCCTGCATGAGAACGCTGGGGCTGGACCCCGCCAAGACCAATCCCAACGGCGGTGCTATGGCACTGGGTCATCCCCAGGGCGCTACCGGTGCCTTCCTGACCATCAAGGCCCTGAATGAGCTGCGCCGCACCGGCGGAAAATATGCCATGGTCACCATGTGCATCGGCGGCGGCATGGGCGCTGCCGGCATTTACAAGCTTATCTGACTCCGGCAAAACCTCCTCAAACTTCAGCCGAAAGTCATGCACTCCTAATCAGATATCTCCGGCCTGCTTTGTGTTTCCTTTCCTGCCAAAGCCCCTCTCCGCCGGAAGGATATCAAAAGCAGCGGGCTGCCGGATATACCGGCGGCCCGCTGCTTTTTACCCTATATCCCGTGGCCGGGACATGACGGCGTACCCTCGCCGCCACGCAGAAAGCCCCAGCTCCGGCGCAGTGCTGCACCGGAGCTGGGGCTTTTGCTCTGCTATGCGCTTATTGGGCGCTGCCCTCGCCCAGAATACGGGCGGCGCTCTCCTGAGCGAACTGCTTGCTGTACAGGTCATGGTAGTACCCCTTGCGCCGCAGCAGCTCCTCATGCTTGCCCTGCTCCACGATGTGGCCGTCCTTCACCACAAGGATCACGTCCGCCTTGCGGATGGTGGAGAGGCGATGGGCTACCAGAAAGGAGGTGCGGTTCGTCAGCAGATGGTCAATGGCGTTCTGGATCAGCTGCTCCGTCTGGGTGTCGATGGAGGAGGTGGCCTCATCCAGCACGAAGATGCGGGGGTCGGCCAGCACGGCACGGGCAAAGGAGATCAGCTGCTTCTCGCCGGTGGAGAGACGGTCGCCGCCCTCGCCCACGTCGCTGTCCCAGCCATTTTCCAGCTTTGACACCACCGTATCCGCCGACACGGCCCGTGCGGCGGCCTCCACCTCCTCGTCGGTGGCGTCCAGCTTGCCGTAGCGGATGTTCTCCCGGACGCTGCCGGAGAACAGGTGGGGATTCTGCAGCACATAGCCGATGTTGGAGTGGAGCCATAGCTGGCTGCGTTGGCGGTAGTCCACGCCGTCAATGAGGATCTGTCCCTCCGTAGGCTCAAAGAACCGGCAGGCCAGATTGATGAGGGTGCTCTTGCCGGCCCCCGTCTCGCCTACGATGGCCACCGTGGTCCCCTGAGGGATGTGGAGGGAGAAGTGCTCCAGCACGTTCTCGCCACCGTCGGGATAGCGGAAGGTCACATCCCGGAATTCGATCTCGCCCCGCAGCGGCTCCCAGTTCTCCCGCTTGGGGTGGAAGGCATCGCCGTATTTCTCGATGACCTCCGGGGTGTCCTGAATTTGCGGCTGTTCGTCCATCAGGTCGGTTACCCGCTCGATGGAGGCTTGCAGAGAGATGAACTCCGCCAGATTGGCGGCGGTCATCTGGATGGGGTCGAAGATACTGACGGCATAGGTGGTAAAGGCCGACAGAGTGGCCAGTTCCAGCGCCTGATCCAGCACCATATAGCCGCCCCGCAGCAGCACGATAGACACCGCCATGGTGCCGAAGAACAGCACCAGCGGGATAAACACCGCATTGAGCCGGGCTGCCCGAATGCCGGAGTCGTGCATCTGCCGGGTGAGACTGCGGAAGGCGTCGGCGGTCTGCTCCTCCGTCACCAGCGTCTTGGTGGTGCGTGCGCCGGTGATGCCCTCGTTGAAGGCGCCGGTGATGCGGGAGTTCAGCTTACGCACCTTCCGGTTCCAGTGGAGGATGCGGTTCTGAAAATACCCCGTCAGAATGGCCATCACCGGCACAATGGCGATGACCGCCAGCGCCAGCCTCCAGTTCAGCGCCAGCATGGCGGCAAAGGTACCCAGCACATAGAACATTGCCCACAGGATATCCGTAAAGTTCCATGCCAGCATACCGGAGATGCGGTTGGTGTCGCTCATGACACGGGTCAGCAGATAGCCCACCGGTGTCACATTATAAAAGGAGAAGGACAGGGTCTGCAAATGGTGGAACAGCGTCCCACGCATATCCTTGCCCAGATTCATCTCGATGTGCATGGAGTTCCGGGCAAAGGCCACCACCGACAGTGCCTGCACCACCACCACCGCCAGATACGCCAGCGCATAGGGCAGCAGCCCCGTCAGGGTGTTCTTTTCGATGAAGTTCTGGATGGCGTACTTCTGGAACAGGGGCAGCACCACGTCCACCAGAGCGCAGATGCCGTTGAACACCAGCATGGACACGAAGGCCCCCCGATAGGGCCGCAGGAACGGCCCCAGCCGCTTCCAGATCTTCCAGTCGAAGGATTGGGTATATTCCTTTTCATCAATGGCCGCCATGCTCGCTCCCCCCTTCCTCCAGCAGCGCCCGGTCGGCGCTCTGCATCTGAATGTGATAGATATCCCGGTAGATGCCGGGCTTTTCCACCAGTTGGGCGTGAGTCCCCAACTCCGCCACCCGGCCGCCGTCCAGCACCAGAATGCGGTCGGCCTGCATGAGGGTGGTGACCCGGTGGGAGATCAGCAGCACCGTGGCATTGCCGGTGGACCGGCGCAGGGCGGTGCGGATCTTCTCGTCCGTCTCGGCGTCCACGGCGGACAGGGAGTCGTCGAAGATCATCACCGGGGCCTGCTGCATCAGCATCCGGGCGATGGCCACCCGCTGCTTCTGTCCGCCGGAGAGAGTCACGCCCCGCTCCCCCACGATGGTGTCATACCCCTCCGGGAAGGAGGTCACCGCATCATCCACGCAGGCGATGGCCGCCGCACGGCGCATGGCATCCTCCGGCGCATCGGGCCGCACAGCCCGGATGTTCTCCCCGATGGTCTGGGAGAACAGGAATGGCTCCTGCAAAACAAGACCGATGTGCCGCCGCAGGTCGCTGCGCCGGATATGCCGCAGGTCCACGCCGCCGATGGTGATGCGGCCGGAGCCCTCCGGCACGTCGTACAGCCGGTCCAGCAGATGCACCAGCGTGCTCTTGCCGGAGCCGGTGCCGCCCAGCACGGCGAAGGTCTCCCCCTCCCGGATGGTGAAGGACACATCCTTCAGGACCGGCTGCCCCTCGTAGCCGAAGGTCACATGGTCAAATACGATGTCCCCGCCGGGGAAGGGAACGTCGTCGGGCTGCTCCTGCTCCTCCGGGGAGCGGAGGATGTAGCCCACACGGTCCATGGATACCCCGGCCTTGCTCATATCCGACAGCACCCGGCCCAGAGAACGCACAGGCCACGCCAGAGACTCGTTGTAGCTGACGAAGGCCACGAAGGCGCCCAGAGTCATGGCCCCGGCCACGCTCTCGTGGATGCCCGCCAGAATGATGACCATCACCTGCAGGCACGTCAGCAGCGTCCCCGACGCCCAGTATACCGACAGGAGCTTTCCCAGATGGATCCACAGTCCGGCGTACCGCTCGCTCTTGGCCTGAAATTTGTCCTCCTCATACTTCTCCCGTCCGAAGGCCCGCACCACCCGCACGGCGGTGAGGTTCTCCTGAGCGCAGGCGGTCACCTCGCCCTCGGCCTCGTCGGCGGTCTTGAACCGGGAGGAGATCTTCCGGTAGAACACCCCCGACGACAGGCCCACAATGGGGCTGAAGGCCAGAGCGATCAGGGACAGCTTCACGTTCATGCGGAACATGATCCACAGATACAGGATGATGAGGAACACCGTTCGCACCACCTCCACCAGCTGGTTGCACACGAAGGTGCGGATCACGTCCACATCGGAGGTGCAGCGCTGGATGATGTCGCCGGTGGGATGCTGCTTGTGCCACGCAAAGGGCAGATACTGGATGCGCCGGTACAGGTCATCCCGCAGCCCCTTGACGTAGGCCTCGGACCCGCGGGACAGCTGCGCCCGCTGCCCGAAGCTGCACAGGCCCCGCAGCAGCGCCGTCACCATGACGGCTCCCGCCGCCCACCACAGCGCCGTGACAGGCTCCTGCCGCAGCGTCTCCAGCGGCAGTACCCGCAGCACCAGCGCCGGCAGCTTGGCCTCCTCGGATCCCAGGATGGAGTCCACCGTGATACGGATGATCTGGGGCGTCAGGGCGTTGAGCGCCATGGACAGGCACGCACACAGCAGCGCCGCCGCAAAATGCCCCCAGCAGGGGCGCAGATAGTGCCAGATGAGCCCGGCCTTCTCCCGCCCCGACAGCTTGAATGTCGATCGATTCTCTTCCATAAGCCTCCTTCTCTCTCCCGGCGGCCCGCAGACCGCCTGTCCAAACGCTGCCGGCATCCGGCAGCGTACAAAAAATGCGCCCCCGGACGGGGACGCACACAGAGTACGGTCACATCGGCCCCTTTATCGGGCCGATCCGGCGGCGCACACAATGATCCCCTTACTGGTCAGCTTGCTCTTCGTCATGGTGTACGCCTCCTTTCGTTTATAGTGAGTACAGTATAACGCCGTATGAGTATCCTGTCAAGAAAAGTTTTCCGCCCCGGCGGTGGAGGGTCGTCTCCCCCTCTTGCATTTTTGGAAAAATAGGGTATGATATAAGAGAAAAATTGTCCTCTGCCATGGCGGAGGAGAAAAGAAGGGTTGTTTTATGACAAAAATCGACATTGTATCGGGCTTTCTGGGTGCCGGTAAGACCACGCTCATCAAGAAGATGCTCAGCGAGGCCTATCAGGGCGAGAAGCTGGTACTCATTGAAAACGAGTTTGGCGAGATCAGCATCGACGGCGGTTTCCTGAAGGATTCCGGCGTGCAGATCAGCGAGATGTCCTCCGGCTGCATCTGCTGCTCTCTGGTGGGTGACTTCAACAAGGCCCTGCGCCAGGTCCATGAGCAGTTCGCCCCGGACCGCATCCTCATCGAGCCCTCCGGCGTAGGTAAGCTCTCCGACGTTATCGTGGCGGTGGAGAACACCGTTCGGGACGAGCCGGATATGAAGCTGAACTCCTTCGTCACCGTGGCCGACGCCACCAAGGTGAAGGTGTATATGAAGAACTTCGGTGAGTTCTACAACAATCAGATCGAGTCTGCCGGCACCATCATCCTCTCCCGGACCCAGAAGCTGTCTCAGGAGAAGCTGGAGGCCGCCGTGGCTCTGCTGCGGGAGAAGAATCCCACCGCCGCCATCCTCACTACCCCGTGGGACCAGCTGGACGGCAAGACTCTGCTGTCCGCTGTGGAAAAGGTCTCTCTGGCCGATGAGCTGCTGGCCAGGATGCAGGCTGAGCACGAGGCGGAGGAGGCGGAGCACCACCATCACCACCACGACCATGACGACCATGACGACCATGACGAGCATGACGAGCATCACCATCATCATGACCACGACGAGGACGAGGGCCACTGCTGCTGCGGCCATCATCACGATGATGACGATGACGACGAACATGAGCATCACCATCACGAGGGCTGCTGCCACCATGACCACGAGGAGCACGAGCACCATGATGAGCATGAGCACCACCATCACCACGACGGCGAGTGCGACGACCCGGAGTGCTCCTGCCACCACCATCACCACCACGCCGACGAGGTGTTCACCAGCTGGGGCGCCGAGACGGTCCACTCCTACACGGAGGAGGACATCCGCCGCATTCTGACGGCGCTGGATACCGGCGACTACGGCGCCATCCTCCGGGCCAAGGGCATCGTTCCCAGCGGCGGCAAGTGGCTGCACTTCGACTATGTCCCTGAGGAGCAGGACGTCCGCTACGGCAGCGCCGACTACACCGGCCGCCTGTGCGTCATCGGCGCCCAGCTGAAGGAGGACAAGCTCAAAGAGCTGTTCAGCCTGTAACACCTGTAAGGAGCGAGGAACTATGGATATTCCTGTCTATCTCATCGCCGGCTTTCTGGATTCCGGCAAAACCGGCTTCATCAATGGTATCCTCCGGGACGGCTTTGCCGAGGAGGACCGCACCCTGCTGATCTGCTGCGAGGAGGGGGAGCTGGAGTACGACCCCCGTGTGCTGGGCAATGTGTTCACCTACACGGTGGACGAGCAGAGTCAGCTGACTCCGGAGCTGTTCAAGAAGCTGGAGAAGCAGTACCGGCCCAAGCAGGTCATCATCGAGTATAACGGTATGTGGATGATCGAGCCTCTGTACCGGGATGGCCTGCCTGCCAACTGGATCCTCTACCAGATCATGTGTCTGGTGGACGCCAGAAGCTTCGAGATGTATGTAAAGAATATGGGCCAGCTGATGATGGAGAAGATCAGCAACGCCGATATGCTGATCTTCAACCACTGCAACGAGGAGCTGCGAGCCCAGCTCCGCAGCCGCAACCTGCGGATGGTGAACCGCCGGGCCGATATCTATCTGGAGAACGAAGACGGCACCAGTGAGGAGTACGTCACTCCGGAGATGTCCCCCTTCGATCTCTCCGACGGCCATCTGGATGTGCCGGACGACGACTACGGTGTCTGGTATGTGGATATGATGGACAACCCCGACCGCTATGACGGTGTCACCGTGCGGTATAAGGCCGTCATGTGCCACTCCAAGAAGTTCAAGGGCGTCCACTGCCCCGGCCGCTTCGCCATGGTCTGCTGCGAAAACGATATGCAGTTTTTGGCTCTGGTGGCCAAGGGCGAGGGGCTGGAGAGGTTCAAGAACCGCCAGTGGGTGGAGATCACCGCCACGGTGAAGAAAGAGGCCAATGACGCCTATCAGGGCGAGGGTCCGGTGCTGTATGTCACCGCCATCGCCCCCTGCGAAAAGCCCAAGGAAGAGGTCGTCTCCTTCTGACGATCCTCCGGCCTAGTTGTGTGTAAACCATGTGAAAGAAAGAAAAGGAGAACTACCCCATGACTCAAAAAGAAAAGACCTTTCTGGACCAGACCGCCCAGCGTCTGCATCTGACGGTGGACGGCGAGAGCAGCATCCTCTTCGGCAGCGTCGGCGGCTACCAGACCATGCTCTGGCGCAACGATCATGGCCTTGCCGTTATGACCCTGTCCCTGCACAAGCTGGGGCAGGAGCCGGATCAGTCTGTCATCCGGCAATTCGTCAAGGGGACCCGTCTGGTGACGGGCGTCTCCGTCCGGCGCAGCCGGGTGGAGCTGACCCTGAATGTCCGCTTCGGCAATCCCAATCAGGTGGAGAAGCTGGCGGAGGCCGTAGCCGCCGTGGTGGAGTTTCTGCACGCCTCCGGCTATGACAACTGCTGCCAGAACTGCGGCAGCGCCGTGGAGACGGACCCCTGCATCATGACCGGTGTCCCCTCCCTGCTGTGTGACAGCTGCTACCAGCAGCTGGGCCATCTGCAGGAGCAGAACCAGCAGGCGGAGCTGGGCAAGACGGAGAACGTGGTGGCCGGCACCGTGGGTGCGCTGCTGGGTTCTCTGCTGGGCGTGGCGTGCATCGTGCTGCTGGGCCAGCTGGGCTATGTGGCGGCAGTCAGCGGCATCGTCATGGCCATCTGCACCATGAAGGGCTATGAGCTGCTGGGCGGCCGGTTCTCCACCGTGGGTCTGGTGGTCAGCATCGTGCTGATGCTGGGCATGACCTATGTGGGCTACCAGCTGGATTGGTCCGTCGCCGTCTATAACGAGCTGAAGGACTACTACGAGCTGAGCCTGTTGGACTGCTTCCGCATGATCCCGGAGATGCTGCGTCAGGAGATCATCGATTCCTCCACCTACATCGGGGAGCTGGTGAAGCTGTATGCCTTCACGCTGCTGGGCGCTATCCCCACGGCCATCAGCTCCATGAGAAGCCGGAAGCTGAAGAAGGTCACTTACCGTCTGCGCTCCCAGCGCACCAACGCCGCCCCGGAGCTGTAATAAACCAAATAAACAGGAGGCCGCAGGCATTGTCTGCGGCCTCCTGTTTATTTGTTTCGCCTTGGCTTACGCCTGATAGAACAGCTCCACCAGATCGGCGGTGATATCCTCCGTCCAGCTGCACATGGTCACGCAGCACATATAGCCCTCCTGCTTGATGCACACCAGCGTCTCATACATGGGGACGCCGTCCATCTCGCCGGAGATAACAGCGCCCTCCCGAACCAGACCGGCGAACTGCACCGGGGTCTGCTCCACCTTCACGTTGGATAGCCCCATGGAGGCCAGAGCATCTTCCAGCTTGGGTACGGCGATCTCCAGATAGCCCGCCTCGTCCAGCAGCTTGCCGTACAGAGCGCCCAGATCCTCATACACCACGTTTATGGTCACAAGGCCCTCCATGGCGCTGGCGAACATATCATAGGTGCTCTTGCCATCCTCCATGGCCTTCTGCATCTCCTCGCTGCTCTCGGCCACCACGCCGGACAGCTCTGCCAGCTGCTCGTCGGTGTAGTAGGTCCAGTCATCGCTCAGCTGGCAGCCGATGCCCACGAAGGTGTTGGTGTAAATGCCGTTTTCAATCGTGCCACGCTGGAAGCCGGATTGGCTGTCGCCGCCGTCTCCGTCCTTCTTACCGCAGGCGGCCATGCTCAGCACCAGTACCAGCGCCAGCAGCAGACCTGCGGCCCGTTTCATCTGCTTCATCGCTTCTCTTTCCTCCGAATCATGTATTTGGGGGTTGCTATACCATATGGTATACATCCATCCTACCATATTTCGACACAGCCTGCAAGAGAAAAGCGCATCAGGAGCGGGCGCAAATGCGCCCGCCCCTGATGCGTCTGCCCCGCAGACTTCCGCTACAAGTCCTCCAGATCGTCCTTTCCCAGACGCATGGTGCGCCAGCGCTCCGGCAGCTCCGGCCCGATGAGAGGAAACAGGTTCTCCGTGTGGGAGGTGGGCTGGATGTTGTAGGTGCCGTACTGGTTCACCAGATCGAAGGTACTCTCCGGAACGCCGGGAAAGTCGTGGATATCCGGCGCCGGGTCGTGAAAGGGCTTTTTCTTTCGCATGGCATGGACCTCCTGTTCTTGGCTGCCGTCGGTCATGACGGTAGGGATAGTATGCCCCATTTTGGCCGCTTTGGGAGGGTTGTCAGCCGGGGAAAAATCTGCTATAATCAACTTTCCGAGAGAGCGTGTGCAGAAGAGACGGAGGTGTGTATGGCGAATTTTACCAAGCAGGCCATTGAAACAGCGTTTTTGCAGCTGCTCAACGAAAAGCCCCTGAACAAGATCAGTGTCCGGGATATTGTGGAAAAATGCGGCATCAACCGCAACTCCTTTTACTACCATTTTCAGGATATCCCCTCCCTCATTGCCGAGATCATCACCTCCTACACCGACCAGCTCATTGAGGAGTACCCCACCATCTCCACGCTGGACGAGTGCTGCGAGATGGCCTTCCGCTATGCGCTGCACAACCGCAGCGCCGTGATGCACATCTACCACTCCGTGAACCGTGACCTCTTCGAGGAGAGCGCCATGCGCCTGTGCGACTACGCTGTCACCACCTACATCGATACCGCCTTCCCCCAGCACCAGCTGCCGGAGGCGGACCGCCGGGCGGTGATCCGGTTCATCAAGTGCCAACTCTTCGGAATGTGCATCGACTGGATCAGCGGCGGGATGCAGGATGAGGCGCTGGAGGAGCTGCGGCGTATCAGCCGCCTGTGCCACGGCCTGCCGGAGCTTATCATAGAGCGCAGTCGGGAGGACCATTGAAAATTTAGGCAAATGCCCCCTGACTGCCTAAAAAATGGGCAATTTGCGTCCGGGTGTCTGACTTTCAGACACCCGGCATTTTTTGTCCATTTTCTCCCGCCGCCGAAAGCGGTAAACTCAGACCATCAAAAGTGAGGGAGATGCGTATCATGCGTTCTGTGACCCCTATGCGAGCGGCCAAAACAGGATACATCATCATGTCGGTGCTGCTGTGCGTGCTGGGCGTGGTGCTGTTTGTATGGCCCGGCGTGTCGGTGGCCGTCATCGGAGAGCTGCTGGGCATTGGGATGATCGTGTTTGGTGCCGTGAAGGTGGCAGGGTATCTGTCCCGTGACCTGTTTCGGCTGGCCTTCCAGTACGATCTGGCCTTCGGCGTGCTGCTGATGGCCTTGGGCATCGTAACACTGACCCATCCCGGCGAGACCATCGGCTTTCTGTGCGTGGTGTACGGCATTCTGGTGCTGTCGGACGGGCTGTTCAAGGTGCAGATCGCCGTGGACGCCAAGCGCTTCGGCATCGACCGCTGGTGGGCCATCCTGCTGGCGGCGGCGTGCGCCGGTGTGCTGGGCGTGCTGCTGGTGCTGCGGCCCGGCGAGGGGGCACAGGCGCTGACCATGCTTCTGGGTGCGTCGCTGTTTCTGGACGGCGTGATGAATCTGCTGGTGGCTCTGCTGACAGTGAAGATCATCCGCCACCAGCAGCCGGACGTCATCGAGACAGATGAATTTGAGATCAAGTGAGAAAGGACCGAGATGCAATGGGATTGTCTAAAGCGGTGGTAAAAAACCGTGTTCTGATCCTGATGATCGCATTGATCCTGCTGGTGCCGGCGGTGTTTGGGATGCTGGGTACCCGGATCAACTACGATATGCTGGATTATCTGCCCAGCGACATGGATACCGTCATCGGGCAGGAGACGTTGAAGGAGGACTTCGGCAAGGGAGCCTTCTCCTTCATCGTGGTGCAGGATATGCCGGTGCAGGAGGTGGCCCAGCTGAAGGAGAAGATCCAGCAGGTGGACCACGTGGAGAGCGTGCTGTGGTACGATTCCGTGGCGGACCTCTCCATCCCCATGGAGCTGCTGCCGGATAAGCTGTATAACGAGTTCAATACCGATGATGCCACCATGCTGGCGGTGTTTTTCGACTCCGCCACCTCGGAGGACGTGACCATGGACGCCATCCGTGAGATCCGCTCCATCGCCGGCAAGCAGTGCTTCGTGTCGGGTATGTCGGCGCTGGTGACGGACCTGAAGGACCTGTGCGAGCAGGAGGAGCCTATCTATGTGGCGCTGGCCGTGGCCTGTGCCTGCGCCGCCATGATGCTGCTGCTGGACGGCTGGCTGGTTCCATTCGTGTTTCTGGCCAGCATCGGCATGGCCATCGTCTATAACCTTGGCAGCAACTTCTTCCTGGGAGAGATCTCCTACATCACCAAGGCCCTGTCTGCGGTGCTGCAGCTGGCCGTGACCATGGACTACTCCATCTTCCTGTGGCACAGCTACAACGAGCAGCTGACCCTGCAGAGCGACCACAAGGAGGCCATGGCGGTGGCCATCCACAACACCTTTACCTCCGTCATCGGCAGCTCTGCCACCACCATCGCCGGCTTCATCGCCCTGTGCTTCATGTCCTTCACGCTGGGCCGTGACTTGGGTATCGTCATGGCTAAGGGCGTGCTGCTGGGCGTGCTGGGCTGCGTGACCATCCTGCCGTCCCTGATCCTGGTGCTTGATAAGCCTCTGCAGCGGACACGGCATAAGTCCCTGATCCCCGATATGGGAGGCTTTGCCAAGAGCATATGCAAGATTTTCCCCGTGTTTCTGGTGATCTTCGCCCTGCTTGTTGCCCCGGCCTACATCAGCTATGATAAGACCAACGACGAGGTGTACTACGACATGGGCCAGTGCCTGCCGGAGGACATGGAGTACGTCATCGCCAACAAGAAGCTCTCCCAGGAGTTTGACATCGCCTCCACCCATATGCTGCTGGTGAACGCCGATCTGCCGGACAGCGACGTCCGGGCCATGATCGACGAGATGGAGCAGGTGCCGGGCGTGAAGTATGTGTTGGGCATGGAGAGCGTGGCAGGCCCCATGATCCCCATGGAGGTGCTGCCGGATTCCGTGCGCTCCATGCTGGAGAGCGACCAGTGGGAGCTGCTGCTCATCAACTCCGAGTATAAGGTGGCCTCCGATGATGTCAATCAGCAGATCGATCAGCTGAACGCCATCCTGAAGAAGTATGACGAGGGCGGAATGCTCATCGGTGAGGCCCCCTGTATGAAGGACATGATCGAGACGACGGATCACGACTTCAAGGTAGTCAACGCCATCTCCATCGCCGCCATCTTTATCATCATCACGCTGGTGGAGGGAAGCTTCTCCCTGCCCTTCGTCCTGATCGCCGTCATCGAGCTGGCTATCTTCATCAATCTGGGCCTGCCCCATGTGCTGGGCCAGTCGCTGCCTTTCATCGCCCCCATCTGTATCAGTACCATCCAGTTGGGCGCTACGGTGGACTACGCCATCCTGATGACCACCCGCTACAAGGCGGAGCGGCTCAATGGCGAGGACAAGAAGAAGGCCGTCATGACCGCCCTGCGGACCTCGGCCCCCTCCATCATCGTCAGCGGCATGGGCCTGTTCGCCGCCACCTTCGGCGTGGCGCTGTATTCCAACATCGATATCGTGGGCTCCATGTGTATGCTGATGGCCCGTGGCGCTATCATCAGCGTGCTGCTGGTGCTGCTGGTGCTGCCGGCTCTGCTGATCCTGTGCGACGGCATCGTGTGCCGCACCACCCGTGGTATGACCCATCTCATTGGTAAACAGGAGGTTGTAAAATGAAAAAGAATAAATTTCTGGCTGTGATCTTAGCCGTGGCGGTGGCCGTAGGCGCCGCCGGCGTCACCACCTACGCCGTGGGCAAGGACGCCAATGATACCGAGGCCCCGTCCGCCGTGGCGACGGCCGCCTCCGCCTCCGACACGGAGGCCGTCAAGGACGAGACGGTGTACGTCATGACCGCTGCCGACGGCAGCACCCAGAAGATCCTGGTCAGCGACTGGATCAAGAACGCCCTGCCTGCCGAGGCTCAGAAGGCCATCGAGAGCCTGAACGACGCCCAGCAGGTGAAGGACGACTGCTGGACCGGCACCATCCAGAAGGAGCTGCCGGTGAGCATGAGCATCCACTACACTCTGGACGGCAAGACCGTCACCCCCAGCGAGCTGGCGGGCAAGAGCGGCAAGGTGACCATCCGCTTCGAGTATGAAAACAACCAGTATGAGGTGCGTACCGTCAACGGCGTCAGCCAGAAGGTGTATGTCCCCTTCGTGGCCCTTACCGGCGCCCTGCTGGATACCTCCCACTTCTCCAATGTCACCGTCTCCAACGGTAAGCTCATCAACGACGGCGACCGCATCGCCGTTATGGGCATGGCCTTCCCCGGCCTGCAGGAGGATCTGGGCATCAGCAGGGAGCAGCTGGACCTGCCCGACTATGTGGAGATCAGCGCCGACGTAACGGACTTCACGCTGGAGACCACCCTCACCGTCGTCTCCAACAGCCTCCTCAATGAGGTGGATACCGACGACCTTACCTCCGGCGATCTGGGGAGCCTGTCCGATTCTCTGGGCAAGCTCACGGATGCCATGGACCAGCTGATGGACGGTTCCTCCCAGCTGTATGACGGACTCTGCACGCTGCTGGACAGCTGCGGACAGCTGTCTGACGGCGTGGATCAGCTGACGGACGGCCTGAACCAGCTCAGCTCCAACAGCAGCGCCCTGAACGCCGGGGCCAAGCAGGTCTTTACCTCCCTGCTGGCTATGGCCGATGAGCAGCTGCAGCCCCAGCTGGCGCAGGCGGGCATCACCATCCCCTCCCTGACCATTGACAACTACACCACCGTGCTGGGCGGCGTGCTGTCCCAGCTGGACGAGGCCGGTACGCTGGCCGAGCAGGCCGCCCGTGAGCAGGTGACTGCCGCCGTGGAGGCCGCACGGGATCAGATCCGTGCCGCTGTGACCGAGGCCGTGCAGCAGCAGGTAACGGCGCAGGTAACGGAGCAGGTGCGCCAGCAGGTGCTGGGGCAGGTGCTCAACGCCATGGGCTACACCATGGAGCAGTATCAGCAGAGTCCTGAACTGAAGGCGCAGGTGGATGCCGCTGTGGAGCTGCAGGTGCAGACTCCGGCTATGCAGCAGACCATCTCCGAGAATGTGACGGCCCTTATGGGGACGGAGGAGATCCGGCAGAAGATCGACGCCGCCACGGAGCAGCAGGTGCAGCTGAAGATCGAGGAGACCATGGCCTCCGACGAGGTGCAGCAGAAAATCATGGCCGCTACGGAGCAGGCCTCCGCCGGTGCCGTGCAGATCCGCAGCCTGAAGCAGCAACTGGATCAGTACAACGTGTTCTACATGGGCCTGAATAGCTATACCGCCGGTGTGGATCAGGCCGCCGCCGGTGCTCAGCGGCTCCAGAGCAATATGCCCGCCCTGCTGGACGGCGTGAAGCAGCTGCGGGACGGCGCCATGCAGCTCTCCGACGGACTGAAGCAGTTCAATGAGGAGGGCGTGGAGAAGCTGGTCAGCGTGCTGGGCGACGACGTGGAGGGTTTGGCGGAGCGCCTGACCGCCACGGTGGAGGTCTCCCGCAACTACCGCAGCTTCTCCGGTCTGACGGACGGCATGGACGGCGCTGTGCGCTTCATCTACCGCACCGAGGCCGTGGAAAAGGCCGAGTGATTCCGTTTCCTTACAGAGTAAGAAGGCGGCAGCCCATAGGGCTGCCGCCTCAGCGTATCGAAAAAGTCTTTTCGACACGCTGAGGCATTTTTCAGAACTTCAAAAAAGTTCTGAAAAATGGGGATCATCATCGTGCAGGACACCCTTCCCGGGTTTCCCGCACACACCCTTCCTCCCCGTTGACGAGAGGTTCTCACTTTTCTCGACAGACTCAGGCGGCAGCCCATAGGGCTGCCGCCTTTGGCGTCGGGAGGGCATTGCCTGCCCCGGCATCCTCTCCGTCATCGCAAAAGCCCGCCGCTGGCGGGCTTTTGTGCGCTCTTGGAGGCCCATCCGCACCCTCCCCGCACCCGGCGGAGGTGACAGGCATACAATGGTCTATCCTCAGGGAAGGGGGAGGCGTGGTGGAGCATACATATACCGTGGCGCTGGCGGGAAACCCCAATGTGGGAAAAAGCACCGTGTTCAACCGCCTGACAGGGCTGCGCCAGCACACGGGCAACTGGCCCGGCAAGACCGTGGAGCGGGCGGAGGGTTATTTTTCGCAGGCGGGACAGCGGTTCCGACTGGTGGATCTGCCGGGGACCTATTCTCTGGCGGCGGATTCGCCGGAGGAGGAAGTGGCCGGGGCGTTTTTGCAGAGCGGGCAGGCGGATGCCGTCATTGTGGTAGTGGACGCCTCCTGCCTGCGGCGGGGGCTGATCTTGGCCCTGCAGCTCCGCCAGCAGACCCAGCGGCTGGTGCTGTGCGTGAATCTCATGGACGAGGCGGCCCGCCGGGGTGTCACGCCCCAAACAGAGCGCCTGGGGCAGCTGCTGGATGTGCCGGTGGTGGCCACCGCCGCCCGCAGCGGAAAGGGCTTGGCGGAGCTGCGGCATCAGGCGGCGGAGGTGTGCCGCCGGGAGCCATGGGAGGACGGCTGGAAGCTGACCTACGTCCCGCCGGTGGAGGCGGCGCTGGGACTGCTGGAGACGGGAATGTCCCGCCGCCGTGCCGTGGCGCTGCTGTGGGGAAGCCCGCCCACAGAGGGGGAACAGTCCCTGTGGCAGCGGGCGCAGCAACGGCTGGGAGCGCTCTCCGGGCAGGCCCTGCGGGACAGCCTGACGGCGTCGGTGGTGGCGCTGGCGGAGGAGATCGGGCGGCAGTGCGTCCGGTGCGCCGGGCCAGACCCCCACGCCCCGGACCGGCGGCTGGATCGGCTGCTGACCTCCCGGCTTACAGGCTTTCCGGTGATGCTTTTGCTGCTGGGGCTGGTGTTCTACCTGACCATACAGGGGGCCAATGCCCCCTCCCGGCTGCTGAGCCGGTGGCTGACGGCGCTGGAGGAACCACTGCGGGGTCTGCTGGCAGGAGCGCCGTGGTGGGTGCAGGGGGCTGTGGTGGACGGCATCTACCGGACGGTGGCGTGGGTGGTGGCGGTGATGCTGCCTCCCATGGCCATCTTCTTTCCCCTGTTCACGCTGCTGGAGGACGCCGGGTATCTGCCCAGAGTGGCCTTCTGCATGGATCGGTGCTTCCGGGCGGCGGGCGCCTGCGGGCGGCAGAGTCTCACCATGGCCATGGGCTTCGGCTGCAACGCCTGCGGCGTCACCGGCTGCCGCATCATTGCCAGCCCCAGAGAGCGGCTGGTGGCCATCCTCACCAACTGCTTTGTTCCATGCAACGGCCGCTTCCCTACCCTTATAGCCCTGATCGGCCTGTTCTTTCTGGGGGATGCCGCCGGGCCGGGGCGGTCGGCACTGGCAGCGGCGATGTTTTTAGGGGTCATCGTGTTCTGCGTGGCCATGACGCTGGCCATGTCCAAGCTGCTGAGCGCCACAGTGCTGCGAGGACAGCCCTCCTTTTTTTCGCTGGAGCTGCCGCCCTATCGCCTGCCCCAGGTGGGACGGGTGCTGGTGCGCTCCCTGCTGGATCGGACGGTGTTTGTGCTGGGACGGGCGCTGACGGTGACGGCCCCGGCGGGGCTGCTGATCTGGGGGATGGGGAACATGGACGCCGGGGGCGTCTCTCTGCTGGAGCGGGCCGCCGGGGTACTGTCCCCGCTGGGACGGCTCATGGGGCTGGACGGCATGGTGCTGCTGGCCTTTCTGCTGGGCTTTCCCGCCAATGAGATCGTGCTGCCCATTCTGCTGATGGGCTATCTGCACACCGGGACGCTGACGGAGTGCAGCGGGCTGGAGGCGCTGCGGGCCATTTTGCTGCACAGCGGCTGGACCACGGAGACGGCCCTGTGTATGATGGCCCTGTGCCTACTGCACTTCCCCTGCGGCACCACCTGCCTCACCATCCGCCGGGAAACTGGCAGCCGCCGGTGGACGCTGCTGGCCATGGTGCTGCCGACGGCGGTGGGGATAGCGGTCTGTATGCTGATCCATGGAGCCTTCGGGCTGCTGGGATAAACGGGCAAAGAGAGCCGGGAGAGCATCGCTCTCCCGGCTCCCTTTGCAGTCAGGTCTCCATGTGCTTGCCCAGAAAACCCGCCACGGCTTGAGCCAGCTTGTACTCCCCCTCGCCGGGGAGACGATCCTCCGCTGAGACAAAGAGTACCAGCCCCAACACGTCGCCGCCGCACAGGATGGGGGCGGCCACCGCCGCCGCATACTGCCCGGTGCTCTCGGAGACCGGCAGCCGCTCCTGCCCGGAGCGGTACTGATAGATGCTGCGCTGCTCCATGATCTGCTCCAGCTGCGGAGAAAGGTTCTTGCCCAGCAGCTCCCGTTTCCCGGCCCCGGCTACGGCCACGATGCCGTCCCGGTCGGTGACAGCGGCGGTGAAATCCGTGTTGCGGGACAGGGTGTCGCAGAATTGGGCGGCGAAGTCCTCCAGCCCGCCGATGAGGGAGTACTTCTTGAAAATGACTTCCCCGTCCCGTGTGGTGTAGATCTCCAACGGGTCGCCCTCACGGATACGCATGGTGCGGCGGATCTCCTTGGGGATCACGACCCGGCCCAGGTCATCGATGCGCCGCACGATCCCAGTTGCTTTCATCTATATACATCCTCCAGCTGTTGAGTTTTGTTACCGGCGATGGTGGGTGTGCTTGCCCTTCTTCATCGGCGGTATGCCTATTTTCTGCAATGGCGGCAAAAATATGTAGCCGCCGCTGTTGGGGGTTTCTGGAAAATGCAGGGGCTGCGGGATCGTGTGCGGGTTGGAGGGATGCGCTGTATCCGCTGATCAAAGAGACACAAATGTAGGCAAAAAAATCGAGTGTCCACATCCAACTCTCAGGTTGGTTAAGAACACTCGATCTGGTTGCGGAGGCAGGACTTGAACCTGCGACCTCCGGGTTATGAGGCAGTCTCAAGGGCAAATCGGAGTCATTTCGGCTCCGATTTGTGCTTTTTACCACCGTTCACTCGGCGGATTTTCCATTGTTTCCGTCCAGACCTGCCCGCTTTTTTCGGATTCTGGGTCAAAAGTGGGTCAGAGAAAATTTTGAAATTACAAAACAAAAGTTGTCAAGCGTTTGTCCAATATAATTTTTATCACGTTGACACACGTAACTTAGAGTGTGGGTGTCGATTGTCCATACTACGTTTCAGAGCACCCTAAGATCATACTTTTTGAGTTCGCTTCCCGGTGTTTTCCGAGCCACGCACTTCCTCATGGTAAAAGTAATCCACAATGACCGGGTGCCCAGGCTCTGCTCGTCCGTAGGGCAGCTCGTTGTCCACGAAGGGACAGCTGTTTTCTTTCGCCAGCCGTTCCGCTTGATCCTCCAAACCACGGAAGTAGCTTCTGTCTCCCTTGTTGTAGATAGCGTCGTACAGCGGAACCAAGTCAGGATATTTTTTACAAATATAGTCCATGATGTCTTTTTTGAATCCGCCTCGCAGATTTAGATTTTCTAACCATATCAGGTCGCATTGATTTCTGACCTGATGGAAGATAGCCTCAAAATCCGTGATACCGGGAAAAACCGGAGCGATAAAGCACACGGTGCGGATACCTGCGTCATAAACCTGCTTCATGGCATCCAGCCGCCGCTTGATGCTGACGGCATTGTCCATATCGTTTTTGAAATCCTCGTCCAGCGTATTGATCGACCAGGAAACCGTGACCTTTCCCAGTTCTTTCAGGAGGTCGATGTCACGGATTACCAAGTCTGACTTGGTACAGATGAGAATTTCCGCCTCGCTGCCCCGAAGCTGCTCAAGAAGCTTTCGGGTGTTCTGAAACTGAGCCTCCTGGGGCAGATAGCCATCGGTCACAGAACCGATGACTATGCGCTGCCCTTTGTACTTTTGCGGATTTTTGATTGCCGGCCAATGCTTCACATCCAGGAATGTACCCCACGGTTCGGTGTGCCCGGTAAATCGCTTCATAAACGAGGCGTAGCAGTATTTGCAGCCATGGGTACAGCCCACATAAGGATTGACGGAATAGCCTCCCACCGGCAGGGTGGATTTTGTCATAATATTTTTGGTTTCTACATCCTGAATCAGAATGCTGCTCTCTCTCACTTCTGCCATGTCTTCTGTTCCTCCAATACCCGGTAAAAAGCCGGGGGAAATTCTTGTACCATCTGTGCCTCTCCCATGATAGGAAGCAGATCTTCCTTCATGAACACGGGAATACCAAGGGCATGGGCCTGATAAGCCAGGCTCCATACCCACTCTGGTTTAGATACGGCCTTTCCCTTCCTACATCCTGTCTCCGTGCCAATGACGATCCATTCGATGCCGGTAAGGTCTACGGTACCGATGTCATCAAACATAGGTTCAAAGGTCACATGATAGTGTCCGCCATGGATATGCTCCCGCAAAGTCCGGATACGGTTTTTCTCTTTGCCGGAGGTAACAGTTACACCAAACCAAGCATTCTCCAGGGTAGTGGAAAACACAATATCCTCCGGTCGCTTGGTCAAAAACAGATATTGGTGCTGCGGATTTTCAGTCATCTTGGCAAATATCTGTTCCCGCCACTCTGTCTTCCAGTGGGAAAAATCGCTCATGCCGGTGAGCAGAAAATTCTGTGGGCGCTTTTTCTCCATCAGCCGCAGCTTATTGGGAAAAAACTCCGGCTTTTCAAAGTCGTCGATCATGTGAAACCGGCGGACATTGTTTCTGGCGTAGCAGTAGCTGCAGCCGATCGTACAGCCGATCACCAGATTCATGTTCTGAATACAGTCTTTAATACAAACAGCCACCGCTGACGCCTCCTTACCGTTTTAAGATTTAGCCTTCTGCCGCAGGTGCAACTTTCCCGAAGCCGTTCCAGGCATACAGGCCCTTCTTGTCCTCATTGCCCAGGAACTTGTCCACCTGACAGATGTGCAGGATATGGTCGCCCACCTCCACCGACTGCTGCAAGGTAGCCACCATCGCCAGCCGGGTGTCCGCCGGAATCTGGATGTCGCTGCCCTCTACAGCCATCATCTCGATGTTGTTGGCGGCCACCTTGTCGGTCTCGGCACCGGTAGATGCTCCGCAGGCCATTACTGCGCCTGCCAGACTCTCACAGGGAACAGTGACAATGACTTTGCCGGTCTCACGCACACGCTTGCCGGTGTGGGACTGTTTGCCAGTGGCGAAACCCACCATAGGCGGATTGAAGGAGAGGTAAGACACAAAGCAAATGGGAGCCAGGTTCGTAGAACCATCCTCCTTTTTAGAGCAGATCAATGTCAGCGGATTGGGGGAGGTCAGAACAGTAGCCTCCATAATGTTCAGTTCTTTCATATCATTCAGACCTTTCTAAGAAATTTCAGTCGTTGACTGCACGGCTAGCCAGTGATATATTTATTATACCTGATAGCAATTTTTGTTCAAGTACGCAAATTATTTGTACCTGGTATCAAAAAATATACTGCAAAAGACGAGGAAAGATCCAATCATGACTTATGAAGAATTCAAAGAAAAGGTTGGCAGTGTCATTCTAACCGATGATGGAAACTGCCCGGTCACGCCGGTGGTTCAAATGCTGCAGGGCAAATGGAAACTCCAAATTCTCTATGAACTGTGCATCAAGTGTCCCATGCGGTTTGGGGAACTGAAAAAGATGCTAAAGCCAATTACAAATACAGCGCTGACAAATGCCCTCAAAGAGTTGGAAGCCGATGATTTGATACAACGAATCCAGTACAATGAGATGCCGTTGCGAGTAGAATACTCCCTAACACTGAAAGGGCAAGATTTGTTGCCGGTATTTTATGCCATTATGCAGTGGGGAATAAAATATATCCCTTGAATTTCTAAAACAAATGATTTCAAAAAATTACTGGTGTAATTTACCCTTGACAAATCTCATCACAATGCAAAAAGCTCTTTAGATGGGCGAAGCTGGCTGTAGTCATAACAAAGATCCTTTGTCTGAGCCAGATCATCTGATAGCTCTTTAGATTATTCGCGTCATGAAGCATTTGCTTCAGCATTTTTCCTTTTCTGTCATTCTGGCTCACCCTCATCTCCGAAAGATCCGGATTTGGGACTTATCGTACCATAACGCAAAAGTGTTTGCTACTGAAATTGCCGACAGGGATATCTGCATATTAGCAGAAAAAGTGACCGCGCAGGGAGTGCTGCTCGGCAACCTCAGAAAGCGGCAAATGAGCCCTTTTGACAAGCGGCCGTCCAGCGTTTCAGCAGCACGCAAAGCGCACCGAGGGTAGTGATACCACCCCTACCTCGCACACGCACGTATGGCATACAAGTCACAATTTCGACAGAAGTGAAAAAAGATCACGCAGCCCAGCGGGGCCGCGACGCCTCGGGACAGCGACGCGCATAAGCGCATCGCTGTCCCGAAGGCTCTCTGCGTTCTTTGGGAGCACCCACGACCAAGCCCCAAAAGCGGTAAAGCACGCCGTTCTGGTACCCGGCCCGGGGATGTTCGTGAACGTGCAGTACGTGTCGAGGGTAATGATAGCGCCCCATCCGAAATGCCCCCTGTTTCGGCGTGTGAGCCGTTGTGTGCGATCCTTTGAGCAAAGCCGAGTGTGTACCCGCTTTCACTCGTGAAAGCGAACGTGGGCCGTTTGTGCGAGAAGTTGAAAATCGGAATAAGAAACGGTTTGGAACAGCGTTGTGGCGGTAACTTTTTGGCGATATTTGCGGGAATGGTTTTGGGCGAAAAACCGAACTTTACAGGAAGGTTTTTCGGGTGGCGAAGGCCGTTCGATTTTAGTACAGACCGGCTATAATTTGTCAAGCCGAAATCTCATTTGGGATGCAGGGCGTGTAGGCCTTGTTGTCTCTCATAACAGCGTAAATGATGGAAACCATCTTCCTGCAGGCATGGCCCACGGACGCCATGTAGGGCTTCCCTTCATCCCGTTTTTTCTGGAAATAAAGCTTCAGCGCCGGATCGTGGAGCACCGCCGATGAAGCCGCCAGCCAAATAGCGTGTCGCAAATACGGCGACCCTCGTTTAGACATACGGTTTCTGACGCCGTTGTATTCGCCAGACTGCCGCATGGTTGGATCAATCCCCGCGTAAGCGGCAAGCTTTGCCGCGGAGGAAAAACGGCTGATGTCTCCGATCTCGCTGAGGATGTACGCGCCAAGGGTCGGGCCGATGCCGGTGATGGTGGTGATCGGTGTGTCCAGGGTATCCATGATCTCAGCGATCTTGCGGTCCATTTCCCTGACCTGTTGTTTTAAGAAATCGAGGTGCTTTGCGTAAAGGCGGATCATCGTGCTGAAAACGTCGCCGGCCATGGCGAAGCCAAAGGAATTGCGCGCAAGCGCCTGAAGCTCCTGCGCTTTCGCCATGCGGAAGCGCTTGTGGCTGGAGACTTCGATGAGATGACAAAGCTCCTCAAGAGGCATCTCGGATAATTCCTTTGGCGTAGGACAGGCTTGCAAAATTGCCATGGAAGTATCGCCAAACATATTGGTAAAAGCTGTTTCGTATTCAGGAAAGACCTGATCCAGCAGGGCAACGACCTTTCGCTTAACATCCGCTTGCATGGAAACGATGGCGTGCCGTCCACGGCACAGCTCCCGCAGCTCATAAATGTTTTCGGGATGCAGGGTAGACTCGGAGAAGTGTCCGAAACGAATCACCTCCGCGATGAGCAGGGCGTCCCGCGGATCTGTTTTGGCCTGACGGATATAGAAGCTGCGGATGGAGTTGGTCTGCACCGGGTTGATGACCTGAACACGGAAGCCCTCCTTCTGAAGTCTGGTAAAAAGAGCGAGCCAGTAGTGTCCGGTGGCCTCCATTGCAAAGGAAACCTCGTCAAGCGGCAGTTTGGCCCTGGCGAGCATGGCCAGCAGCCGATTGTACCCGGAGCAGTTGTTGGTGAAGGAAAACGGCTTGATGATGACGGTGCCCTCGCCGTCAATCACCGCTGCCTCGTGCTTTCTCTTGGCGATGTCGATCCCAACGATGTACATAGTGCAGGCTCCTCTCATGTTCAAATTACGGACATTCCTCGTGCTGCTGAAGGTCACAACCTGTTGCGAGATTAGAAGAAAGCGATTCATCGCCCCGACATCCGGCTCATAAGTGACATCCCACAGGGCAGAGGTTCCAGTCTGTGCGCAGTAGACTTGGCTACAAAGATAGAAGCAGGAAATTCTCTGTCCGCATGAGGATATTATATCATCGCTCCCTCAAGGTGCGTTGATACCGGTTTTGAAGGTGTTTTGTGGGGTGATATCCCCGTTCGAAAATATAACAAGATAAAGGGCCGCAGTCGCAAGCGCCCGCGGCCCGCCCACAAAGCCCCGCAGTGCGGGACTTTCCGGGGTTTTGAAACCGCAGTCTAAGGTGCACCTTGCGAGGTGTTTTCGCAGTCTTTGGTGAACGTGAGGGGCGTCAGACCCCCGTGACAGCGGACTTTTCAAGGTGGACATTCCGCAGGCGTTTGAGGAAATCGCAGTTTTCAACTACTCAAAAAAGTGATTTCCAAGTAAGAGCGATTTTCAGCGCAGATCGTACATATTTTGCGCCGCTGTAGACAATGGAAAGGGCTTCTTGACCGTTCAAAAATCGCACCGCTGTAACCAAAGAAGAACGCCCCGGCAGCGCAAAAATTGCGCCGCAATAGTCAAAGATAAGGCGGCGTGGCTCCGAGGGGCAAATGATAACTTTCTGATAACAGTTCGACTTTCGGGTAGCTTTGTTCTCTTGGTTACGGTATTGTTCGTTGGCAAAGGAGGCTGATTTTATGCCAAAGCGACGAGCAAACGGCGAGGGCAACATCCGCAAACGAAAGGATGGTCGCTGGGAAGGACGCTACACCGTCGGTCACGATCCAGAAACTGGCAAAGCCATCATCAAGAATGTCCTCGGCAAGACGCAAGCAGAGGTGAAAGAGAAACTGAAAAAGGCCATCGAGGAAAATGTGGGTATCGACTACGGCAAAGCGAAAACTTACACCGTGGGAACATGGCTGGAAGTCTGGATGGAGAACTACGCCAAGGTGAAACTCAGACCGTCCACGTTCAAGACCAGCCAAGGTTTTCTGAAAAACCACATCAAGCCGCAGATCGGCGGCATCCCGCTGGCAGACCTCACTTCTCTGGACTTACAACGGTTCTACAAGCACCTGCTGGATGGTGGGCGGGTAGACCGCATCGAAGCGAAAAAGAAACCGAAAGGTCTGGCTCCCAAAACGGTCCGCAACATCCACCAGATGATCGGCTCGGCGTACAATCTCGCCATGGAGCAGAAGTTGGTGAGCAAGAATCCAACGCAAGGCTGCGCCCTGCCGAAAGTCGAACACAAAGAGATGAAAACCCTGACCGCCGACCAACTCAGCGTCTTCTTCCGAGAGGCCAGAGACAGCGGCGTGTACGAGCTCTACTACCTCGACCTCGCTACCGGACTTCGGCGGGGCGAACTGCTGGGATTGAAGTGGACGGATGTGGACTTCCAGCACGGAGCACTGAAAATTCAGAGAGCCATCTCACGGCAAAACGGCAAAGTGGTCGAGGCACCGCTGAAAACGAAAAACGCCTACCGCACACTGCCCCTGTCGGCGGATGCGATAAGCGTACTGAAAATGCAGAAATGCAAAGTTGGGAACAGCGAATGGGTATTCCCATCGCCCACTGGAGGCCCCATGTCCCCGGACAGCGTGCTGCATATGCTGCAAAGAGTGCTGAAACGAGCGGGTCTACCGAGAATACGCTTTCATGATCTCCGCCACACCTTCGCAACCATGGCGCTCCAGAACGGCGTGGACGTGAAAACGGTGTCCTCAATGCTCGGTCACTACTCCGCAGGCTTCACGCTGGACACCTACGCCCATGTGACCACCGACGCCCAACTCAAAGCCGCCCAGACGATGGGGAACATCCTCTCCCGTGCTGTCTGATGGTTTCCGCTATCCGCTCCCGTTGGGGTCAGCGTTTGGGTCAGAAAAAAGCAACACCCTAAATACGGAACTTATGAAAAGCAAAAGTCCTCGAAATCAGACGATTTCGAGGACTTTTGGTACGCCGTGAGGGATTCGAACCCCCGGCCTTCTGGTCCGTAGGTTGTCTCACGCACAAATCGGAGTCATTTCGGCTCCAATTTGTGCTTTTTACCACCGTTCGCTCGGCGGATTTTCCATTGTTCCCGTCCAACCCTGCCCGTTCTAATCCTGTTCTGGGTCAAAAGTGGGTCAAAGAGAATTTTACAATTACAAACTTTGAATATGCAGTTTATTTGCTGGTTTACGAAATCCTTTTTTCTTCAGTCTAAGTATCAAGCCTGTCAATAAAGAAGAAACAAATACAACAGTTGTCTGAATAGCCAGAATTCCGTGCAGTTCACTCCCGTATGAAGGCATCGCATTAGCAATGTACCAGCCAATAGCAGTTAGAATTGCAAATAAAGTTGTTACAAGGTAGGCTTTATTAAAGCGCTGCAATATAATACGAACCGCTAAACCAATGATTACCGGAAGCCCAAAGATGAATAGATAGTTGATAATAATCTGTTTCATACAATCGCCCTCCTTTTCAAATTGGGAATTTACTAATTTTATCATACCATAACGCAAAAGCGTTTGCAACTGAATTTGCCGACAGGAATATCTGCATATTAGGAGAGAACAGGCACCGTGTTGGGAGCGACGCTCACCTGACCTCAGAAAACGGCAAGTTAGCCGCTTTTGCAAGCGGCCGTCCGGCGTTTCAAAAGCACGCAAAGCACGCCGAGGGTAGTGATACCTCCCATGTCTCGCACACGCGGAAAGCCCTGAGCACAGAGTGTGAAAACCGTAATTTCGACAGAAACGAAAAAAGATCACGCAGCCCAGCGGGGCCGCGACGCCTCGGGACAGCGACGCGCATAAGCGCATCGCTGTCCCGCAGGCTTTCTGCGTCCTTCTGGCGTACACCCGGCCAAGACCCAAAAGCGGCACAGTTTGCCGTTCTGCCCCCTGGCCACGCAGGGTTTCCAAAACGTGTGAAACAGTCCGAGGGTAGTAATAGCACCCCCATCCGAAACGCCCCGTGTTTCGCCGTGTGAGCTGTTGTGTGCGATCTTTCTCCGAGAGCCGAGTGTGTGCCCACTTTCACTCGTGAAAGCGAACGTAGGCCGGTTGTAGGAGAAGTTGAAAAGCGGTTGGGGATAAAATTTATGGTGGCAGCTTTGCCGGATTATTCTCTTCTGCTGGTGTTGAGGGTTCACAGAGAACCGGGAAATGTATGTATATAAAAGCGTGGTGGAATAAAAGGGATATCGCCGGCAACACAAGACCACGCTGTGGACGAGGGAGGGAAGGCCCCTGTTTCGGCGTGTGAGCCGTTGTGTGCGATCTTGTTGGCGAAGGCGAGTGTGTACCCGCTTTCGGGAGTGAGAGCGAACGTGGGCCGTTTGTGCGATAAGTTGAAAAATGTGCTAAAAATCGGTTTGGAACAGCGGCGTGACGGCAACTTTTTGACAATATTCGTGGGAATGGGTTTGGACGAAAAGCCGAACTTTTTAAGCTGGATTTTTGGATGAGGAAGGCCGTTCGATTAAAGCACAAGATAAAGGGCCGCAGTCGCAAGCGCCATCGGCCCGCCCACAAAGCCCCGCAGTGCGGGGCTTTCCGAGGTTTTGAAACCGCAGTCTAAGGTGCACCTTGAGAAGTGTTTTCGCGGTCGTAGGTGAACGTCAGACACGAAAAATGCCCGTGACGGCAGACTTTTCAAGGTGGACGTTCCGCAGGCGGTTGAGAAATTTGCTGTTTTCAACCGCTCGAAAAAGTGATTTCCAAGTGAGAGCAATTTTCGGCGCAGATCGCGCATATTTTGAGCCGCTGTAGTCAATAAAAAGGACTTTTCATCCGTTCAAAAATCGCACCGCTGTAACTAAAGAGAACGCCTCCGGCAGCGCAGAAATTGCGCCGCAATAGACAAAGAAAAGGCGGTGTGGCTCCGAGGGGCAAATGATAACTTTTTGATAACAGTTCCGCTTTTCGGTAGCTTTGTTCCCTTGATTACGGTATTGTTCGTTGCGAAAGGGGCTGATACCATGCCGAAAAGACGAGCAAACGGCGAGGGAAATATCCGAAAACGCAAGGACGGACGCTGGGAGGGCCGCTACACAGTCGGTCACGATCCGGAAACTGGCAAAGCCATCATCAAAAATGTCCTCGGCAAAACACAGACAGAAGTCAAAGAAAAACTGAAAAAAGCCATCGAGGAAAACGTCGGCATCGACTACGGACGGGCTAAGACCTACACGGTGGGAAGTTGGCTGGAAGTCTGGCTGGAAAACTACGCGAAAATCAAGCTGCGCCCTTCTACGTTCAAGACCTCACAAGGCTTCCTCAAGAATCACATCAAGCCGCAGATCGGCGGCATCCCGCTGGCAGAGTTGACCTCTCTGGACTTACAACAGTTCTACAAGCACCTGCTGGACGGCGGCAGAGTTGACCGCGTCGAAGCGAAAAAGAAACCGAAAGGTCTTGCGCCCAAAACGGTGCGGAACATCCATCAGATGATCGGCTCGGCGTACAACCTTGCCATGGAGCAGCGCCTCGTCACGAAAAATCCAACGCAAGGCTGCGCCTTGCCGAAAGTCGAACACAAGGAGATGAAAACGCTGACCGCCGACCAACTCAGCGCCTTCTTCCGGGAGGCCAGGGACAGCGGCGTGTACGAACTCTACTACCTCGACCTCGCCACCGGGCTGCGCCGTGGGGAACTGCTGGGGCTAAAGTGGACGGACGTTGACCTCGACCGTGGTGTGCTGAAAATCCAGCGGGCCATTTCCCGGCAAAACGGCAAGGTGGTCGAAGCACCGTTGAAAACGAAAAACGCCTACCGCACACTGCCGCTGTCGGCGGATGCGATAGACGTTCTGATGCAACAAAGAAGAAAAACGGGCAACAGCGAGTGGGTATTCCCATCGCCAAGCGGAGGCCCTATGTCACCGGACAGCGTCCTGCACATGCTCCAGCGGGTGCTGAAACGGGCGGGCCTCCCGAGAATACGCTTCCACGACCTGCGCCACACCTTCGCGACGATGGCCCTGCAAAACGGGGTGGACGTGAAAACGGTCAGCAGTATGCTCGGACACTACTCCGCAGGCTTCACGCTGGACACTTACGCCCATGTGACCACTGACGCGCAGCTCAAGGCGGCGCAAACAATGGGCAATATCCTATCCCGTGCTGTCTGACGGTTTCCGCTACCCGCTCCCGTTGGGGTCAGCGTTTGGGTCAGAAAAAAGCGGCACCCTAAAAACGGAACTTATGAAAAGCAAAAGTCCTCGAAATCAGACGATTTCGAGGACTTTTGGTACGCCGTGAGGGATTCGAACCCCCGGCCTTCTGGTCCGTAGTCTAATAAGCGCGATTACGCTTGTTCTCGTATGTTCACGCTGCATCCCTCTGAATCCCTTGTGTTACAAGGCTTTCAGGCATAGTGGAAGCGTCGGCGATTGAAAAATCAGAGTTTGAAAAAATCTGGTTCTGAAGAAAATTGTTAGAAGAGTGTTAGAAGAGCAGTTTGCTATTGTGGAATAGAAAGCTGGGGAAGTATGACCTTGGGAGAATATTTTTAACCAGCATTTTGAGTCATTAAAGTGTCAACTTCTTTTAAGTATTAGGAGAAAAAAATATGAGGGAAAGCACAGTAATATCTATTACAAATTCAAAAGGTGGTGTTGGGAAGACTACCACCGCATTAAATCTTGGTGCTGCACTTGCGGCAGCGAAGAAAAGAGTCTTGCTGATCGACAACGACCCGCAGGGCAACCTCACTGCTGCATTGGGCTATACGCCTGGGGAGCAGAAAAACACCTTGGCAAAACTCGTGCTCGTTCAAATTGACTCGCCAGAAGATTTAGACCTGCACCTTCCGCGCACCGTGATACATACCGAAACCGGTATTGACCTGATTCCCGCCAATAAGCGTCTTGCGGACGCTGCGGCCCGCTTGCAGGTCATGCAGCTTTCGCAATATACTCGTCCATGACGAAGGAAGAGCGGTCCTATTCGGAGAAGGAGCATCACACCGAGACCGTAACAGCGGACACGGAGAAGAGTGATCTGTCCGTGGTGCTGAAGGCATTATCCCCGTCCATCGAGTATGACGACGGAGAATTTCGAGGAACACTCTATCTTGACCACTCGACGATCAGCACGGTAGCGTCTGGTTAGTATCACGCATAAGCCGCTATCAAGCCTGCCTTTTTCTACAAAACGGAGCATGGCTATGAGCTTTTATTCTCGTTTGATGCCAAGACTGCCAAGAAGAATATCATGGAGGAAATTGATTGAAGGAAACTGCAAAAAGCTGCAGTAACTGCCGATATTCCTATGATCTGCCGAGCAATCGCGGACCGATGGCAAAAACGCAGTACTGTAGAAACAAGAACTATAATTCCGTGAACTACACCACCAAAATGTTGCTGGAGGACTGGGACCAAGGCCACTGCCGCTTTTGGGCGCCCATACCAGAGGAAGGAAACGACAATGAAAAATAATTACTCAATCGCTCAGCGCAACGCCATTGTGGAAGCGAATCTTTGGTGCATCGACAATGTGATCCGTCAGAATCGCCCGCTCATGAGAGCGGCTCGGCTGGAATATGACGATGTGTACCAGCAGCTTGCCCTGCGGCTTATCAAGGCTGTAGCGGGCTATGACCCGGAAAAGGGACGCCTGGAGCAGCACATTTTCGCCCAGCTCAAGTATGAGCTTCTTAGCTGCAGATCGGCCTACCGGCTCTGCGGTATGACCGGCGCACCGCACTCGTTCCGAAAGAGCCATATCATTTCCATCGATACGCTCTCTGAGAACAGCGGCCTCTATGAAGAGACGCTGGCGGCGTAAGGAGGCACGGAAATGACGCTGAGAGATAAGATGCTGGCGGTCATTGCGGATACCAATGATAGCGTGGCCGAGCGGGAGGAATTGGTGGAGATGATCGCCATTTCCCTGCTGACGCGAAAAAACCTGTTTGTTCTGGGTGAGCCGGGACAGGCCAAGAGCTATGCCATCAACCTGTTCCGCCGGCACATCACCGGTGCGCGGCAGTTTGAGCGGCTTCTTTCCAAGCAGAGCGATGAAGAACAGCTTTTCGGCCGTGTTGATCTTGCGAGTCTGCTGCCGGGCTCTGTGCCGCAAACTGTGCTGGAGCAGGACGCGACCTATCAAAACCAGCGCTTCAACCTGCGTGTCCTCGTCGAGGGCATCGGCTCCATGAAGGACGAGCCCGCAACATGGGAAAAGCTCAAGAGCGGCACCGAAAAGCTGGAGCTTTATCGTGCAGCGCTATCGGCGCTTCACAAAAGCGAGCCCGCGGTGCAGACAGCCGGCAAGATTCCCGAAGCTGATATCGTATTGCTGGATGAGATCTTCAAGTGCAACGACGGCGTGCTGAACTCACTGCTCACCGCCCTCAATGAGCGGAAATACACCAACGAGGGACGCACCTATCCCATTCCGGTCATTTCTTTCTTTGCGGCCTCCAATGAGATCCCTAATTTCAATGACCCGCAGGAAAAGATACTGGAGGCGCTGTACGACCGCCTGGAGCTGAAGGTCGTGACGGCCAATATGGAGGATCGGGACACGCGCCTTGCCGTTTTGAAGAATAAGCAAACCGGTGCCTTCGGGCAGATCTCCGCCATGATCACGTTGGAGGAATTGCGGCAAATGCAGCAGGAGGTCGCGTCGATCCCCGTTCCCGACGCCATCAACGAGTTGGCTGACGATATCCTCTGTGAGCTTCGTAAGGATATGGCGGTGTCGGACCGAAAGTATCTGGGCTATTATCCCATCGCGCAGGCCAAGGCATGGCTTTCCGGCCATGACAAGGTAGAATCCTGTGACCTTCTGGCGCTGAAGAATTATCTCTGGCACCTGCCCTCAGACCGTGAAAAGGTGGAAGCGGTGCTCACCCGCCTGTGCGTCAACCCCATGCAGGATAAGGTCAACAATATCCGCGGTATGGCGTTGGAATCCCAGGAGGAATTTGACGCCGCGCTGGGGGATGGCAGCAAGGCCGATACTGCGCGCAAGGCATTTATCAAGCTGCGCGGTGAATTGACGCATCTTTATCAGATGCAGTGCAGCCTTCGCACGGCGGCGCAGTCTGACAGCGAGATTGCGCTGGTGGATGACCTCTTGGCCGATTTGGAGAAGATCAGCCGCAAGGCCCACGAGCAGACACATTTTACTTATACGACGCTGGAAGAGATTGCAGCGTTAAATTAAAGAATATTGGGGGAATCACGATGCTGAACAAGATCATTCTTATGGGAAGACTCACGCGCGATCCCGAACTGCGCAGGATGGAGAGCGGTACCGCCGTTTGTTCGTTTTCAATCGCGGTGGATCGGGACTTCAAGTCCAAAAACGGGGAAAAGGAGACGGACTTTATTGATATCGTTGCCTGGCGCGCCACAGCGGAGTTTGTGAGCAAGTATTTCACAAAAGGCCGCATGGCCGTTGTGGAGGGCCGGCTCCAGATCCGCGACTGGACGGATAAGGAAGGCGGCAAGCGCCGCAGTGCCGAAGTCATTGCAGACAATGTCTACTTCGGAGACTCCAAGCCGAAAGACGGCGGTGAGGAGGATGATGTTCCTGCCTATACCGGAGCGCCCGACAGCTTTGCCGTGCCGGACGGCTTTACACCGGACTTTGGCGGCGAATCCGGGGAAATGCCCTTTTAAGAGCACCAAATAAGCGAGGGAGGGCATCAGCCCTCCCTCCATATAAAAGATAAGAGGAGAAAACAAAATGAGCATTGTTTTTACGGAAGTACGGATCGAAGACCGTGGTGGCGTGGAGCTTTCCTTTATGGAGGGTGGTTGTTTGGATGAACTTGATATCCGCGAGCTTTTGAAGCACGACCAGCCCTTCCGCGATATGTGGGACGCAGTGGGCAGCGACGCAAGGATCGCCGTCCAGCAGTATCGTTTCCGGGGCGGCAAACAGGGAGAAGAATTGGGTGACGAAAACCACTTCGCCCTGATGCGCGCGTATGATCGCGCACTCTCAGACGAGGACGGATCTACTTTTGTCGAACGGGACGATGTAGACTGGCTGGATGACTTTGAACTCACCAAAGACGATCTTGCAGACGGTAAGTGACAAACTCGCATTGATAGGGGAGCGTTTTATATGGAAACGAGTATTCTTAGCGCCTATTCCAAGAATGAATGCCAGAAGTATTTTGACTATCTGGAACGGCTGCGTCAAAGCGGCGAAACAAATATGTACGGAGCCGTACCATACTTGCAGGAAGAATTTCCGGAGCTGCGATATTCGCCGGAACGGGCAAGAAAAATTCTGTTGGCGTGGTTCGGCACATTTCGAGAGAAGGAGGCGGATACAAAATGCTGAAGCCCTACCGGACAGTTCAGGATGTTCTTTCCTCTCCGTGGGCGCAGGTGCAGAGAGTGAAACGTAGTCCGCAACAGACAGACCGCGTTTTGCGCTCGACCAAACTGGAGGATAGCATTTACCGGGATCTGCGCATGGAGGATACGGGCATGGACGAGATCGAGAACAGCGCAGGCGAAAAGCTGCACTCTTTTCCGGCGCTCTCGCGGGATATTTTCCAGTCCTTTTATTCCCTGATGCCCCGGCGCAACGCGGACGATGACCTCTCAGTAGCGGCGCGGAAGATCAACGTGCCGATTCTGGAGCACATCACCCAAAGCGACGACTATCCTACGCTCAAGGAGGTGTGTGAAGGGCGGGAGCTTCCGGCCTATGAAGCGGCGGCAGAGTTTACTGCCCAGACCTCGGGAGAACTGGACGAGTTGTTGTCCAAATTAGGTGGAAAACCCGGTGCTGTGCAGACGCTGGAAAAGCTGGAGCAGGCAGAGAAAACCGCAGAGGACAAGCTCGCAGCACTGCTGGAGCAGCTTCGTGGGACTCCGCAGGACGATCCGGCTCTGAGTGCCGCTGTGGTAAAAGCCGCTAATGACGCCGAGAGCAAACGGCGGCAGGCAGATGCGGTCAATAAGCTCGTTGACGCCAGCCTTGCGCAGAATCAGGCAGAAGCCGGTGCGCTGATCGCCCGCGCGGTGTCTGCTGCCGCGGAAAGGGCGGAAGAAGTACAGACAATCCTCGGCGCATGGAGCGACGCCCCCAGTGATATGCGGAAGACAGACGCGAATGCGGCGCTTTTAGAGCGTGTGCGCGATAGTAAAACGCTGCAGGACATTTCCCGCTATCTGGGACGTTTTCGTGAGATTTTCGCACAGGGCAAGCGCAATGGCTATGCCTATGGCCGCGGGGAAAAATATGCGTTGGAGCTGGGAAACGATCTATCTCGCGCACTGACCTCCGAGCTTGCCATGCTTGCTGTGCCGGAAACGCTGCCGTTGTTCCTGCGGAAGTATCAGCACCGGCAGATCAAGCAATACCGCCGGCGGGAGCCGGTCTATAAGGGCGCGGGTGATATCATCTGCTGCCTGGATGAATCCGGCTCTACTGCGGGAGATCTGGCCGCGTGGGGAAAAGCTGTTGCCCTGACGCTGCTGGAGATTGCGCAGAGCGAGGGGCGGAAATTCGCTCTTGTTCATTTCTCTGGCCCCAGCCACTTTCAAACGGATGTATTTCTTCCCAGGCAGTCTTCTCTTGAAGAGAAGCTGCACGCGGCGGAAATCTTCTTGGGCGGCGGCACGGATTTTCAGACGCCGCTTGCGGAGGTGGAACGCCTTATGCGGGAGGGCGGCTTTGAAAATGCTGACATCACGTTTATTACGGACGGTGAGTGTTCACTGCCGGAAACCTGTGAGGAGGCACTGCAAAAGGCGCAATCAGAGCTTCGCTTCACCGTCACAGGGATTCTGCTGGATGAGGGAAACGCCGGCATGGATTTCAGTCTGAAAACCTTTTGCCAGAACATTTACCGCACCAGTGAACTGACCGGGGATCAGATCGTCAGGGAAATTGTACTGGATTGCGTATGATATTGGTTGCGCGCAGAAAGGAAACAGGCTATAATATTATGAAATATAAGGATGAAGGAGGATGGTTATGCAGACTCTTTACCATGGAAGCAGAGTGGTTGTGGAACAACCCGAGATCCGCATTCAAAAATTCCATAAGGATTTTTACTGGGGCTTTTACTGCACCTCCTATGAACAGCAGGCGCTGCGCTGGGCAACGCGCTTTGGAAAAGCTGGAGTCGTCAACATCTATTCCTTCGATGACCAGACTGAGCTCAACATCAAGCGCTTTCCGGAAATGAGCGATGAGTGGCTGGATTTTATTGCGGCATGCCGGAATGGAGTTCCCCATGTCTATGATGTGGTGGAAGGCCCGATGGCGGACGATACCATCTTCAATTATGTGCAGAGCTTTTTGGATGGTGAGATCTCCAGAGCTGCTTTCTGGGAGTTGGCAAAATTCAAGTATCCCACCCATCAGATCAGCTTCCACACTGCACGTGCTCTCGCTGCACTGAAATTCGAAAGGAGCTATGTTGCCAATGTGCAAGAGAAACAATGACGCGCTCTTTTTCACCTGTTCTCTGATCGAACAGCTTGGCCGCTCCCTTCACATGCGGCGCGGTAAGGTGGCTGCGGAACTGGGCGAGGCCGGCATTCAGACGCTCTACCGCAATGCAGACATTCTGCACTGTGAGCCGATCGAAAAGGTCGCGGACGATGTGATCACGGAATTTTCACTGCAAGGCGGGAATTTTGACAATCTTGCCGAGGCAAGATATACAGTCCCCGATGTGTGGACGATGGGAAAGGTCTATGCAAGGCTCATCGAGGATGTGTCCGATGAGGACAACATCGTAGAAACCATCTTGCAGGTCTTTACCTCCTGGATCGACAGTCTGCTTTCGGACTATAATGCTGCCTTCTATTATCAGCCCCGCGATTATATTGCGGAGTGCTACCGGCAGAAAACGGTCCTGGACGGTTGAGAGGAACGAAAAAGGCGATGGTTTTCTATCGCAACGCTTATAGTAGAGGCGGGAACATCATTGAAGATGTTCCCGCCTTGTGCGTCTATTTGTCATCGCCTCTGTCAAAAAATTATAGCTTCCATGTGCAGAAAAAACATTTGCAATAGTATCCCTCGTCCCTAAATGGATGCGGAGAACTGTTACTATGGAAAAACTCCAACTATACAGCCTTTCCCTGTAATGCTACAATGAAGCTGTATTTCAGGGCGAAGTAAGTTAGGGCGGAGTAAGTTAGGAAAGAAAGAGTGGAAAGGAGGCAGTATGCCCTTTGCACAGCTCATGGCGGTTTTACCGCTTAGAGATGTGGCATGCTCCTTGCGAGTACCGTCGAACCCAAACGGCTTGAAATGTAATAAGGACGAGAATGAAACCGTAATTGCTCATAAGAGTGATTGCGGCCTTTTTTTGTCCCCAAATCGAAAGGAGTAATTTACTATGAGTGAACCCAGCAACGGCGCGTGGCCCTTTCAGGAGATCCCAGAAGAAGAGGGATTGGACATCAGCGCGATTTTTGGAAACAGCAGCGCTGCGCCGCAGGGAGACCCGTTTGCGCCTCCGGCGGCAGCACAGAGCGTTCCGTCGTCTCCGACACCCGTGGCGCAGGAAATCACACCGGCAGTTGCTGCAACATCGCAGCCGACAACCGCACCCATCGCCAAGGCGCCGGTCGAAGCTCCTGCGGAGAATCCCATTGCCGCAGCGTTTGAGCAGAAAACAGCGGAGAATACCAAAAAGGGCCTGTTGGAAAAGCCGCCGGTATTTTACCACAAGGGCGTGAAAGAGGAGATCGACGATCCCTCCATGACCTTTGAGGAGCTGCGCATCCGTAAGTCCGATGATTTTACCGATCTGGAGGAAGGCAAAAGGGTATCCTGGAGCGTGGAATACTGCGGTATTCGTAAAGAGGTCAAAGACCCCAAGGGAACCACGATCATTTCCATGAAGGAGATGATCGAACGCTCCCGCGAATTTCTCGACGCCCTCAAGAAAACGAAGGACAAAGACCCTTGCTGCTATGTAAAGCCAAAGGTGGAAATGAAAACCAAGGGGAATGCCGCTTATAAGGGGAAATTCGGCACCTTGGAAGAGGCCCGCACCTCGGATAAGGTCATCTGCCTGATCCCCTCTAACGACGGCAGGATCTATGAGCTTCGCAAGATGGAGCAGGGCGAGTTTATCGCCCCCAAAAAGAATGTGGTGGATTTCTCTGAGGTCAGAGCCGGGTTTTCCCCGGCTCTGCCGAAGATCCCCGCCGAGCTGATGGGACAGATCATCGCCTTTTTCCGTGCCTTTATGACGGATCATGGGGAGAATGAAGCATTTGCCCAGATTTACTGGGACAAGGCGGAAAAACGCTTTTTTGCCTACGTCCCCAAGCAGAGCGTGTGCAAGGATGAAGTAGAGGCCGATCTCCATGACTGCCCCTATGACGATGAAGAGCGGTATCTCTGCTACGCGGATATCCACTCTCATAACAGCATGGATGCCTTTTTCTCCGGTAAAGATGATCAGGATGAGCGCTCCACAGGACTCTACCTCGTTATGGGAAAACTTGATAAATTCTATCCGGACGTCAAAGCACGTATTTTCTGCGGCGACTCCTTTGTATCCATCGATCCAAATATTGTGATGGAAGGATTGGAGCAGCCGTTTCCCAAGGAATGGCTGGCGCAGGTAAGCATCCGCAGCAGAAAGCCCGAACGATTCAAAAAGCCGGATAAGCGCAGCTTCCGGGACCTTCTGGAGGAGGCGTTCCTATGAAGTTTCCAACGGATCGCCCGGTCAAGGTGGTCATGCTGGGGGCTGGCGGCACAGGAGGCTATGTTGCCCCGTATGTGTTTCGCCTGCTTCATATGCTGGATCGTCCTGCCCGATTTGTCGTCTGCGATGGGGATATTGTCGAGCCAAAGAACCTGGACCGGCAGAACTTTGTCCCCGCAGACTTGGGTGAAAATAAAGCCCGCGTGCTGGCAGAGCGGTATTCCACTGTGCTTGGAATGGAGACAGAGTATGTTCCCAGCTTTATTGAAAAGCTGCCGGATCTGATGGAGCTGATCGAGCCGAAGGAATGGGAGCTGAATCCCTATTCTACCAAGCGGACGAAGGAAATGGTACTGCTGCTGGGCTGCGTGGATAACAATAAGACGCGGCAGCTCTGCCATCAGGCTTTTCATCAGAGCGAGGAACTCATCTACATCGACAGCGGCAACGGAAAGTACACCGGGCAGGTCGTGTGCGGCGTGCGAAGGAACGGAAGAACGATCCGCAGATCCATCGGCGGCGTTCATCCTGAAATGCTGAAGGACACCGACCTGTTCCCTTCGGAGATCAGCTGTGCGGAAGCCGCACAGGAAGATCCGCAGAGTATTGTGGCCAATGTGACTGCGGCGACCGCTGTGCTCATCATGGTCTATAACATTCTGACCCATGGAGAAAACAATGCCATGCAGACGGATTTTTCCACCCGAACGATCCGGATGCAGACAGTGCTGGAAAAACAGACAAGGAGGCGTGCGGCATGAGTCGTGCAGTAGTTGACGCAAAAGAGTTTTCCCATGCAATGAGCAAAGTCAGTAAAATCCTCAAAAAGTGCGCAATACCCATTCTGGAGGAGGTCTGTCTCCGGATTCAGAATGGGCGCTGCACATTGACGGCAACAGATCTCGAAACATGGCTTACAGCAGAGCTTCCAGCTTCGGGCGATGATATGTTCTTTGTTTTCCGAAAAACCAAGGACATCCTGCGCGCCTGTTCCCACTTTGCCGGTGAGCTGACGATGGAATTTTCCGAAACGCGGAGCGGCAGCAAAAAAGTCGGAAGGATTCTGCTCCGCTGTGAACGCCGCGGTGCGGAATTTGAGGTCTACGACGGAGCGGATTATCCGAATATGCCGCAGGCTCCGGAGGGAGATGCATTCTCAGTAAGCAGCGCGAGGCTTTCCGCCTGTGTGGAGCGTGTGCGCTATGCTGCGGAAAAGCCAAGCGTGAGTGCAAGACCCGCTGCGATCTGCGTGCAGTTTTGCGGGAATCGCGTCTATGCGCTGGATGGAACCCGCCTTGCCTGCGATACGCTGGAAGGTGTTTCTTTCCCAAAGCCTTTTTTGGTGCGCGCCGATGTGCTTGCGCACCTGAGCGCTTTCGGCAAGGGAGATATGACCGTGCGGATCGGAAGCAGCCATGTGCTGTTTGCAAGCGGCAATTTGTGTATGCTTGCCCGCTTACAGGGCGTGGATACCTATAACGTGGATGCAGTGATCCCTGAAGGGTATCGGGAGAGCGTGACTGTCAAAACGGCTGATTTTGTGCGGGAACTGAATTATCTGAAGGAGTGCTCTGCACTCACGGCAAAGCCTTATGTGCGCTTTGCGGGTGAACGGCTTTCCATTGCGGCGTCCAGTGGAGCATTTGAAACCGGCATTGAGGTGAGGGGCCGCGGAGACATGGTTCTCGGCTTTGATCTCTACCATATGCTGGATGCCCTGAAGCAGTTTAAGGGCGAAGAGGAAGTTTGTATCCATCTCAGCAGTCCTTATGCTCCTATCGTGATCGATGCTGCGGGGCGCAGTGATTTTGCCCTGGTGGTGCCGATCCGACTGAAAGAGAAAATGGCAGCTTGAAAAGAAAAAAGATGGCATAGCCATCTAAAAAAGAAAAAGGAGAATACAAGATGAAAACTGTTTACATTCCCAAGGGAGAAACCGTCCATTATGAGTCTCTGGCAACGGAGCATCTGGTGGTGCATGGCCGCCTTCATGTGACCTATGGCGTCAAGGCGCAGAGCATCACTGGAAGCGGCGTGATCGACGCCGGCAGCATCAACGCGGATACTGTCTGCATAGACGATGTGGAAAGCGGCACCGTGATCTGCAAGCGTCTGATCGCCAAGCGTGTGCAGGCACCGGAGGTGTTTGTCTCCGAGAGTGCCGCCGTGTCCTGCTTCCTCTCCGCAGCCTATGTGGAAACGGGAAAGCTGACGACAGCGATCAGCGAGGTGGATGAGGTCGTGGCGCAGGAGGTCGTGAATCTCACGCCGAAAAAGCGCACCCTCTTCGGTACACTCTTTGCCTCCATGCTGCGCTCGTTCTGGACGGCGCTGACAGCGCCCGGGCAGAAAGCTGAAGTTCTGGATGCTGAATTTGTGCCCGCGCAGGAAGAACACACGGAAACTGTGCAGAATGAAGGGAGCGCGGAGTTCTCTGCATCTGACCAGAGCGCACCGGAAGTCGAAGAAAAGCAGGAAAAGACAGTGGACGAGGAACTCAACCGTATCGTTGGGCTCTTTAAGCTCTCACGCGAGCAGGGTTATACCCTCAAGCTGATTCCCGGGACACCGGAGGAAAACGCGCCTGTTTTCGATTTTGAAAACGAACGCATCCTTCGCCCCGCAGCTTAACTGCCTATGTGTGAAGTAAAAGTGGAAAGCAGAACCCGCGTAGAGGAACACGGCCGCACCGTGCTCTATGAAAAGATCTATCGCGGTGTTCCGACGCAAGGCGGCGGACTGCGCCTGCTGGCATATTATGAGCGGCGGATCCCCCTTGCCCATATGCAGATGGAGCTGCGGACGGCGGGACACGAAAAAGAATGGAAGGGAGCGGCGTGAGCCGCCCGAACGGAAGGCAAGGAACAGATCGTGTTCCTTGCCCTCTTTTATCCGGATATAAAGGAGAATACAACATGTCTATCAAATCGCAGGAAGGTCACATGCGGCAGCTTGCGCTGCTGCTGACCTCTGATTTAGGTTGCATCTTTGGCGAGAGGGAAAGCGGACCCAACGGAAGTAAGAAAGCTTTTTTGAATATGGGGAAGGTATTCCTCCGCGCCCTTGCCAAGGATCTTGGACTGCACGAGGTTACAGTCAGTGCAAACAGCGGCGGCATCGCGGTGTCGGGAACATGCTCCCTTTATGGAATGTGGGAGGACAGAGGCATTGCGGTGTGGATCGAGCAGCGCTTATGCGCGGATGGGAAGGTGCTTTGCTATCGGACGATCCGAAGCAGCAGGGACTTCAAAGGCGGATACAATCATTTTCTCACCAGCAGCGACCTGAAAACCTGGTCATATCCGCAGCTTTTGGAGACGCTGAGTGCTTTGCGGAAGGATGGGTGTCGTTATGAGCGAGCTGCCTGACCTTTCCGCGCAAAAGCCGTATGCTCTGGATCAGCTTGCGCAGCTTAAAGGTAAGATCATCCAGCTCTCCCAAAGCATGGTTTTGCAGCGGGCGCGGATTGAGCGCTGCCGCCAAAGTGACCTTGCAGCGGCACGGGACATTTACGCAGAACTGAGTAAGACGCGGGAAGCATTGGTGGAAGCACTTGCGCAGACGCAGCTTTTTCTCATGGAAATGGAAGAATACGCACTTGCGAAAATATCCGGACAGCTTCGGCAGGGCCTTGCGGGATTTGCATTGATGAGCACCGGCTATAAGAGCGTCTACGAGGCTCTGAGCCGTTTTGCCTCATCCTTTCCTGTAGGGCAAAAGACCAATGCTGCGGTGGTAGGTCGGCTGATGAACAACATTAAGCTGGGCTATTACCCAACAGACCCGGATAATATCGATCTTCTTTTGCGGGGGATCAAATTTCCGGAGGGTGTGACCACGAACTTGTTGGACCCCTGCTGCGGCTGCGGCAAGGCACTTCGACAGTTGGCGCAGGGCAATAACTGCTATGCCTATGGCGTGGAACTGGACGAGAGCCGCGCGGAGGAGGCGCAGACAAGAAGCTGGGAATCTGCTGTTGACATAATGGCAGCAAGGATTCCGCAAAGGAACAAACCGCCAATAAAGATTAAAACGATGTTGCCATCGAAAATCTGCTGAATCATTTTGATAAATACATTTTCGGAACCGGTTTCTACGAGTGTTTCATTTAAGAATCCGCGTCCTAAGATTCCGATAAAGCATGCGGCAATCAGCGAAATGGCAACCCATACGATTGCGATTACACTGGATTTTTTCAATTCTTTTTCGCTCTTAACAGCCATAAAACGGACTAAGATATGTGGCATACCGCAGTAACCAAGTCCCCAGGCTAAGTCAGAAATGATGGAAATCAGCGGATATGGTTTTCCGTCCATATAGAACAAACTTAAGAAGTCTGAATTTTCTGCTACACCGTGAGCGGTTAATGCGCCGGTGAAGTCGCCATTGATAGCGGCATAAGCAATAATTGGCACCGTTAAGAGAGCGATAAGCATCATGGTTCCCTGCACAAAATCGGTGGTACATACGGCGAGAAATCCTCCCATAAATGTGTATGCCAGAATAACGGCTGCGCCAATTAAAAGTGCGTAGTGGTAATCAAGACCAAATACGGTCTGGAAGAGTTTTCCACCGGATGCCAGTGCCGATGCGGTATACACTAAGAAGAAAATAACGATTACAACGGAAGAAATTCCAAGAAGAATCTTTTTCTTATCGCGAAAACGGTTCTGGAAAAATTCCGGGAGTGTTAAAGAGTTGTTTGCTACAATTGTGTAACGGCGCAGGCGTTTGGAAATGCAAATCCAGTTAAGCGCCGTTCCTATAAACAATCCGATGGCAATCCAGGCTTTTCCGGTTCCGGCAAGGTAAATCGAACCCGGCAGTCCCATCAAGAGCCATCCGCTCATATCGGAAGCCTGTGCGGAAAGAGCGGCAACCCAGCTGTTTAAGCCTCTTCCGCCAAGAAAATAATCTTCGGTACTGTTTGTTTTTTTCATCGAAAAGATGCCGATGCCAATCATCATCGCTAAATAACACACGAAGGCAATTAACACCGCAATGGTAGTTGTGGACATAAAAAATCCCCTTTCATAAAGTGTAATAATCGTCAAAAGTATAACATATTTGAGGGGGTGTAGGCAAGTAATGGTTAGGACTTGTTTTTAGATTTCGGCAGCTCAGAGGAAAAATTTTTCTTCTGAGCTGCCGAAATCTAAATAAACTTATAACGAATATTTGCTACATCTTTTGTGGCTGAAATTTGAGGTTAGCACTTCTGGAACAACTCTTTTGCTTGATTTTTGCCTAGAGGGTTGCATTTTCACCTCATTATTCGGTTTTATTCGGGAAAATTGTACGACACATGCAACTCTTTATATTAATTTCTTGCTTTTTGGTTGCTTTCGGCTGAATTTTCTCAAAATCTATGCAACTATTTTTGGTATATATGAAGGAAAGGGTTGCATGTGGTTCTTTTCGTCCAAATTGCGGAAAGCGAAAAAGTGTCAACGAACACTTGGCAATTGCATACTTTTTTGAAGTGGATTAACTGAAAGTAGGATGGACATCATATCTCAGTTGTAGTAAAATACGAAGTAATAGTTTTGTGTTGATAGTTTTTGAAAGGGAGTGCGTTAATATGAAGTGGGTTCGGTGTTTTCTGATTTGTTGCTTGAGTCTGTTTGTTATTTCCTGTGATAAAGAAACTGCGGTGCAGCCGAGAGAGGAAGTTTCTCTAAAACGAGATAAGTCATACGAATATGAAAAAATACAAAAGCCGGAGCCTGCATTTTCAAATGATATGAAACAAATGTATCTTATTGCAGGTGAAGAGGTGCCATATTTCATTTTTCGCATGCGGACTTCCGGAAAAGATTCTTATATGGAGTGCCGGTGGGAGGGAGATAAGAAATGGGTGACGAAAAAAACGTCATGGAGTGATTTTGTTGCAAAAAACTGCGGCAATGGTGAAATTCAGATTGCAGCCGATACAAAGCAGAATTTGTACGTGATGTATAGTGATAATAGTAAAACAAAATGCCAGCTGTATAAAATCAAGAAAAATAGGGAAATCCGGGAACTTCATATCCCTGATATTACGTCACGTGTAAAAGGGCAAAAGATTGTATCGTTTAGTGTGATTAACGAATCACGTCTTGTGTTTTTCTTTTCCATGGAGGAAGATGCCACGGACGGACAGGCAATTGAGTACGACAGTGTAGAAGAAAAATTTCTTGCCAAAGATGGAAAAATTGATGATATATCAGCAGGGTTTGATACGGAAGGAAACTATTATGTGGTGGCACCGAGACAACAATTGATTTTGAAAAAATCACTTTATGAAAGTGTGCCGAAAAAGGTTATAAAATGTGAGGGAATGACATCGGAAAGCAGCACTTCCGGTCTTGTGATTGATGACGATTTCGGATATCTGTTGACGGGGAATGGCATCTATGGTGGGAAATTGGATGCCGATAAGTGGGAGAAGAAGATTGATGGACAAGAACTTTATTACTGCAAGGATTTTCCATCGCCGGTTCTTGGGATTGCCAACATGGTAAAGGTGCCTGGCAGGGATTTAGAATTTTATTTGATGACATGGAAAAATACGGAGTGTTCGGATTTTGAATGGGTTCATTATTTTACCAAATAAACAGTCAGACAGATAGGATGTCAAATTGGAAGTATGGCTGGCGGGAATTGTCCAAATATGTTACATTATAAATAATGAAAATCGTTCTGGCTCGGTTTGTGGGAACGGTTGTATTACGATAGGAGGTATTCCACATGGGAAAAGAGAGATTTGTTGATTTAATCCAGAAAAAAAAGAATGGAGAGACACTGACAAAAGAAGAAATTGATTTTATGATAACGGATTATGTGGCGGGGAAAATTCCGGATTATCAGATGTCTGCCATGCTCATGGCAATTTACTTTAATGGTATGGAAAATGAGGAACTGGCGGCGTTTACTCTGGCAATGCGGGATTCCGGAGATTTGGTCGATTTGTCACCGATTGAAGGAATTAAAGTGGACAAACATTCGACGGGCGGTGTTGGCGACAAGACAACACTGATTGTTGGACCGATTGTAGCGGCTTGCGGCGTGCCGGTGGCAAAAATGAGTGGACGCGGACTTGGATTTACCGGGGGAACGCTAGATAAACTGGAGTCGATATCCGGTTTTCGCATTGACCTTTCGGCAGCGGAGTTTTTTGAAACGGTGAAAAAAACGGGAATCAGTGTGATTGGACAGACCGGAAATCTGGCGCCGGCGGACAAACTTTTGTATGCGCTCCGCGATGTAACAGCTACAGTGGACAGTATTCCGTTGATTGCAGCGTCGGTTATGAGTAAGAAGCTGGCGGCAGGAAGTGATAAAATTGTTTTGGATGTCACGACGGGAAGCGGAGCATTTATGAAAAATACAAGAGATGCGAAAAAACTTGCGAAACATATGGTGGCAATTGGAAATCATGCGGGAAAAGAGACCGTGGCAATTTTAACCGGCATGGAGGAACCGCTCGGATTTGCAATCGGCAATAACATGGAAGTAAAAGAAGCGATTGAGGTGTTAAAAGGAGACGGTCCGGAAGATGTCAAAGAAGTCAGTGTGGCGTTAGCCGGTATGATGCTGTCACTTGGGCTGGAAAATGTAAGCCACAGTCAGGGAAAAAGGATGGCGAAAAAAGTTCTTTCGTCTGGACAGGCATTTGAAAAATTCAAAGAAATGGTACAGGCACAGGGCGGCGATATCCGTTATGTAGAACATCCGGAATTTTTTGAGAGAGACGCATTTGAGGGAGAAGTGCTTGCCGCAGAAGATGGATTTTTATCCGGGATGGATACCGAGAAGATTGGTGTGGCAGCAGGACTTTTGGGTGCCGGCAGGGAGACCAAAGACAGCGTCATTGATATGAGCGCAGGTATTTACCTGGAAAAGAAAATTGGAGATACCGTGAAAAAAGGCGAACCGATTGCCATCTGCTATGCAGGAACAAAAGAAAAATTGAACCGTGGAATGGCAATGTTTGAGAGCAGTATCCGGTATTCGAAAGAAGCTCCAAGGATTCCGAAATTAATAGTGGATATTATTCGCTAGGTTTGGTAAAATAGGAATAATAAGGAATAAATGAGGGAGGACAGATATGTTCGATAGTATTGTGATTGGCAGCGGCTTCGCCGGTGCTGTGGTAGCCAGAGAGCTGGCTGAGAAAAAAGGACAGCAGGTGTTAGTAATTGACGCTAGAGACCATGTCGGCGGCAACTGCTATGACAAAAAAGACGACTATGGCATTTTGATTCATCAGTATGGACCGCATATTTTCCATACCAATATTGATAGAGTGTATGAGTATTTGTCACGTTTTACCGACTGGTATGAGTACCGCCATGAAGTTGTTGGAAATGTATACGGCAGAGAATTGCCAATTCCGTTTAACTTAAATACGCTGGAGCTTGTGTACGGCGAGCGCGCGCCGCATTTGGAAAAGCTTTTAATTGATAATTTTGGCGAAGGTGCCAGAGTTCCGATTCTGGAACTTATGAATCATGAAAATGAAGAGTTACAGGAGATTGCTCAGTATGTATATGAAAATGTTTTCTTGAAATATACGATGAAGCAGTGGGGCAAATCGCCGAAGGAAATCGATCCGGCTGTGTCTGGCCGAGTTCCGGTTCTTTTATCCAGAGATAACCGTTATTTTCAGGATAAATATCAGGGACTTCCGAAGGAAGGATTTACGCCGATTTTTGAAAAAATGCTCGATTATCCGGGCATTGAAGTGCGCTTAAATTGCGAGGCTGCATCGGTTCTTACCATTGACCCGGAGGCAGAAAATAAGGTTCTTTTTGAGGGGCAGCCATTTACCGGCAATGTGATTTTTACCGGAGCTTTGGATGAGCTGTTTGGATGCCGCTTTGGCAGACTTCCGTATCGTTCACTGCGGTTTGATTTTGAGCACTATGACAAGAAATTTTATCAGAGCCACGGTGTAGTAAACTACACGGTGTCGGAAGATTTTACCCGTATAACAGAGTTTAAGTATTTGTCCGGCCAGTTGGATGCAAAGGATACGACGATTGTGAAAGAATACCCGATGCCTTATCAGGGAAAAGACGGGGAAATTCCTTATTATGCAATTAATAACGCTGAAAATGATGCTCTGTTTTTGAAGTACAAAGAACTTGTTAATAAGATTCCAAACTTCTATCTGTTAGGACGTTTGGCTGAATACAAGTATTATAATATTGATGCGATTGTGGACCGTGCACTGACGGTGGCAGAGGAAATTTAAGAAAGAAGGGTTTTGAGAATGAAACTATTGACGGTTGCAATACCTTGCTATAATTCGCAGGATTACATGGAGCATGCAGTAGAAACCGCGTTAGTAGGTGGCGAAGATGTTGAAATTATTCTGGTAAATGATGGTTCTTCAGATAAAACGGCTGAAATTGCCGACCGTCTGCAAAAAGAACATCCGACGATTGTACGGGCGATTCACCAGGAAAACGGGGGCCACGGGGCAGCAGTAAATACCGGTCTTGCCAATGCAAGCGGTTTGTATTACAAGGTGCTCGACAGTGATGACTGGTTTGACAGAGGGGCATTCCTTAAGATTTTGGATGTGCTTCGCAGTTTTGTGGAAGATGGTTCTGGCGTGGATATGCTGCTTGCTAATTATGTTTACGAAAAGCCAAGCCTTCACAAACACAAAGTGATTCGCTATGATGGCGTTTTTCCGGAAAATCAGGTATTTACGTGGAATGATGTAAAACGCTTTAAGATTAGTCAGAACATTTTGATGCATTCGGTTATTTACCGGACGAAAATGCTTCGCGACTGCCAGCTTGAACTGCCAAGACATACGTTTTATGTAGATAACATTTTTGTTTATAATCCGCTTCCGTTTGTGAAAAAAATGTATTACGTGAATGCCGATTTGTATCGTTATTTTATCGGAAGAGATGACCAGTCGGTAAACGAAAAAGTAATGATTGGACGTATCGACCAGCAGATTAAAGTCAACAAATTGATGATTGATGCGTATGATTTGACAAAAATCAAGAACAAAAAACTGCGCGATTACATGGTAAAATATTTGACAATGATGATGACGGTTAGTTCTGTATTTCTCATTAAAGAAGGCTCGGAAGAAAGCCTGCAGAAACGCGAGGAATTATGGGAGTACCTGAAAAATAAAAATAAAATCATGTACCGCATGATAAATAAAATGGCACTGAGTAAGCCGATGCAGTTCCGCAGCAAAGCCGGTAGAAAGATTGTTGTGTGGGGTTATAGTTTGTCACAGAAGATTTACGGATTTAATTAGAAATTGATAGAAAAAGAAATTCATTCGATTCGAGACGGATAACGTTTCGCGTTAAAGTCTCTCACGAATTGAATTTCTTTTTCTGCTTTTGTCGCAATAGTTTGATAACATTTAACTTATAATATTGCTGGAGGGAAAGGAGTTAATATGATTACAGCACAGTTTATTTTATTCTTTTTTGCGTTTCTTATAATTTGCATGTTTGTTATGGGAGCATTAAACCGGGATTTGAGAGATAAAAGGTATTTATCGACAATGGGTTGTCTTTTGTCTGTTATGTTGATTGTTTGTGTTTGTTTCTTTCCATTTCCATATCAAGATGAATTATTGCAGACGATGATTACGGATGGAGAAGGACTGGGGAATAATTTTATTCCGTTTCATACAATAATATCTATTTTTGGAGAAACAATAACATATCATACATATGGCACTTTGTGTTATCAATTTTTTAGAAACATTCTTTTATTTATACCTTTTGGTTTTTCACTTTGCTATTATTTTAAAGAAGGCAAAAAGTTTTTCAAGGTATTATGCTGCATTATTCTTGTAACAGTTTTAGTAGAAGTTTGGCAGGGAGCATTTAACGCTATGTTACAAGTAAATTACCGTTGTGTTGATATTGATGATGTAATGTTAAATACCATTGGGGGAATTCTTGGTTTTTGTGTAGCTTATTTTGGAATTCCGCGGTTGCAGACAATTTTTAAGAAAACAAAGAATAATTAGTACAAGAAAAGGAAGAAACATTATGCCCTTCTATGGCTATTATTTGATGAGTTAGAAGGATGGAAATGTTTTGTATCTTTGTATACGAAAATAACAATTTGTAGGACGCTTATTTTAGCGTCCTACTTCATTTAATAATTCTTTTTTCATTTCATACAATTTGTCAGACAAATCAACAAATACTTCCTGAGGATTAACCAGACGTCTTGATTCTTCCCACATCGTTTCCAATTGCTCCTTGCAGTGTTTTTGAATGTCCATAACGGATGGCGAGTCGTAAACACACTGTCCGTTTTTGAAAATAGGAACTAAAATTTCTTTCATCGTGTAGGTGCCGCCTTCAAGACGCGTTTTTTTCCAAGTAGCATTCGGGTCAAAGAGAAGCAAATCTTTGGATTCGTCAAAGGTTTCATCCGCAAGCGTTATGTAGTCGGCGCGGATTTTGCCGGATTCTTTGTCGTAAATGCGGTAAACCGTTTTGTTGCCCGGATTTGTGATCTTTGCCGGGTTTTCGGATAATTTGATTTTTGGAATCATTTCTCCGTCAATCTCTACCGCAGCCAATTTGTATACACCGCCAAACGCAGGTGTGTTTTTGGATGTAATCAAGTTTGTGCCAACGCCCCAGGAATCAATGCAGGCACCCTGTGAGAGCAGGGAGTCAATCAGATATTCATCCAAATCACTTGAAGCACAGATTTCGGCGTCCGGAAATCCCGCGTCGTCTAACATTTTTCTTGCTTTCTTGGAAAGGTAAGCAAGGTCGCCGCTGTCGAGACGAATGCCATATTTTTTCGGCATGCGGTTCTGCTCGCTCAATTCCTCAAATACACGGATGGCATTCGGTACGCCCGAACGAAGGGTGTCATAGGTGTCAACAAGAAGTGTCGTGTTATTCGGATACAATTCGGCATATTTGCGGAATGCAGTCAATTCATCCCCATAACTCATAATCCAGCTGTGTGCGTGCGTGCCAAGTGCGGGAACGTCATATTCTTTTGCGCAAATTACGTTGCTTGTACCAATACATCCGCCAATGACAGCCGCACGTGCCCCGAATGTACCGGCATCCGGTCCCTGTGCGCGCCGCAGACCAAATTCCATAACGCCACCGCCCTTTGCTGCATAGCAGACACGGGAAGCTTTTGTTGCAATCAGGCTTTGGTGGTTAATCAGATTTAAGAGTGCGGTTTCCACTAACTGCGCCTCTAAAATCGGTGCGACAACTTTTAAAAGCGGCTCGCGCGGAAAGACTACGGTACCTTCCGGAATCGCATAAATATCTCCTGTAAAATGAAAACTTGCAAGATAATCCAAAAAGTCTTCATCAAACACGCCAAGACCGCGTAAGTAATCAATATCCTCATAATCAAAGTGAAGGCTTTTGACATAGTCAATTACCTGAGCCAGTCCGGCGCAGACAGCATACGCACCATCATCCGGATTCTGACGGTAAAACAAATCAAAAACAACACGATTTGATGCATGATTTTTAAAGTAGCCCTGCATCATTGTGATTTCATAAAAATCAGTAAGCAGAGTAAAATTTCGATTATCCATACTAACCTCTCAATCTGCGCAAAACTCAAAAAGTGCGCGTTTGCTTTTCAATCTTAATTCTTATTTTAGTAGAAAAAGAGATATCTTTCAAGTTAAACTGAGTTTTGGTTTGTGTTAGGGGGCGTTGGTGGTTTTTTGGTTTCCGTAATTTATCATGAAAAGTTTGTGCTTCGTGGGTGCTCCCGCTTAACAAACGCGTAAGGGTATAATTTTTCAATTCACCAAATAATTGAGAGCAGCTTTTGTAAAATAGACCTGCGGTTCCAATGCAACTCTTTTTCCTTGATTTGTCCCATAGGGATGCATTTATCAAGTTTCATCTGGAGAAATTAGATGATAAAACAACTCTTTCTGTTAATTTTCGCCTTTTAGGTTGCAATATCTTCATAAATTTTCTTGATTAGCTTTGAATGCGACGCAAAAATGCAACCCTACAGAGTATTTTAAGCAAAAAGCGTTGTTTTGAAAACACAAGAAGCTGCTCTCAACTAGCTGGTTAGTGGTTAGCGTCAAGTGCTCGTATCTTTTTAGTTTCCAGTAAATGAGCAAGAATAGTTTGTGAAGAGTGGGTACAAACACGTGGGTATCAGGCATGTGTTGTTTACATGCCGATACCCCTACGCGTTTGTTTAGCGAAAGCGCCCACTCTTCGCAAACTATTCTTGCTTATTTACGGAAACTCAAAAAACTTCAACGAACATTTGACACAGCCCCCAATCTAAAATATAATTTTCATATTAAGTAAGTAGGGTGCGGTAAAAGGATTTTATTATAGCAAAGCAGCAAAGAAAGGAAAAGCAGGATGAAAAAAGCAGGCAGATTAGCAGCGGCAGTGTTCGCGGCTATGTTACTGGTAACCGGTTGTGGTGCTCCGGCGGAGAAAAAAGCCGTGGAGACAACACCGGAACAAAGTTCAAAAATTGAACAGAAAGAAGAGGCAAAAAATTTGAAGGACGCATTTAAAAAGGATTTTAAAGTTGGGGTTGCAATTAATCCGTATCAGTTGAAGGACGAGGAAACAAAGAAAATCATTCTTGAAAATTTCAACAGTATTACGATGGAAAATGGCATGAAGCCGGAGGCAATTTTAGACCAGCGGGCGTCGGAAAACAGCAAAGACGGCATGCCGGCGATTAATGAGGAAAATTTGGCGGAGTGTCTTTCACTTGCAAAAGATAACGGGCTTGTGCTTCGTGGTCACTGCCTTGTCTGGCACAATCAGACGCCGGAATGGTTTTTCTGTGAGAAGTATGATGCCGGAAATGCAAAGGTTGACAAGGAAACTATGAAAAAAAGAATGGAAAGTTACATCAAAAAAGTTCTGAGTTTCTGCCAGGAAAAATATCCGGGCGTTGTCTATGCGTGGGATGTTGTGAATGAGGCGTGTGACGACGGCGGCGGATACCGCACTTCCAGTTTGTGGTATGAAATTTACGGCGACGAATCATACATTGAGGATGCGTTTACATTTGCTAGAAAATACGCAGATAAAGATGTGAAATTATTTTATAATGACTACAATGAGTATATGCCAAGCAAAGTAAGTACCATTGCAGAACTTGTGAAAAAATTGTATGATAAGAAATTGATTGACGGTGTGGGATTCCAGAGTCACTGGGATATGAATTATCCGGATACCGGCATGATTTCTGACGCGATGCAAAAGTACAGTGAGATTGGTGACTTGGAGATTCAATTTACCGAAGTGGATATGCATAATACCGATGATTCGGAAGAAGGTTTGAAGAAACTGGCAGACCGTTATAAAGAATTTTTTGAGATGATTGTGAAAGCGGACCGCGAAGGAAAGGCGAATGTGACGAGCGTTACATTCTGGGGGCTTTCGGATGATGTAACGTGGCTGACATCCTTTAAAGGCGAAGACAGTTACCCGCTTTTGTTCGATGAAAGTCACAAGAAAAAGGCGTGCTACGACAGTGTGTTAGCAGTCGGAAACGAAAAGTAATACGCATAATGAAACAAGCATATAGTGTAAAAAATGACTGGGAGGCAGTGATTATGTCGGACTATATGCGGAAAGTGTTTTATGTGAGAAAACGGGAAGAAAATTCGGATTGCTCTGTGACAGCCGGTTATGTAAAAGCAGAGCGGAGAAAACAGGTATTAACGCTGACGATTTTTTTGGACACACAGGATTTGCCGGAGGAATGTCCGGTATGTGCCGTTTACTGCACAGGCAGAGAGTGGCAGTGTTTCTCCTGCGGATGGGTCACTTTTGACAAAAACGGAACTACCGTCTGTAACTTGTTTTTGCCGGACAATGAGACAATTGCCCACGCGGATGCTGTGGCAGGAATCGGAATTGGCAGAAATGGCGCTTACTGGGCAGGACAATTGCCGTGCCTTTATGAATGTCAGGCAGGGGAGCAGTGCAGGCGCATGACTGCACTTAGAAAATGCGGCGGTGCGATGTGCGGCTGCCAGTGTTAGAGGAAACTTTGCCGGGATCAGGAGGAATCACGATGACAAGCGATGAGTCGTTTATGAAACAGGCAGTGAAACAGGCGAAAAAGGCGTATGCCAAACTGGAAACGCCGATTGGCTGTGTGATTGTGCATGAGGATAAAATCATTGCCAGAGGATATAATAAAAGAAATATAAAGAAAAATACGCTTGCTCATGCGGAAATTCTAGCCATTAATAAAGCGAGTAAGGTGCTTGGCGACTGGCGGCTTGAAGACTGTACGATGTATGTTACATTAGAGCCGTGTCCGATGTGTGCCGGAGCGATTGTGCAGGCACGGATTCCGCGCGTGGTGATTGGCAGCATGAATCCAAAAGCCGGATGTGCAGGTTCCGTTTTGAATCTTTTGCAGCAGGATGGATTGAACCATCAGGTGGAGATAACAAAAGGTGTACTTGCGGAGGAATGCAGTGGATTGATGACGAGTTTTTTCAGAGAACTGCGAAAAAAGAAAAAAGCGTAGTTAGTGTATAATTTTTATTGGCAAAAATAAAGGGAAGAAGGAAATACCCTCTTCCCAATCATACAGTTTTTCTTTATGATGTTAGTTGCTAGAAAAACAATAAAGGAGACTGTATGATGAAATTAATTGTAGACGAAAACTTACTATCTTTCAAGGTGTTAGAGCAAAAAATATTCGATTATGTTTGTGAACTTGGCCGCCAGATTACCCAGCAGATTCTGGAAGCCTATGATACAGAGCTTGCAGAAAGTCGCGATAAAAAGCATTATCGGGGAAAAGGGAAACGAAAAACCTGTATCAAAACGGTATATGGCGAAGTAGAGTATAAGAGAGCTGTATATCGTACAAAAACGGAACAGGGAGAAAACGCCTATGTCTATCTGTTAGATGAAGCCATGCAAATGGATAAGATTGGATTGATTTCCACTAATCTTGCAGAAAAGATAGCGATGACGGTAACGGAATCACCTTACCGCGTAACCGCAGAAACCATAAGTAATACCTGTGGACAAAGCATCAGCAGCGGAGGTGTATGGAATATGATGCAGCGGCTTGGTGAACGGCTGGATGAAGAAGAACAGTATGCCGTAAAGGAAATGCATGCAGACCGGACGCAAGGAGAAAAAATCATTCCTGTGTTGTTTGAAGAAATGGATGGCATATGGCTGCACATGCAGGACAGCAGTCATAAAAGAATGAAAAAACAGGAAATGAAAGTGTTTACCATGTATGAAGGCTGGGACAAAGACCAGCAAAGACGAAGCACCCTGGTAGGAAAAACCATGTTGGCAGGAATGGAGACAAGCCGGCTCTTTCATGAAAAACGGGAGGCATTAATAGAGAAAAAATACGATGTGGATGAAATTCAGCAGAGAATTCTAAACGGAGATGGAGGAAGTTGGATTAAGGAAACATATGACCCGGATGCGATTTTTCAGTTAGACCGTTACCATGTTTATCAGGAAATCCTGCGAAAGATAAGTGACCGAAACGCACAAAGAGAAGCAAGAAATCTGTTTGAAGAAGGAAAAACAGAGAAATTGTTAGAGTTTCTTTTGGTGTATGCAGACAGTGTGGAAACGACGGATGAAAAAGATAAGAGGAGCAGAAATGCACGTGAGTTATATCGATATCTTAATAACAATAAAGTCGGACTGTTGCCTTATCAAAAGCAGGGAAAGAAGATACCGGAACCAGGAGAAGGGATTGTATACAAAAACATGGGCGTGCAGGAATCCCAAAACTGTACCGTAATTACCATGCGGATGAAGCACCGCCGGATGAGGTGGTCAATCAAAGGAGCCAGTAACATGGCAAAAGTATTGTGCTGCAAAGAGAATAAAGAACTTTGCCATACCATTGAGAAATATACAGATGGATTAATTTTTAATGCACGCATGAATGAAATCATGGAAACATTAAGTGCCGCAAAAACATCGAAAAAAGATGGGAAAGGAAATCGATATGTAGAATTAATGAGAGGTCATGTGCCGTTAATAGATGCAGCAGCAACCGCATCCAGAAAGGCATTTCGGAATGCGTTTATAAGATAAAGAAAAACTGAGTTTGGAATGACGGGTTTGTGACAAATGTTCGCTGCCGGTTCCTTTGGATTTCAGTAATTCCGTAGAAAAACTTTGCGACTCGTGGGTTTGAGTACGTCGGTATGTGGCACTGGTAGTTTCAGTGCCCATACCGCTACGAACTCAATGAACGGGAGTGCCCACGAGACGCAAAGTTTTCCTGCTACTGAATTATGGAAACAAAAAATTGTCAACAAATATTTGATACAAATAACGGCATGGTGTAGTTGACAAATTTTTAATTTTTGCGGTATAATTATTTTTCGATGCAATCTGTACCTTAGAAAGGAAAAACAATGAAAGAACGCGAAAAATTTGGAAGTCGCTTAGGGTTTATCCTGGTATCGGCAGGGTGTGCGGTAGGACTTGGCAATGTATGGAAGTTCCCTTATATTTGTGGAGAATATGGAGGGGCTGCTTTCATTTTAATATATTTAATGTTTTTGGTGATTTTGGGACTGCCGATTCTGCTTTGCGAATTTGCGGTTGGACGTGCCAGCCAGAAAAGTATGGCGCAGGCTTATGAGAAACTGGAGCAGAAGGGGAGCCGCTTTCATCATATGAAATGGCTGAGTATTGTTGGCTTTTATATGCTGATGATGTTCTATACGATGGTGGCAGGATGGATTTTGTATTATGCCTACCGTTCTCTGACCGGACAGCTTCATGGTCTGGATAGCAGTGCTATTCAAAATGCATTTGATACCATGCAGTCTTCGCCACAGACGATGATGTTTTGGAATGTTCTTGCTATTCTTGTATCCTTTTTTGTCTGTGCGCTTGGTTTGCAGAATGGTATTGAAAAAATAACAAAAGTGATGATGAGTGTGTTGATTATCATTATGATAATCCTTGCCATTCATTCGCTGCTGTCTCCGGGAGCGGTGAAAGGTGTTGCCTTTTATTTGATACCTGATTTTTCGTCCGTGGCGGAAAATGGCATTGGAAATACGATTTTTGCTGCGATGTCGCATGCATTTTTTACCCTTAGTGTCGGTATGGGTAACATGGAAATTTTCGGTAGTTATCTGGGAAAAGAGCGTGGCTTATTGGGCGAGGGAACCCGGATTATGTGTGTCGATACCTTTGTTGCTTTGATGGCAGGATTCATTATTATCCCGGCATGTTTTTCGTTTGGTGTAGAACCGGGGGCCGGTCCGTCGCTTCTGTTTTTGACGCTGCCGAATGTATTTAGTAATATGCCGGGAGGCAGTATATGGGCAGGAATGTTTTTTGTGTTTATGGCATTTGCGGCGTTGTCAACGGTAATTGCTGTATTTGAAAGTATTATTTCCTATTATATGGATACGTTGGGATGGAGCCGGAAAAAGACTGTTTTAGTAAATATACCGCTTATGACAGTACTTAGTACGCCGGCAGTTCTTGGCTATAATATATGGAAATGGTTTCAGCCGATGGGGGCTGGCTCAAGTATTATGGACTTAGAGGATTTCCTTGTATCTTATAACATTCTGCCATTGGGTGGTTTGGTATTTGTGCTGTTTTGTACAAGAAAAAATGGATGGGGATGGCATGCATTCTGCGATGAAGTGAATCAGGGAGAAGGAAAGAAATTTCCGCTCTGGCTGCGTGGGTATATGACATATGTACTGCCATTGATTATCGTTGTTATTTATTTGAAGGGATATTATGATACATTTGTGGGGATGGGAATAAAAACACTTGTGTTATGGATGGCATTTGCCTTACTATTGCTGGCTGGTATTTTTTCGGTGGCATTTCATAAACCAAAAGTGCAAAAAAAATAAAAAAAATGGAAAATTGCAACATTTTCTGCTATAATATCGTTATATAAGTAGAATAAAAAAGGATAGGAGAAAATGTTATGAAAAAAATTTGTTTTGCAGCAGCCCTGCTGCTTCTGATGTTTTGCTTTTCGGTTTTTCCGGCAAGTGCAAAAGAGTATCAGGAAAATGGGTATGAGTACAGTTTATATGGAAAGGAAGCTGTGATTGAAAAGGTGCCGAATGTTAAAGGGCATATTCAGGTGCCGGAAAAACTTGGTGGTTTTAAAGTCACAGAGATTGCGGGATTTGCATTTAGCAAAAATATTTGTGAGTCCATTTCGATACCGAATTCAGTGACTGTTATTGAGGGACAGGCATTTCATAAGTGCCGTAATTTGAAAAAGATTAAACTCCCGGCAAAACTTAGCAAGATAAGTTATTATATGTTCCAGGATTGTGTGTCACTACAGGAAGTTACGCTTGGTAAATCCGTAAAAAAGATACAGACAGGTGCATTTTATAATTGTGTAAAATTGCAAAAGATAAATTTGCCGGCTTCTCTTAAGAAGATTCAAAGTAATGCCTTTTACAAATGTTTTAAACTTACCAATGTAAAATTTGGAAACAAGCTTACTTCAATTGGAAGCAGAGCCTTTTATAAAAATTATGAGCTGAAAAAGATTACGATTTCTTCAAGCGTAACAAAAGTTCACGAAAATGCATTTGAAAAATGTGATTCGCTGGCAAGCGTAATCTTTAAGGGGAAAAAGACAAAGCTTGGAAAAGGTGTTTTTGTGGATTGTACCGGTTTAAAAAAGGTAAAACTGCCGGCAAAAATGAAGTATATTCCGGAAAAAACATTTTATGGATGCACAAATCTTAAAAGTGTGGTACTTCCAAAACCGGTATCTTTTATTAAAGCAAAATCTTTTGCAGGATGTGAGAGTCTGAAAAAAATTCATCTTACCAATAAGGTCTATGCGATTGGAGATGGGGCTTTTAAATATAGTGGTCTGAAAAGTATTCATTTGAATAAGAAAGTACAGTTTATTGGAAACAGTGCTTTTGCAGGTACTAATATTAAAAATCTTCAGATGGGTGAGAATGTCCTTTATATTGGAAATAAAGTATTTGCAAGCTGTACTTCCTTAAAGACGATTTATATTCCGGCAAATGTAAAGGGAATCAATGCGAATGCGTTTAATGACTGCTCCAGTCTGCGGGAAATCCGTGTGGCGGCAGGCAACAAAAATTATTGTGCAAAAGATGGTGTTTTGTATAATAAGAGCATGACGAAACTAATCCAGTATCCGTTACATAAGACCAATCGTTCATTCCATGTACCATCAAGCGTAAGAACGATTCGATCGAATTCCTTCAATGATAATAATTACCTTAGAAATCTTACGATTTCGGCTGGTGCGATTGGCAATTATGCATTTCAGGGAATGACAAAACTACGTACAGTGCGGATTACGCAGGGAACCAAAAAAATTGGAAAAGAGGCTTTTTTGGGATGTAGGAGACTGTCACGGATTGATATTGCGGATTCCGTGAAAACAATTGGTGACTATGCATTTTCTGAGACAAATATCAGGGTGGCACACATTCCTTCCGGACTGGTAAAAATGAACGCAAATGCATTTAGCCGATGCGATAAACTATCAGCGTTTACCGGAGGCGGAGGTAGATTTATGGTAAAAGATGGTGTGCTTTATAATGGTCCGATGACGAGATTAATGAAGTATCCACCGAAGAAGACTACAAAATCATTTACGGTGCCTCGCAGTGTAAAATATGTTTCTTCGGAAGCCTTTGACCGTGTAAGTCATTTGACAAAACTGTATTTTGAAAAAGGAATTAAATCGCTTCCTTACAATTGCATATACAAGGTAAAGAACTTAAAATCGATTGTATTTGCGGGCGGAACCAAATTGAAAAATGGGGAATATGCCGTTGGTGACTGCCCGAAATTAGCAGTGATTGTAGGACCAAGCAGTTATCCGATTCGTCGGATGGCATACTATGCATCGGCAACTTTAATTACTTTATAAAAATTCCCCGGCTGATCTCTACTATCTCCAAAAGAATTATAATAGTAATATATATTAGATTGCCCGTTTTCTGAAACAGGTTTATTCCAATCTACACGCCAGTTATCGCCAGCCCCTCGGCTATCATCCCCATTAATATATAAATTCATCAGTTCGCAATATTTATCCGGATCATTGATCGCGGTTACATCGGTATAATCAATCGGGGTGTAATATGCATCATCCAGAGCGGCCCCGCTGCTTGTAATATCATATCGGCCTGTCACTGTCCGATTATCCTTATGCGGATTATTTCCGTTCCCATTTGAGCTGCCAGCTCCTCCGGAGCCTCCGGATCCAGTCGTTCCAGATCCCATATTCTGACCAGTGACGCTCTTTGTTTGGATCACACCATCTAAGATCCATCTTCCCTCGCCGTCTACCTGATACCCATCCGGGGTTGTTGTCCCGGCCAGCATATATCCATTTTCATCAAAATAATAACATTCTGCGGTGCCATCACCGTTTCCATCAAGCCATTGCCAGGTCGCCGCCGGCCAGCTGGCATCATCATACTGCCACCACCAGCCATTTTGGTTTTGCTGCCAACCTGCAGCATAACAATTCATGCTTGCTCCCGCGACCATCACTGCTGTAATCGCAATTAAAGACATATATTTTTTCATCTTTCTACCCCTTTCTAAATAAATATTGCTCCCGCAATCCCCATAATTATTAACCATGTTCCGAAAAATAATAAAAAGCCGCTTATCGTTTTCACAAAATACTCTTTAATTCTCTTTTTCCACATATCGAAGTAAGAATCAAATTCCTCCAATCCAGCAACATTTCTTCGATAAAAATGTCGCTTATCTAACCAAAACCACAAATATATTCCATGCAAAAACCTCCAGTTTGTTTCTCAATCCCCACCTATTACTTAAAACAAGTATAGCATAGAGACTTTGTCTGCGCTTTCCTTTTTATTCTACAAATATTGACAGTTTTCGACAAATTAATAAAAGACTACCAGGTGGAATCCGATAGTCTTTTGTAGTAATTTCTGAATTTTTGATTTTGGATTCTCTCATAACCGGTGAAACTGGTGGATTACTAATCCCTCGCCGGTGATGCGCCAAAGGTCTCCTGGTTCTCACCTCTGCTCTATCGGTGTTTATAAATCTCT
>OGGG01000221.1_pt1 | contig 68625 bp, 94 predicted proteins | sample 1571201 | NCBI WGS metagenome assembly OGGG01 (sample SAMEA2581946, study PRJEB24529) | metagenome | biome: Human gut stool | place: China | collected 2011 | reverse complement strand
CCCGTGGATCTGGGCAGCCGGTGCACGGTGTTTATGAACTCCAGTGTGAAGCAGGCACAGAAGGATGGTGCCTCCGTTGAAAATATTTCGGCGGGACTGTCGATTTCCGTTGTAAAAAACGCCATTTATAAGGTCATTCGGGCATCTTCTCCCGAAGAGCTTGGCCGCCATGTTGTAGTGCAGGGCGGAACCTTCTACAATGACGCAGTCCTCCGAAGCTTCGAGCGGATCTCCGGCTGCAATGCCGTCCGCCCGGATATCGCAGGTATCATGGGTGCCTTCGGCGCGGCACTGATCGCCCGTGAGCGTTACATGCACCGTCCCCATGAGACGACGATGCTCTCTCTGGATGATATAATCAATTTGACCTACACGACCACCATGAGCCGCTGCCGCGGATGCGTAAACCACTGTGTCCTGACGATCAACCGGTTCGAGGGTGGACGTCAGTATATTTCCGGAAACCGCTGTGAGCGCGGTCTCGGCGTGGAAAAAGCAAAACGTGACATCCCGAACCTCTTTACATGGAAGTATCACAGACTCTTCGACTATGAGCCGTTGACAGCCGACAAGGCGACCCGCGGCGTTGTGGGAATCCCGCGGGTCCTCAACATGTACGAGAACTTCCCGTACTGGGCAACCTTCTTTAAGGAGCTCGGCTACCGTGTGATTCTCTCTCCGGTATCCAATCGTAAGATTTATGAGCTTGGCATTGAATCCATTCCGAGTGAATCCGAATGTTATCCGGCAAAACTTGCACACGGACATGTAACATGGCTTATCAAACAGGGTGTTAAGTTTATCTTCTACCCATGCGTTCCTTATGAACACAAAGAAATTGAAAAAACAAACAATCATTATAACTGTCCGATTGTAACATCTTATGCTGAAAACATTAAAAATAATGTAGAAGAATTAAAAACTGAAAATATTGATTTCAGAAATCCATTCCTCTCTTTTGAAAATGTTGAAATTCTTGAAAAACGTCTTTCTGAAGAATTCAATAACATTCCGTCATCACAGGTAAAAGCAGCTGTTAAAGATGCATGGAATGAACTTATGCAGTCAAAGGAAGACATACATAAAAAAGGTGAAGAAGTTATCAAATACCTTGATGAAACCGGTAAACGCGGTATCGTCCTTGCCGGTCGTCCATATCACGTTGACCCTGAAATCAACCATGGTATTCCTGAACTTATCAATTCATATGGCATTGCTGTTTTAACAGAGGATTCAGTCTCGCATCTTGGTAAAGTTGACCGTCCTCTCATTGTTATGGACCAGTGGATGTACCACTCAAGACTTTATGCAGCTGCAAGCTATGTTAAGACAAAAGATAACCTTGATCTTATCCAGCTTAATTCTTTCGGATGCGGTCTTGATGCTGTTACAACAGATGCAGTAAATGATATCCTTACAAAGGCCGGTAAAATATATACTGTACTTAAAATTGACGAAGTTAATAACCTTGGTGCTGCAAGAATCCGTGTACGTTCACTCATCGCAGCTTTAAAGGTACGTGAAAAGAAACATTACCAGAGAAAGATTGAAAGTGCTGCATTTAGCAGAGTAGAATTCACACCTGAAATGAGAAAGAATTATACTATTCTCTGCCCTCAGATGTCACCAATCCATTTTGACCTGCTTGGTCCTGCACTCTCATCATGCGGATATAATTTTGAAGTTCTTGACAATGACAATAAGTCATCAGTTGATATGGGACTTAAATATGTAAATAATGATGCATGCTACCCTTCTCTTATGGTAGTCGGACAGATTATGAATGCTGTTCTCTCAGGTAAATATGATTTAAGCAAGACAGCTATTATCATCACACAGACAGGCGGCGGATGCCGTGCATCAAACTATATCGGTTTCATCAGACGAGCACTTTCAAAAGCTGGATTATCTTATATTCCTGTAATATCACTCAGTGCACAGGGGCTTGAAGTCAACTCAGGTTTTAAATACGACCTGAAAATGCTCAAAAAAGCAATGATGGCTATTGTTTATGGTGATGTATTTATGAATGTTGTATACAGAACACGTCCATATGAGAAAGTGCCAGGTTCTGTCAATGCTCTCCATGAGAAATGGAAAAAAGTATTAATTAAACAGCTGACACAGCCTAAAGTTTCTATGCGTGAATACAATAAAAACGTCCGTGCAATAATAAAAGATTTCGATAATATTGAACTTCTTGATATTAAGAAACCTAGAGTTGGTGTTGTAGGAGAAATCCTTGTAAAATTCCTTCCTTCTGCCAACAATTACATTGTAGACCTGCTTGAAAGTGAAGGTGCTGAAGCTGTTGTTCCTGACCTTATGGGATTCCTGCTTTACTGTGCCGAAAATGCAAACTTCAAGCGTGATTACCTCGGTGCTTCAAAGAAATCAGCATTTTTGAACAATTCAGTTATTAAAATTCTTGAATGGTTCAGAAAGAGCTCTACAAAAGCATTAAAAGAAAGCAAGCGTTTTACTGCTCCATCAAGTATCCAAGAAACAGCTGCTCTTGCAAAAGACCTTGTTTCACTCGGCAACCAGACCGGTGAAGGATGGCTGCTTACAGGCGAAATGATTGAACTTATACATAATGGTGCAGGAAACATTGTATGCTGTCAGCCATTTGCATGTCTTCCTAACCATATTGTTGGTAAGGGCGTAATTAAAGAGCTTCGTGCTGCTTTCCCTGAGTCAAATATCATTGCAGTTGACTACGACCCGGGTGCTTCAGAAGTCAACCAGCTTAACAGAATCAAGCTTATGCTCGCAACCGCAAATAAAAATCTTGCAAAAGAATCTAAGTAGTGTTATTATTAGATTAGTTTTTAAAACGTAGCTTTATGTTATTTAGTAAAGGGGATTGATTATTCAATGTTTATGTTATTTATTGGTCCAATCATTGGAGTTGCTGTTTCAATTATCGCCACAGTTGTAATTGTATCTTCTGTTGGTGCATTAGCAGACAGCGAATTAGATTCAGATGAATAAAACTTTCTAGTTTTCATTCATATTATTGTTCTCCTAATATTGAGTGTTTAATTCGCTCAAAAAATCCCCCGGGTGTCTGATGATACCTGGGGGATTTTATTACGTATTTCTATATATTTTCTATCTGCCAGTCAATCGGCTCTGCTCCATTTGCTTTCAAAAATTCATTAGCTTTGCTGAAATGTTTACAGCCAAAAAAGCCTCTGTATGCTGAGAGCGGACTTGGATGAGGGGCTGTAAGTATAAGATGCTTTGGATTAGTAAGCATTGGGATTTTACTTTGTGCCGGTCTTCCCCAGAGCATGTATACAATAGGTCTGTCCTGTGCATTAACAGCCCGAATAACTGCATCTGTAAAATTTTCCCAACCTCTTCCCTGATGCGAATTGGCCTGATGTGCACGTACTGTAAGTACAGTATTTAATAGCAAAACGCCCTGGTCTGCCCACTTTTTCAAATATCCGTTATTAGGAATATAACATCCACAGTCCTCATGCAGTTCTTTATATATATTCTGCAATGATGGTGGAATATCATGCTGTGATGGAAGTACAGAAAAACTTAACCCATGTGCCTGATTTTCATTATGGTATGGATCCTGTCCAAGAAGCAGCACTTTCACTTTACTTAAAGGTGTAAAATGAAATGCATTAAATATATCTTCTGCAGGCGGATATATAATTGTTTTACTATATTCATCCTTTACAAATGTATATAATTTTTTGTAATAATCCTTTGAAAATTCCGGGCTTATTGCATCAAGCCAGTCATTATTAATCATTGACATATTTTATACACCTCTATAAACGCATAGGAATATCTCTATTTGAAAGATATTTCTTTAAATCCATTATTTCCATTTCTTTATAATGGAACAATGACGCTGCCAAAGCTGCATCTGCTTTTCCTTCAGTAAAAGCATCATAAAAATGTTCCATACTACCTGCTCCGCCTGAGGCAATTACGGGAATGGATACATTTTCTGCAATTGTTCTTGTAAGCTCAATATCATATCCAGCCTTAGTTCCATCACAATCCATACTTGTCAGAAGTATCTCACCGGCACCAAGCTTTTCAGCTTTCATTGCCCACTCAACCGCATCTATATTCATATCAACACGGCCACCGTTTTTATAAATACTCCATCCACTGCCATTATCGCGTTTTTTAGCATCTATTGCAACCACAACACACTGGCTTCCAAACTTGTCTGCTGCTTCACTTATAAGTGCCGGATTCATAATAGCTGCCGAATTAATTGAAATCTTATCTGCACCTTCTCTCAAAAGCACCTTAAAGTCATCAACACTTCTTATTCCACCACCAACTGTAAATGGAATAAATACCTTTTCAGCAACCTTTCTTACCAAATCTACAGTTGTACTTCTTCCGTCACTTGAAGCTGTGATATCAAGAAATACAAGTTCATCAGCTCCTGATTTATCATACATCTGGGCAACTTCAACCGGGTCTCCTGCATCACGCAGATCCACAAAATTAGTTCCCTTTACAACTCTTCCGTTTTTACAATCCAGACATGGAATAATTCTCTTTGTAAACATATATTATATCTCCAATCAATATAATTACTAATATTATAATGAAGCAAAGTTCTTCAAAATTCTCAAACCAACATCACTGCTCTTTTCAGGATGAAACTGACATGCAAATATATTTCCTGATTCAACAGAAGCATGAATATGTGTTGAATATTCAGTTGAAGCTGCAACTATATTTTCATCCTCAGCTTTAAGATAATATGAATGTACAAAATAAACGTAAGAGTTATTAGAAATTCCGTCAAACAATCTTGCCTGTGGCTTTATATTAAGTGAATTCCATCCCATATGAGGAATCTTCAATCCTTCCTTTGGTGGAATTCTTAATATCTCTCCTTTAAGAATTCCAAGTCCCTCTGCTCCCGGTGTCTCATCACTCTTTTCAAATAAAAGCTGTAATCCAAGACAGATTCCTAAAAATGGCGTATCCTTTTCGGCTACTTTTTTTATTGTATCAACAAGATTAAAATGGTCAAGATTATTCATTGCATCTCCAAACGAACCTACGCCCGGAAGAATAACCTTATCAGCCTGAAGTATCTCACTCGAATCTCTTGATACAATAACATCCTGACCTAAATACTTTAATGCCTTTTCTACACTCTTTAAATTGCCCGCGTCATAATCGATTATAGCTATCATTTATTATCATCTCCATTCATTACTTCATTCTTTGAGTAATTAAGCCACTTACAGCTTTTGGAGTCATTCCATTTCATTACTCTTTATTATATTTAATTACATCTCATACCAGCATATATTTAGTAAATAATTAGTACGTGATTTTTTATACTAATTAGTATTTATTGATGCTGCAAGCAAGTTAATCTCTACAAGTTGCTGCTCACTTGGTTTCGCACTTACATAGTTATTCATAGTTGTAACTATGTTTCCATGTCCTAATATATACTGTAATGTTTTTGGTGGTAATCCCTGCATATTCGTAGCGAATGTATGGCGACATATATGCGGCTCAAATTTCCGTATAGGATTATCAGAATTTGCATTGTTGAATCTCTTGATACAGTTTTGCAAGTATTCTTCGACATGCGATCTAACGATTGTCTTTCTGCTTCTTGTTGCCAGAAATACAAATCCTTCATATGCTTTGCCTTTTTCATCATAGCACACTGGTTCAATATCCCCCATAATATAACGATTTTTCAATATTCTCTGAAAGCATTCATATACACCATCAGTCATAGGAACATACCTTGTTCCATTTATGGTTTTCGTCGGTAAGACAACATGCGTATGATTGATACATTGCAGTTGTTTTTCTACTCGAATTAAATGATTTTCCATATCTATATTATCAAGTGTTAAACCGCATAACTCTGATACCCTTAAACCAGTCCAAAACAGCACATATATCATGTCATAACAATGAGCACTATGAGCATCCTTTGAACAAAATTCAAGGAATCGCTGCATATCCCGAATTGATATTGCTTCCATTTTCTTACTATCACTCTTATCAGTAGTAATACGTCTGAAAGGATTTTTTGCTATGTAATCATAATCGATTGCATATTCAAATGATCTTTTTATAAGGCTAATTTGAGTCTGAATACTTGAGCCTCTATGCTTTTTCTTCATATCTGAAAGCCATTCTTCACAATGCTCTGGTTTGATTTTACCTATTTCCATGTGACCAAGTTTGTACTGTGCTAATGTTTTTATGGTTGTGTTATATCCAACCTTAGTATTATGAGTTAGTTCTTTCCTATTATATAAGTGTTTAAGATATCTATCTATTACTTCTAATAATGTGAGTTTAGCTCCGTCCATGTCGATATTATTTTCTAACTGTACTTTTAATTCTGCCTCCTTTTCACGTAAACTTTTCCCCGAACGCTTACCTTTTGGTAATTGATCCGTAGGTTCGAGTCTATATGAGCTTACCACTCTTTCCTTTCCAAGAGCATCTTTATAATGATACTCATACCTTTTCGTTTTTGAGTTATAGTATTCGTCAGCCCTCAACGTTTTTCTTTTCGGTTTGTTTTTTTCAGATTTAGTTTTATTTGCCATATTCTCAGCCCTCCATTAAAAAGTGCCTCGAATGAATACTAAATAATAATATCACATCCAGGACACCTTGTCGATATTTTATATCTGCTGTACTTTGCTTATAAATTCTTCAAATGATTGTCTTTTTATCTTTATAACACGACCAACCATTAAATGATATTTATAATCATAATCTTCACGGATTATATCCCTTAATCGGTGCTGACCTATACCAAATAAATCTGATGTCTCCTTTATAGATAATAAAAGTTTATCTTTCATACAATCACCTCCAGTCTTGAGGTAATCATAATCTTTTTACCAGTAACCTACGTACGGAAAAATTAAGAGGGAATGCTATTCACACGCCCTCTTAACAAATGCTGATACTACTCCGTTTTATTAGCCTTGTTATACTGTGCTGTACTAATTCCAAGAATAACTCCAAGGAATGTGTCAACAGCTGTAATCGTACCAACAACCTGCTCACCATATGGGAGTCCCCAAATGCCTGCAAGAGCAAAATATAAAGTACCAGCCGCTGGAAGCAAATACATTGCAATCCATTTCAGTGTGTCGTAAGTCTTGCCATTAAGTTTCATCATGTTCGTCCTCCTTATTTTGAATAAATTTATGTATTGGAAGTTTATCGACCTCCTGCATAGTTCTTTTAGCAGAACCGTTACCTCCCAAATTTTCATATTCATCCTGAGTAATATATCCTCTCTCAATGTATGACATACCAAGATACATAATCCTATCATGTGCTAATCCAATAAGCATCTCTGTCTTTACATCTTTGTTTTCTGTTCGTTTTGATAAATACGCCCATAATCCAGAAGACGCAAGTACCGAACTAAAAATTGTAATTATGATTTGAAACCAAGGTTCCATAATTCCTCCTTTTACAGATTTCCATTAATCATTTTTGTTAATATTTATATCCGACTACCCTGTAAATCTTGTGATAATTGCCACTTTCAACAACTCCACCCTGATTTTTCTGATATGAAGAACTGAAGTTCAACTTTGTACCGCTTACGGCATAATACGTAAACTTGTCATACCACGTACCACCCACGTATGCGTTCGAATTCATTTTGAATTTTCCCGCCGTTGCTCTTATTCTTATGCTGTTATCATCGCCGTCGTTATCGACAAAAAATATCTCTATAGTCTTAAAATTGCTGACATTCTGACTTAAAGTTATATTTGCATTGTATGCGGTACTTGTCGAATTATATAATTCAACTGGTGCTAATTTAGTATACGCATCATATAAAGCCTTTGATGAAGCCGCTACACCAGCAGATGCACTCCCAGCTGATGAGGCATAGTTATCTGACAGCTTAACATGCCCATATTGCGTTGATGTACCACATCCATATTCTGATGATGTTGACGCGTGTGCTTCCGGTGTCATAGGTCCCAGCCAATTCCTGAGTGCATATTCATCTGCATCTTTTATACACTGTGTTCCCTGTTCCGAATTATCGTCATTATATACAGCTATTCCGTTTATTGTGTCATAGTTTTCTGCACTAATAGCTGCACCTGCATAGCATACTTTTATTGTCGTCGGGTCACTACTTGTATCATATCCGTCTATAAGACCTTTTGCTAAAGTTGCCGTATCTGCACTTTTTACACTCTTATCTTTATCTGCTGTATTGTTTACATTACCAAGCCCGATATTTGTAGGGGTTATATTAACATTGCCTGTCCTGTAGGCGGATTCCGCAGCACCTTTTACTCCGGCAACGCCTGAAGATGTCGGTGTTGAATAATCAACGCCGTTATAATAAATCTTTCCCATGTCGTTCTCCCTTTCATTAATTTACTAGATAAATAGTTCCATTTTTCTTCTGTGCATCAGTTAATTTACTATAATCAGTAGCTGACATGACTTTGATTACTGCATTTGCTCCACTTGTTATGCCATCCAACTTCTTTTTATCTGACGGAGACATAAGACCGTTTGCTGACTGAGTAGCAGCACTATATACTGTATCTGTAAATTTTAACTGCGTCCATTTTCCCCACGATGATGTCGAAGTCGTATAGTTACGTTTATATGCAGTGTTTGAATTATCGGGAAGCCATATTTGATATGGTGTTCCTACGTTGAATTCTGCAAATAAAGTTCCATGCGTACCGGTAGGATTATTTGATGTACTTGCAGATATATGATGTATTCCTGTTGACTTTATGTTATTAAGGTCGGTTGCCACATTTTGTGATTCAGTTACCTTACTGTCAACTAATTCCTTTAGCACTTTACCCTGTGCGGCTGATAAAGAATCTGATGTTGAATCCGATGTTAAATTATTCTGAATCCCACGCCAAGTATTAGTATTACTGTCAGAAAGCTCCACCGTCGTGTTGCCACTTTGGTTCGTTGTAAATGTCCCCTTAACCGTTCCGGCTTGCTTAATAGTCACTATTCCATTTCCAACAGATGGAATAGTCGGTTTATTACTCAAATCGTTATATGAACCACTTGCGGCAACTTTTGATAGCTTTGAGTTTATGTAAGTCAGCAATGTCGAAAATTTAACTCTGCCAAATTCATTTTTACCACCAGTATCCTGTCGTATAAAATTTGTATCGTCTGTCGGTGCTGCCGTCCAGCTTGCTGTGAGATTTGAAAGAAGTGAATTCGCACCTGTTGCTGTATTGTCAAGCTTTCCGCTTATATCCTGATGTTCTGTCAGATATGTTCCAGCCGCCTGTGCACCTATATTTGATCTGGCGTTACTTTTTTCTGAATCAGATAGCCCCTGACCTGAAGCCGTTGATACCGCCTTGAAGTTTCCGACCTTATCAAGACCTACATCTGCCTTTGTCGTTCCATGTGGATTTGTTCCAGCAGGGTGTCTGTAAACCTGTGTTTCATTTCCGTTTATCTTTAGATTTCCGTTTGTCGCAGATGCTTCTGTCGTTGTTGCATCTGTACGAGCATGAGCCGACTGTGAATGTTCATATGCTGTCTTTCCTCTGTCTCCCCTGTAGGCTGTCGTTGACGTTTCCCCCAGTGCAAGAGTATCAGATATTACAACGAAAGTGCTTCCCGACCACCTGTAAGTCTTTTCCGTGCTTAAATCAACGTATATCTTACCCGATTCGCCGCTTATTTCTGTTGTATGTCCCGATTCCTTATATAGCTTTCCATTATAAATATAACCCTCAATTACATCATCAACGAATGACGGAAGCTGTGAAGCCGGGACTTTGCCTGTGGAATCAAGTTCAGCCAAACCATTTGCAGACCCTTTCAATATTGCACTTAACTTTTCTTTTAACTTTGTATCTGTCTCTGATTCAGTGTAATATCTGTCGTCATGCGTGTGTGTTGATGCGGCGTAACTTCCTGCCGCCTGTGCACCTATATTTGTCCGGGCATTTGATTTTTCTGTGTCAGACAAGCCCTGACTTGCAACAGTTGATACCGCCTTGAAGTTTCCTACGTTTCCAAGCCCGACCTCATTGGCAGAATATGACGGCTTTGTTTTTGCTTTCGCCCAGTCTGACACATCAGACGCAGGCAGTGAAGAAGGCTTATTTTTTAAGTCGTTATAATTTCCGCTTATCGCCACGACTGCAAGTCCGTTTATTTCATCTGCTTCTATAAAATTGTCTGCATCTTTTACATAATAGATTGTTCCGTTTTTCTTCTGTGCGTCTGTAAGTGCATCATATTCTGCCTTTGTAAGTTCAAGGCTTAAAACTCCCGACAAAACCTTCCACTTGTTTTCTTTTGTCCAGTAAACACATGTACCTGCCGGATACTGATGTTTTTCTCCCTCTTCAAATCTGCCGTCTGTTATGAATTTATCTTTTACCGCATACAGATGTCCGGTGACAAGCCCAGATGTTGGAAGTTCGCTAAAAGCTACAACTCCCTGCGGCAATAGTGACCCTTTCCATGATGCAGCATATGATTCTGCCTCGTCTGCACTGTCTGCTGCCGCTGTAGCACTCTGTGAAGCAGAAGCTGCTGACAATGATGCCTTATCAGCATATTTTTTTGCATCCAACATACTGGAATTTGCTGAACTTGCTGAACTTGCTGAACTTGCTGCGAATGATGATGATTCATCGGCTTTTTTAGATGCTGTATTAGCATACCCAGCGGCTTCATTTGCTGAATTAGATGCTCTCGCTGCTGCATCTACAGCTTGTTCAGCATATTGTTTGCCTGTGATATATTCAGTTGTTGATTTTATACTCTGTTCCTGTACAGGATTAAAATCAATCTGTACGGCAATAGCTCCACTGGATACAATCTTGTTATTTAGCTCAATCTCCACAATAGGATTTATTTCTCCTGCCAGTGCAGTCATTTGCTTTGTAACTTCAAAGTAAACTGTATGCATAGCAGAATCCCATCCCAATGCAGGATTATATACAAAGTTACCATCAACCTTGCCACATCTAATATTAACAGTTGCGTTTGCAGGTATTGTATATTCAAGTCCGTCATTATACAGTTTTACCGCAATAATTGGTAAGCCTTGGTCATACTGTACAAGATGAACCGGACGTACAATCTGACGAGCTGTCATATCGGCATATGTATAATGTACAACTCTATTTGAGTCTGGTGTATATACACCCATAGTTTGTCACCTCGTATTTTCTTTCTAATAAATTTTTATATGTTACTTTCTAATAATCTTGTAATGAACAATTAACGAGAATACCATTTTTAAATTCCAAGTAGCATTCATTTGTCCATTTTGATACTTTACCATCTGAATTCACTTCGCCAATTTGCACAAAATTCATCCTACGTGTAATGCCATCACTTTTTGATATAATTTTCTCAACATCAGTCGCTGTTGCATATTTACAGTCGTTCGTAAGCTCTGACACTTTTGTTGGGATAGATGGAGTATCAGAAATATTATCATAAGGAATCTGAACATCTTCTGATAAAGTAATACCGTCCCCGTCAAGTCGAATAAGAACATTTCCGTCTGCACCCTTTATAAGTGCCGTACCGTTTAAATTGTTCTTTCCACCAAGAATTAAAGTGCCGCCATTTATACGATTAGCACTCATTGTTCCAGTTTTAACAAAATCAGCTACAATCTGACCATCTTGTGTCATAGCTAAAGTAAACGGACCATTATATCCTGTTGAAGAATATCCTAATCCCCCTTTATTCCAACGCCAAACTTTTTTAGCAGTAGCTATATCGTCCGTATCCATAATAAGAATTTCATCCGGATACTTTCCTCCAGTGCTGCTATGCATAATCACATATCCACCAAGACCCCCACTAATAAGATGTGCGGCATTTTCAATAGCTTGTTGCATAAATGTTTTAGTAACTGAATCCGAAATCACCTGACTCTGACTCGAAATCGTTGAGGCTAAATTCGTTCTTGCTTCTCCAAGTTCAATTGATATATACTTGTTGCTTATCGCATCATATACAGTTTTTATGCATTTTGCTGCGGCACTAACATTTAGTTCTGGAAATTCAACCATCACTGTATCACAAAGATGTACGTCTTCAAGAAGTGCATAATTTTCATATTCCGTTGACTGCGACAGCTGAATAAACGATACTGTTAAAGACACTGTTGGAACTCCTATATCATTAGCTTTCATATACGAATTTGCTCTTGCTCTCAATTGCTCTTGTGTGGGCTTATCTTGCCATTCCTGCGATAAATCCAACGGATAAATTCTTATAAAATTATATGTTCCAGATGCTTTAACTATCTTTTCGTCTAATTGTGCAAGTCCGTCCTGCTCAGAATACCAAAATGGATAAACACCAGTATATACTGAACTACAATTTTCTTCCTGTTTTAAATCTGTAAGATTTTTTCCATATCGAATACTTACTCCTCTATCAGCACCTCTTTTATTCCAAAGTTTAACAGTATATCTATCAAACTCGTATTCTCCTCCATATACATCAAGAATAGAGCCATCCATTCCTCCTAGAAGAGACCTCATACTTGATGGTTTAAGCACGGTCATGTTAGCCGTAGTGCTTTTATCCGTAGAAAATGAAAATGGGCATGATACAGCCGATGCATCTTTCAAATTAATAAATGCATTTTGAATTGTATCAGCTACAAATGGCGACACTGGATAACCAGACATATCATAGCTAATATGCTCTGCATTTACCGTTACAATTCCATTAATTGGTTTTGTTATTGCATATATTCGGAATGGCTGTAGGTCAGAATAAGGATTTGGTTTTACCATAATGATACGTCTAAGCTGTAATTCCTTATATCTGATACCTGTAACCGGATATTCCATTTCAAGTTCAAACTCGCCATTTCTTTCTTCAGTAACTTCGCAAGTAATAGCATCACTTAATGTGCCTAATCCATTCGTCGTGAATGATGTTTCTGTAGACTCATGAAGAGTAATCATAGTGTCCACCATTTAGGTATCACCTCCACACTTGTTATTCCACCAGAAAAAGAGATTTTGTTTTCACCTTTTATAAGCTTCGGAAATCCGTTACTCAATGTTACAAGTGAATTACAATTTGTAATACCTTTATACACATCCTGTAATTCACTATCAATTGTCAGATACGAACTAATATTTGAAATAGTGATAACATAGTCCCCAATTCTTAAATCTCCCTTTCCAAAGCCATTCACTTTAATAATCGGAAGCGACTTGAATCCTGTGGGATTTCTTAATTTGCTCGTTGCCCTAACAATTACTGGATTATCACCAGATTTAAGAAAACGCTGAGGTTTACAATCAAATGCGACTGTAATACGCCCAGCGTGCTGTAATATGTTTTCAATTGTTCCGCCACTCTTATAAGCAGCAAGTCGATAATATTCCGGCTCGTATGAATCTTCCAACTTAGCATATCCAGATGCGGAATTAAGCCACTCCGAAATAAAATTTGCCATCATTATAAAATCCTTATTTTCAGCACCAATAGCTATGTCATAGCTTCTTGATACGTTCTTATATGACCCTTTATCTATGTAAATATCTCCGTTTCTTCCAGGAATATGTGTAATTTCATAGTCCTTTTCCGGAGTTTCATATCCAGGTGGGTGTTCCACTTGGATAGCGAATTCTTCTGACGAAATACCGTTGTAAATAATTACGCCCATGAAGCATCCCTCCTTTCAACTTGTCTCTGAATAATGTTTGATACTTCCTCTGCAATTTCTTTAGGATTACTTCCTGTGATATTGAATGTATTTTCAAATGAATTTCCTCCGTTGAAGTTTCCAACAGCATCCGAAATCTTATCTAACACACTAGAGTTATCAGTTGCTTTACTTTTTACTTCATTAATACGACTGCCGGTTCTATTGGCAATGTCTAATGAACCGGATAACGAATACCCATCAACACTCTTCATCATACTAAATAACTGATTAGCACCATTTTGAATATTTGACAGATCCATTACCGGTCTTATAGTAGGCTCTGCGTCTATATCTGAACCAACCAAATCTGCAATATTGGAAAGTGTGTCAGACATTGCTCCAACAGCACCTTTTCCCATATCAACAATAGCGTCAGATACTTTTCTGGCATAAGCTTTTACACCATTGACAAAGCCTTCGTCAGTATACCTACCGATTTCAGCAAATACCCTCGATGGTGAATGAATACCAAGGAAATTCTTTACTCCATTCACGGCACTCTTTGCTGCGTTAATTGCTGAGTCAGCTAAATCAGAAGCTTTATCCGTGATACCATTTATAAGTCCACCTATAATATGCTTTCCTACATCTTTAAAGTCATCTATTTTATCATAAATAACCTGTTTGGCATCCGATAACAAGCTTTGAAAAGTCTCTTTTAAATGCGATAATTTATCTTTGATACCCTGAATCAGTCCAGAATCCATTATTTTTGAACCTATTTCTTTAATATCAACAACTCCACCAGTAAGTACAAGAACCGCTGCACGAATCAATGCTTTAAACAAATTTCGTATATCATTTGCTAATCGCTCAGAGTTATTATCGATAGCACTAATAATTCCTTCGATGAAACTCAAGAGCAAATTAACACCAGACTGAATCACATCTGGTAATTTTTGAGCTATTCCGTCGATGAAATTTAGCACAATATCTATAGCAGTCTGAATCACCATTCCGATATTATCTGCAATTCCCTGTAGACATGCAATCAGAATATCAAATACAGCCTGTACAATTTCTGGCGTATGCTCAGCCAAAGTTTGAAGAGTTGTAACCAACAATGTTACGAGAACTTCGACCAATTGAGGTACCACATTTGATATCGCCGACAGACAAGCAGTAATAATAACGACAAGCGACTCTAAAATTTGTGATGATGCCCCTGCTAATGCAACACAGAACTCAGCAATTCCCTCTGCCAATTTCACCAATACTGCCGGAATCAAATCTGCCACGCCTGTAATAATGACTGCCAATGCCGCTACAAGTGCTGTCGCTCCTGCTGTTCCAGCCGCAGCTATCGCCGTAAGTCCAACAGCAAGTGCCTGTAATCCAAGTCCAGCAGCTAATAAGCCTGCTCCTGTCGCAGCAACGCCTACGCCTATAAGTGTGAATGCTCCTGCTAACGCCAGAATACTTGGAACTATCGGTGATAATACAGCTCCTGCCACACCTATAATTGTAAATGCACCTGCTAAGGAAATTAAGCCTTTAGCAATTGCTTTCCAACTCATAGCTCCTAATATACTAAGCACTGGAGCCAATACGGCTAATGAAGCACTTGCAATAAGTAACGCTGCTGAACCAGCCAATGTTCCGTTCATAAGATTTAACGCAATCGACAATTCCGCTAACGCTACTCCCATAGTAACAAGTCCTTTTCCAATCTCTTCCCATGTCAAATTTCCCATTGTACTTAGAACATTTGATAACATTGTAAGAGCACTAGCAACTACAATAAGACCAACACCGGTTGATACCATATTTTTAGGCATTAATTTGATTGCTAATGCAATCTCTACCAATGCTCCTGCCATAGCAGTCAATCCCTTACCAATTTCATCCCACTGCATAGAACCAAAATCCCCTACAGCCGATGCCATAATTTTCATAGCACTTGAAATAGCAATTAACGCAACTCCTGTTGATACAACATGCTTAGCATTACCTGTAAGATTTGTAAATGTTGCAATTTCTGCAAGTAATATACCAATACTTGTAAGCCCTTTTCCAATCTCACTCCACTGCATAGAGCCTAAATCTTTGCAGGCAGATGCTAATACTTTTATAGCGGCTGACAACACAAGAATTCCTGTTGCTGTTGATACTACTTTCCCACTAAATTTAGCTGTATTTAAGAATAAAGCTATCTCTGCCATCAGGACACCTACTCCAGTAAGTCCCTTACAAAGTTCTCCCCAGCTAAGTTTTGATATATCCTTGCAGGCAGATGCTAATATCTTAACAGCTGTCGATAGAAATATAAGGTTAAAAGCACCTTTGGTAATTATCTTTTCATCTTTTGAAATAACTTTTGCAACTCCTGCCAAAACGCCAGAAATTACAGTAATACCAGTAAGTCCTTTCACTATCTCATTCCAACTCAAAGATGCAATCTTTTTTAACGCTGATGCAAGAATTAACACTGAAACTGATAAACCCAACATAATTGTAGTTGTCTTTCCAGCTTTTTTAAGGTCTCCGCTTATCTTTGTAAAGATAGCCATAGATACCATAAGTTCAGCAAACAATCCAGTCATAGCTGTAATAGCTGATGCTAATTTTGCAGAATCAATAAGTGAGAGAACTACTATAGCCCCTGTGAGAATAGCAATTGCACTTGCAATCTTAATTAAAGTTCCTGCTTTCAATTGTGTCTGATATGCTTCAAAACAACCTCTAACACTATCAAGAATTCCCTTGATTTGGTCTGTTAGTTTCGTAACATCACTCACTGCATCTGTAATCCCTTTAAGAAATTTATTAATTCCAACCGCAATTCCAGCTAATGAAATTCCACTGAGAACATCGAACACACTTGAGAAATTGACATTATTGATATCTTCTACAAATCCACTTGCAAGAGTTTTCATTGCTTTTGTAATACCATTTCCAATAGTCTTTACACCATCCCATAATGCCTGGAGGGCTTGTAAAAACTTAGAATTTTCGAGTGCCTTACCCATTGCACTAATTGCAATTTCAACTCCACTTCGCATTCCATCAGCAGCTTCTCCAACTTCTGACATTCTTGTATGTACTCTTTCCAAAACGGAATGAATAACTGCAAATCCGCCAGTATCATATTTCTGCTTTATAGCATTTACGAATCTTGCGACTGCGTCAACAGCTTTGTCGATTAAATCTGTTGCTACTGCCACACCTGTTTTTATAAATTTAACAACTGCTTGTATAGCTGCGTTAAATATATTCGTTTTCTTTATAGTATCATCAAGTTTTACCAGCCAATCTCCAAAACGTGCTGTAACTGATAAAATAGAACTTGCTAAATCGCCAGTTCCACCTAAAAGAGAACCAACACCTTTCGCTACAGCAACGAAAGCCTGTTTAACAATGTCAATTACTGCAAACAAACCTTTAAATGTTCTCTTCAAATTTTCTGAATTTGTATCACTTAGTTTCAGATGTGCTGTCAAATTTCTTAACGCATCTGTAATATTGTATAGTTGTTGTGCTGTCATCGGAGGGAAGATTTCGCGAAATGCTTCTTTCACTGGTTTGATAATACTAAGCACTCCCTCAAAAGCGTTTCTTGCCGCTTCTATAAGTGCTGTTCTTCCACCTAAGTCTTTCCAACCCTGTAACATACTATTTCTGGCATCCGCTGATGAATTTATAATCGCACTGAATGTATCACTCATCTCTGTAAGTAGCTCTTTCGCTTCTTCAAAGTTACCAACGATAATTTCCCAACTCTGAGTCCAGCCAGACTGTGCGGCTTCCTTTAATGTGTCAAATAACTGAGTAAATGTCTTTACTTTGGTAGCGGCATCATTTGCTGTTTGACCCATTTTGATTATTGATGCTATCTGTTCGTCAGTATAACCCATTGTTCTGAGCTGTTCCTCATTTAAGTCACCAGTAAACTTCGATAATGTCTCAGTTAAAATATCTGATGTCAGCCAACCTTTCTGTAAAGTTTCTCTGAATGACCCTTCATCTTTAATCATGTCGTCAATAGCTATTCCATGCACTCTTGCTGTTTCTTTTAAGGCATCCTGGAATACTTGACCACCCATACCAGCATTTACAACTGAATTCCAGTCCTGCAATTTAACTGTTCCTGCTGCCAATGCCTGTGATAACTGATACATTGCCGTACTTGCCTGCTGTGAATTTGAACCAGATACGGCGGCAAGGTTTGCAATACCTTTGATTGCGGAAACAGAAGTGTCCAAATCAACGCCGGCTGCTGTGAAAGTACCAATATTACGTGTCATCTCCGTAAAATTGTAAATAGTCATATCAGCATAGTGGTTTAACTCATCCAATGCATTATTAACCTGGTCAAGGGTCGTCCCCTTTGATGAGGTATTTGCTAAGATTGTCTGAACAGCATTAATCTGTGTTTCATATTCCTCAAAACCTGTTCTTACAGGATCAATAGTCAACGCCGACATAATGCTCTTTCCAGCATTTACTGCTGAATTTGTAATATTTGCTAAAGCTGTAATAGCCATTACCTCTAATGCTGAAAATTTTGCATTAACAGTTTCAACAGCATTTGCTAACCCAGAAAAATTTATCTTACCGGAGGCTTTTTCAATACTTTCAAGTCCTTTTGTTGCTCCCTCCATATTCAAACTCTTTTTAAGTTTGTTTATCGAAGATAAGCTTGTCTGAATATTATTTTCAAACTGCTTATTGTCAAATCGCATTTCTACGACTCTTTGGTCAACAGTTGTACTCATAAACTTGTAACCTCCTTCCACGCCGACTTGACAATTTCGTCAAAAATAGGCTGAATAGCAGGATTGATATAATCTCGACCCTGTACCCAGCCTCCGTTACGAGTTCCATGTCCATACTGCAAGATAATTGCAATTGGAACTCCATTTTGAATATTCGTGTTATAAAAACTAATAGATACCGAACCCTTCTCCTGTTTTATTTCGTAATTCCATGAATTTGCAGTTTTTCCAGTATCTCTCGGCGTAGCAGACGCAAGGGCTGCCACACCTTGGCGACCGTATTTATCAAGGTCCCCTATTCGTGCTACTTCTTCCACTCTTTCCAGATACCTGGTGAGTTTATGGAAATCGCCCTTTTGTCTGAAACTTATCATGATATATTCCTCAAAAATTATTATTTAGCAAGGAAGTTTTAATTCCATACCTGCATATAACATAGTATCTAATGTCATATTATTATACTCTGCCAGTTCCTGAGCCCTGCATTCATCGCCTAAATAATCTCTTGCAATCTGACAAAATGAACCACCTGGTTCTACTGTTGCATATCTTTCATCTGTATTTTCCTCAGATGTGTCATTGTCTTCTTCTGATTCTTCTGCATTATCTGAATAATATTTTGCTTCTACAGCTGCCTGATAGTCAGCCCAGCTATATCCTGCGGATGCAAGTTTCTGCTTGCGTTCTTCCCCATTTCCATATTCGCCGCGATATATTGCATCTACTACAGACTCATCTATATCATCACTTGGTGTATTAGATGATTCATTGAGAATGCTGCTTAAATAATCATTAAACATTCTTAATCCGAAATCATTTATTATGTCTAATGTAGTTTCATAATAATCAGGAGCTGTTGCGTAATTGTAACCTACCCAATTATCATTTTCATCTCTATCTGTTCCATTAACAGCATTAGTGAGACCGTATAATTCTCCCTCGGGTGTATTAGCAGATGTGGCGTCATCGTAGTTATTCCACTGCATCAAATCCAAATAGCCATATACAGCCCTTGTAACATCTGGATATTTTACAAAACTATCCCTAATACTCACATAATTTCCATCAATATATTCAGTAGTATCGCATTCAATATCACTTCCTTTTATTCCAAACAATGAAGAAGCGTTTAAGTTCCACCCTGATTCTTTAGCTGCCTGTGCAATGATAACAGCTGGACTTATAGTCTTTTTTCCTTCCCTTATATATTTCACACATGCATTACATACAACAGGTGCGAGTGTATTAACAAAATCATTAACATGTTCATACTTAGTGTTTATTATTGGCATATTCATACTTATTCTCTCCTATCCTTTTGAATGAAATCTCTTTCTATTTGCAGCATTTATTGCAGCGTGCTGACGATATAGTTCCTGCTGACTCATTTTCTTTTTAGGTTGATTCTTCTCATTGAATACCCTTATCAAAGTAAGCAATCTGTTCAAATGCCATTTCTGACATTCCATAGGAATATTGAAACTAATCATCCAGTAATAAATAAGTTCCGCTGTAATCTGCTCTCGATTTGTTGTTACTTTCTTTTTTGTTTCAGTGAACCAAGTAGCAGTCATTGGTAACGCGATATACCTGTTCACTTCTTCTATGTTTGCTATTGTTAAATAGTTGTAGCAATCGTCTGGTACATTCTGCGTAATGGTCATACATCGCACATAGTCAATAATTTCCGCAGTGGTTTTCTCTTTTTTATTTATAAAAGGCTTATTCCACTTAGCTTCCCATTTAGCAACTGAAACCAAAGAATGCTCTAACTGTAATTTTTGTTCCTTTGTATGGATGAACTGTTCATTCTTTTCATCCCATAATTCAACTGAAGGTATTACAATATTAAGCATCTGTACACCTCTCAAATGAATTTACTGTGCGGTTCCCGAAACAACTGTTAAATTCTTATTCTCTGCTGCCGACTGTGCTGCATCATCCTTAATCTGTGGAATGATTGCATTAATGAAATCAGAAGCAGCATTAACATCTCCAGATAAGAATAATCTCTGAAACAGCACGTCATATGCCGGTGATTCTGTGAACGCTTTACTGATTTCTTCCCCTTTTTCAAGTCTTCTTCCATCTGCCGACTTGATGCCGTATGCAGATAAAATAATTTTCTTAAATGAAGCCATAATTTCCGGAACATTCTTAGCATTTACAATTCCCATGAGATACTCTGCGAGACCACCAGGCATACTTACCTCTAACTCCGTAATCTCTGTTTTGCTAAGGTTGAAATAATGGTCTTCTGTTCTTTCTGTTCCATTGAAATCAACATAAGTAATAGTTTCTTTATGCATTTTGAATTTCTCCTTTCAAATAAAAAAGCGACGCCAGCCGAACTGAATACGTCGCATAGACTGAATATTTAATTAACCTTCTGTTGTCATCATGGAAATGATTTCATCAGGCATTGGAAGTCTTGGCTCAGTTGATCCAGAACTATCTGTTCCATAAAGAATACCTTCCAGCTTCTGAAGCTTTGTGGCATCTACCTTTGTTGAATCGAATGTCATTGTTGCTGTTGCTTTAAGCTTCTTGCCCTTAACAGCCGCAGTAACTTTAACAGGTGTTGCACTATATTCCCAGGACATAGCCAATGGCTCTGGACTCTCATTTACAGATGAATTTTGTTTCTCTGATGGAGAAGCAAGACACCCCCATACTAAGTGAAGCTTATAGCCATGGTCATTTGACTCTGTATCATTTCCGAGAATAGTCTTATATGCAAGACCGAACTTCTTACGGTTCTGCTGACCTGCATATACTCCCGGTGCAACCTCTACAGAACCATCACATTCTGCAAACTCATCCGGAGCCATGTATGCTTCAATAGTTCCTCCAGCTGTTTCAGCAGACATAAGATTTAGATACTCGATGTTATCTGCATAAATCTTATTTGACTCTGCTCCTCCAGGACTGTCTGTAATAGAACTTACACCATTCCAAGCAACACCCTTTGTATAGCCATTTGTCTGAAATGGGTAAAGAGCGACTTCACTGACACCAGTTTCAAACAATCGCTCACCTTCATTATCCCATGTAAGTTTTGGCATGTTAATTTCCTCCTAATAATAAATTTCATATACTGTATGATTCAAATTATCCTTGGTATAGGCTGTATTGAACCTGCACATTGGTAACTCAGATACTTTGTCTACTATGTCGCTATCCGGATTACTATCTATAACTGTCACCGAATAACGATTTGAAGACAAATAAACCCTGTCATCGGCGTGCCTCTTATCTTTTCCATTAAGGGCATACACGATGGCAGGGTATTTCATACTAACAGATGCTGGCGGCTGAAAATAAGCTCGACATTCTTTTCCTCTCTCTGGGCAATCTAATATGCCGCAAAGAATACTATGCAGTTTAAGTCGTCTGCTCATTATAAACACCTCCAACTGTCAGAATTAATCGTGGATACTGAACTTCTACGCTCGTAATTTTCCACTTAGCCCCCATAAATACGATATATCGCATATTCTGGAAATTCTCATAAGCAAACGGGTCAGCAATAATACTAAACTCATTTGAAATATTAAGGTTATCATTAAGTGATGTTCCGGTTTCGTGCTGAGCCTTACTCCTATTAACATCACCATAATGATTATGCTCTACAATATGGTCTGTCCATACACCGGGAGCTGTTTCTTCTGATACGGAATAACCAATTGCTCCAAAAAATTTACTCATTTTGAAATTTCCTTTCTACGATTTATCTTAGCCTGCTAAGCCGTCAGTATGCTGACCCTTAGTATCTGTGACATCTTCCTCAATAGCAATTGCTGAGTAGATTCTTGTAAGAGCTCCAGAGCAGCGTGTCTCAAGAAGTGATTTCTCCTGATTGAAGTCGATATCGAACTGAGTAAAGTGTGTGATTTCTCCACCCTTTGTTGCTCCGAGAGAATAATCCTGAAGATTTACGACAAGAGCGATAAGCTTCTTTGTCTTTCCATCTGAAGTCTTTCTTGTCTTGTTAGCGAACTGCTCGGCTGTATTGATGCTGTCAACATTTAACGCTGTAGCAAGCTCAGCCTTAGAAGAGTAGATTCTTCTACCGTTCAAATCTCTTGCAAGAAGCATTACATTAGCCATATGAGGTGTGCAGTATAAGTCTGGTGTACCAGTTCCCTTATAGTTCTCTCTTGCATAGAGTAATGTCTGTACCATTGCTTCAGCGTACACATAGTTATCACCGAAGTTTGCTCCTGTATTTGTTCCCTGAAGCTCAGCCTCCATAGTTGTAATATCGAGATCGGTATGAATTGTGTAAAGGTCGTCATCAAGCCAGATTGGTCTGATATGCTCTGGGAAGATTTTATCCTCTGCACCATCATCACGACCGTCACCAATCATAATTGCCTTAGCAAGCTCCTCGTTAAGGTTCATACGATCAATGCTGTACATATATACAACATAATCGAAATCAGTGATGTCAACAATGTCATCTCTGTTAAGTGCATTCCTTACATAAATAGTCTGTGGGTCTGTTGTTCTTCTTACAAGATTGAAGTTTCCTGCTAACTTCTTCTGCTTTCCTTTCTGGTAGCCATGAGCTTTAAGAGTGTCAATATTTCTGATATCAGCCTGTGTTGTTCTGATTCTTGACATAGGTGACTTATGTACCTTAGAAATAACAGTGCTAATCCAACCCTGATCATTAGTAATAAGCTCCGGTGCACCAGGTCTTACCTCTGCATACTCTGGGAAAAGCTTAGAAAGGTCTACTGTTGCAACACCACTGCTAGTTGCATCATGCTGAAGTGCATTCTCCTCTGCATACATCTGTAATGCATTCTTAAAAGTACCAACTGTTCTCATCTTTGCTGTCTCAATTATAGCTACCTGGTCAGCATGAGAAAGTGTGTTATCCTGTGCCTGTACACTGTTCTCAAATACGTTATGTTTCATCGCCATTTTATCATTTCCTCCTTCATTATCATCTGAGTTATCATTGTTTTCATTATCTTCCATAATTGTCCCGATAACGGCATATACAGCAGTCTTCTGCTTTTCTGTAAGTGAGTCAAAGACATCTTCTACAGTCTCATCATCTTCGGACTTTTCTTTTTTCTTATCTTCTGGACGATCCTTAGTTTTCTCTTCGTCATCTGGTTTGTCATCAGAGTGCATAAACACTGTTACACCCTCGTCATAGCAAACAATTATTCCAGAACCATCCTCTCCATGAGCAATTACATCATCAATAAAAGCTCCAGGATTAGCCCCAGCAATTACAAGACTAACTTCTCTGATTAATCCATGGATTACATCAGAGCCTTTCTGCATTAACTGATTTGCAAAGATTGACAATGACCTCACATCGCCATGCTGCACCAGTTCTTTTGCAGTCTTACCTTTTTCCGTATCGTTAAATTCACAATACGCATATACACCATCTTCGCGATTTTCAAGATGTGCTAATCCAAGTACATCATCAACATCATGGTTGTGATTCCAAACAAGTGGAACTGTTTCTCCATTCTGTGACTTGAACGCATCTTTTTTAATTACACGACCATCGGTGCAAGTGAGATTATTTCGCGTGGCATAGCCACCAAAATCATACTTCATTTTGAATTTCTCCTCCTATATCTTGATTTTCATCATCTGTCTGAGTTGCGATTCCCGAGTCAGATTGTGATATGTTACTATTTCTCAATTCATCCGCCTTAGGGTCATCAGATGGTTTCCATCCAATTACCTGACGCATTTCATTAGATGATGCTACTTCATTTCTTGTAAACTTATCTGTTATCTCAGCAATTTCACTGATTGGTACAAGTTTAAATAGGTCTCTAAAGAACTTAATTGACTTATTCTTTGTACGAGCTGTCTTTGTAAGGAACTTACGTTTCATTTCGTCAACAATCGCTGACAAAATTGGTTCTATTGTTCGATTGTAGTAATTAAGCATTGTCTTCTCGTCAGCCGTTCCATCTAATATGCTCTGAGTGATACCTAACTGGCTATATAGCATACTCGTCAAATATTCAATCTGCTTCATCAGATTATTCTCAACTGAACGATTTAACTGTGTAACATGCTCCGTTCCATCAATATACGCAATTCCATACTTTGAGCCGGATAACTGTTCTTCTATATCTTTCCTTCGAAGTTCAGCCTGCTTTCTTCTTACATCCGATTTGATAACATATGGCAACTGGATAATTAAATCTAATTTTCCAGAACTGCTCTGTTCATCAACAGCATCCAAAAGATTCAATTTTCGAACCAATCTCTGCATTGTAGAATTCGGTTCATTAATAACGGCATAAAGCGGGTTTTCAATAATTGCTACGTTTCTCTTTGGCATAGTAATATTTTGCCTTACACCTGTTTGTTCGTTATATACTTCGAGTTTTACATGCTGTGGATACCAATCGACTATTTTACCTACCCGCATTGACGTTATATCAAAACCATTAGATATATCCGGGTCGATTGTAGTATCAACCGGAACTATTGCTACAACACCTTCGTCCATCATTGACATAACTACATCCTGTATGAATGCTCTTCCTGTCTGGTCAAGATTTGCCTCTAACGATAAACAATCATTAAGCCCCGATTTTATAACATTTAAAAACCGCCCTTCATCATCCAACTGAACATGCTTAATGTTAATGGCGGCTACATCTAAAGCTATTCGATTGTAAACAGAGGTCACGATAGAACGCTCATTTCCTCTTGTAAGTCTGAATCTGTCTGGTCGATATGCATATCCTCCACCTATACCATACTGATAATTGGCAGTGGGGGCTCGATTCAGAAATGCATTCCAGGCGTGTTTCAGTCTGGAGCCAACTGTTAATTCCATTTTGAATTTTTCCTCCTTATTCAAACATATCTCGATTGAGCTTATATGCGACATAGGCATCCATCATAGCTGCCACCGCATCTATCTTCTGGTCATACCTCTTCTTTAACAATTTACGGTTTCCGTTAGTATCCTCTAAAGTAATACAGTTTCCCATCGTAAATGTCATAAGCTCCTCATCGAACAGAAGCATTCTATCTTCTGATAATTTCTTTAATTCTCCAAGTGGAACTGATTCTGTCTTAGCTCCCTGGATTACTTTTTCTACACCAAATACACCATTTTCCTGTGTCCAACGTTCTACGAAATCTTTTGCATTATATGGGTCGTACCCAAAACACCTTACATCGTAACCACTTTCAATAATGTAGTTATCCAAATCTTCATATACATCCATCATATCCAGGACAGTTCCTTCCATAACAATAAGACTACCTTCTTTAATGAACTCTTCATACTTCAATCTCATTGCAGACTGTAATTTCATTAATGTTCTCTGCGTTATGTAATTTCGTGTCTTTACACCAAATGCACCATTAGATAATGGAAACAGAAACGTAAATGCACAGAAGTCATCTCCCTGTGATAGATCTCCACCTAAAGAGCATGGCAACTGCCAAAAATCTCTTTTTCGATGTGGCAGAGTTTCTTCATATGTGAAGTAATACGTATAACCTTCCATCGGCAGACCAAATCGTTTTGCAAGTATATCATTTCTTGCTGCTGGGGCTTTCTCTGCTCTTTCAACATCAAGCTGATACGTTTCATAGCTGACTGTCTTTCCTAAGTTTGGATTAGCCTTCAACCACATATCTGGATTTGAAACTTCTTCAACAGAATCAAGTTTGTACCACCAGATAGAAACATGAGGGTTAATATATTCACCTTTTAGGATGTCCTGCAATTCCATTTTGATTGTATCGCCAGCTCCATTACGGACTGTACCCTCAGAGCTAATAGCAACAATCAAATAATCATCTACCTTTGATGCACCCTGTTCAATAGCACCTATTACATCTTCTCTGATATCTCCGGATAACCATTCATCAACAGTTGCAACCTTGAGCTGCAATCCCTGTAGCTTGTCTATCCTCATCGGACGAATTTCCAATAACGAACCGGTAAGAAAATTTTCTATTCCTTTCTTGGTCGATGCCAATTTAACTCTATTGGCTTTTGAACCACTGGTATTCATTATTGAACCATCTGTAAGGAATTTATAAAATGGTCCTCTCGAACGAGTAATAGCTGTACGAATAGGCGACAGAACTTCTTCTGCCTGTTTCATTGTTGGTGCAGTTGTAATCTGGTGTGTTGTCGTGATATCGACATTAAGAAAATAGTTCTGTAAACAAGAACCATACATAGATTTTGCGGCACCTCGTGCTACTATGAGGTACTGCTTGTTAATAAGCCTTTTTCGGATATGTTTTTTAACATAATGTCCGCCATGACCATCTTCAGACGGTTCATAGACACTTCTTTCAACGAAATAATACCAGCCAAAAATTTGTTCAGACCATACTTTAAACGAATCAAGAAGATTCAAATCAGAACCATCGGTAAGTGTTAATTCGTTTTCGCAATATAAGATGAATCCTTCTACTGCTTTGTCATCATAATAAACACCAGGATTTGCAATAAGGTCATCAATACGGTTCATCTCCATAGAGATTTCCTTATTAACTGGTATCTCGCCTCGAATAACGGCATCTCTAAACATGCCGTAATATATCGGGACGGCTGTGTTCGATAATGCCATTTTGAATTTTCTCCTTATTTACCTCTTAATTCTTTGATACTAAGAGCAATTGCTAATGATGACCCAGTAACAGCTAATACATCACCTGCAACTGAAAGTACATCCTTAACGCATTCGCGACCTTTAGAAATCTTAGGTTCTTCGACCTCTGAAAACAATTTCTGATACTGCTGCTCAAGTAGTTCACGATTAATTCTGTCTCGCATTTCTTTATCAGACATATTTGATAAATCCATACTTTTTCGCTTAGATTTCGGGCGTGTTTCACTTTCCATAGACTTCAACTGCCTAACCATAGAAGAGCTAGTATCAACAATTCTTTTTTTTCGCTCAAGGTCTTCCCTTACCCATCTGTTAGGGTCTGGATTACTTGTATCAATTCGGTTATCTTTTTTCTTTCCAAGATTTTCTCTTACATCTCTATCATATCTTTTCTTCCCTGCATTTGTTAAGGAACCATCTTTGTTCTGATAACGACGAACACCCCATCTCATACCTTTAATTCCATGGTGTTCTAATTCATCGTTTTTTTTTGATAACTCATTCATTCGTTCACTTCCCTTCAGTTTCATTCACAGTTCGTAAACGACACTCATATTCATTAATCTGAGCTTTATAACACTCCATAACAGCTGAATTCATAGGTGGGTCAAATAATAATTTTACCTTCAACCACACATAAGATTTCACAAGCTGATACAATCTCATATCTTCAATAAATTCAGACCATTTATTATTCTTATCCTCTATCATAAAGCCATCTGATGGACCGATACCTAACTGAGTTAATATAGTAAATACCGAATTTATGTGCATAATTATGTCTACATCGAAAGCATCATACTCCTCAGTTAAGCCAAGTAACTTCTTCACAGAAGTCAATATACTATCAGAAATATTCTCTGCTGCCATAACACTACTCCTTTTCAGCTCGAGTAACCTGAATGAAATCAGACATACAATAACCATAACATGCTTCGGTATGAATGGCATAGAATCCATCAATAATGTCATCAGTTATAAGATCTACCATTGTGCCAACTGGAATTATTCCTATAACATCTGCTTCTTTATTCGGCTCCTTTCTAATTCTTAACTGACCACAGTTCTCAACAACACCAAAAATTTTAATATTTTCATTTTTTATATTAGTATCTGCTGCATCTACTGATGACTTAGTAACAGATGCCGTCTGTAGTGACTGATTTGCTTTTTTTTCGCTCATAAGTAACCTCCTTCTAATGTCTCCATGGACACATATCATTTTTTCTTCTCTCTACAGGTGCATGTGGTAATAAACTTGAATCACCATAATGTATAGCATTGTGAGTATTCAATACTGTTGATATCAGATACTCGGGATTAAGAAGGTCATCATTTCTATTAATAATGTCTTCTGGTGTAATTGGGTTCATATGATGGATAATAATATTTCCTTGAATTTCATATCCATCACATGCCAAATCGCATCCTTTATCTCTGACAATGATTTCATTTCTAAGCCTTTTCCACTCTTTTGAGTTATAAAAAAATTGATTCAAATATCTGTCAAATCCAAATGTCTCTATTCCAACAGAACCATCTAATTTCAAATATTCAAATCTTTCTTGAAATGTCGGTAAACGGGTAAGCTCAGTATATGTTTTAATCATCCCACTCATACTCGTCACTCTCCCTTTGTGAATCCCGTCCGCTGTATCCTCTAAAAGCATCAAGTGCATTCTTGTATAATTCCTCTGCCTGCTCTGAAGATTGAATACTTTTTGTTTTTGCTTCTGTTAGAGCTAACTCTTTTTTTGTCTTCTCTAATTCAAGCTCTGCCTGTTTTGTTCCAAGCTTTAAATAATGAACAATAATCTGAGATGGTGCCTTACCAGACCTCATTAAATCCTCAGCACAATCAGTTGCAAGAGAAATCATCTGTTTCTGTCTTGCTTCTGGTGTGATTGCTGGTCGCATTCGCTGACTGGCAGTATCAGAAGATGAGTCTGGCTTAACTTTCCTCATAGTTACCGCCTCCTTTTAAGTAATTTCCGCACACTTTATATAAAGTTTCAGCAGGGTTTTAAAGAGTTTACAGAGACTATTGCACCACTCTTGTATATGAAAGGAGACAACCTTTAAAGATGAGCCAGCCACCGCTCAGTAATAATCCTATAAACTCTTTAAAACCCTGCTGATATGTCAGAACATTTTTCAAAAATTTCCCTCTGGGGAAAAAATAAAGACCGCCGCGATATGGGTGGGGGTATGTTTTTTAGACACCCCCCTATACCCTTAGACAGTCTGCGTAATTTTTAGTGTTTTCTTCACTTTCTTGTATATGTTTCTAAAATCATATTTGATGATTTCGTCTATCGCTCTTTCGATCTCTTTGTCATTCTCTTCATCCGATAGCTCATCCGATGTCCTTGCGATGCGACCAAGATACGATGTCGAGTGATAGCCTTTCTCCTCGTCATATAGCATCCATTCGGTGAACTGGTCGAACGGATCATAAGGGTTGTCAATTGTAGTCAATGCACACTTAGTTACATCCATTCTCTATGTTCACTCCTTTCCATTCAGATACTTAGATACAGTTGAAGTAGATACCCCTAAAGCTTCTGCTATTTCAGATGTACTGTAGCCAGATGCGGATAGAGCTGAAATTCTACCCTGTTTAGCTGTACTGAGTGATGTTGTGGCACGAGGAGTAGCCTTTTGTCTGACAACATCAATGTTAGTATTGTTTAATATCTGTGTTAGCTTGTTCTCGCTGATAGCACCAGCCTGTATAGCCTCCCATTCCTTATCAGTTATATCTATAGAAGTTCTCTTAGCTCCTACAGAATTGCGGGCTTTCGATAGAGCCTGTTGACTCGCCTTCTTAATTTCAGCCTTTGTCATATCTGGGTTGTCTCTTTTCTTAGATTGAACCTCTGCATTGGCAATAGTCTGGGCTTGTCTTTCACGGGGGGCATTCATCAAAGCAACATTTAATTTTCCCATAAGTGAATCTACTTCAGACTGATAAGTTGCTTTTGCAGAAGCAGAATAGGCAATCTTTCCAGTATTGACCATTTCTCTTCTTGCCTGATTTGCTAAAGATTTCATAGAATTTGCATATTTTGCATACGCTTCTTCCTGTGGGGTGCCGGATGATAATTCTCTGGCATCATTAACTTCAGCCATCTTTGTACTCTTCTGAGTACGAATTTTTATTTTTCCATCTTTGTCAGTATATGTCTCTTTAACTTCTTTGTAACTAAGAGAACCATCTTCATTGATAGTCGGACTTCCTTTTCTCTTTAACACAGAAGTTTCAGATTTTGCTCTTGAGATAAGAGTAGACGCACCTTCATGATAGTGACCATTTGAATCTGTTGTACCTTGGTATTTCTTTTTCAAAGTTTTAATATCATTGTCGATTTCACTCTGTTTATAATCTAACTTATGTTTTTCAGCATCAATAACAACCATACTATGTCTAACAGCTTTAGCTAGCTCTGGTTCTGTAGCACCTTTCAACGTCATATCCGTTATAAGGTTAGATATCATACCCATCTCAGTCTGAGTATTAGACATTCTCTGATAAGTTCTACCATTTCTTGTGTAGTATTCTTTACCTTTTGAATCAATTTTGACAGGTTTGCTTGAATCTGGACCATATGAATCCTTAGTATCAAAATCTTCAAGTCCCTTTAACGGATGAGTTGAAGTAATCTTTACCTTGCTATTAGACGAATTACAAGGAATGACCATGACTGTATCGCCGTCAAAGTCAGCTCCAGATAATCTGTCAGCATTTTTCTTATTAATACCAATAGCATCAGCAGGTGTGTTTCCTAATACACGTTTACCTTCTGCCAATTTATTATTAACTTTAAGAATTGGTATTTCAAATGTTCCTCCATGAGGATATCTTATTAAAGCAACAGTTTCGCCATCTTTATAGTTAGGTGCATATACTTCATTATCTTTGATAGTTGTCAATGGCAGTATTACTTGATACTTCTGTCGTGGTAATGATGCTGCCTGTAAATGAACTGCCGCAGAATCGCAATCATCGGCAAATGATTTAAGCAAAGTTTTCTTAACTGTCGGATTAGTTAATAAACATATTTCATCAAATTCTGCCTGCTTATCAGCTGTTGCAAGACCTAACTGTTTCTTTATCAAAGACAAACTCTGCTTAGATAAGAACTGTGATGGAAGTGTTTTACTCCATTCGCCCCAATCTCCTTCTTCGGCTCTTTTATTAATTAACGACAAGCTCTGTTTCTTTCCGGTTACAGGGTCTGTATATTTCCCTTTTGGGTCATCGTAATAGCTTTGACCACCATGTTCCTTTATCAAAGAACCAAAAGGATTATCTGGGTCATTCTTAATATCCTTGAGAACTTCCATTTTAGGAACAGCTTTTGATTTATTGGTATTGAAAATGACATCAACACCATCTGGCATATCATCAGAATAGACAGCCATTCCTTTCAGATATTTCTTTCCATCCACCATTATTCGAACCTGTGCATAATGCGAATCGCCTAATGATAAATCCTGGACTCCTCTACGAAGTTCTATAACGCCATCTTTGTTAATACCGCCATCTTCTTTGTATCTGATAGCAAGTCGATTAGAATCCATACTAGAAGGATATTCAAATCCTTTTCTGAAAGATTCACCGCCATCATAAGAAATATAATCTTTTACTGAATGCACATCATCATAATTGTAAATGTCTTTATGCTCTGTTCCGGGTGGACAGATTACTTTTATATTTGTCTGCTTTCCAGGATTAGTAACCTGTGGAACTCCACCTCCATAAATTGGATAACCTTCCATTTCCAAAATATAAAGAGCCTGGTTAAGTTTCTCTTTTGAAACTCCAAGTTCTCTTTCAACTCCGGTACCGACATCAATCATACCTTTTTTTTCAATAAGTTTTCTAAGTACATCAGCAGTGGCTTTCGCCTGATTCATTCTGGCTTCTGAATTTTCATTCAATAAAGACCTTACAGATGAGTCATTTGCAAATCCCATCTTATCAGCAATTTCGTTTAAACTGTAACCTTTTTCTCTAAGGTCTTTGGCTGTTGCAACCTGCACTGCTCTTCTTTCATCTTTAGCAAGACTCATTTGTGTTCTAAGCTGAGTTGTTGTAAGTCCCATAGTTTTAGCAATATCTGTTTCGCTCATACCAGACTTTTTCAAAGACTGCACACGACTTAAAAAATCGCCGCTATGTTGATAAGGGTTATCTCCAGAACCCCAAGGATATCTACCAGACCTTCTGGCAACACCATAATGCATAAGAAAGTCATCTGTAATATCAGACAATACTTTAGCTATTCGAGCCATCGATTAACCCTCCTGTTCTTTTATTTTTCTTATGACCTTATCAAAGGTAATAATTTTATCCATAATTGGAACAATATCTTCTGCTGTTGGATTATGATACAGAACTTCGTTGTTCTGATAAATTCTTAATTCCATATCAATATCAGCAGGTTTTACTTTATATTCCAAACAAAAAAGAGCGGCATAAATCATAAGCTGCTCCATGTGTGCCGGAATTACTCCTGTCTTCAAATCATGAATTCTAAGTAATCCGGATCTGTATGAAATTGAGTCTGCTGTTCCAAAGCAGTTTTCAGAATAGAATAATGCCTGTTCTGGTGTCATCTTATAACCAATGGCATCATTAACATACATATTTAAAGTCTTTTGTGACTTTGGTAATTTCTGTCCCAAAGAAATACACTGTGCAGCAAATGCATGTAACACAGTTCCTTTCTGAGTAGCAAGAAATTTTGAATAGGCATCGGCAACTTTATCTTCGCTGTAATTAATCCAATGATATTTACTAGCTCCGAGAAATGCGTGCTGTCCTTCAAGATTGGAATGATTGTTGAAGTTCATATAATACTTTCTCCTTGTTTTCCGGACAAATGAAGCGAGAAAAAGACATCCTGTTCATTTGGTCCACATAATATTCTTGATTAGGCTGTTTACTAGCCGACGCACTTTTTTTACATTCCAAAGAAGCCCACTTATCATTATAAAGAATTAGCAGGTCTGGAATACCTTGAATATAACTCGCATCATTCTTCATAACGATGCATCCAGGAAAAAGTCTCTTAAGCTCTTTAATCAAATTAGCCTGGAATTTGTTTTCTAACATTTTGTAAGCTCCTTTCCGAAGATTTATTTTAAAAGTTGATAAGCAGCTAATGCACCTAGCCATACGGTTGTACCATTCAAATCTTTCATCATTTTATTTTTATCGCCTTTATCAATGGTAAATGCTCGCACAGCTTTATAACCAGCATTACTCAAATAGATTGCCTCAACACTATCTATTTTTAATTTTTTATTAAATAGTTGTCTATTTTTTTTTGTGGGGGTTTGAAACCGATTTGGCATTACTGCTTGATTTGGCTTTTCGATGTCCCCATTTCATACCAAGAACACCATAATGCATTAATTCATTACTATCACAATTCATATCGCTTTCCTCCTTTCACAAATATCAAAAGAGAAAGTGAATGTTGTTAAAAATGCATATTTTACCTCTCTCCTCATAAAAGGGAATGTATTTTTCGCGTGCAAAAAAAAAAAACAGAGACACAATTAAGCATCTCTGTTCAATAAAGTTATTTATGTTTATTATGCAATCTTTAAATATAATTCTCCATCCTTATCCAAATAACATACTTGATTTTGTAGGCAAGACTGTAAAACTGATTGCAATGGTTTTCGCTCAATGAACTCTTTTCCATTTCCAAGTAACTCTACATATTCAGCAATTCGATTCTCATAAATGGATTTGTCAATTTTCTTTAGTGGATTTCCTTTAAAATTTATAACATACATCTCTATAGCCGAGAAACTGGATAAAAGACGTTTTTCACACTTATCGATATATGTAAGAATATCTTTTTCAACATAAGTAATATAATCTGTTTCAAAATTTTGTGAGTAAAAGACTTCAAGTATAGTGCTCATGCAATACAGTTGTACTGATAATTGTAAACAATCTTTAATCTTAAAAGCTTTATTAACAAACTGTTCTAAATCATTACTGTCTTTAGACTTTACTAAAGAATCCAAATCTGATATATAGAACTCTATATCTTTTACCGCTGTTTTTCTTGCTGCCTGTAGGCTAATAATTGTTGCTGTTCTCTGATTATCATATCCCATGATTGAATTGTAATTCTGATATGCAGAATTAACAAAACTAACTTCTGACATCAACTCAGCTTTTTTATCCCCATAAAGAAACTCAAGAATCTTATCTGCTTTTTGATTAATAACTGTCAGATTATTATTAATATTTTTTAAGAAATATTGTCCCGAAGCCATTGCCATTACACTAAAAGCCCCCATCAATATCGCCTGTTGTTTCATTCGACTTATTGATGCATGTCCAGCAATTCCATGTTCCCCAAAAAATGGTGTACCCAACCCTCCGTTTTTATAATGCATTAAATCCGATACCGAAATACCTTTTGGAAGATTCAAAACATATGCATTTGATAACGCCTGAGTTGCCATCAATGATGGAAGTTCCTGGTGCAACATGCTAATACATGCTTTCTGATTAGAAGACAATTCTAATTTTTTCAATTTACTTTTAATTGGTAACTCATCACAAGCCTCTATATTGAAGATTTCAATCGGCTTAATTGCACTATCATTTTTTTCGTTCATTGTATTACTCCTCTCATATAACATATCAATACGGAAACGCAAAATAAAATATATAATAAGATAATATGTCTCATTTAGTATACCACATTCAAATATAAATTTAAAGTCACTTCTTGAGCTGGAACTACCTTCTTGGACAAAAACCCAAAAATTTTTGCTATTTATATATATTTATTAAACTTTTTCTTCGCATTAGAGTTGAAAAAAAAGTGGGTTTTTGACCAAAGTTGGATATCCAAGAACTCAGAACCCGCATAAATACTGGGTTTGCGGGCATTCAGTTTATGGACAAAAACGTTTTAAAAAGTGGGCAGAAAACCCAAATTTTTGACCAAAGTTGGATATCCATTAAATATTTTTCACACTTTTGCCCAAATTTTTCAGTCTCTGCCCGTTTTTATTTTCCCAAAAGTGGGCGGAAATTGACCAAAAATGATTAAATGGATATCCAGGAATTCAGCCAATTTTTATCAATTTACCCAGTATGTCTCAGCAAATTATGTTGCATTCGAAGCCCTCTTCTCAAAATTTCAGCCTTCGGTAAGCCATATTCGGTCGATAATTCGTCCAAAATAGTCTCTTCACCGTCCGACAAACGCAATCTATACTGCTTATTTTTTACTTCTCCGTCGTCTCTAGGCGGTCTTCCACGCTTATTCACCTACAAATTCACCTCCAAATTTTAAAAATTTCTTCTGTGATACGGCATATTTCTGCGGAATATTGGAATATATGTATACTCTGTACGAACATAAAAGTCTCTATAACATCGATAATTCGTCACCTTTATAGGCTTTCCAGGCTCAATAACCTTAGATAATTTCCTGAAAAGCTCCCTTAATCGTTCGGCAATTTTCTTCATAATTTCCTTAACTCTTTCCCACGCATCACATAATGTCTGTAAAATATCATCGTATTCCATACCGTTACCTCCAAATTTTACCTGTTTTACAGTCTTTTATAGCAATTCTTTCTTCAATATGAAATCCAGCCAACTCACATGTGGCAAATATAGTATTTAAGAGCTTGCGAAAACGTTCTTTGTCTTCTGGCGAGCTTTTCTCTACATTGTTTATAGCTTTATATGCTGTTGGATCTGGATAACCCTCTGGATTTTTGTAATCATTTCCAATAGTCATTCGTATTTGTGTCCCCCTTTGTTCAGTTATTTTCTTTCGATAGCATTCCTATCTTCCTTTTTTAACGCCTTCTGGATGTCATTAATATTGTAACTATGACCTTTTTCAATCATAGTCTTCATAATTTCACTGGTCGCTCTCAGCCTGGTCGCTCTCAGCTTTAACTTATATTCAAAGATTTTCAAAATTCTGGTTGTAAGTGTGTATACCAAGATAAACACCGCAAATAACAGTATTAAAATAGGTAATAACTCATTAATTGTCATCTTTAATTTCCTCCTGTTGAATATTTTTCTGATGTAATGAATTTAAGAAGTCTCTTACAGCATCTTCCGAATTGTCGTCAATCGTAACTGTTGTGTTTACTGGCTGTACACTTTTGGCGATACTTTTCAAACTCGCATCTATAGACTTTAGAGTTTTTAAAATATCAGTATCATACTTATCATGTGTCATATTGTTTTGTTCTCCTTTCCGTTATGCCATAATTTCTTATCTGATAAATCCCACTCAAGAGTTGCTCCGCATAATGGACACTTCTCGTCAGTCTTTTTAGTTGAGTGCTGTACCTCTCGCCCACAAACACAATATCCATAAATTACAGAACTGACATGAGACTTCCAATAGTCTTTTACTATAACTGTCAAAATATCACTCCTTATCCATAAGACTTCCTCTATATTTCATAAAATCGTCAAGTTCTTTTTCTGTAGCTTTCCGCTTATTACATCCATCCACGCAAGTATCACAGGAAATCCAACTTGTAAGCATAGCCATATCGCATCCATCACACGGATCTGGCTTCTTATGAAATATCTTTCTTAACCACTTCAGCATTAATGCTTGTCCCCATATCTTCCAATACTCTTATATTCTGTGTAAATCTTATTTTGGCAGTAATATAAATTGTAATCGTTTTGTTCTATATACCACCATAATTTTTTATGACCAGCTTTTAAATAATCATAACAGTAATAAGTTTCTTGATAGTGATTATCTACCATCTGTCTGAAACTAAGCTCGTCAATATCATCCGAATTAGCACAAAATACAGCTATACGATTAATAAGATCTTCTGTAAAATTCTCGGTCACTACAAACACAACCCTGACGATTGCACAATTTCGTCTCCTAATACTGTATAACTGCTCTAAGCTATGTAAGTGGTAAACTACTCTGTCAAATGCATCATATGGTGCTCCAGAAACATTAGGTAAACTCGTATGAAGTCCTATGTTTAAATCCTCTGTAATTTCAAAGAATTTATCATACCAGTCCTTATGTTCACTATAATTCCATAATGGGTCTCCGCCTCCAGATAAAGAAACCCAATTACACTGATTCCTTACAATCTCGAGCCACAATGAGTCCAATCCGTTAATTGTTGTTTTTGGAATATCTAAGTTGTTATTCTTGACGATGCAATATGGACAAGTATAGTGACATCCAAAGTTGGTGATAATACTTATATATTTATCATTCATTATTTTTCTCCTCTTTCACAATTCCATGGTTCTGGAAATAATGCTTTTATATAAGGTGGTATTGTGGCTTCTGTAATCAGCTCAGAATACGGAAGCTCTTCAATCCACTTACAGAATTCTCGCCATTCATCCAGCTTATGGTCTTTGCGAGACTTATAGATATTTGTCAGCACCTCATAATTCATCATAACGTTGCGTGTCTGGTTATAACTGCTCGGAAGAAGCTGAATCATCTGCCACCAATCACCTTTGTTCTTTGTTTTTAAATATATAGATCTTGAATCGTTTAAATCGTCTATCGTGATTTCTAAAACTTGTCTTGTTTGAGAAGCTAAATGTTCCGTCGAAAAATCATCCAGCGTAAACTCCTTCTCAGCAATCTTATGCATCGTACTACAGCTATTAGCAACCGTACCAACCTTATAAGTATCGAATTCTTTCCACCAATATAAAGGTGCAGTTATTCTAACATACACCGGCATCATTCTCATAAACTTTCGATGATCGGTACCTGCTTTAGATAACCGCAGCATGAGATTAGCATCATTAGTTCCAATAAAATAGTCGTCTGACCATTGAGCATTGGTTACCCTTGTTGCTTTTCCACAACTGCTATCACTCTTTTCCCACGAATTCATCGGATTTCTCATTCCCTCAATAATAAACTTCATCTGCTCTGGACTTGCCAGAACCACATTTTCTAATTTAATCATATTCAACCTCCTAAAATAAATAAACCAGCATTACAATATAATGTAACACCTGATCTGTAACATAATTAATTTTGTGATATCTAGCCTTTAAGGCATCGATTATTAAATGTGTAATAAATATGATCAAAATCTGCCAAGTAAAATCAAAGAAAATAAGGAATGGTAAACAATATAACACACAATGCACAATTAAATGATACCAATTTTCCCCTTTTGTTTTTGCTATAAAATCAGATTGAAAGGCATAGTCGCCTATCAAATGACAACATATCAATAATATTATTATTTTAATTGATTTCATTTTCATCTTCCTCCTCCTTAATTTGACATGTATAATCATACTTAGTAAAAGACCTAGACCCTTTCCACCAGTCAATAATTGGAGTCATTATCATAGTTTCAAAATCTACATTTGAATTATTAATCTCAGAGTCTAATATTGTATACTCATAAATTGGGTCAGTGCAGGCAAAATCTAACGTGGTATTATATATTCGTACTTGCCATTTGCCATTATGTCTACCAATGTGCTGAAGTTTAAAACATAAATGATCATGCATTTCAAAAAATTCTTTAATCATGCTTTTTCTCCATTTCTTTCATAGCTGCCATAATTCTAGCATGTTCTTTATCTACACCATCTTGAAATCCTTTTGTATAAGCATGATCTAATTCTGCTGCATTCTGAGTGGCAGTTTCCCAACGCGAATCAATACTAGGACCATACACTTTGCTCATTCGGATTAACTGAATGGCACGATCGAATTCTTCTTTTTCAACTACAATTTTATAATTATTCAATGCAAAGTCACTCAAAGTCTGAAATATAAATTCATCTTCAGTTTCAGCCATTTGTGTTGTTATTGTTCTAATTGTTTCATCCATTATTATTCCTCCTCTTCTTTTAGCCAAATTCTGATTCTATCATTGTATGTATCAATCTTTTTGACTTCTCTATTTAATAAATCTTTTGAAAAATATTTTGATGCATAATGATTGCGACCAAATATTACAGCTGGGAATGTTTTATCCATAATAGATACCTCACAGCAGGAAATCATTAATATATCTTTTAATTTTATCATTTCTTTTTACCTCCAAAAATCTTATCTAATAATATAATAGCTAGCATATATACATATGGTATAAATGTCATAAAAAATAAAACACACCTCTTTTTCTATGTTGTAAAATATAATCGCCATAAGCTGCTGGAGATATATTAGTTAATTTTTCTTTTTTCCAAGCACCATATCCCTTTCGTCCAGCTTTAATATTTTTGCTCTTTGTATACATTGTGCTTATATCATTACTCATGTTTTTCCTCCTCTTTCACAATTCCACGAAATTCAACCACTTCTTCGGAGAGACTGACAAAATATCTTTTTCCCTGATATTCAACAATATCTCCGAAGTAGTTGATATCCATTTCTGGTTGTGAAGCATATGCAAGAACATTAATTTTTGTAGTTCGATTCACTATCTTTTCCTTTCTCTATCCATCTTCACATCAATTGCTTTTTGCATATCTTCTGGTGAGATATTAAAAATGGACTCCAGAAGTTTCAAGCAAATATAAGCATCTGCCATCTCTTCTATGAGTCCAATTCTGTCACCATAACCTCTAATTTGTTTGCTAACCTGCTGTGTGAGTTCTGCAAATTCCTCCATAGCAATAGTACAATTCAATTTCCAAGGTCTTTTATTTATACTATTTCGTATAGCTCGCCTTCTCTCTTTATCAGAAAGTTCAATATTACTATTTAAACCTTGAATAAATCTAGTTCTGTTCATTCTCCAGCTCCTCTCTGGACATTAGCTTTCTTTAATTGCTCCGCAGCCTCTTTTCTTGCGTCATATTTGAAAATATCAATCTCTTCAAACTTATTATCTTTCTCTGCAAAGAAGCGGTTAATCTTAACCTTTTCTCCATTTGGAGTAATCACATAGAATACGCCAACGGTATCAAAGTCCCCATTTTCTGTGTCATATAAGAAATCCTCACAATATACATAGAATGGTTTTGTTGACAGCATATATGGCATAGTGATAGGAAACATCTCATCCATAATCCTATCAATTAATCCGCTATGATAAGTATTGTTCGGGTTATTGATACTCACACATACAGCTCTTGCTACATCGTTGTAACTAATTGAGCCATCTTCTTTGATATGCTTAAACAAAGAACTCATTCGTTTGCACTGAATTGATTTCACTCCATTTTTCTCAAAACTACCACCGGCATCCCAAATATCATCAGTATCTACAATTGGCGTTAATGGCTTTCCTGCAATTAAGCGGTTAAGAATATTTTTAGTAATTCCAATACTCATACCGCTATGTCTATCCTCCATAAGACTATTAAATGCCTTTAATGCACTTCTGTAGCAAGCACATCCATTGCCATCATCACCAGATTTCTCATGTTCGCAAGCCAGCTCCACCTCATTTTCAGCCCATAAATCCATAGAGGTCTTTTCTCTGCAAGAATATAAAGATACATTCCTGTCATCAATGTAAATATTTGCAAATATCTTTCTTGTATCTCCACCGAACTCAGTAATAATTTCTGGAAGATTCTCATTAACAGCGTCAAAGACAAGTCCTTTCTCTGAACACCAATTAACAGCTGCCTTTGTCTGCTCCTCATTTCTGCAAGTCCAAAGAATAACCTTATCCCCATTCAGCTGGCAATTCATAAGGAAGTCAATAAGTTCCATATTTGGTTTGCCAATCTCCGGGTATTTGTTCTCACATAAAGTTCCATCAAAATCTACTGCAATAATATTATTTTCCATTGTATTATCTCCTTTAAATAAAAATAACCTAGCTACGTATCAATAGTAGCTCTTCTACCATATTCAGAAGGCATAGTAGATAGCCTTCATCAGTTTATTTCAAAAAAAAATATAAAAGAAAAAGACCCAGCATGTTTGATATATGTCCCCGTCAAGTAGATTTTGGTTATTTACCTTGTCTATTAAGAGGGTTCATATCAGTTTCCATGCCGAGTCCCTGTTTTTTAATCTTCTCTTTGAAGAATCATGACTTTATTATAAATCTCTTCTCCAAGTAAATCCATAAGTGCGTTTCTGTATTCTGACGATTTGGCAGTTATAGACCATATTTCTTTTGCTATTATAGATTCCGTCTCCATACGACTTCCTTCAATAATGCTAACTCTATGTTCTGGATAACTACATAATTCATCATATACATCCTCGTCCATGATTGCTTGTACGTAAATTTTCATATAATCACCATCCTTTCTCATAATGCAACTTGTATTTTTTGCGAAATATATTTTTAAAATGTTTCCCACGGATCATTCATCTTCTTTAAATAAAAATAACCCACAAGCCTATAAAAGACTCATCAGTTTCGTAAATATAAATTAGTGCTATTCCATTATTTCAATATCTTTTATTTCATTTTCATTAAAGCTAACGCTTTCGCCTAATTTCTGAGGGCAATTGTCAATATCTATGGCGGCAATCCCCTCTGGTTCATTATCTTCTGGGAAAATATAATCACTTACAATACCAGTGAACACTTCACCATCCGTGCAAGTTATTTTCACGTTCTTTCCCTCAAGACTTTGATTGAGTTTCATTTATTTATTCTCCTTTCTTCGTGCTGGATAAATATGCGTGCCGGTATTAGAATATATTATCAGTCCAATATTTGATGGTGTTTCTACACCTTGTTCATCAACATATATACCAATATCCTCATCGGCAAATATTCTTTCTCGATGATTCCACTTTCCATTATGGTCAAGTTTCGACTCTCCTGTTCCGCTATATTTATCTACTAATTTCTGTGCGTATTCTGTGTCACCATTTAAGTAACTTCTTCCAGGAATATGCTGTGTTTTGTTATGACGATTTTGTTTGTCTTTGTTTATGGTTTTTATTACTTCACCAGAATTAATCGCATCTTCTACTATTGTACCATGTTTCTTAACAGTTGCAACTCGTCCGTTATCTTTTATCGGATATGGAGGACCATTCCTAACCCCCCACTTCATTCCTTTTACACCGCTATGCTCAACTTCCATACTGTCGAGTTTTTCCTTTATCTTATCAAGAATATTCTCAACAGTCTCTCTCGTTCTAGGTGCAAGCTTCATAAATTTAGAATGTTCGGTATACCAGTTAAATATCTCATACAGATTTCCGTTAGCCCAACTAAAAGCCCACCAATCACAAATCATCTCCACGATATAATCGTATGGCATTTCAAGAATGGTCTCTAATTCTCCATTTTCCATATCGTCATGAATAAGTATCCAATACTGCCAGTGATGTGGGTTTCTATGAATATGTATCAGCCATGCTTTTTGATAATCCTGGACAACTTTATAAGACCTGTTGTTTCCATAAAAATATGCATCATATGCATTATACTCGTCCTCTTCATCCTTAGACTTATCGTGAGCAAATTCAATTTGCCAGGCTGCATCTGAAATATCATTCGTAACATCTGGTAAATTCTCACATAGCCAGTCAAATCCTCTTTTAACATTAGCCCTGTGATTTGCTAAATATTGGTCATACTGGAAGCTCATTTCTTCACCGCCTTTTTTGTGATCAACTTTTCAAACAGTTCCTTGGCTTCTGGACCATCAATCGCATTAACAATATCCACAGATTTATTAGGCAACTGTCTTCCAACACACAGTACACCTTTCTTGGTCTTGTCATTATAATCAATGCTTACTAAAACTGTATCTCTCATTGAGTATCCTCCTTTCGGTACTTACTATAGTTAAAACAAGTTAGACACCTCGGGCATGATGAGCCTATACGCAGCACACCTTCATTTTTTCTTGTACATTCGTCATAATACACGATTGAATCGTATTCTTTATCTGGAGTTGTAACTGCCACATGAGTATATCCTTCGGATTTTCTCTTCTCCAAATATGCTATTACATGATCTATCTCTGTTCCTTTATTCACTTGTTCTCCTTCCAATTTACAGGTCTTTCTGATTGAGTATTGCAGCCATGGTCTAAACACTCACAACAAGGATCACATTTCTCATCCAAGTCTTTATGCTCACAGGTCTTGCAATACTTTTCAAAATCAACTTCAAAATATAAATTCTCCATAAAGCTCCTATCCTTCATATGGTATCTGTTCTACATCTCCGCCAGGAGTAGTGATTGATTGCATAAGCTGTCCGGTTGCTTCGTCAAAATATATATTGTCCATAGCGTTGTTCCATTCATCAAACTGCTCGGAAATATCAAACCCTTTTGTTCGTCTGAGATTGATAAGTTCATCGTGAACAACCCTTCTCCAAGCTCTGGCAATTTCTTTTCTACTCTGTGAAAGAATACTATACAATCCGTGCTCATTTACAAAACTTACAGATCTTCTCTGACCTGCAACTACCATTGGTAGGTTCAGCTTTTCATCAGCCTCACACATATCAAGCATTCGCCACGTATTTCCGTAACTATACTCGATAATATTTGCTATATCTGCTGCCTTGAACAATGGTTCATCCAAATCACCATATACATCAAGAACACTACTACCTAATCGTATCTGTCCTACTACCTTTACTGAATTGTTTACCATTTTACGTATCTCCTTTCATTAAACGTCCTTTTCTCTTTTAATGCTCTGGCTATGGCTGTATCAATTCCAGAGCGAGATTTCAAGTGATAATAATATAAGTCTTTAAATGGTGTATTCATTCTGTCAATCCTTCCTGCTGATTGAGCCATTATTTTGTAAGAATAATTTTGTGAGAAGAATATAATTGTATCTGTTGTAATGCAGTTCCATCCTTCTGCTCCAGCATTGTATTGAACAAGATAAGCCCATTTATCACTTGTCGGAACTGGTTGATGCTTATGACCGTTCCATTCTGCAATTTCATATTCTGTCAGAATATTTTTCAATAGCTCCAACTCATAATCAAAGTTGTAAAATATAATAGCTTTCGAATGCTTCTCCATAACCTCAAGCAACGCCACTTGTCTTGATTCATCCATATTTACAAGCTTCCGCCATACATAGCAAAGCCCTGCTGCATTCTGGAGAGGTTCATTTTTATATGGGTCCCATCGATTTTTAGTTACTTCCTTATATTTAATGGTGTCATACCCAACATAAATATCTTCGTGATGTGATACCGTTTCTCGTTTGAAATCCATATTAACAAGAATTTTATTCCGGAGTCTGATCAAGCGTTCCGTATTAAGGTATCTGTCAATCTTAGGAAACTTACTAAATCTACTATAAACAATATGCTCCCTTGTAAATTCGCTTCGATTCTTATAGAATCCATTCGCAACAAAAACTGGTATATAATCCTGCCAAGTATCTCCAGGTGTAGCGGATAATAAAATCCATTCATTACCTTTAGCAATCTTCAAGAATGCCTTTACCCATGTTCCGCTGCCAACAACTCTTTGCTCATCAAATATAAAGAAGGCATTCTTTACATCTGAATACTTCTTCACGTTATTCCATGAATCTACAATCACTTTGTTAGAATATAAATTTACATCGTCGTGTGTAGATAATAGAAATGGTGCTAACTCTCCATCCCATTCGCAAGTATCACGCTTTCTGGCAGTTGTTATAATATACAAATCTTTAGGCGGATCATCCATTGGTTCATAAATATCAGTCCCAATAATTCCACCATTTCGCACATAGTAATAAGCTATTGAAGTTAAGGATTTTCCACTTCCAACACCACCACATAAAATGCAACCTGTTTTCATTCTTTTTATTGCATCTAGTTGATAATCTCTTAATGTAACACCTGCCATTTATTCACCCTCAATGACAAAACCATCTTCAACTTCAACTTCGTATCCATCACCTGTGAGATTTGCTTTAGGTCCACACAGAAGCAATCTTGTACCGATTTCTTCATCTGATAATTTCTGATATTCAGAATAATATCGTATTATGGAATCCTGCACCGGTTTGGTTACACAAATCCTCGTGCAATCAAATGTACTCTTTTCTGTAACTTCTATATTGCACATCTCAGCTACATAACCATAAAAAGCTACCAGTCCTTGCTCGCACTTTCTCTGGGAAATTGAATATCTCTTTTTCATATGGTGTCATCCTTTCTTTGTTATTAAAATCTTCTAATCATCCAAATATCAGAAAAGTACATAGGTGTATACCAGTATTTACTCTTGTCGTCATCCGTGGTCATTGGATCTGTTATAGAATTTCCAACTTTTATATAACCAGCTACACCAAGTAAAGAAATTTGTATATAGCACATAAGGGCAACTGTTTCATCAATATCCTGTCCGACAACCAGTAAATATCTTTGAAAGTTCATCGATGGTGTTGCTTTTTCCATCTTTCTTTTAATGGTATTAATAGCTGCTATAAGGGTTGCTCCTGCTCCACAACATTCATCAGCAAGAGAAATATAACCTTGCTTTTCTAACTTGTCTTGAAGATTATCGTCCAAATCACTGGTAACAACATCTGCCATCAGCTGACAAACTGAATATGGTGTGAAGAACTGACCTGCCGAACTATTACCAAGTCCTAAATCCATAAATATTTTTCCTAAGAAATCCTGTTCTGGATTAGCTTCCAAAGCCATTGTTGTATATGCAGCCAGTTTAGGAAATATCATCTGTTCCTCCTTACTATACTTATGAATGATGCTTAAATATCTTTCTTCTCTGTCCTTATAGTGAAATTTGTCAAGAGGATTCGATATTGCACAAGCAAACATAATTACAAAATCTCTCCAAACATCGAATGGTCTATGAGTTCTTGTCAGTTTATTAAACTCATTCAGAAAGTCTTTTGAAAATGTCCCAACCGGCATTTTTTCTGTTTTCATTTCTACTTTTTGTTTTGGTTCGACCGTTTTCTTTTTATCAATGTTTGATAAATCAATTGTCGGTTCCCATTTCTTTGTCACATTCTCAACCGGTGGCTTCGGCTTATTAAATGACTTTTTCTTAAAGAACATATGCGTCTCCTTTCAAATATAAATGGGTGCCAACCATAATTAGCTGACACCCGCAGATTTTAATAGAATGGAACCCCATCCTCTACTGTAGCTTCTTCTCTTGCATATTTTTCAGCAAACTCATCCTCTTCGATAGTTACATACATCGTCTTGACATATGCCTTGATTCCAGTTTTTCCATTCACTTCCCAAGAATATGGTCTTATAACCAAATCGACATTACTTATTTCAGCAAAATCCAATGTGCTGATAGAATCCTCATCTAATTCGGTAGTCGCTTTTCTTGTCACCATATAAATCTTTGGTGGAATGTTCTTATAACTTACAGCTACCTGAATATAATGCTTTGGCTCATCACCATCGTCTCTAGGCTCAAGAATTCTTACATTCCAACCGTCTTTTGATAACTGCTCAACATCCGTATCATCTTCAATGAGTACGCAGAAGTTTCTATCTCCATCACGATTGTACTTGGACTCCTCTCCTCTAAAGTTTCTAAATATGATATGAGCCCCTTCAATTTTAATGTTTCCTACTGCTTTATTAGCCATGATAAAATCTCCTTTAATTATTATTTTGTTTCTACAGGTGGGTTCATCACCTGACTTGAAATTACTTCTGAAATATCATAATTTTTACTGCAATTCATATGATGCACATCATCATTAAAATATGGACAGTCAAAACAAGTTGCGTATTTAGCATCTCCGCAAGGCATAAGCTTTGGTGCATTCTGCTTCTTTTCTGTTATATATGGATCATCCGATACGAACCATTCAAAATCACCATATTGAGAAATAGTATCTACCGCCTCATTTACAAGTTTGTCATAGTAAGACCTGTCGATATCATTAACCTTATCTAATTCTCTGACCATCTCAGATTCAAGCCATCTATAGCCCTTTGTACCTGTTGCGGCATAATACTTACCGTCTTTTTCACGCATTAGTAATCCGCCACCACATCCGTCTTTTATAGGACAGAACTGTCCCACTTTTCCAATGAAGCGATAATTATGCCCCTCTGCAATAAGTGGATTTAATTTCTGACAAGTGCTTTCAAATGTCGTATCAGATAATAAGCCTTTCTTGAAATCACTCTCAGCTTTACTAAACTCCTTCTCATACTGAGATACATCTGGTAAATTTTCATTTAAGTCTAAATATAAAGAACCGCTTACAGACTTCGTTTCACACATATCCTCAAATTTAATATCTTCTTTACTAAAAAGACTTTTAAATACATAAGGAATCTGAAACTGAGTTCCTGTAGCGGTCCACGTTCCTGGCTTTTCTGGGTCATCATCAGCCAATTTTGCAACATATACGGCATTATTGACCAAGCAAATCCTGTCAAATATATGCTCTATCTCGAAATCATAACCGTGGCGTTTACCATACTTGCAAATGAAATCAAGAATATAATCATCCGGATTTTCAATCTTAATAGAATCTGTCTTAATGTGAATTACTTTATATCCCTGTGCTTCAACTTCATGTCTAAGGTCAATCATAAACAATGCTCCTCGCTTTGCTACGATATTATCCTTATTTCTTGAGTCTCTGAAAGCATTCATGAATCCTGCGGCTGTTAATCCATATACTGAGTTAATTGCGATCTTCAATGCTTGAGCCAGTGCCTTTGCCTTGCCGGTATCATCAAGATATTTGGCTAATGCTCCTTCAAACATATCACGTACCTTATCGAAATCACCATGCTTAATACAGATACGAATGTCTAAAATATCTTTAAACCTCTTTGTGAAATCTGGTCCAAATAAGCATTCAGATATAGCTGAGTTAGGGTGCATCGAACCGACATCTTCCGTTTCCGAACGTCCGTACATTCCAGGAGTCGCCCATACTTCTCCGCCTTCTCCAACTTCCTCACCTCTGTAAAGGGATTTTCCGTTCTCGAATCTATAGTCTGGGAAATATGGTAATAAACTATCACCTTTGGGTCCGTGGAATGGCTCAGCCATCATCTCCGGCTTTGCCTCTTTTAAGAATGCTAATATATCATCTGGTAATTCCGTAACTGGCTCAGACAAATCCCTATACATAAATTCACTCTGAGGATTGCGGTTCTTTCCAAATATAAATTTTGTAGTTAAGCTATTAGTCGTATCATTTACTGAACCATTAGCTAACTCCGCCAAAATTTCTCTTGCAACAAAATCACCAAGATTTGCTTTATATGTAGCCTCTGTAGCGATAACGTCATCATCGCAATATTCTGCTACCTTTGTCCAAAGTTCTTCTGGAACAGGCTGATCCCAAGGAAGTCCAAGCTCGTGATGCTTTATCTTTTTACATAATGCTCTGACTTCATCGTCCATCTTCGAATATGGATCATTAGCCTTGTTACTCAATTCGATTTCCCATTTTTTAAGAGATTGCTTCTTTGAACAGAAATCATACACATCTGTGAACGAAATATTATAGGCTTCCCCGAAGAAACAATTTGGACTGTTATTAATAATCTTTTGCGATAAGTTAAACAGCTGTTCGTTTGTATACCCCATTAATCTGGCGTACATAATATGGTTATCATATCGCCGACAGTTAAACCCAACCAATCTAAACTGTATCAGTTCCTCAATTTCACTTGGTGTCGGGTTAATCATTCTGACAACAGGCTTTCCCTCACCCTCTATTTTCCAGTTGACCAAGAACAGGTTTGGGAATACCTCGATATCATAGAATACCAACTTTGCATCATCGTTTTTTACAGCGTTTGAATTTTCCTCCGATTTGAACTGCATCTTATTAACGAGCTTTATACAATACTCTGCCTGATGAGAGCTGTTCGCTGCAAATGCTAATACAGCATTACGCATATCTGTTACATCATATTTGAGTTCACTACTATGAGCATCCTCCAATATTTTGTATATGAAATCGATGCTTGGCTTAGTTCCCGGGTGGATTTCCTTATTAAGATTTCTCTTTATAAGGGTTCTAAGTCCTTTCTCGCTTTTTATGGCATCAAAATTTACCATTTTGTCTTCTCCTTTCATTGGTAACCCAGAGGATATAGTAGCTATTGGTAAATTGTTGCATTTCGTTAGTTTTCTTCTTAATGAGCTTTTACCAGTAAATACTTTTACCTCTATATGGTCGTCGTAGATTCTACTTAACTGAGAAGGGTCTCCAGAATATAAATAATGAAGATGTATCCCTTGACCACTTTTACTCAGTTCTGCATAAGTCGGTGGCAACTTACTAGCAGCTTCCAAATTCCTTTCAAAAGATTTATTTCCAGTCTCATCCGGAATATCAAAATCTACGACAATGTGATTTTCTGGAACTTTCACGTAATGAATTTGTGAAGTATCCAGAGCAGATAATTTTGTTTTTACTTTTTCCCACTTCTGCTGTGGGGTTTCATTTTGCGAAGCATATTGTGCTGGACAATCCGCACATACAGAATCAAATATAGATGTCTGTTCTTTGAACTCTATTTGATAAGTTTTTGGTGTATCTTTTTTCTTTTTCTGAGCATCACTTTCAAACTTATCTGTCCGGAATCCTATATAATAGCTTCGTACTCTTGAACCGTCATCAAAATTAAATCTCTCCTGGAAATCCTTGAAATAGTTCTTCAATTCTTCCTGGAATGCTCTTCTTGATAACGGATAGCCAACTTTCGCTTCATCACAGTAATTCTTATACATTTCCCAAGCTGCTTTAAGGGTTGTTCCGTCTTCTTTTTTAAACACATAATAAGAATCAGCTATAAAGTTATAAAAATCATTAGATGCACCAAGCATTGAAATTGGAATATAATCGTCGTATCTGCCAGGATTATCCAAATATATTTCCTGACAATGATAAGCAATTGCTCCAAGTTCAAAGCTAACCTGTTTTACAATTGTTTTGTATTCCTTTGGATTAAGCTTATTTCCAGATGGAGATACATCAATCAGTCGTCTTATAAGACCAGATTTGGCATCTGTAATACGTACAGGTTTATTAGTTCCCATAAATAAGAAACATTTGAAGCGATTTGCATATGTTGGTTTGAATTTCTCATTTACAGTCATCAGCTCATGAGACACCAAACTGTTAAGCCTTGTATTATCCTCAATCCTTGACAAGTCTCCATCATGCTGAATAGCCACTAATGGATTACTTTTAAACGCCTCCAACGCAAAAGAGTTACTACTAGACCCCAATGCTTTTGCATCAAAGACTGAGTAGTAACCCTCAAATAATTGCTGAATAATATTTAAAATTGTTGATTTACCTGTACCTGCTGCTCCATATAGTACGAGAAATTTCTGTAATTTCTGCGATTCACCACATACTATTGAACCGATAGCCCACTCTATCTTCATTCGTTCTTCAGGAGAATATAAAGTGCTAATCAGTTTTTCGTATGCTGTTATATCCCCCTCTTCAAGAGGATAATTAAGCCGCTTGCTCGCATAATCTTTTTTTGTTGTTTTCGTATTGGAAAATATAAGTTTATCGTCAAGCGTATGAAAACTGTCTCGTAATTGCTTCTGACAGTATTTATGCCAAGAGTCAATCATTCCGCTCTCAGCGTCCCACATATGCAGGACTTTAATATCTGAGTTAAAGCGTTGGCGATTCTCCTCAGCATATCTATCCAGTTCGCGGTCTATAAGTTGTAAAGCATCCTGTTCATCGGTAGACCATAAACCACGTTCTTCTATCCAGATAGCGTAAAAATCACCACCTCGAATCATAAGATCTGTGCTTTTTTTAATAAGGAACTTTGGATAGATTTCTATTGTTCCGCGCTTTGTACTACGCGTTGAAACCACCATAAAATCCAACATCACACTTTTATACTCCTTCCGATTCCTTTAACCCATCAATTTCTTTTCGCAAAGCTGTGATTTCCTGCTGCATCTTTTTACTGTCAGCACGCATCGCAAGTAAATTTAAGGTTGTAACGATACTAAATAATGTCACAGCCTTATTAAATTTGTTCTGATGCACCAATGCTTTGTAAATGCGTACAAGGTGCTTATCTGTAGCATCCATATTTCTAAAAATATAACTTACTAAATCGTTCATAATAAGTAATCTCCTTTCAAATCAAGTAATACTGTCAAGATACCAACATGCCTGATACCAAATTTCCACTTTTCTCAAGTCATAGTGACAATTTTCAAGTGTAAATAATCCGCCTTGCCCGTCTGGCTCATACTGCCTCTCTAAAAATCTTGTTACAATATCTTCAACACGATTCTCATTAAATTTTCTGTCATCCATAGAGCCCAGCCCAAGATTAGTAATCATATTCCAGAACCATTGTCCTGTTCTGTCACCAATCTCTGGGTCGTCCATAATATGTTCCTCTAAACGAATTGAAAGTGCTATTAGCATCTCCAATACGCTACATGGACTATCATCCAGATAATTCGCTATAACAGAGCAGTCATATCCGTTCTCGTATCCAAATCGATAACGTAGTTCAATACCGTCCTCAAATCGATTGCTGTCCATAGTAAGCTGATATGTGAAATCCATATTATGGAGAAAATTTAATAGCTTTCTATATGATAATTTCTTCGGATATTTTGTATCACATACCAGACCATACATCCAATCGAAATAATCAAATTTTAATTCGTCTCTGGTCATTACATCTCCGTTCTATGTGGCTGAGTTTCAAAAATTTCCTGATAGTTTCTCTGGTCTAACAGAATTTCATAATCGCATTTCTTAGTATCGTTTCTCACATAAACGGAGTCATCCTCATACTCTCCGAAATGCTCAAGTGAATCTTCCCCAACAGTTTCCTCAATATCATCCACAATTTCATTCATATCATCTAGTAACACTCCGTCAGCCGTATATGTAAGACTTATTTTTTCGTAATCATCAAACTCTCCAAAATCTGACGGCTGTATAACATATGGTCTGTCAACAGCAATTTCCTGCTTCTGTTTTTTATTTTGCATATCGCTATAGTTCACATAGCCTTCCCTCTGTAATATTGCTGCACATTCAGCAATACTCGGTTTATCTACAGTTCTACTGTTAGCAGTTTTTTCAACAACAGGCTCTACTGATTCATCTTTTTTATCCTCGTCAAATACTCTTCTTGAATTGAAGTCTTCTTCCGCGAGTTTCTCATACTTATCTTTAAAATATGAGTATGTACCGGCTACACCAATTCCAGCACCAATAATCGTGCCTAAAATAAATGCTACTTTATTGTTCATTGTTATCCTCCTCTGTCTTGATAGTCATAACGGTTAATGCTAAACCGCCAAAAAGTAAAGAGGCACTCAACAGAATGCCTCCTGTAATATGTCTTTTTCGATTGGTATCAAGAATATAATCCATCATTGATATGAAGTTACCAATTCCTTCCATAATTAGTGCTCCTTTCCACCGAATAAGACAGCAAGACCGCTCCAAAAGCAAATTCCTGCAACTGCTGATAATGTTAATCCTACTACATGCATAACAATTCTCCTTTCTATTCTCCACTTGAAAAATAGTGGTTTCCAATCTGAAACATGGGTGTTCCATAGTTTCCATATCTATCAGCTGTAAAGAATATAACATCATAATTCTTTCTATTACGAAGTTCTTCAATTACAAGCTGACAAATATAATCGTCAATATAGCATCTGTCAACTCGCCCATTCCACATAGAAGAAAATTGACTTGGCTGATAAACTACTTCATAAACTGTATTAGGAAAAGAATCAGAGTCAACACGATTTAAAATAGTATCAATTACTAATCGTTTGCCCTCTTCGCATTCTCCCTCAGCTTCAGCCATAGTAACAAGAGCAATTAACTCAATATCATCATTTGAAATATCAGTATCAATTTCGCAGACAACGTCTTGAGGTGCCAGCTCTTGGACTACTACTTCCTCTTTCGGACTAAATGATACTTCTTCAACTGCCTCAGTTTTGATAACCTCAACTATCACTGTCTCATTAATTTCATCGTTTTCACTTGTCGTGATTGGCGATGCTGCTATGCAAAAAGAACTTGTGACTATCAGTAGTATCATCCAAATTATTTTTTTCATATGCAAATTCTCCGTTTAAATCAGATCTAATATATTACCATCCACGTTGAAGTCTAATAAAATTGCTGGCTCATATGATCCGTCTTCTGTTTCTCTGTTCGTTTCTAAGATGCCAAAGTCCACAAAGTTATCACCAACTTCATTGTCTTTGTTATATACCCAGCCAACAATCTGACCTTCCTTAGTTCTATCAATTCCGATCATATCATATACATCATTTAAGAATATGTATCCTCTCGACTTTAACAGATCATTTGCATACTGCTGCTGTCCTCTTAACATAAGTAAGTTATATTGTGTATCTTCTTCATATCCATGACATGACTCATCAAAAAATCTAGCATATCCACTGTCAGCATTAGCTACATTAACAGTAGATTTTACTTTCTTCTCTTTACCTGTATCTGGGTCTTTCACAGTTTCCTCAAATTTCTTTGCCTTAATATCATATTTCAGTTCCTTATCTACCTGCTCTCCAAATCTTTCAACAACACGATTACGATATTCTTTGAAAGACTTATCGACAGTTGCGTATGCTGCTGCCAGAGCTACATTTCTCTTTCTGAGAATATTATTAGAAGCTACAATACTTGTAAGTGATAATGCACCTAACGCAATAGCAGGAGCATATAATTTTATAAGCTTTACTCCTGTCTGTGTATAAATAATAGACAAGTCTTTCTTGGCATCTTCCTGTGAATAATCTGCTTTGATTTCCTCATTTTTAGAGCATTCATGCACAGCATCCACATCTTTTTTATGCTCCTCTAATACCGTACTTAATTTTGTTGTCGCTTTACACGCCATCACAGCACTTGCAACTGTTCCAACAACACCGGCTGCGATAAGAATTTCCGGACTGTGTTTTTTTACCTTAATAGTTGCTGTATTTACAGCCTTTGTTACTCTTGCAATAATTTCATTCTTTTTCATAATTATTCATTCTCCTCTTCTAAACTTTTTACATGATCAATGAGATGCTCTAAATACCATCTCGCTTTTTCTAAGTCCTGTACGCCGTTCTTATTTTTCCAACGGCACATATATTTGAGTACATTTCCAGTGTCAGTAGCTTCAATACCTTTCAAATCAAATGTAAATGCCTCAATTACATCAATTACCTCTAATCCAGTTTCACTCTGATAATGAGCTGGATGTGATACCATAACATCTTTTGACTCGTACATAATCTGCCTCCTAATCTATTGGATTTGCTCTTGGGAACTTGATAGTATATCCATCCCTAGTATTAACAACTCTCGCATTTCTGATATTATCAGTCCAACCGTAGTTGTTTCCTGTCCACGGACCATCAATACCAACCAAATCGAAATAGTCTGCAACACTTACGATTTTGTAACTTGCAACGATTTCGTCCATAGCAGCTAATACATTTTCTGCTTCCGTTCTAGTGTTAAAGTAAATATCATCGAAATCACAACCGCCAATAGAACTCTGTGTATTATAATTTCTTCTGTTACCCTGTGCCGGATCTTCATAATATTTACGATAAGATACTTTACTTGCCGTGGATCTTCTACCGCCGGAACCCTTAACTCCAAGAACTGCTTTAACAGCATCAAGAATAATATCCTTTAAAGCAGGCACAACAATATCCTCGAAAATGTAGCTTTTTACGTTATCTACATCTTCTGGAACAAATATCCCTGCAAGTTTATTAATTCCACTCTTTTTCTTTGTCTTAACCGAACCAGATACAATTTTTTCTACCTTCTTTTCTGTCAGCTCAGCCTTCGCTCGTTCTCTTGATTTATGCGAGTTGGACTTGTATTCTTCCATTCTTTTCCTCCTAATTGATAACCATTAATTCCCCAGGCAAAGTAATTTTCGATGCTGGCATACGGTTATTATTTTTCTTAAACTGATACGCTAAATTACTCTTTGCTTTCTTTTCAGATGCTGCGTATGTAGACCCCGCCCAATTATTAGCAATGCACTTGCCAAATTCCATAACTGGACCATTATAAGAATACTGATTCATAACAATACCTCCATAATAAAAAAATAAGAGAGAAAACACCTTGTTATAGGTATTCTCCCTCTTTCCTGTCAGAATAATAATTCTTTAATTTTCAGAATCATTCTCATCAACTGTTTCAACGACAACGTCGTCATCGACAACACGAAACCCTTTACGTGCTTTCATTTCTTTCAGTTTACCAACTACTGGTGCTACTACAAACTTGTAAGCTAAACCGCCTGCAATCATAGCCACACCGATAGTTGCTACCTTACTAAATCCTCCTTTGGAAGCTGTCTTTACGATTTCCTCTGTTGTGTCCATAACCTCTTCGTTGTTCATGATTTCATTTGTTTCCATAATGTTAATCTCCTTTCAGATTAAAAATTTGTTATTCTTTCCATAATAGTGGTTGTAATTTATGCGAACCTACATCAGGTTTCTATAGTCATATCTAGGCCCGCATCCGTAATCTATTACAAATACAGGCTCATCATTATCACTGAGCTGTGAACTAAAGCGAAGATCGATATATCCTTCTCGGTCAATATTCCATCCAATGTCATCACCGATTTTAATAGCTGGTAAACCAATCTCATAGTAGAATTCATTAAGAGAAATATACATTTCATCTCTCATCTGTTTATTCAAATCATTCTCTGCTTTCTTAATTTTTTCAATTTTAGACTTGAAATATCGTCCGGATAATACGTCGTAGCAAAGAGTCTCGCCATCTCCCACAAATATAATTTCGCTTTCTTTTGCCGGATGTGCATCGATTTTCTCCTTTGCAACGGCATCTCTGATAGTCTGCTCCTTTTTTTCTCCAATCGTTTCGACAACTTTGTTCTGATATTCCTTGAGTGATGTTTCAGCTATAGAATATGCCGTAGCCAGTGCGGCGTTTCTTCTGGCATTTACTGAACTTGCTCCAATCAGACAAGCAATAGATAAACTGCCTGTTATAGCTGCTGGAATATAACATTTCCAACAAATTTTTATAGCATCAATATTTGATATTTTTTCCGAAACGAATTGTTCTGGAATACCATTTTCCCTATCTATTTTTCTATAATCTTCTTCTTTTTTTAACAATTCCAATGCCTTCGGTGTTGCTCTTACAGCCATCACAGTTGTTGTTACCATCCCAGCAATACCTATTCCGGTCAATATTTCCGGACTATGCTTTATGGTTGATTTTTTCACTGCATTGTATGCCGCTTTAATATTGGGTTTATGCATTTTTCTTACTTCCTTTCCTATAGATTACCCCGCCCACAAGGGGCAGAGATTTTTACTTAACCAACCAGATTTCCGGACGAACTCCACGAGAGTTCGAAGCGTTGCCGTAGGTCGCATTGCCATTGTAGTACACAAAAGCGAAATGAGCCGAAGAACGTTCTTTCTTGGTAGCATTACGAAGCCATCCAGACTCACACCCATTGTTGTAATAAGCAACTCGATTACTTCTCTGTTTCATAAGTGGAAGCTGCTTGTCATTATCAGCCTCAAAGTGATTTCTATCCCACGCGTCGTCCCAGCCAAACATTTCACCTACAGTCGGAATAGTAACATCAGTCAGTCTTGCTCTAATTGAATAAGGTAATGCCTTTACGAACTCTGTATGTAACCATTTATTCAAATCAGAATCTTCAAATCCACCCTCATTTGTGTCTGACTCATTCATAGGTCTCTCAGCTACATAATCATCGAAAATAAGCATAACCTTATCGTTCGTAACCTTGTGTACTGTTGCCACAAATTCTCCCAATCCATCCAACTTGATTGTTGTCCTATCTCCTACCTCAGCATCTTTTAAGTCGGACTTTGCAGGTACTCCGAATATTGCATTAATAAATTCTTCAATTGCAAGTTCATCATTAATGCAATACTCTCTCATAGCTTCTTTTGACTCTTTATCAGCAGCCATTTCAATATACTTTCTGTACATTCTTTCTACTGTAGGTGTGTCAATCCCTCTTGTTGCTAATCCAATAATTTCTTCTCCTAATGTCATTTCTCTTTTACACATAATGTTAATCTCCTTTCAAAATATCGCTTTATGCGATTAATAAATCAATGATCCATCGTGTCATATCTTTAGCACACGAAAATAAAAAACTGTTGTTGATGTTTTTGCAGGCGTACTCATCCATTAACTCTTCAAAATTTTCAAGAGTTATCAATGGCGGAATATCCCTGTTGTTATTCAATCGTGTCAACAACTCTTTTGCCGCCCATATAGAGTAACTATTGCTGACAAAACTATCGCTATACCAATCGACTCGATTTTTCCTTGATTGTTTTAGACAATATTCAGTAATTTCAATAGCTGTATCTATTGATGACATACTTAACCTCCATAAAACAAAAGAGCCCTTGTTTTAGGACTCCTTCGCATCTGCGTCTCTTTTAGCAAGAGCTTCATTAACTTTCTTATCAATCTGCTCATTCATCTTCTGCTCATCAGCCCAATCGTTAATAAGATTCGCTCCTAATCCGATTACTGTTGCAGCAAGACCAATGATTCTAATAATTTTACTATTCATAGCCCATTGCCTCCTTTCCATAATAGTGGCTGTAATTTATGCGAATGTTTCATCGTTACTACTCGGTGAAAACACCATATCAATAACATACACTTCAAGACCGTCATCTAAAACTGTCTTGTGATGATTGAAATCAATCCAACCTATTCCGTCTGACCAATGCCAGCCAAGTTCATCTCCGCAATCAATGTGCTCTATTCCTAAAAAATCATAAAAGTCATTAACGCATATATCGCTACCTAAACACCAGTTTCGATTTAAGTGATATTCTGCTTCTAACACTTGTGGGATGGTACTTTCAAAATATCTCATTGAATAAGTGTCATAAAATAATTTAATGTCATCAGGATTTCGCTCACCAAACGATAAAGATGACGTACCAAAAAAGTTGCCAGAAGATATACACACATCATCTGCTTTTTCGGCTACAATAGAATCGATTATTTTTTGATGAGCTTCTTCCCCATACAATTCCTTGAGTTTTTCTTTATACTCATTGTATGATTTGTTAATCAGTGCATATGCACTTGATAAAGATGCCTGTTGATGTTTATTCAGCACATTCGCACCAACAATACAAATGATTGTTGAGACCCCCATAATTGTTGACGGAATATAATAAACCCATGCAGATTTAATAGCTTCTGTCTTGCTATATCCACATGGGTCTCCATCGTGATTAATTAAACTGTCTTTTTTAATCTTTTCTATTGCTTTTGGTGTTGCTATAACGGCGGATACAGTAGTTGCAACAAGTCCAGCAACTCCAAGACAGGTTAAAATTGTTGGTGAGCCTCTTTTCAGTTGTATAACTGATTTGTTAATGAGTTGATTGATTTTTGGTTTCATAATGGTTGTCTCCTTTCTTTATTCCATAGCTCGTAAAATATCCAGCACATTATCTGCCAGATTTATTGCTATTGAAAACATTAGTTGTGTGTCCTGTCTCATATGATAATATTTGCTCATCATGGATTTGAAACATCTGACAATTTCTTCAATTTCTGCTATTGACGCATTGTCTTTTGGATATAATTCAGACGATACATATTCCAGTAATTCATTTACTGACCATATGGAATAACTCGATTGCATAAACTCCTTGCGATGTCCGAATATCGTCGGAAATGATACATCCATCTGATATGTGTCACTTAATATCAGTTCAAGCTGCTCAATAGACATATGAACTCTCCTTTCCAGAAAAATAAAAGAGATTGCACTATCACGTATCTGATGTGGTATTGTTTTTCTTTTCGGCGTTTTTCTTACATCGAAGTTTCAATCCGATAACGCCCCACGTCGTCGTTAATGCTAAATATGAATTTATATTAACTGACTCCTTTACGAGTAGGTTTGCTTTCGTGTGCAATAGCCCCTTCTGTTCCTCGTCATTTACGTCTTTCTCTCATAATATGCCTTGTAAATTTTGCGAAGAAAATAAAAGAGAAATAGAATGGATTCGAACCATCAACCCCTGGTACAGTATATTGACCAGTGCTCTACCAACTGAGCTACTATTCCTCTCATAATATGCTTTGTAAATTTTGCGAAGAAAAAGAAAGAGCCGCCATAAGCGACCCTAATCATCAGTTCAAACCAATACTTTTCAGTATGTTTATAAGCTCGTCCTTTCCAATTTCAGCATCTACATCGACATGAAGATGTGTCTTTCCATCTGCAATAGTTGTAGTGACCTCATTTAACTGAATATCAATATCATATCCAGTTTTCTTATGTATCACCATTTTTAATGCTTTTGAAATAATTCCTCTTGTAAATTTAGATACTATTTTCATTTCGTCCATGCTCCTTTTACTCCTTTCAAAGCTTTAGTTTCTCGTAAAAGGAACTGTGATTTTAGCGAAAAGAAAGAGCCATTGCTGGCTCAATCTTCAATTTTTACAAGCATGTAATTTGGATTATCCATATAGATATTAATTTCATTGAACTGTAAATAATCTAATCGTTTGGAATTAAACACATAATTGTCTGTTCCTTTCTTGGTTTTACTTGTTTTTAAAATCAAGAAATACACCTTACAATATTCACTAATATCCAATTTCTTTATTGTTTCAATACTTTTGTCTAATTGAGTAATCTTCATAAGATTCACGCTCCTTTCATAATACAATATGTAAATTTTGCTAAATATTGCGTCTGTCAAAGCATGTTTCCCATCTTTGCCTCTGTATCGGTTTCATTTTCAATGCCCACATAATTTGTCTAATGCTTACCGTTGGATATAATCCGTCCGTACACTCTCCTGCTCGTTCATCAAAAAATTTTTTGAACTTAGGATGCAAATATAAAGAATCTGTCAACCATGAATCAACCTCTGTCCAGTATGTAGTCTTTGTATCTGGATTAAATCTTTGCTGAATAACTGCCAAACCTTTATCACCAATTGTAAATAATGTACATCTGTCATACACCGGATGATTGCATATATATAATTTTCCATACATAGAAAGATAAATATCCGGTTTTTTATAATGGTATCTCATCTCTATTCTCCATAAAAAGAAAAGAGCCTTAGATTTCTCTAAGACCCTCTCCTCTAGCTTATTGCGTTTTTAATTTTCTTCTTCGGACTCATCCGCGGCAATACCCAGAACTTCCTCTCTGGTCGGATATAAATTCTCGTACTTTTCATCTCCTTCACAGCCATATTCCTCTAAATCAATGCTGTGACCACAATGAGGACACACTAATGTGTCTTCCCATTCGTCTTCAAATTCCATTAATCCTCCGCACTCAGAGCAGATATATTCTCCGTCTGTCATTGCCTTTCTCTGTTTTTCATTAAAAATACTCATGCTAAATATCTCCTTTCAAAATTGACCTGCTCGCATACTTGTATGTCTAGTATACAAACTGGCGTTAATCTGTTCAAGAGATAAAGCTTTATTCTCTCATAAAGAGCAATGTATTTTTCACGTAAAAAAAAGAAAAGGAGATGCGTATAGAATTCCACATCTCCTATAGGCACGATTACCACTCAGCAGTAATTATTCTGCATTCCTTGCAATAATAAACTGACAGCTTGACATCAGCCTTTACGTCCTTATCCATATGATACTCAAATGTTGCTGTTCGATTGTTTTCATTCGTTACTAACATACTTTGAACTGCCGGATTTTCTCCATCATCAAGGTTGCCTATAACAGTAACCAATCTCTTATGCAAATATTCATTCTCATTGAATATGACAGTAAAATGCCATAAGCTTTCGTCATCACCACAAGGAATACTTAATGTAGTCTGATTTGTAGTAATTGGTACCTCCACATAAATTTTGTTCATCTAATTTTACCTCCTTTTCTGTTTCTCATAGTAGTAAATGTTATAATAGCGTAGAAAAAAAGAGGACATGCGTTGTACACGTCCCCTTATCAAAAAATCATTATTTCTTTGTTGGTCTAAAACGATTGATCAAACCTGTAAATGTCTTCGAGGTATATGTTCCTGTTTCTTCAAACTTAAATCCTTTCCTCATCCAGATTCCATAGAATATCAATGGCACCATTAATTCTGCCGCTGCTACACCTACTCTGAAATATCGTTCCTTAACCTGCTCTTCGAGTTGTCTCTGCTTCATTTCATCGTCTTTAGTGTTGGCTTCTCCTTCCATCACACGACGATCATACTTCTCATCCGCATCCCATTCGCTCTTGTTCTCCTCGATTCTCAGCTTGTACAGCTTTGCCAAATCATCAATAGCACTCGATTTTTCGTCAGAACCTGCTTTGAGTTCAGATAAGTTCTGAATCTCCGTTGCAATTTCCTCGTTCAATAAATCTTTAATATTTGGTTCGCTCATTTTGTGAAACCTCCTTTTAATAATTTCTTTCATAATAGAAAGTGTTATTTGTGCGAAATGTAATTTTTAATTTTCACACGTAAACGTACGGTTTGCTTCTTATAAATATCATCCATACCTCCTCGGTCTATTTCAAGAAATAAATAAGTTCCGCTATCCGGGTCAGATTGGTCAACCCTAAGCGAACCTATTGGCTTATCCTTAAATATAAATCTTGATACGAGTAATCCTATAAGAATACCTACCAGTAACCAAATTAATGGCATATGCTCCTCCTTTCTGAAAACATTTTCCGGAATTTTCCCACCGGGCAATTTTTCAAATATCAATATAGTATGATTTCCAGTAACCTACGTACTGGATTTAACCTAGAATAAAAAGAAAGAGCCATTGCTGGCTCAATCTTTAGAATGCTTTCCAAACGGATCTAATCCCATATGTTCCATTGCATCAAAGCATTTCATTGTATGTTTTTTCATTATTTCTTCAGCTTTATCGTCTTTTAATATTCCTAACTGATTAGCAACATTATATACGTCTAGCATACTTGCATGAAAATTCAATCTCATCTTTGCTACTTTCTTTACAATATCCATTTTTAATACCTCCGTTATGATTTTATTTTCTTCATAAAGGACAATGTATTTATTGCGAAGAAAAAGAAAGAGCCCTTGTTAGGACTCGTTTCTCATTTCGTTTATTTTAGTAGTAAATACTTGAATTTCTCGAATAGTTAATGCCTGTGGTTCTTGAAAAGTTTGTCCAAACCAATCCTTGATTCTCGAAATTGTTTGTGAAAAAATCTTACAATACTCCTCCTCATCATCCCATTCAATAATGATCTCCGAATCTGACTGCTTGTTTTCATAAACAATATAACCACAGGATAAATCTAACACTCTAATCTTAAAACCAAGTGCCTCTATTTCCTTATCAATCTTACTCATAAAATATCATCTCCTTTCATAAAAGACAATGTATTTATTGCGAACTATCCTCGTTCTTTATCCAACAGCCAGAAAAATCGTCTGTACATATCATAGTAAATATCTTTGCAGCACGGAATATTTAATCTAGCTTTCAAAATATCATAAGACCAACCTTCCGTAATACCCTTTAGTAAATACTCTGCTAATTCTGGATTTGTAAAATTAGCAACTCTTTCAAGCATGTTCATACGGTCTGCATAATATGCTCTGGCTATTGCATACCTTGATGTCGGGTCATCAATATTATTGGTTATAACTCTCATAGCCAAATTCATAGTTTTTGTATTTGTGCCGTCTAATGCGGCATATGCTTTCTTCCATATAGGATATTGCAGACAAAAATGTTTTAATTCGTAATATCTATGTTTTTCTATCCAATATGGATTCTTTTCTGATAATTCAGCTCTTAATGTTGTTCCCATATAAATCTCCTTTGTGTTTATTACCGCCGGTGATTCTATTCTAGGTTAGAATTACACAATAGTAAAAACAACCTCGGTGGAACACTCTCAAAAAAAAAAAGACAGTCCATGTTTCCACAGACTGCCCTTCGTTTTAACGCTTTACTAAAAATGATGGTATTTCAATTGATACTCCTTGAGAGTTGCATTTATCGATAGACATTTGTAATTCTCTTACTGCCAGATGCCGTAACACTTTCTGACACTCATCATAGTTCTCAAAATTTCCTTCTTTGAATTGTGTCATATACTGTTCAACCTCTAACCAGTATAAGAATGTATCCTCTGCTATGTTGTTTCCTTTTCTCTCCATGATATAAATCTCCTTTCATATAACTACATTTTTATTAAAGGTTTTCTCATAAGAGAGATTGTAAATTAAGCGTTCGCCATCTAGTCATAGTCATCTCGCAAGGATAATCCTCATAGTCTATCATATTGCTTGTTATTTTACCTTCTATAACTCCTGTTATTATTCTTGCGTCGTATTGTTTATAAGGAAAAATGTTATTCGGAAGTTTTCTATGTATACAATTACAAACTGGACATTTGAATCTTTTTACAGTAATGATAGACACTTTACGATTTTTCGTCCGTACCATTCTTGAAACTTTATCATAATATTTCAAATCACTACCGCAAGATTCACATATGTAATTCATATTTTTTCACCTCACTGACAAGGTTTATTATACATAAAAATTAAAGATAATGTAAAAGAGTACCTCCTGGTTTCTTCGCCATTTGGTACTCTCGCATTCATTCAAGACATTGTATTTAGTAAATAATTAGTAAAATATAATTTTATTGTAAACGTAACATCTATAAAGCCTTATTTTACAGTGATTACAGAATAATGATAGGCATCATAATCGATTATAGCTATCATTTATTATCTTGCCTTTCCGTATGCTTCAATTTTTCTATAGTACTGCGTAAAATTATTATCAGACATAGCAACTAATGATACTGCTTCTGATTCAGATATTTTAAATGTATCATTAAAAGCCTGTATAATCTGTGCTCGTGCTTCTTTCATCTGGTTTCCGACACCAAGACTGTTCGCTTCATTATAATATGTATCATATCTGGCAAGTCCTTTTACAAGTGCATTGATTGCCTCCGTTTTCATATCCATTTCCATATAATTCTGATATGATTCATACTGTCTTGTAACATATGTTATAAGCGTTGCCTGTCTGTACAATGTCTCATCACTCTTATTTAATTTCATTCCTGATAATGATTCATAAACTTTTGAATAATCACCATTTTCAAGATTTGTTTTTGCCTTTGAAATTGCTGTTGTATAGCTTACTGTTGTATTAAGAAGTGAAATAAGAACAATCACACTTGCAACAAGTGTAATAAATAACATTATGCTCTTAGGTTTTATCTTTAATATATCTCCAGGCTTTGGTTCCGGCTTTGGCTTTTTCTCTTTCTTAGGTTTTGCAGCTTTCTTAGCTGCTTTTGCATCCTTAGCCTTCTTTTTCTCAGCAGCCTTAACTTCTTTCTCTTTCTTGGCATTTTCTTTTTTAACTGCTGCTGCCGCCTGTTTTTCTTCTTTTTTCTTCTTCTGTTCTTCTATATCTGCAAGTTCAGCTTCTTCTTCCAGTTTATCCTCTTCAGCATTTTTCTTCTTCAACTGGGCAATACGATATTTAAGCTTAGCTATAAGCCCCTTTTTAGGTGCAATATTTTCGTCAAGATTATCTTTGTCACCATACATTTCCTTGATAAGCTGTACATTCTCATCTTTGCTTCTGTCTGGTTCTTCCGGCAAATCATTTTTTTCTGTCTTATCTTCCGATGTATCATCATAAATATCATTATTTACAGAATTTTCATCATCTTGATTGATATTATCAGCAATGTCTGCCCTGTTTTCATCAATGATACTTTCATTTTCCGGCTGTGGTTCTGCATGTGGCTGTAACTCTGCCTGTGGCTGTAACTCTGCCTGTGGCTCTGGTGCTGACTGTCTGATATCATCATCTTTTCTTACATCATCAACAGATTTTTTAGTTTTATTTGTCTTTACAACTTTTTGTTTAGACGACTTTTCTTTTTTTTCAATATCTAAATCTTCATCTTCTTCATCAAGATTCTCAAAGAAAACACTTTTTATAACAGAAAAAATATTATTTTTCTTTGTCTTTTCTTTCTTCTGTTTTTTCTTGCCTTTTTTTGATGCTTTTGCTGAGTCAGACGCCGTCTCATCATTATCAACAGTATCAACAGCCATATTGACATCAGCTTTTTTTTCGTCAGATTTCTCTTTATAATTCTGATTATTAATGTTGTCTTTTTCTTCCTTCGTGTCATCAAACAAATCATCAACTGATGATGTATCTGTTGTGACCTGCTCTATAATATTATCAAGCCCCATCTGTGAAAGCCTTTTCATATCATCTTCTGAAAGTTCTGGTTCAGAAAAATCCGGTTTTTCATCTAAGCTCATTTATTTTCTCCTCATTCTATAAATACTGCCATTTTAAACATTAAAATTGTATCATACAATAATCAATTTAACAATAAATTACTTTAAAAGCATATCTCGTAATTCTTCAACAAAATCCTTTGCATTCTTATTAATGCCACATGCCCTCTCCCCTATATTTTCAGGAAGCTGGTAAAATTCATCATTAATTCTATACATTTTACTTTTTTGATTAATAAAAACAATTTTCTCAAATGGCCATCTGAAAACATTCGGATGATTAAAATCCTCACCGAGTTCAATTATAAGCAGTTGCTTATTTAATGTTGCCGACAGCCATTTATTATATAAATCCCACTGTTTCTGTCCGTTTTCTTCATTGTCAGCAAATGGAGCACATACTCTTTTAGGATTAACTTCTGTATTTTCAAAAATATTTTCTTTATTTGTTGTAATAATAAAATAATTCTTTTTATCTAAATAATTATTAAAAAAAGTTATTATCTCATTCATTGCAGATATTTCACCATACTTATCACTTGTAAGCTGCGAACCAATTCCTATTACAACCATCTGTGCTTCATTATAATCATTAATAAAATCTTCTATATTAAAATCTTTCAAACTTATATCTCCAATTTTTTATATACAATATGCTGCCACCAGTAATGTGACAGCATATAAAATACTAATATCTTTTATTATTTCTGAGCATTAATCAGCTTATCAATCTCACCAACAAGCTGTCCTATTTCAGGTTTTGATAACTGTGCATTTGCACCAAGCAATTCACCTTTTGCTCTCATCTGTTCATTGATAAGAGATGAGAATATAATAATAGGAATATTCTTTAACTGCTCATCTGTTTTTATTAATTTTGTAAGATGATGTCCATCCATCTGAGGCATCTCAATATCTGTTATTATACATGCAATATCGTTAGGTACTGCACCTGACTTAACTTCCTGAAGGTAATCCCATGCTTCTTGTCCATTAGCAAATCTTGTAAGATTAACATAACCAGACTTTTTAAGAGAATTGCCTATCATTGCACCAAGAAGTGGAGAATCTTCAACTGAAATAACATGAGCCTGACTTCTCTCTCTTCCTTCATATTCTTCTATATCTGATACTTTAAGACCAGTTTCCGGACTAATATCTGATACTATCTTCTCAAAATCCAATATAATAATAAGCTGATTATCAATCTTAACTACACCTGTCGCAATACCACTGTCCTGAGAACTTACTGTACTATCCGGTGTAATTATGTCAGCCCATGATACTCTGTGAATACCAATAACTGTATGAACGTGAAATGCTACATTCAACTGATTGAAATTAGTTATAATAAACATATCTTTTTTTATATCTGGCGAAGGCTTTGCATTAATAACTTTAGCAAGGTCTACAACTGTAATCATCATATCTCTTGGCATAAAAATACCTTCAACATTAGGATGTGAATTAGGTACAGGTGTTACGACATGAAATGGAACTATCTCCTTTATCTTCGCTACATTAATACCGTAATGATTATTGCCAACTGTAAATTCCAAAACTTCTAATTCATTTGTTCCGCTTTCCATTAATATGTTAGTTTCCATATCTAAAATCCTCCGATTCACGTTCATTTCATTAATTTATTATAACAAGTTTTTGCAACTATTTCAACATAATTAAGCGTATAATTAAGACTAATTCTACTTAATAATCTGCTTAATAAGTTCAGGTTTTTCACACTTTTTATCCACTATTTTATATGAATTCAAAATAATATTAATAACATCATTTTTTACTTCTTTTTTATTAAAATATATAGTTGCAATTTCTTCATTTTTATTGACAAAATCACCTGTTTTTTTATGAAGAACTATTCCTGCAGATAAATCAACAGGACTGTCTTTATCCTTTCTTCCTGCACCAAGAATCATAGATGCTCTTCCTATCTGTTCACATTCGATTGATTCAACATACCCCTCAGAATTTGATATTACAGGCACAATATAACTTGCATTTACAAGTTTCATCGGGTTGTCAATATTACTTATATCTCCACCCTGGGTCTTGATAAATTCCTTAAATTTTGAATATGCAGTGCCATTCGTCAGTGATGATTCAAGCATATCTTTGGCCTGTGCAGCATCCGATGCTTTTCCGGCTGCCTCTAAAATCTGTGTTCCAAGTGCAATGCAAAGATTATGCAAATCAGCTGGTCCTTTTCCCTTTAATGTTTCAATAGCTTCAACAACCTCCAGCGCATTTCCAATATTATATCCTAATGGCTGATTCATATCAGATATAACCGCAATCGTTTGCTTATTTGATGCTTTTCCTATCTTTACCATCTCATGTGCAAGTTGTAATGCATCATGTTCGTTTTTCATGAAAGCTCCACTTCCAGACTTAACATCAAGTACAATTATATCTGCACCAGCTGCAAGTTTTTTACTCATAATACTGCTTGCAATAAGTGAAACATTTTCTACAGTTGCCGTAACGTCCCTCAATGCATAAATTTTCTTATCAGCAGGAGCAAGACTTAGCGTCGGTCCATTAACTGCAATACCGATATGTTTTATATTTTCTATAAATTGTTCATTAGTCAATGATGTATTAAAGCCCGGAAAAGATTCCAGTTTATCAATTGTACCGCCTGTGTTGCCCAATCCTCTTCCGCTCATCTTCGCCATATTAATGCCAAGTGATGCTATCATTGGTGCCAACACAAGTGTAGTTTTATCTCCCACACCACCGGTACTGTGTTTATCAGCTTTAACTCCCGGTATACAGGATAAATCCAGTTTCTCACCGCTATCTGTCATTGCCTTAGTCAATGCAAAAGTTTCTTCATCTGAAAGACCTTTAAAATAAACGGCCATAAGAAATGCTGACATTTGGTAATCCGGAATACTCCCCTGTGTATATCCTTTAACAATGTAATTAATCTCAAATTCAGTAAGACATCCACCCTCTCTCTTCTTTAAAATCAAATCATACATTCTCATATAAATCACCTGCCACTTTATTTAAATATTCACATTTATTATCTTATTTATAATTTTACTCTTTTTATAGAATATACGCAAGCGTTTTATCAATATTTTATATTGTATAATGTGAAATATTTCACTTTTTAAATCACTATCACCTTTCGGACTATAAATTTCAATATATAACAGCTTATCTGAATCAGACAAATAAAAAAAACCTATGGAATAACCACAGGTTTAATAACAATATTATCAAAGGATTGCTCCCTCAAAACTGCACATTAAATATATCTTTTTTCATCCGATTA
>OGGG01000220.1_pt1 | contig 68827 bp, 98 predicted proteins | sample 1571201 | NCBI WGS metagenome assembly OGGG01 (sample SAMEA2581946, study PRJEB24529) | metagenome | biome: Human gut stool | place: China | collected 2011 | reverse complement strand
GCCGTCTCGGGGACATCGTATTTCAATCCACGCCCCCCGCGAGGGGGGCGACGCCACGCCGACGGCCTCGGTGTCGATGATGACACCATTTCAATCCACGCCCCCCGCGAGGGGGGCGACAGCAGGCCCAAGACAAGGATTTCCCCCGCCTTGTGATTTCAATCCACGCCCCCCGCGAGGGGGGCGACAAGTCTATACAGGGCTGTCGCTGTTTTCTCTCGGATTTCAATCCACGCCCCCCGCGAGGGGGGCGACTACGCTGTTGCTGATGTTCGCCCATTAGCACAGCATTTCAATCCACGCCCCCCGCGAGGGGGGCGACTCTGTTGGTGTATTAAGGAGGTAACACAATGGCGTTTATTTCAATCCACGCCCCCCGCGAGGGGGGCGACTGCCACCGTCAAAGGCGTAAAAGCGGCCCATGGATTTCAATCCACGCCCCCCGCGAGGGGGGCGACACATTTGATATCCAAGTAGATGACATCACCGGAATTTCAATCCACGCCCCCCGCGAGGGGGGCGACTATCGGGCCATCACGGCGGAGTACGATCCTATCATTTCAATCCACGCCCCCCGCGAGGGGGGCGACTTACGGTGTAAATGCTATGCCGTTCAATGGTAAATTTCAATCCACGCCCCCCGCGAGGGGGGCGACTAGGAGGTGTTTTCGTGAATCTTTCCAAGTGGATATTTCAATCCACGCCCCCCGCGAGGGGGGCGACATTAGTATTAGGGTGGCTGTGGAGGGATTTTGAGTATTTCAATCCACGCCCCCCGCGAGGGGGGCGACGGTAGTCAGAATACCGGCGTTTATCTGGAGCTTCTATTTCAATCCACGCCCCCCGCGAGGGGGGCGACCGCCCTTGAGGCCACCGTCCACGCTGGCCTTGTAGATTTCAATCCACGCCCCCCGCGAGGGGGGCGACAGCAAAGATGCACAGTTTTACCTGCGGATCTTTGACAAACAAGTAGAACTTTTGCGTTTTTTGGGAAAAATACGGGGTGGTTGCCTGAGAAACCCGGAGAAAGACCGGCGTTTTCTCGGGAAAAGCCTTGCGAACCTCCCGGAAATATCTGGTCACTTGGACTTCGCAGGGGGCGGGAAGGCGCGTCCCGGATACCCGTGCGCCGTACCACTGCCGCGCCGGGCGGCGTGTGTCAGAGGATCAGGGGATCCTCCGGCAGATAGGTGCTCTTCGTACCGAAATGCTCCACTTTTTTCTCATATTGCTTCCCTAGATAGTAAAAGCGCAGACTGTCTTTCTCAGAATCCATGATGGACAGGAGCTGCGCCTGCAGGCGGCGGCACTGCCCTGCGTCCAGCAGGCACTCAAACACGGAATTTTGCACCCGCTGTCCGTAGTCCACGCACTTTTTAGCGATCTGCCGCAGGCGCTTGCGCCCGGCGGCGTCCTCGGTGTTTACATCGTATGTGATCAGCACCAGCATAGCATCACTTCCATAAAAACGGCGGATAGCCGTCCAAGTCGCCGCGGAGGCAGCGAGCCAACAGTAGCGCCTGCGCATAGGGGATCATACCCCAACTCAGCTTTTCCCCCAGATAGGGGTGGGTCAGCGTGTCCTGCTTCCGCTCCTGCCAGGTCTTCAGGAATTTCCGGCGGCCGTCATCGGACAGCAGCACCGCACCACTGTCCTGCATCTGAAAGTCCTCCGGGCGCAGCATTCGATTGTTCACGAGGGTCAGCACGAAGCGGTCTGCCATGCAGGGCCGCAGCTCCTCCATCAGATCCAGCGCCAACGACTGCCGTCCCGGCCGGTCGCGGTGGAGGAAGCCTACATAGCTGTCCAATCCGACGCTTTCCAAGGCGCTGGCACAGTCGTGTGCCAGCAGACTGTAGGCGAAAGACAGCATGGCGTTTACCCGATCCAGCGGCGGCCGACGGCTTCGTCCGTGGAAGAAGAATGCCTCCTTCCGGCTCAGGAGCATATGATCGAGGACGTCGAAATACGCGGTGGCGGCAGCGCCCTCTATTCCCCGCAGGGAGTCCAAGTCAGCGGCAGCCAGCACCTGTGGCAGCATGGCCCGGAGGTTGGCAGCGGCTTTTTCCAATCCGCAGTCCGCCACGCGGGGCGCATGATCCCGCAGGGTACGCTGGATGCTGGCGGCACCGTTGCTCAGCTTGCCGAAGATCATGGTGCGGGCTATCTCACAGCTGCGAGCGGGGTCGTCAGCGATACGGTACTGCTCACGGCGGAGCAGTACGTTGCCGCTGCTCTCGCCGCAGGTGCGGGCAAGGAAACGTCCGTGCGGGGAGCAGAAGGCCAGACCGATCCCGGCCTCTGCACATTTGCCCATCAGCGCAGGGGAGGCACCGGCGTAGGAGAAGCTGACGATGGCTTGCAGCGTGTGCAGCGGGTAGCGGGCGACGACGGTCTTGTCTCGGTTTGCCAGCACATTTTCCCCCTCCAGCGAGAGGTAAATGTCCTCGGAGGTGATAAATAGCGTGTTGAGAAGCTGCTTCATGGTGATTCCTCCATGGCCGCCCGGAGATACGCAGAGACGGCTCTGCTTTTCATCAGCTTGGGCAGGCACAGCTCCTTCAAGGAGCAGGCATTGCAGGATTTGGTGGGCTTGACCTTGGGGGTATAGCCCCGACGGTACAGCTCGTGCATTTCCGCCAGCAGCTCCCGCACCCCTGTGCGCAGCTCCGGGGTGAAGGAAACCCTCTCTCGCCGGCGGATCTCCCCGTAATAGAGTGCGCCCTCAGGGATGTCGCAGCAGAGCATGGACTCCAGGCACATGGCCTGCGCGCATAGCTGCAGGGTGTCGCCAGTGTCCTCGCGGGGGCGGCCCCGCTTGTACTCCACCGGGTACGGCTGCCACAGTCCCTCTTTCCCGGAGAGGGGGATCCCGACGGAGCCCCGGTGATATTCCAGTACGTCGCACTGTCCGGATACACCCAGCTCCGCGGAATAGACGCTGACGCCACGCGTAATAAAGCGGTCGCCCCGCCGCTCCTGAAGGCCCGTGTCGTGGGCGTTTTCGTGGAGGATCGCGCCGTCAATGGTGCGGTAGTTTTCCGCCCACTGGTGCTCGATGTGGATCAGCGCCCACTGCCGCCTGCAAAACCGAAAATGCTGTAAGCCGGAGAGCTGTAGGAAGTCCTCCTCATTATATGCCATCGATCACCTCCGGCTCCAGACCCGGCAGCGCCTCCAGCGAAATCACATAGTCGTCTGCGGAGGTGGGGATGGTACCCGCGTCCCGCAGCGCGACCTTGACGGAGCGGTGGACCTTTGCGGAGGAGTACTGCCCGTCCTTGCAGCTGTGGCGCCACCAGAACAGCTTCACCACCTCCATGGAGCCGTCGGGCCGTGCGGAGGAGGCATCGTTCACAAAGAGGGTGCGCAGACATTCCTTGACCGTGTCGGCGTCCTCCTCGGAGAAGCCAGTCTTTTCCGCCAACTGGACATTGATGGAGCCCTTGATCTCGTACAGGCCGAAGCGGACAAAGTGCTTCATACCCATGGTGTCGGAGGCGCGGTTCTCGCCCTTTTCCTTCTTCTCACCATTCACGCTCTTGGTGATTTGGAGGGACTCGATCTCCACGGGGGACAGGCTGGACGCCTGATGCACGGAGACCGGCCTGCGCACACCGCAGGAGAAGCCCTTGGCATCCTTGAAGGCGAACACCTGCCCAAAGGCACGCACATCCAGCCATGTCTCGCAGGCGCGCCGGGCATATTCCTCCCGATCCTTGATGCCCTTCATAGCGGCGGAGGCCCGCTCGCTGAGGCTGCCGCAGCCGTCGCTGCACCGATCCTCCGACTGAACGAAGATGGGCTTGCCCAGATCCTGCATCCGGTTGCGGATCTTGCGCTTGATGCACACGTCGGAGATCTCACCAAAGCCGTTCAGGTCGGTGCGGGGGCGATTGCCGTTCAGAGGGTCACCGTTGCTGTTGGCGCGGGTCACGGAGACCAGTGCCACAAAATCGATCTTGTTTTGCAAGCTGCTCATTTATTCTTCCTCCTGACTGTTTTCGGTCTTACCGGATGTGTACAGCGCACTGCGCTGCAGATAGTACCCAAAGAGATAGGTGTCCTTCAGGGCCTCCTCCTGTTCCGCCTGCGGGAAGGAGGAAATTTCTTGGATGATCTGCTCGATGATGCGGTCGTATTTTGTTCTGTCGTCGGGCTTGAGTTTGGGGTAGTACGCCTTTTTCAACTGCTCCCAGATGATCCGGCTGGCGTAGAGTGGACGCTTTGCGAACACGGACTGCATCCGGATCGCGTTGGGCTCTCGCTGTTCATTGGGGTCATAGGTGTCTCGCTCAAGTTTTTCAAACACGGCCAAAAGCCGTCCATACTGATAGCTGACATCCTTCTTCTGCGGTTCCAGTGCCATGCTCCATTCCTCCTTGTACCAATCATATTTGTATTTCCGAAGCACCGCACAGGCGGTGAACAATACCGTTTCCCGCAGGGCGGTATCCATGATCTGCAGGTTGGACGCCTTGGCCGCCGCAGCGCGGGCGATATCCGCCGGCATTTTGCCCCGGTCCACCCGGCAGGAGAGCAGCCGCTGTACCTGCTGGCGCATGACGCGCTCGTCCGTTTCCAGCTTTGTCTGCTTGTCGGAGATGCGCACCGTGCCGAAGGCGCAGTCCGCGATCTGCGAAAGCGAGGGTGACTGTATGCCGAAGGAGGAATGCTCCCAGCAGCAAAGTGCATCCCAGTCGTGCAGGCGCTCCAGAAAATCAGAGACCGGAAGCTCGCTGTAATAGGTGAGGGAAAGTCGTCCGGATGTGGCGGCGTCAAAGGCGGCCACTACGGCGCCGGCGTCCCGAGGGATCGTCTCCTGCCAGCCCCGGAGAGTTTCCGACAACGCTTTTCGATAGTCGGAGTATTTTATCTGCTTGGCGGCGCCCCGCCGCAGGAAGGCGGCCTGCGGTTTGGGGATCTCAATGCCCTGCGGATTCCAGCACAGGAAGGTGCGCCCGCCGATGAAGACGCCTTGGGTCGCCGCCAACCAGTGCAGCGCACTGTGGATCTTCTGCGATGCCTCGTAGCTCATAGTTGCAGCCTGCGAATCGTCTGTGAAGCGGCCCCGATAGGTAAAGCCGCTGGTGTCGTTGGCGGAGATCAGCTTGGCGTTGGCGCACAGGTTGATGATCTTCTTGGGGTGCTGGCTGGCGGGCGGGGCGTTTTTACCGGTAACCATGCAAAACGCGGACTTCTCAGATTTCGTGGATGCATAGTAGTCGATGAAGGCTTGGAAGAGGCTCTGATCCTGCCAGCAGGCGGGCGTCTCATTTTCCCCACCTGTCTCTACACGCCAGCGGACGATCTGCTTTTCCTTGACAGGAAAGCCTTTTTCATCCAGTGCGATCAGGCCGCGCTGAGCCATATCCGCTGCGATTGTTCCCTTTTCCACATAGCGGGCGATGGCGGAGAGCTTGGGGTGGCCGTAGGGTGATAGCTCCCAGCGGTGCAGCTGTGTCAGGTAGCTTTCGTATTTGGCGGGATACAGCGGGGAGAGAAACTGAATCTGGTCGCACAGAGGGTGTGCGCCGGGGGCTTTGCCAGTTCGCCCTGAGGAACTCTCCGTCACAGGGATGATCGTGGCGGCCTGCTCCGCCTCGACGGAACGGGCGTCCAGTAGATGACCGTCCGCATCCAGAGTGAGCTCCAGCTCTGCGTTTACGATTTGGTGCGAAACAGGAACCAGTGGCTCCTTCGCCTTGCCGTAGATACCGGCGTATTGCGACTCCATGGCACAGTAGGTGTCATAGGCTTGCTGCATCAGTCCCATTTACTCCACCTCCCCAAATTCCCGCAGACCGATAAAATTGCCCTCGTCGGCGGAAAAGCTCTTCATAGGCATCTCCCGCAGAGGCTTCTGCCCCGGACAATCCTCCGGTGGGAGAAAGTGAATGACGCCGTTTTTCATGACCGGGTACCAAAACCGGGCAGTCATCCGTCCGCGGGTCTCCTCCGAGTAGGCCTCGTCCGGGTAGGTGATGCCGTGGTACATCAGCCCGAAGCCCAGCTCCGGCAGATCGTCGTAGGCGCCTGCGCCGTTTCCGAATACGCAGGGCTCTACATAGCCCTGACATTCCCGGGTACCCAGAAAAATATCACGCCGCCCGCCCTTTTCGATCATTCGGCGGGCAATGCAGTGATGTTTGTTCTCATTTCGGTCGCCGCACAGCTCTGGGCGGTTGTCGTTCCAGTCGAAGCAGGCCCGCACCTGATACCGGCAGCTTTTCAGATAGGTGTAATACGCCAGATCGTTGCCGCCGCTGTATTTGATGGGGCGGATGCCTTTCACCTCGGTCTGGATCGGGTTCATGACCCGCACGTCCAGGATTCGCCAGATGAAGGTGGGCTTCCAGTATACAGAGGATAAAATGCCCTTCAGTGCCTCATAGGTGGGTACCTGATAGCTGCACTTTTCACCGCCCAGACGCATGAGAGGGTCGGAGAAGAGGGCGTAATCACCGTATACCTCAAATTCTACGATGTTGGGATGTTCTGTTTTCAATCGCTACACCTCCTGAAAATCACGGGTACCGGCCTCCAGGGAAAAACCGGTATGTTCGTTATAAAAGCCATCGGACAACAGCAGTATGCCGCCGTCGAACAGTGAGGTCACGGCGCCGAGGCTCTCAAGCCGCTCCAGCTGATAGCGGTAGACGCTGACGCAGTAGCCCTTTGCCTCGTCAATGCAGCCGCAAATGACCGCCCAATCCTTCTGCCCGTAGACCTGAGCGGCGTTTCGCAGCGTGTTTTGCAGCTCGCGCCCTCTTCCGTAGGGTACGAGCAGGGCGCTCGTGTCCTCGTCGAATACCTGAAAAAGACTGCCTGCCAGACGAAACGCCTGCCGCAGAAGGTAGCGCTCCGCCTGCGCACAGTTGGCGTCTGCATACCGGGGGTTGTCCGCCAGCAGATGATAGAGGGAACCGTGCGCCTGGGTTTGGTCGTCCTGAAAGCCGGGCTCCATCTCTGTGTATAGCCGACGATAGTAGAACCGGATGGACTCCTCGGAGGACAGATCGTGCCGGAAAACCTCCGGCGTTTTGGAAAAGGCGTTCAGCAGCGCGGTGGTGGCGTTCTGTCCGCGCACGATGTCGTCCAGACCACGCAGCCGCTCGTCGGTACACCGGATGAGGCGGACGGGGGCGGGCTTCTTTTGCTCGGCGTGCCGGTTGCACCGCCCTGCCGCCTGCACGACACTGTCCATTCCGGCGGAGAAGCGGATCACCCGCTGGAAGGAGATGTCCACACCGGCCTCGATCACCTGCGTGGAGACGCAGACAACCCTTTGCCTGTCGGCGGAGGGCTTGTCCAGCGCGGACTGTAAGGCTTGCAGAGTCTCCCTGCGGTGCTGCATGCACATGGCGGCGGACAGATGGAAGCACCGGCAATTCTCGGTTTGCAGCGACTCGAACAGGAACGCCGCCTCCTTTTTTGTGTTGCACACCACCAGCAGACTGTCGCACGACGACAGTACCTCCGTGACGATCTGCGAGAGCTCCTCCAGCTTGGCACATCCGGCATTTTGGATGTCGGTGCGCTTAAAGACGTCCCACAGTGCCTTTTGCTGCGGAACCAGATCGACGGGCTGGCGGTGCAGAGGATGGTCGGCTGCCTCCAGACAGGGCTGGGTGGCGGAGCACAGAACAATGGTGGCGCCGCAGACCTCGGACAGGAAGTTGACCGCCAAATTGAACAGCGTCAGCATTTTGCCGGGAACGGTCTGCACCTCGTCGATCACAATGACGCTGCCGCACAGTGCGTGAAATCTGCGGATGGCGCTGGTCCTCCCACTGAAGCAGGTGTTCAGCAGCTGCACCAGCGTGGTGATAATGATCGGCGCCGACCAGGAGGCGGTGAGCAGCTCCAGCTCCTGTAAGCGCTCCGGCGTCTCCTTCGGCTCGGCAAGGTTGGAGTGATGCTCTAGTATCAAAGTGTCGTCCCCTATGTAATCGCGGATGACCTGGGCATTTTGATCCAGGATCGACAGCAGCGGTGCGGTGAAGATAATTCGAGAGCAGTTCCACTTTGCCGCGTGGGTCAATGCGAAGCGGAGACTGGCCAGCGTTTTTCCGCCGCCGGTGGGAACATTCAGGCGGTAGACACCTCCGGGCCGGGCGGCACCGGCGGCACAGGTGTCGGAGATGGTGTGGCGCGCCAGATCAATGGGCGTTTTTCGCGGGAATGCCGCCAGCTTCTTCTCCATAAACGCCAGCCGTTCTGTCCAGATTGGCCGCATATCCTCTGGGAACACGGGCGGTTCTATCCCATCCATAAAAGCGGCGGTGTCCGTGCGATCCCCCTCGATCACGGCGGACAGGAGCATCCGAGCCAGAAGACCGATATAAAATGCGGTCTCCCGATCCGCCTCATTGTCGTCCGCTTGGGTGGACAGAGCCGCCAGCCGATCCAGCATCGGGGCCATCTCCCGGACGGCACTGTGGAACAAGCGCTCCAGCTCCTCCTCGTCAGCAACCTCCGCCAAAAAGCCCTGTCGGGATTCATCGTAAAAGATCCCCTCCTTGGTCTGGCGATGAAAAAAGCCACTGTGCTGCTGGGGGTCGATACAGTCAAACAGGCCGTGATGTGAGCCAACGGCAAAGGCCAGCAGCTCTGCGGTCACGTCGGAATAGGAGAACGTACCGCAGCCGCCGTGCCAACGATCCAGCAGAAGGCGCACGCCGGCGAAGGTATGGTTGACACTGCCACGGACGGCGTTCCCGCCGCTGACAGCCTCCGAAAGGTATTGCGCATACTCCTGTTTGTTTTTTCCGGCGTCGTGGAGCAGACCGGCCAAATAGGCGCTTTTCTCCAGACCCAGCGGCCGCAGTGCGGCTGCGGCCAGCGCCGCCGTGTTCCGGCAATGCTCCTGAACGGTTTGCCGCTCTCCGGTTTCGCAGATATGGGCAGGATACATGGCGATCACATCCTGTCATATATTTTTTAACGCACATATGTTGATGCTTTAACCATACCACACTCGCTGAGGCTTGTAAAGGCTTCAGTAAAAAGGACGAATAACAAAAAACATTGACTTTTTTTGTATGCTATGCCATACTGTGCGGGTCGGGTATTCCCGTGGATTGAAAGAGTAAAAAGGAGAAGCCGCACAAGGCCTGACAGGGGAACATCCCCTGCTGCGCCCTGCGCAGCTTTTCGCCCAACGCGGCTATGTAGCTGCTATACACCAGATACGCCGCCTCCATGGTGTATCGCCTTTGCTTGTGGGCTCTTAGACTTTTATTATGACTCGCCATATTAAGAAAACGAGTTTTGCCATTTCCTAAATGTGCGCTTATTGCTTGCTTTTTGCAACACAGGAAGAGGTGTGACTATCGGTCACACCTCTTCTTTCTTTAACCACTCGATAAACTCGACTTGCGGCAGTTTTCCGGTTTCGCTGGCCTCTTTCTTCGGTCTGCCCTCTACTTGTCTACGACCCCTTCAGCCACCGCTGGAATTCCTCTGCGGTGATGATGCCCTCGTCGCATTACCTACACCACGCCGGAGAACATCCGCTGCCGGGACAGCAAGCTGTTCGACCAGACGCTGAGGCGCAAGAACATGGAGGTGTACTTCCGGCTGGGCGGTGCGGATTATCTGCAAGCCTGCCGGGAAATTGCCTATGACCATCGTGAGCCGACACCTACGCTGGAGGATGCCGTCTACGGCATGGCGGGTACGGTGGCCGCCATCTGCGCCCTGTGTGAGGACGAGAACAGCGAGGTCAGCGACCTTGCCCGTGAGCTGTATTACAGCAGCCTCTTGCTGCAGGAGCTGGTGGAGTGGTATCTGTCCCGCCGGCAGGAGCAGGAAGATTACGAGGAAGAATATGAGCAGTATCACGGTTTCGATATGACCATGATGTAAGGAGGAGCGAATGAACGAGTGTACCTATAAGAATTACGACGAGCTGCCCCTGATGCTGAACGTCGTGCAGGCGGCGGCGGTGCTGGGCACCTCCCGTGCCGGGGCGTATGAATTGGTTCACAGTGAGGGCTTCCCTACGCTGAAGATCGGCAGCCGCATCGTGGTGCCGAAGGACAAACTGCGGGAGTGGATCGACGCCAACACAGCGCAAAAATGACCACGCTGCTGAACAACTGCCTGGAGCAGGCGGTGGCGGAGCGGCTGCTCCTCACCAACCCCGCTAAGGGCTGCCGCCTGCCAAAGCTGGAAAAGCGGGAGATGAAGATACTACCGGAGGACAAGATCGGCCCGTATCTGGCCGAAGCAGAACGGCGCGGACTGCTGGCGGCATTCTATTTGGAGCTGACCACCGGCCTGCGCCGGGGCGAGCTCCTCGCCCTGCTGTGGACGGACTTGGACGTGGAGAACATGACCATCTCTGTCAGCAAGCAGGTGAACCGCATCAACGGCGAACTGGTGGTCAGCCAGCCCAAGACGCCTAACTCCATCCGCAGACTGGCCATCCCGCAGCGGGCAGTGGAGCTGCTGGTAGAGGAACACACAAAGCACCCCCACAGTCCCTACCTGTTCGTGTCGCCCAAGACCGGCACCATGTTCGACCCGGACTCCTTCCGGCACACCCATGAGAAGATCCTGAGGGCCATCGGTGCGGAGCACATCAGGTTTCACGACCTCAGACACACCTTCGCCACGCTGTCCCTCAAGTACGGTGTGGACGTCAAGACGCTGTCTGGCGCGCTGGGACACTACGACGCGGGCTTTACCCTCAGCACCTACACCCACGCCACGGAGGGGATGAAGCGCTCCGCCGCCGACACCATCGGCAGCGTCATCAGCCAGACCATGTAGCCCACAAAAATAGTCCGAGAGGGACGGATGATGCCATCCGCCCCTCTCCGGTGCTTTTGCGCGCTCTTGAGTCGGCGGGGCGGCATCATGTATGCCGGAAGCGCCGACGGTATTCTTTCGGGGTCGTGTGGTAGACTCGGTTAAACTGCTGGCTGAATGCCCGCATATCGGGGAAGCCGGCTTCCAGCGAGATATCCAAAATACTCTTCTCTGTGTGGGTCAGAAGGCGGCATGCGTGCGTCAGGCGGATGCTGTACAGGTACTCCTTGAAGGTTAACCCCAGCTTTTTTCTGAAAAGGCGGGACAGATGTTCACAGGAGAAGTTGTATTGATCTGCGATATCCTTCAGCATCAGGGGCTCCGTATAGTGGGTGTTGATATACTGGATCACATCCTGTAAGCTTGACTTTTGTACGGCGAGGCGATGGGAGGCAGTCTTTTGGGGGCGGCTGAAATATTTGGTAAGCGTATAATAGACCATACAGATCAATCCATGGATTTGCAGCAGCTCGCGACTGGCGGCCCCACTGTCCCTATGGGACTCTTTGGCGCAGTAATATGTACAGCTGGCATCATACAGGGCGGTCATCAGCTGTTTCAGTTCCGGGACTCGCTCTGGGCAGATAGAAAGGGAGAACTCCAGCGAATCCAGTTCAGGGCAAAAGTCATGCCAGAAATCCATGTCCGCTACCAGCGAGATGCCCCGGCGTTCCCCAACGGAGTTTTCGCCCACATGGTGGAGCTGGCCGCTGTTGACCAGGATCAGATCCTGGTTCTGCACGGTGTAGCACTGTCCGTCTATTCGGGCACAAAAACCACCTTGGAGAAAAAAGCAGATCTCCACATTGGAGTGCCAGTGAGGCGGCAGATGGGCGTTTTCATCCTCGTTGAAAAGGATTTTCCCGGGAATGCGGGGATCATTCAGTTTTTCACTCAGGAATAGCATATCGCCTCGCTCCTTCTTGTGGTTGATAGTTTATTTTACCTGTAAAGCGGCGGGTTTGCAACCTAAAAAAGAGTACCGGCCCATCTTGGATGGGCCGGTACTCTTTTTTGAGAGGGGGGAGGTGGTTGTTTTGTTAATACTGCCAGCAGTTATAGCGGAAAGGCTGTACCTCCGGCTTGCCGGTCATCTCTTTCTCGTGCTTGCAGAATTCAATGTACTGCTCGTGGATGCGGACGATGTCTTCGCCCTCCAGCTGGGGGATGACGCGGCTGGCCTCCGTCAGGAAGTGCATCTCGTCACGGCCCATGGCACGTCCCTTTGCGGTGTGGAGGTCGTAGGCATAATCCGGGACCTCGGGCTTTTTGCCATGCTCCCATTCCTTGATGATCTGGTTTTTGATGTTATCCGTGGTACGTTCCTTTTTGCAGCGGCAGAGATAACGGATCGCGTGCATAAAGAACATCGGCTGGTCACCGTCGGAGTAGGGGAACTCCTGTGCCATCTTGAAAAGGGTGTAGACCTGCAGGGGGGCATGGGTATCACCGAATCCCACATCCTCAACGGAGATGGCCAGCAGCCGCCGCCACATCTTTTCGTGGAACTGAGGGCTGGTGATGTACATCTCGTAGGCCGCAGCCAGAGCATTTTCCTCCAGTCCACGTCGAATAGACTTTTGCAGCATGGAGATCAGCTCATCACCGGGGATCCCGTTTCTGGACTGGATGTTGGACCAGGGATCATAAGACATAAACGCTTCTTTCGCCATAGTTGACGTCTCCTCTTTATATCAAATAGATTTACTGAAGGGTGGAGATCAGTTTCTCGAGCTCCGCCCGCACGTCGGCTCCGTTGTTCAGGATGTTGTCCATAGCGATCACCACATAGTCGTGCAGACCGCTGGAGGTATAAGTATCCGTTTCAAAGCCGGGATAGGTGTAGGCAAAATCCTGCTGCTCAACGCCGGCCAGCTGGGCGGGGGCGGCGCTGTTCAGGAACTCGTCACTGGCAGCCACAGACTTCAGGAAGGGCAGGCGGGATTCGCCGGAGTTGATCTTCTGGCAGACCTCATAGGACTGCATATACTGGACAAAGATCCAGGAGGCCCAGCGGGTGGCCAGATCGTTGGTGTTGTCCAGCATACTGATGAGGAAGCCCTCAGCGTAGTCGGCCTTGGTGCCATCCTCAAACTGAGGAATGGGAGCGCAGGACCACTCGAACTTGGCGCTCTCGGGAATCTTCATGTTGATGAACTCGCCCTCGTTGCCGGAGCTGAGATACATCTGTACCTGCTGGTTGGCAAAGGGGCCGGAGAAGAAGTAGTCCTCGCCGGGGGTGCGAATAATGCCCCGCTGGACCATGTTCTGATACCAGGAGATGACCTCGGTGGTGGCGTCCAGATTGTCAGCGAAGAGCAGATTGCCCTCGCGATCCGTATAGCCGATGCCCTTCTGCTCCACCAGAGTGGAGAAGCACTTCACGCCCTCGTCCCAGCCGGCGGCAGGCTTGCCGGTGATCTCAGCGATCTTGGTGCAGGTCTCCTCAAACTCAGCCCAGGTGGTGGGAACGCTCAGGTTATTTGCCTTGAAGAAGTCCACGTTATAGTACATGACCTCACAGGCCACATAGAGGGGCAGGCTGTAATAGCCGGGGACGGGGTAGTTGCAGCTGTCTTCGATATAGATGTCATAGTAATCAGACAGATCCAGACCGTAGTTGGCATTTTCAATGTATGGGGTCATGTCCACCACGCAGTCAGTCTGCAGCCAGTCCACCACAGAGGCAGCCTCGGTCAGGGTGACGTTGGGCATATTACCAGCTTTGATAGCAGCGGTGACGGCGTTTTCCAGATCGGGCATCTCACCCTTGGCATAGCACTCCACGGTGATGCCCTTCTCAGCGCCGATACCCTTGTTGAAATCATCCACGATCTCGTTCAGGGTCTGCTGCATGTTTTCCTGCACGATGCCATGCCAGAAGGTGATGGTGACGGGCTCGGTCAGCTCCACCTCCACGTCCGTGGGAGACTTGGGCTCGGAAGGGTTGCCGGACGGGCCGCCGCTCTCATTGCCGCAGGCGGTCAGGCTCAGGAGCATGCAGAGCGCAAGAAGAAAACTCAACCACTTTTTCATAATGTACCTCCAAAAATTTTATATATTTGGGCTGTCAGCCCTTGGTACCGCCGGAAGCAACACCCTCCATGATCTTCTTATGGAAGATGATGTAGAAGATGACCATGGGGATCAGCACAATGCAGGCAGCCGCCATTTGATTATGCAGGTTGGAACTGGATGCCTGCCGGAAGCGAAGCAAACCCACGGAAAGCAGTGTGTGCTCATCGGAAAGCGTGACGATCAGGGGCCACATAAAGGAGTTCCAAGCGGTGATGAAGGTCAGGATCGCCACAGTGACAATGGCGTTGACATTCATGGGAATGACCACCTTGATGAGGAACTTCAGATTGCTGCAGCCGTCCACCTTTGCGGCCTTGAACAGGGAGGGCGGCGTCTGCATGAAATATTCCTGCAGCATAAAGATGTAAAAGCCGTTGGCAACTGTCGGCAGCACAATGCCGGAGAAACTGTCCAGAAGCCCCAGGCGGCTGCAGGTCACGTAGTTTTGGATGATCAGGATCTCCGAGGGGACCATCATGGTCAGCATGAACAGGTAGAAGCAGAGGTTACGGCCGGGAAAGGAGTAGATGCTGAAGGCGTAGGCACCCAGAATGGAGAACGCCAGGGTTACCACCACGCTGAGAATGCCGACCCAGATGGTGTTGCGGAAAAACATAGCGAAGGGGACCAGATTCCAGGAGTATTCGTAGTTCTTCCACTGGGGAGTCTCGGGCATCCACTGGGGCGGGATGGAGATGGCCTCCGGCAGTGTTTTCAGGGAGGTGAGGAGCATCCAGATAAAGGGGAACATCATCACCAGTGCGCCGATGATCAGCACCACGTATTTGATGACGGTGAGAACCGTCTTGCGGGTATCCCGGATCTGGAGCTCTGTATTTTTTCTCTTCATCGTGTTCCCTCCCTTACACGTAGTGGACAAATTTCTTGGAGACCACCCGCTGTACCACCGTGATGAGAAGGACGGCGATCAGAAACAGAATGGCGGCTGCCGCAGCGTAGTTGACCTTTCCCTGATCGTAGAACATCCAATAAATGTAGTACATGATGGTGATAGCGGCGTTTCCCGAGCCGGCGGCTCCGCCGGAATAGGAGACGAACATGGCATAGACCTCGTTGAAAGTGCGGGCCACGTAAATCACGGACACCAGAATCACCATCCAGATGGTGGGACTCAGCAGGGGCAGCGTAATGCGGAACAGTGTCTTCGTGGGGGAGGAGCCGTCGATCCTTGCAGCCTGATAGACCTGCTTGTTAATCTTTTGCAGACCCGCCAGAAACAGAAGGATCTTAAACGCCAGACCATTCCAGACCGAGAAGATGGAAAGGGTCACGATCATCAGGTTGGGATCGGTCAGCCACTTTTGCGGACTGATGCCAAACAGCTGTAGGAAATAGTTGATGTAGCCGTAGTCTGAATGGAACAGCCACAGGAACGCCATGCCGATGGCGATGGTGGACGTGACGTAGGGCAGGAAATAGATGGTCTGGAACAAGCCCTGAAGCCGTTTGATGGAGTTGATAAGCAGGGCGATGCCCAGAGCAAGTATCAGCGTAATCGGCAGGGCAATGAGCAGCAGGATCGCTGTGTTTTTGCAGGCCATCCAGAAGGTGGAGTCCTTCAGGACCCATGCAAAGGAGGACAGTCCGAAGCCCTTGCCGGTATTGGTGATATAGATATACTTCTGATAGAAAGCCGTGCGAAGCACCATGACCAGCGGATACACGGTGAACAGCAGAAGCAAAGCCATAGCGGGAAGAATGTACGCATAGGCCCATCCGCTGCGCACACGGAGGGTACCGTCGGACATTTCCACCAGCTGGTATCTGCGCTTCTTGGCAGCCCCCGGATCTTTTCTCACCTTATCTTTCAGCATAGTGAGCCTCCTTACAGGCGGACGCCCGTCTCGGGGTTGAACAGATAGCAGCGCTTTTCCGACAGACGCAGGTGAACCTCCTGACCGGGGCGTACATACTCCTCCGCATTGAGGATAGCACGAACCGGCTGGCCCGCCAGAGTGAAGGAGACCACCTGATCCTGACCCCGCATCTCCACGTCGGTCAGTGTGACAGACAGATCACCGCCCAGCGCCCACGCCTCCGGACGGATGCCCATTTTAGCATGTCCGGCGTAGTCAGATCTGCAGGGCAGACGCAGGCCATTTTCCAGAACAGCCGAACCGCCGCCGACCTGCACATCCACATAGGAAATAGGCGGATTGCCCATGAAGGATGCCACAAAGCTGTTGGCGGGATCCATGTACATCTCATGGGCACCGGCGACCTGCTGCACCACACCCTGACGCATCAGCACGATCTCATCCGTGATGCTCATGGCCTCTTCCTGATCGTGGGTAACAAAGATGGTGGTCACCTTGGATTCCTGCTGGATACGGCGAATTTCTGACCGCATTTCCATGCGCAGGCGGGCATCCAGATTGCTGAGAGGCTCGTCCAGCAGCAGAACATCGGGCTTTTTTACCAGCGCACGGGCAATCGCGACACGCTGCTGCTGACCGCCGGAAAGTTGACCGGGCTTGCGGTCCAGCAAGGACTCGATCTGGACCAGCTTGGCAATCTCATCGGTCGCGGCGTTACGCTTGGCACGGGAATACGGCCTCCCGGTTTCCGGATCCTTTATGTTCGACAGAGGGAATGTGATGTTGTCCCGGACTGTCATGTGGGGATACAGTGCGTAGTTTTGGAATACCAGACCGATATTCCGCTTCTCCGGCATCAGGGTGGTCACATCCCGGTCGCCGAACATGATTTCGCCGTCCGTAACACCCTCCAGACCGGCAATCATGTAGAGAGTCGTAGACTTGCCGCATCCGCTCGGGCCAAGAAGTCCCGTCAGCTTCCCGTCCTTGAATACAACATCGATGTGGTTGACTGCGGTGGTCTTGCCAAATTGTTTTGTCAGATTTTTTACTCGAACTTCCATCTCTGCACGCCTCCCCAATGATATTATTTTTTATTATATCTCGGGCGGCATTATTTTTCTCGGCAATATTTGACAGGTTACTTACACAATTTGACACAAATGATCAAAACCGACTGGCCATATACGGTGCCGACATTCAGAGAGCTCAACCCGATGAGGTGGATAAGATCAAGATATACCCGCATCCGTATCGCGATGCTGGCAGCAGCGTCCGGAATGCTATTGGCTGCGGCAGCGGTGCGCCGTTCTAAGCACCGGCAGCCACGGGATAACAGATGAATGCCGCCGGCGCATAGAGTCCAGAACCCTATTGCAATAAGCGCAGTCCCTCATGAGAACATTCCTCATGAGGGACTGCGCTATATAGCGTCACGAAAAGCTCCCTCAAAGAATATGTACACGCTCTTCAAAGGGCTTCTTGGGCTTTTGTGTGACTTTTTCTACCGGCTTGCCGAAGGAGATAATGGTCGCCGCCATGAACACCTTTCGAGGGAACCGAAATAATGACAGGCGCGGCCTTACAGGCGAAAGCACTTTTTCAGCACTGTATATTCGCCCAGCACCAGCAGCGTCAGGCTGCTGTCCAGCACGGTTTCCGGCGAGATATTCACATCAGTTTTGTCGTTCCGCTTCACGCCGGGGATGTTGACGCCGTACTTTCGGCGGATGTCCAGCTCACTGATGCTGTGTCCCTGCCAGCTGCCCGGGACGGCGATCTCGATAATGGCGTGCTTTTCGCCCAGCTCTATGTAGCTGAAGATGTGGTTGGCGGTGTACCGGATAGCCGCCCACTTCGCCAGCTGCTTTTCCGGGTATGTCACCGCGTCCGCGCCGTTGCGCAGCAGAAATTTTGCCTGCACATCCCGTTCGGTGCGGGACACCGCATATTTCGCCCCCAGCTCCTTGAGCAGGGACGTCGTTTCCAGCGAGTTCTGGAAGTCTCCGCTGATGGTAACGTAGCAGACGTCGTAGTTTCCAACGCCCAGCGAGCGCAGAAAATCCATGCGGGTACTGTCACCGATCTGCGCGTTGGTGACAAAGGGCATACACTCGTTGATGCGCTCCTCGTCCCGGTCCACCGCCATGACCTGATGCCCCAGCTCGCTCAGCTGCATGGCAAGGTGCCGCCCGAAGCGGCCAAGTCCGATCAATAATACGTTCTTCATCGTGCGCTTCTTTCAGCCTACGGTGATCATTTCCTTCGGATACCGGGCATAGGTCAGATCATGCCCGGAGAATGCGGCGTAGATCAGGGTAAGTCCCCCGACACGCCCGAAGAACATCAGCAGAATGAGAATGCCCTGCGACAGCGTACCCAGCTGCGGCGTCAGCCCCAGTGTCAGCCCTACCGTCCCGGCAGCGGATGCCGTTTCATAGAGACAGGCACCGAGCGGCAGTCCCTCCGCCGCACTGATGACCGCCGCACCTGCGAAGGTCAGCCCCAGATACAGCAGCAGGATGGCGGCGGCGTTCCGCACAGCGGAGGGCTCCAGCCGACGCTTGAAAAGCTGCGGATCCTCTCGCCTGCGGAAAGCGGTGACCGCATTGGAGACCAGCACAGCCAGTGTCGTTACCTTCATGCCGCCCGCCGTGGAGCCGGGCGCGCCGCCGGTCAGCATCAGCAAAATCGTGACCGCCTGTGAGGTATCGCTCATTTTCGTCAGGTCTGCGGTGTTGTAGCCCGCCGTTCGCGGTGTGACCGCCTGAAAGAGCGACGCCAGGACGCGCTGTCCCGCGGGAAGCTCTGCAAAGTCTGTCAGGAAGAAGAACAATGCCGGAAGCGCGATCAGGATGACGGTTGCGCTCAGAATGACCTTGCTCTGCATCCGGTACCGCCGCAGGTGCAGCCGGTGGGTGCAGACATCGTCCCATGTCAGAAAACCGATACCGCCCACGACGATCAGCAGCATGATGACGATATTGATTAGCGGGTCGGCCATGTACGCCGTCAGGGAAGGGTAGAGGGCATCCGCCCGCCCCAGAATATCGAACCCCGCGTTGCAAAAAGCGGAAACGGAGTGGAATACTGCCAACCACACGCCCCGCAGTCCGTAGTCCCGGCAGAATGCCGGCAGCAGCGCAAGAGCCCCGACCAGCCTACCATCCGCCCTTTATAAATCAAATATAGCAGTTCGACCTCAACCGAGGTTCAAAACAGCAGCGCCTGCTTTTTTGCCTTGTAATAAAGCAGCCCGGCTAAATCCGCCAGCCCCCAGCCGATCGGGACAGACCACCAGATACCGGTGACGCCCATGGCGGGGATGGCGGACAGCAGATAGGCCAGCGCGACACGTGTGCCTAATGAGATGACCGTCAGGACAACGCTCATGCCCGGCCGCCCCAACGCACGGTACAGGCCGTAGAGCAGGAACAGGCAGCCGATGCCGCAGTAAAACGCGCCCTCAATACGAAGGTACCGCACGCCCTCCAGGATGACCTCGGTTTCTCCGGCATCCACAAAAATCGCCATAAGGGGTCTTGCAAATACGGAGACGAGCGCGGATATGACCACGCAGAAGGCCATGGAAATGCACACGGCACTTTTCAGCCCCGCGCGTATCCGTGCACTCTCTTTTGCGCCGTAATTCTGGGCGATAAAAGTGGAAAAGGCGTTGCCGAAGTCCTGCACCGGCATATAGGCAAAGGCGTCGATCTTCACAGCGGCAGCGAAGGCCGCCATCACAACGGGGCCGAAGCTGTTGACCAGTCCCTGCACCATAAGGATACCGAGGTTCATGATCGATTGCTGCACGCAGGTCAGCGTGGAGAAGGAGACGATCTCCTGGATACGTCCGCGCCGCAGACAGCAGAGCTTCCATACCGAGCGCACCTGCGGGAAGCGCATAAACGCATAAGCGGCAATGCCGATCCCCGAAACATACTGGGCGATCACCGTCGCTTCCGCTGTTCCGGCGACGCCTCTATTTAGCCCGATGACAAACCAGAGATCGAGAGCGATATTCAGTACAGCGGAAACAGCCAAAAAGCCCAGCGGGATAACGGAATTGCCGATCGCCCGCAAAAAAGAGGCGAAGTAGTTATACAGGAAAACGGCGGGAATGCCCATGAAAATCACAAACAGGTATTCACGCATATCGCCCCAGACCTCGGCGGGAACCCGGAGGAAGGTGCGAAGCCCGTCCAGGCAGACAAATGATAAGATGTTTAAGAGCACGGTGACGAGCGCGATAAAGAAAAACGATGCACAGAGGTTCTCGCAAAGAGCCCTCTCATCTCGCTGCCCAAAGCGCATGGATAACAGTGCGCCGCTCCCCATGCACAGGCCGAGGATGATGGAGGTCAGAAAGGTCATCAGCGTAAAAGACGAGCCCACCGCCGCAAGCGCATCACGCCCGAGAAATTGCCCGACAATCAGCGTGTCGGCAATGTTATAGCACTGCTGCAATAGATCCCCTAAAATCATGGGGATGGCAAACAGCAGCATGGACTTTGTGACGGGGCCTCGTGTTAAATCACGGTTCATGGCACGCCTCCGAATCGTAAGTTAAAAGCTGCATTTCGCAAGTATTGTAGGGCTTTTGCTTCAATCTGTCAATGCGGCGTTTACTTTTTGAAGGAACGGTGGTATCATCAGAGCTAAAGATCATGGAAAAACCTGATTTGCGGAGGAAACTGTATGTACTTAGATGGGCTGGACGGATTGGATCAAAAGATTGTGAGGCTGCTGATAGAAAATGCACGCATCTCCTACTCGGATATTGGTGAAAAAGTCGGCATTTCAAGAGTTGCGGTAAAGACCCGGATACAGGCTTTGGAGCAAAGGGGCATTATCGAGGAATACACGACTGTTATCAATCCTCAGAAGATCAGCGGGGCGGTTTCCTGCTATTTTGAAATCGAAACAACACCGTGCTGGCTGGCGGAGGTCACAGATATCTTACATCAAAACGATACCGTCACGCAGCTCTACCGCGTGACAGGAAAAGACAAGCTGCACGTCCACGCCGTAGCCGCCTCCGCTGAAGAAATGGAGGTTTTTCTGCATACGGTCATTGATGCCTTGCCTGGTGTGGTCAGCTGCAGCTGTAATATGATTTTGTCACGTATCAAGGACATAAAGGGACTGCGTTTGTAGAACCCGTCGATAGAGGACGCAGCGCAAAGAATGCGGCGACTGCCACCCGGCGGTAAAGGGGGGGCGAGCGCCCCTGAACACCACCCGTCGCTTTGGGCAGCAGGATCGCACATGGACGAACTCGGAGTTTGGCAAGCTGATCGGCCACGCCATGGCGGAGGAGAGGCAGGACTACATCCTTGCCCTGTATCTGGCTCGCTACGCCGGGCTGCGTATCCACGAGTGCTTCCGCATGAACGCCGCCGCGACGGAGCGTGCGCTGCGTGAAAACACCCTCACCGTAAGGGGCGAGGGCGGCAAGGTGCGTATCGTCCCCATCGAGGATGACCGTATCACGATGATGCTGCAACGGCTGCTGGAGAAAACGGAACGCGGCCACAAGCTGCTGGTGCCGGACGGCGTACCCACCGACCGGGCTATTGCCGGCATGCAGCAGTTCATCCTCCGTCACCGCAACGCCATCTGTGACCCCACCGCACCGGACAGGCGCATTACCTTCCATGGGTTACGACACACCTTCGCCACGCTGTCCCTCAAGTACGGCGTGGACGTCAAGACGCTGTCCGGCGCACTGGGACACTGTGACGCGGGCTTCACTCTCAGCACCTACACCCACGCCACGGAGGGGATGAAGCGCTCCGCCGCCGACACCATCGGCAGCGTCATCAGCCAGACCATGCAGCCCACAAAAATAGTCGGAGAGGGACGGATGATGCCATCCGCCCCTCTCCGGTGCTTTCCTGATCTCTCGGCTTTTGGGTCACGGTTTGGGTCAAGCGAAAAACACCAAAATGCAGCGTCACTATTTGAGGATATAAACAGAAAAAGTTCCTGATTTCTGACGAAATCAGGAACTTTTTGGTGGAGACTGCTGGACTCGAACCAGTGACCTCCTGCGTGTGAATTATAATCGTTTTGAATATATAGGCACAAAAGTTAATAAGAATAACAATATTTGTTGCGATTTTGCAACTTTTCGCAGAGCAATTTTGCAAGGGCTTGCCTTGGCTCCCGTCGGTAACTAACAAACTACTAACAAATTTTCGCCTTTTTAACGGCCTGCACCAATTCCTCCGCTGATGTATGGACGTATATATTTGCGGTAGTGGAGTAGTTGGCGTGGCCGAGGATCCTCTGTAGCGTTTCCGGAGCAATCCCCGCTTTTCTCGCCCAGCTCGCATAGGTGTGCCGGGTGGAGTGCGGCGTTTTGCGCTGGTAATTCCAAGCGCACGTTTCCAGCTAAATGAAAGCCCTGGTATTTTAAAGGAAGATTTTTTAGCCATTTCTAATTATGCTCCTTCTTAAAAAATTTTTTGTATTGTTGCCCTAAACTGTGCAACAAATGCCATATTTTGACTATAGGTAGATAAACCGAAAGGAGAAATAATGTGGATTGGAAGCAGAAAAATATAAAGATGGAAATTGTAAGCTGTGAAACGAAAAATAAATGTGATATAATAAAGAATGCAGAGCATATTGCGTTACTTTTTGAGGCGATTTCTTTAGCGAGTAAAATGACCCGCGATCAGTTTGATAAAATTATAGAGGCGATAAAATGAAAATTTGGGCTATCAGTAAAGAAAACGGCTACGAGCGCGAAATACTCATAATTAATTCTCCAAAGCCCCGCGGGCGGCTTTGATAAAAATCCGCAGGGTTTCCTTATCCATTTTTTTCAAAAGCTCGACAGCTTCTTTCAAATCTTCATCTTTCATCCCGCCCTCGATCTCCGGATCGGGGGCTTTTTTTGCGCCCTCCGGCGGCAGGACGGGCAGTTCATCACCCATCAATGCTTCTACCGTTATGCCAAAATAATCGGCGATTTTTTGCTGCGTTTTAGGGTATGGCAGAGAAATGCCTTTTGTCCAATTTAAGACGCCTTGGTTACTCACGCCAATTATTTTAGCAAATGCGTAAGGGGAAAGCCCGTTTTCCTCCAAACAACAGCAAAAGTTTTGTGCAAATGACATAAAATGAAACCTCAAAACTTGTGTACTTTGCTACTCAACTCTTTATTGACATTTGCTCAAGTCTTGAGTATAATAAATACCGTGGGTGGGCAATAAAAAGCCGCACCACCCCTGATAGATTGAGCTGGCGTTAGTCAAATGTTGTAGCAAACTTAGAGTAACACTATTGCTCCAATTTGTCAAGCAAATAATCAAATTTGGAGGTGAAAGGATGCCGCTGAAAGAGAACCTTGTTCGTTTGCAGGAGGAACGTGGCGAGACGAACTACCGCCTTGCGAAAGCGATAGGAGTATCTCAAACGTCTGTAAAGAACTGGCGGGATGGTGTTACCCGACCGTTCCCGCGACACGCAAAAGCCATTGCGAAGCACTACGGCGTGAAGGTGGAGGAACTGATGGGGACAGACAAGGAGGAGGCAAGCGAATGATCGAAACCATGACGCTGCATCAGGCATCGAAGTATCTTAGAGATAAAGGCTTGAGCCTTTGTTCTGACACTCTGGCCGACGGCCTGGAGCAGGGCGTGTACCCCTTCGGCGTGTGCATCCGTACCGACCGCAGCCGGGTATTTCAGATTTTCAAAAAGAAGCTGGATGCGTGGATCGCAGAGCGGGAGGAGTAAACATGACCAACCAAGAATACAGGGCGCTGGAGGATGCTTTTCTGGCACGGCACGATGCGCTGTGCGAAGAGAAGAGCCCGCTGGAGTGCGATTGTCCGGCCTGCCCCTGCAAGGGTATGTGCGATGCGCTTTGCGCTGCGGAGGTGAATTGATGGACGGGTACACATTGACGCTGGTCATCATCGGAGCCGCAACGGTGAGTTATTGGCTCATGCGGCTGGTGGACAAGCTGGACGGGAAGTAACACAAACGGAGGGAAAGACGATGTATTTGTGTGATTATTGTGGGGCAGCGTTCCATTCGTTGGATTACATCGAGGAAAAGTCCGATGAGTGCGGAAACAGCATAATTTATGTCTGCCCAGAGTGCGGAGAGGAGATTATCCCCGGAGAAGCGGATGAATGTCCTGTTTGCCACGGCTGGAAGCCGATGAAAGCCGCTATGTGCCACAAGTGTGAGCTGGAAACGATCGGGAATTTTAAGCTGGCTATACGGAAGTTTTCCGATGTGCAGCTTGATTATATTTCCGAGCTGACGGAGGGTGAGTATCTCTCGGAGTTTTTGCATAAGGGAGGCTTGGGATGATAAACGGTGTCCTCCGGTACATAAAAGCTACAGTGGAAATCCCATTCCCGGAGGGGAAAATGTGCTGTAACCTCTGCCCACTGCTGGAGACTTATTCGCGAAATCAATGTCGGAGAACAGGCGAGTATCTGTTAGACACGAGAATCGTCGGGGCATATTGCCCGCTACAAGTTGTTGATGAGGAGAAACCCGAATGATGAATATCTACGAGAAAATCGCTGCAATCATGCAGGATGTCCAGTATCTTGCAAAGGACGATCATGTAGAGTTTGGCAGCACCAAATACAAGGCACTGAGCGAGGAGAAGGTAACCTCCATCATGCGTGCGGAACTGCTGAAACACAAACTGGTTGTATACCCCATCGCACAGACAGCCGGGAGAACTGGGAACATTACCCACGTGGATGTCATCTACCGCATGGTCAACGTGGAAAACCCGGAGGAATACATCGAGATTGCATCCTGCGGAGATGGAGCAGACACACAAGACAAGGGCAGCGGCAAGGCCATGACCTATGCGTTTAAGTATATGTGGCTGCGGACCTTTGCGCTTCCCACCGGCGAGGACCCGGACAAAATTTCTTCCGCCGAGCTGGACGAGAAGGAGCGGAACGCTGCTCCGGTGTGTGAGCGATGTGGAGCTGACATTGTGTCCGTCAGGAAGCGCAACGGCGAAATGTGGACGGTAAAGGACATGGTTAAGTACTCCAAGGGCCGCTACGGAGCGCAGATGTGCGCCGGCTGCATGAAGGCTGCAAAGAAGGAGCAGGACAATGTTGCAGGCTGATGTGACCGCCGCACGGTGGCAGCAGGACAGCGATGGGGCGTGGCTGTGCCTCCGGGTGCAGTCCCCCGCCTCTGCAATGGCCATCTGTGACGAGATGAAGCCGGACAAGCAGTATCTGGCGCAGATCAAGCGCAAGGGCAGGAGCCTTGACGCAAACGCTTATGCGTGGGTGCTGCTGGATAAACTGGCGGCACACTATGGGATCCCGAGGAATGATGTGTACCGGGAAGAAATCAGGATCATTGGTGGTGTGAGCGATGTTGTGTGCATGGTATCAAAGGCGGCGGACGAGTTCTGCCGCAGATGGGAGGCGAAAGGAACCGGCTGGATGGCGGAACAAGGGCCAAGCAAAATTCCGGGATGCGTGAACGTGGCGGTTTGGTACGGCTCAAGCACCTACGACACAGAGCAGATGTCACGGCTGATTGACCAGATCGTTGCCGATTGCCGAGAAGCTGGAATCGAGACTATGACACCGCAGGAGTTGGATGCGCTAAAATCACGCTGGGGCGAAGCCCAGCCGTTGGGAGGTGATAAAGGTGACTGATGAAAGACGGTGCTTCCTGTGCGGCAGAAATGGAGCGGGTGACCCGCTGGAGCGGCACCATTAGGCACATCTTCGGCGGCGCGTACCGCAACAAAAGCGAGAAATACGGCCTTGTAGTGTATCTCTGCGGCGAACGGTGCCATAGAAACGGAGGGCTGGCAGTACACCGCAACGGGAATCAAATGCGCCTCCTGCGCCGATACGGCCAGTTAAAGGCCATGCAGGAACAGGGATGGACGGAGGATGACTTCCGCCGTGAATTTGGAAAAAGCTATTTGTAAGGAGGAAAACGATGGTAAACAGAATGATTTTGCAGGGGCGGCTTTGCTCTGACCCTGAATTGCGCCGCACCAACAGCGGAACAGCAGTGTGCAGCTTCCGTGTGGCGTGGAGCGAGAAGATTAAGGACAGAGAAACGAAGCTGTTTCTCCCCTGCGTGGCATGGCAGGGTACTGCGGAGATGATTTGCAACCACTTTGCTAAGGGCAAGGAGATCATCGTAGAGGGCAAGCTCTCCAGCCGGGAATACGAGGACAAGACTGGCAACAAGCGCACTGTGGTGGAGCTGACGGCGGACCGGGTACATTTCTGCGGCAGCAAGGACAGCGCACCGCAGCAGCCCACGCAGACCTTCACGGAGATTTCCGAGGACGACGGCGATTTTCCGTTCTAAGGCGGTGTGCCGATGCCGAACAGAATCATACGCGAGAGCATCTGCACCAGCGACAGCGTAGATAGGCTTTCATGGTTCGAGGAGGTCTTGTTCTATCGGCTGATTGTTTCTTGCGATGATTTCGGACGCTATGACGGACGGGCCGCAATTATCAAAAACAGGCTATTCCCTTTGAAAGAAAATCTTACTCTGAAAACTGTAGAAAACGCCCTTCATGGACTGGCGAGTGCTGGATTGGTTGCCCTATATACTTCACAGGGCAAGCGCTTCCTCTACCTACCAACATGGGGTAAGTATCAGACACAGAGAGCAAAGGAAAGCAAATATCCTGAGCCTGTAGAGCCTACGCAAGCAGATGAAATCATTTGCAAACAAATGAATGCAGATGTCCCCGTATTCGAGAATCGAGAATCGAGAATCGATATACGAGAATCGAGAAGCGAGAATAATGCGCGCGAGGCGCGCTTCTCTCCGCCCTCTTTGGACGAGGTTCGGGCTTATATCGCCGAACGGGGGTCTACAGTTGACGCACAGCAATTCATCGATTTCTACGCCTGCAAGGGCTGGATGGTTGGGAAAAATCGCATGAAGGACTGGAAGGCCGCCGTCAGAACATGGGAGCAGCGCAGAAAGGAGGAAGCCGGTGAACAGCCAACAAAGCAAGAATACCACGTCGGGACATGGCTGTGACATCTGCGGCGGGCTGGGCTACACCGTCCGGCGCACGGAAAGCGGCGAACTGGTGAGCAGAACTTGCAAATGCGAGATCATCCGCCGGAATAGGCTTCGCATGGAGCGTTCCGGGCTTCTGGGACTGCTGGATAGCTGCACCTTTGAGTCGTTCCAAACTCAGGAGTATTGGCAACAGGCCGCAAAGCAAGCGGCGGAGAAGTATTTGACCGACTGGAAAGGCAAGTGGTTTTTCATCGGCGGCTCTCCCGGCACTGGGAAAACACACCTGTGTACGGCGATTTGCGCCAAGCTGATGGACGGCGGAATCCCTGTCCGGTATGTGCAATGGCGGGGAGATATTCCGGCAATCAAGGCAAAGGTAAACGATGCCGAAGCATACGCCGAAGCCATGCAGCCGCTGAAAACCGTCCGTGCGCTGTATATCGACGATTTTCTCAAGGGGAGCGTAACGGATGCCGACAAGAACATTGCCTTTGACCTGCTGAATGCCAGATATATCAACCCGGATGCAATCACGATCATTTCCACGGAACTGACCATTGACCGCATTTTGAGCTGGGACGAGGCAATTGGGAGCAGGATCAACCAGAGGGCGAAGGATTATATGCTGAACATCGGGAAAAAGCAGAATTGGAGGTTGAAATGACCAAGCGGGAGGAACGGAGATGAAGCACCTCGGTGATATTACGAAAATCAACGGTGCGGAAATTGAAATCGTGGATGTTATCACGGGCGGATCGCCGTGCCAGGATTTGAGCATTGCGGGAAAACGCGCCGGATTGGCGGGAGCAAGGAGCGGATTGTTCATGGAACAGGTCCGCATCGTAAAGGAGATGAGAGAGCATGACAGAAAGAGCGGACGGACAGGTGACATGGTCAGACCTCGGTTTATGGTCTGGGAAAATGTCCCCGGAGCGTTCAGCAGCAACAAAGGGCGAGACTTTGCGGCAGTCCTCGAAGAGATCATCCGCATCGCAGAGCCGGAAGCCCCCGATATTGAAGTGCCTGAAAAAGGATGGCCAACTTGGGGGGGCTACCACGATGAAGTGGGAGGACGATGGAGCGTGGCTTGGCGAGTGCATGACGCGCAATACTGGGGAGTCCCCCAACGCCGCCGTCGTATCTCGGTTGTCGCAGATTTTGGAGGTGACACCGCAGGAGAAATACTCTTTGAGCGCAAAAGCGTGTCAGGGTATCTTGCGGAGAGCGGAACGGCGGGGGAAGGACCTTCCACCGGTGCTGAAGGAGGTGCTTCTTATGCAGTCCGGATCAGGGGGGGGCTGTGACGGAGGAGGGAAGGGAGCCTTAGTTCAGACGGAGAGAAGCGGGACGCTGGGGACAGGGAATGACCAGACGATTTTTACGGCAATCCCCATCAACGACAAAGCCACAAGATGGCAGGGCGGTGGAGAGAGTCGCAACCACGATGGAAGCGGCAACGGTCTTGGCATCGGCAAAGAAGGCGACCCATCACCCACGCTGACCGCTGGCGACCGCCACGGGGTGATGTGCCTGAACGATCAGGGCGGAAATGTGATGGGCGTGAGCCATGATGTTTCCGGGACGCTGAGAGCACAGGAGCATGGGCACCAGCCCTCCATTCTGGATATGAGCCATGCTTGCGATGTCATCCGAGACTGCGGCGAGGTAGCTCCCAGTTTGCAAGCCCGTATGGGAACCGGCGGCAACCAAATCCCGCTGACGTACCAAATGCAGGGATTTGGCGATTACCGCGAGGGGGACGTTGCAAGCAGTTGCAAGCAGAGAGATTTCAAGGACAGCACTGATCTTGTATGTTCCGTAGACTGCCGGAACTTCCGTGAAGGCGGCGAAACAAACGGGACTTTGCAGGCAAAATCAAACGGCGGAATCAGCTACAATTTGCAGAACACCGTGAGAACGGGCATGATCGTGCGCCGCCTTACCCCGATGGAGTGCGAACGGCTGCAGGGCTACCCGGACGGCTGGACGGATATCGGCGAGTGGATGGACAGCAAGGGCAAGCGCCACAAAGATGCGGACAGCCCCCGGTATAAGGCACTGGGTAACTCCATCGCCCTTCCGTTTTGGGACTTCCTGGCAAAGCGTATCAGCGCACAATATCTTCGCCCTGTTACGATGGGCAGTTTATTCGACGGTATCGGCGGCTTTCCGCTGGTGTTCGAGCGGCACAACGGCAAGGACACGGTGCGCTGGGCAAGCGAGATTGAGGAATTTCCTATCGCCGTGACGAAACTGAGATTTGGGGAGGATTGACATGACCACATTACGCATGATTCCCGGCATTACATACACCCGGCAAAACCTTGAAGCATTGACTGGGATGCCGGACAGAGCAAACCGCCGGATGATACGGGAGCAGCGGCGGCAAGGTGTACCCATCGTTGCGCTGAAAGCCGGCGGGTACAAACTGGCGGAAACGGAGGAAGAAAAGCAAGCCTTACTTTCCATGTACCGCAAGCGGGCATTGGACGAGCTGGGGACATACCGCCGCCTTGCCAAAGCCATGCAGGTGGATGGGCAGATGGAGATGTGAGGCGGAAATGAAACGGTTTAACACTCCGCTGACGAAAGAGGCGGCGAAATCACTGCTGGCTTTGGATTTAGAGGACAAGGTGATTACCAGCTACGAGAAACTGGACGAGTGGTACACCGCGTGGGGCGGGCAGTGCTATGTGTCATTTTCCGGAGGAAAGGACAGCACGGTGCTTGCTTATTTGGCTGCAAGGTATCTATCGTCGTTCCGCACCCCTCCGTGGCCGCTGAATCTTGTGTTTGTCAACACCGGCCTTGAGTACCCGGAGATACAGAAATTTGTCAACGAGTATGCGGATTGGCTGCGGCGGGAGTTTCCACGCATCACCGTCAATCTCCACCGCTTGCGCCCGAAGATGAACATTCGGCAGGTGGTGGAAAAGTACGGGTACAGCATCGTGAGTAAAGAGGTTGCGAACTGCGTTTGGCTGGCGCGAAAGAGCGGAAACGGAACGCGCATGGCTCGACTGCGCGGCGAGTTGTTGGAAAGTGACGGCAACCCATCTGCGTACAACTGCGAGAAGTGGGAGTTCCTATTAGATGCACCGTTCCTTGTATCTTCCGAGTGCTGCCGAATCATGAAGAAAAACACAGCGCACAGGTATGAAGGAAGGGAAAACGAAAAACCCATCGTTGCGACAATGGCGGACGAAGGGCGGCAGAGATTTCAAAAGTGGATGGCGACCGGCTGTAATGCCTTTGAGGGAAAGCGGCCGATGGGAAAGCCTATGAGCTTTTGGACAGAGAAGGATGTGTTGCGGTTTATCGTGGAGCGTGGGATACCCTACGCAAGCGTCTACGGTGACATTGTGGCCAGCGATGGAGAGAACGACTACGGCGCAACGCTGATCGACTGCAAGCTACACTGTACGGGCTGTCAAAGGACAGGATGTATGTTTTGCGGGTTTGGAGCGCATCTCGAAAAAGGCGAGAACCGTTTCGAACGCATAAAGCACACGCATCCGAAGCATTACGAGTTCTGCATCGGCGGAGGGGCGTATGACCCTGTGGACGGATTGTGGAAGCCCACAGAAAAAGGGCTTGGCTACGCCAGAGTATTGGACTACATCGGAGTGAGGTATTGACATGAGCGTAAGTTTTACCATACCCATGCCACCGGTAACAAAGAAAAACAGCCAGCGCATTATGCACAGCAGCAAGACAGGGAAATCGTTTATTATGCCGTCGCAGAAGTACATCGATTACGAGGCAAAAGCTGTGTGGTACTGCAAAAAGGCTGGTGTGCATGAGCCGATCGATTATCCAGTGGAGGTTAAATGCCTGTTTTATATGCCAACCAAGCTGCGAGTGGATTTAACCAATCTGCTGGAAGCTATGGACGATGTGCTGGTCAAGGCGCGGGTGCTGCTGGACGACCACTGCGGCATTATTGTCAGCCATGACGGGAGCCGGGTACTGTACGACAAGGAAAATCCACGCACGGAGGTGAGCATAACCGCCTATGAATGATTTTGACTATGACATCGTGCAGAAAAAGCGTGTTGCAAGAGGGGCGTTTGCCCATGTGAACCGCAAGCGTGGGAAATGCAGATTGCCCAGTGATTACCTCACTGCGGCACAAAAGAGGGAGATGAACGGGAAAATGAAAACATACAACGCCACACGGCCTATGCCTTGGGAAGATTTCAAGGCGATGCCGGACGACATTAAGCGGGAATATCTACGGAATATGCAGTCTTGCGGCGGCGCAGCTACATACCTTGCGGAAGAAATGGGCTGTTGCAGTGCCACCATCATAGAGTGTGGGAAAAAACTGGGGGTGCCGTTTGTGCGAGGTGGTCGGAACTTTGACTTGTGGCAAAAGAAACTATCGGAGTGGCACACAGCCGAGGTTCCGGCAGCAGAAACGCTGGAGAAGCAGTCCGATGGACCAACGCCGGTGCGAAGTGCAGGACCGTTGCACGTGCGAAGTGCAGAACTGCTTCACGCACGGCTCACTATCCGGGGAGACCGGGAAAGCGTTTTGCAAAATCTACGTATGCTTATGCCGGATGAATGTGAAGTCACGGTTGAGTGTTGAGAGGAGGAAAAAACTTGTGAAGGAGCATATTACCACTGGAGGGAAGACGCTTTGCTGGACTTGTAGAAAAGCGTATGGAGGATGCTCATGGACAGAAGTAGACTACACAAAAAAGGGCTGGCCTATACGATTTGAACCGGTAAAGGGGTGGAATGCAATCCCGACAAAAAATGAAAAATACACATCATTTTTGGTGGTAAGTTGCCCAGAGTACGATCCTGATGATAGAAAGGAGGATACACATGACGGCAGATTTTGCGGGTATGGGGAAGCGCCTGCGGGAGGCGAGGGAGAAGGAACTTATGTCGCAGAATGATTTGGCTTTGGAATCTGGTGTAGCACCATCGACAATCAGCTATATTGAGTGTGGACACAGCACCGCATCGGTGTGGGTGCTGGCACATATCTGTGATGCGCTTGGGGTATCTATGCAATGGATGGTATACGGGAGAGGAAGAAAATGAGCAGAAAGAGCATATTTACAGTTGTCGGAGGTGCGGCCCTTGGGCTGCTGATTGCCGCCGGGATATTGTGGGTGGAGCCACTTGCCGCAGAAGCGGAATATGTGGAGGAGCAAGAACCTGTTTCCCCGCTGGTGGCGGAAGTAATCCGCCAAGAAACACCACAGGAAGCCGCCTACACGCACGAAAGCACCATGACCGTGACAGCATACTGCCCCTGCGAAAAATGCTGTGGAGCGTATTCAAACGGCTATACAGCCACAGGAGCGAAAGCAACACAGGGCGTGACCATCGCCACGGACCCGGATGTTATCCCGATGGGGACGGAGGTTGAGATCGATGGGCATATCTACATAGCGCAGGATGTGGGCGGAGCAGTCAGCGGAAACCGCATTGACCTGTACTTTGATAGCCACGAGGACGCACTCCAATGGGGTGTGCAGGAAAAGACGGCGAGGTGGAACGGATGATGGAACGGATTACATTTGATGGAAATTTCTGCGACATTTCGCAGTGCAGGGAGCTGCCTTGCCAGCATGGCGGGAACTGCTCACAAAAGCAAGTGTGGGAGCGGCTGAAAGCCTACGAGGACACGGGGCTGACGCCGGAGGTGTTTCAATCTTATGTGGTGTTTCTTCAGGATTTAATCGGAAACCAAAAAGCCAGTGAGGCACTGGACAGGTTCCGCTGGCTGGCCGAGGCCGACAAGGACGGGCGCGTGGTGGTGCTGCCATTTACCAGTGGGCGCACTTTGCTATGCGAGGAAAACATCGACAGTCCGCGACTTATGAAGGATGTAGAGCCTGCAATTCGCTATTGCAGCAGTTGCGGAATTGTGTTTCACATGGGTTACAATGTGTTCTGTGATCTTGTGGAACACGGGAGAATTACTGCGGTAAGCGAGGAAACGGAGAAAGCATTGGAGGCGATGAAGAAATGAGTAAGGCTGTCATGCTGAGCATTCGCCCGAAGTGGTGCGAGAAGATTTGCAACGGCGAAAAGACTATCGAAGTGCGAAAGACCCGTCCGAAGCTGGAAACGCCGTTTAAGTGTTATATCTACTGCACGCTGCAAGGCTGTAACGAGTTTTTTCGAGTTGATCTTGTGGGTGATGTTGCCAAGTGGAGGCGCGGCAAGTGGGCAGACCGCAAGGGCAATGTTATCGGGGAGTTTACCTGTGACCGGATTTACAAGATCGACAAGGATAGTACGGATTTTCTTTTTAAGGCCGGGGGCCTATCCGTTTACAAGCAAGCTGCCGAAGAAAAGTGTGGCCTGAGTGTGGCTATGACAGACGATGAGTTGCGCGGCTATCTTGGACATTGCCAGGGCTACGGCTGGCATATGTCCGACTTGCGCATTTATGATACGCCGAAAGAATTGAGCGAGTTCAAGACGCTATGTAGAGTCGATGCCGATTGCTGTGCCTGCCCTTATTACAACTACACCAAAATGGATTGTGATGGCCGGGTTATCGGTCGCCCACCCCAAAGCTGGTGCTATGTGGAGGAAATGTGAATGAAAAAAATTACTTTTGACGACTTGCGTCAGCTTTTGCTTTACCGGCGCATTGTGAAGTGGAACTACGACCGCATTGAACTGGACAACGGCGTAAAAATCCACATTGAAATGACGGACTACGACTGTTGCGCTTATGCGGCCGGTGTATTTAAGAATGTGGTGCTGGATGCCGCTATCACCAGCGTTTCGGAAATAGAACGCGAAAAATGGGAGGATAGTGACACCTACGGCTGCCGCGCAAGGGTGACGATCATGCACAACATGAACCCTATTTGCGAGGCATACGCAAACGCAGACGCTGGGAACGGCGGTTATTACTACTCCGTTGCATCGTTTATCGTGACGATGCCCGGTGTAGACGAGGAGGGCGCGTGCGAGTTCGCAAATAGCGAATGGGATGGTGCCGAAAATGACTGAATACATCGAGCGCACGGAAGAACTTATGCTTGCCATGAACGCCGGTGCGAGGGCAATCGAGAACACAAAGCGCTATCACGGTACTGTTTACACCAAGGATGTGTTCTCGGAGAACCCACAGGAAATCCCATACTTACAGGCCGCCAAAGTGCTGCGGGAAGTAAGTGATGCTCCTGCCGCTGATGCCGTTCCGGTGGTGCATGGACGGTGGACGCATCTTGGCGGAGACGAGTGGTGCTGCTCTGCGTGCGGCTTTGTCATCACCACTGAGGGAAGCTGGGATAAGCCTACTAAAAAATACTGCGAGGATTGCGGTGCCAAGATGGACGGAGGTGACGGCGATGCCGATGTGCGGTGACTGCAAATATGGGCAGGGCGCATGGAGAGATGACGGAATATGTTACGCCTGCCGTGATCAGGTATGGATTCCGGGAGCGCCACACAGAAAAGCCGGAGAGGAGGACTGACAATGGCGGAGTACATTGACAGGGGAACGTTTAAGAAAAGCGTCGAGGAGCGTTATTGTAAGCCGTGCAAGGCGGAGGGAAAAGACCACAACGGATGCTGGTGTCGTGCTTGTTGGGTTGACGATATGCTCGACGAGGTAGATTGTTTCCAGCCCGCCGATGTGGCCCCGGTGGTGCGGTGTAAGGACTGCGAGTGGTTTGCGGATAATAACGACGGGTCGTGGTTTGGTTGCTGGCTCTTTCAGACCATCCGGATTATCCCAGAAGATGCACCTAAACCTGACGATTTTTGTAGCTACGGTGAGCTGAAGATGGACGGAGGTGGAGATCGATGAAAGACGCAATGCTGGAAGCCTTAGAGGAAATCGAGAACGGTATGTGCCGCATTAAGGAGCGGCGTAGCATTTGGCAGAATAGCCTTGTATATGCTTTATGCCAAGCTGTGCGGCTGCTTCTGATGGACAAGATCAAGGAGGGACGGAAATGAGAATTGACGGCAAAACCCTACCCAACAACCCCATGAGGGCGTACCAGCAGGGCAAGCTGATGGGGACAAAGCAAAACATGGATTTGGTGTCCGAAGTGCTGCTTACAAAATTTGGATTCCACGTGTTGGAGGAAACGCCGGACAGCCACGACACTATGAGCGTTGAGTATCTGCAAAAATGCCTTGTGGAGCTGGTGGACGCAAAAAACAGTGGCTATGTGACCAAGAAGGATATTGCGGACGCTCTGCGGAGCGACTACAAACTAATTAACAACGCAGAGTAAGGAGGCTGGCATGAGCCGAAAACAGACGCTGCCGTATGATGTGCGGCTTGAGTGCATTGCCTATGTCAGAGGTTATCCACGGCGGGTACAGGCGTACAACGACGCAAGGAGCGAGATACTGAGCGGCGGTAACAGTGCAACAGAGGGTATGCCCCGCTCCCCCGGCATTGGTAGACCGGCAGAAAGCAAGGCGGAGCAGCTTGCCGCCATAGAGAACTGGCCGGAAACCAAGAAAATGCGGGCTGTTGAATATGCCATAGACCGATGTGGTCGGGATTTGGAGAGCGAGAGCGTTCGAAAGCAGCTTACACAGGGGATCATGCGCAACTGTCAGGGCAAGCATAAGTATTCCCGCAACAAGATTATCGTGCCGGGGATAAGTGAGCGGACATTCAGCCGCCGGAAAGAGCAATTTCTCTATGACATAGCCATATATTGTGGTTTTGCAGAGAAAGTTGGCACAAATTCCACCTAATGATGTGCTACAATAGGTACAGTGGATGATAAGGAATAGTCATCCACCCGTCTTTCCACTCAACCCGTTTCCTCCATCTTATGCGTCGCCGGTATTGGGCGCACCTTCTGGCACCGAAAGGTCATACCGGTATAAACAGCCTGTAGGGAAACCTATGGGCTGTTGTTATATGCCGTGCGCTCGTTGCACCCCACGATCAGGGGCGGGAGGTCGCACCTCCCACACGGCACAAATATATGCGGGCGGAAGCTGGGAGGAATCAGCTCCGATAGTAAAATTTCGGGTTCGCAGGTTCGAATCCTGTCGCCTGCACAAGAGGCCGGGTAGCACCCGGACACTGTGAGACCGCAATCGTCACGGCCTTGTGTAAAGGCCGGTGACCTGCGCCAGCAGGAGCCGCAGGTAATCTGGGCAGCTCCTCACGCCACGCTCCCAGTCCTCCAGCGTGCGGGTGGGGATACAATAACGGGTGGCAAAGGCCACCTGCGACAGGCCGGTGTGCTGACGGATGTCCCGGATCGTCAGGTGGGCGGCGTCCCAGAGACGCGCCAGCAGGTCGATGCGGTCTGCGGGTATGTCCGCATCTGGTGCATCGCCCCAGACGGAGGACAGCGACCAGTCGGAGACAAAGGCGTCTCGGTCGGAAGAAGAAAGCGCTGCGCTGAACAAGGAAAAAAACAGTTTGTCTGTCATTTTTAGGATCCTTTCATCGTCAAAATTGTAAAAAAGGAAAAGCACCGAAAACCGGTGCTTTTCCTGCGGTTGAAGGGTTTGTCCTTCTTGCTATTTCAACCCACGGCGGCAGGATCGAGCCGCACCAGATGCAAGCGCCTCCTGCATCCGACAGAAATAGTTTACCACGCTGCACAGGAAGTGTCAAGCACCATCATGACCGTGTTCCGCCCGCCGGATATGCGGCGTTTTCAAGCTCCCACCGCTCTTCCTGCGTCAGGGTGCTGGCGATCATGTCCGCGATCTGCTGCTGGGTCTTGTACCGTACCGCAAGTCCGACCTTCGTGACGTCATCGTCGTGGTAGACCGTCCATTCCTCCCGGTCCCAGTGGTACTTGCACCAGACATCGCCGGTAGACTTGTCGTAAAAAATCTCCGCATACTCCCCCGTGCGGGAGCCGAGCCCCTTGGTGGCGTTGGAGGCGTTGGCCAATGTCTCCTGGTTGATGTTCCGTCCGTGGGTGTTGATCTCCATGCTCCGTTCCTCCTGTCGAAAATTTTCATGGGCGGGGTTGGTCGGGTCAGCCCCGCCCGCAGCGTACCTGCGATCAGGCGGTCAGCTCTGCTGCCGTAGCGGCCACGCGCTCCTCGGCGGCGCGGATGCTGTCCGCCTTGCTGTAGGTGTGGGCCACCGGGTCGTCCCGGTAATCGTGTGCGGCGAAGGCGTCCGCTGCGGACTTGCTGTCGAACCATGCCTCACGGCAGAAGCTGGATCCCCATACTGCGTAGGTGACGGAATAAAAAGTCTTTTTCATGATATTTTCCTTTCTGCCGCTGTGCGGCTACCCTGTCCTTTGATCTGTCTATATAATACCACGCATTGCGTGGTTTGTCAAGGGGGAAAATTAAAAAATGAAAAATGACACAAGTTTGCACATATTTTTCCGGGAGCCAGCATGGGACAATAGAGCTGGCGGAAGCCCAGATCGCCAAAAATTTCTATGCGGCATAGGTGCCCCGTAAGGGGAGACCACAGCGAGTGACGGGGACTTTCCCTGAAGCGCTAAAGCAGGGCAGGACTGCAATGCCGCACCAAAAGCGGAGAGCCGCTGCCGTGGGCAAATGGCATAGCGCCTGCCCGGAAGTGCGGCTATACCGCTCAGAAGTGAGCTGTGGAAAAGACATTGCCACCTGCTGGCAAACTGTGTAACCCATGTTTGAGAGCTTCCAGAAGGCCGCATGGGAGGGGAAAGACTGTTACTGTAGCCAAGGGGTGGGGGCTGGTGACAAAACAGGAGGAAAGCATGGAAATCACAAAACGGCGGCTTGCGGATATTGTGCCGTATGCCGGCAACGCAAAAAAGCATGATAAACGGCAAATCAACAATGTTGCGGAGAGCATCAAGCAATACGGCTTTGTGCAGCCGATTGTGATTGACCGTGATGGAGTTATCGTCATTGGGCATTGCAGAGCGTTGGCTGCTCAGAAATTGGGCATGGAAGAAGTGCCCTGTGTCTGCGTGGACGATCTGACACCGGAGCAAGTGAACGCCCTGCGGCTGGTAGATAACAAGAGCAACGAGAGTGATTGGGACTTCGATCTGCTGGCTGATGAACTGCCTGGTCTCGACCTGTCGGCGTTTGACTTTGACTGGGGGCTGCCGGAAGATACAACGGATGAAGTCGCTGAGGATGAAGCACCGGAGGTTGACGAAGAATCTGACCCAATTACAAAACTGGGCGATATTTGGAAGCTTGGGCGGCACCGGCTTATGTGTGGAGACAGCACGTCTGCGGAATGTGTACAAAAGCTCATGGGGGGGGCACAAGCAGATCTTTTGCTTACAGACCCGCCATATAACGTTAATTATGGTTCGGTTAGAGATGTGAGCGAAGCCGTTAAGCGGCACCGTAGGACAGACGGGCTGATTATAAAGAACGACAACATGGAAGACGAGACATTCAGACAATTCTTGACTGACGCATTTACGAATGCAAACGAGGCGATGAAGCCAGGGGCAGTCTTTTACATTTGGCACGCAGATAATGAAAGCTACAATTTTAGAGGTGCGTGTAGAGATGTAGGGTGGAAAATCAGGGAATGCCTAATCTGGAATAAGAACACATTCTGCATGGGTAGACAGGACTACCAGTGGAAACACGAGCCGTGCCTATATGGATGGAAGGATGGGGCTGGGCACTTGTGGGCAAGCGATAGAAAGCAGACAACCGTTATTGATATTGACAAGCCGAGCAAAAGCGAATTACACCCAACCATGAAGCCCGTTGCCTTATTCGACTATCAAATCAAGAATAACACCAAGGGCGGTGACATCGTGCTCGATCTGTTTGCTGGAAGCGGTACAACCGTTGTTGCGTGCGAACAGAACGGCAGAAATGCTTATGTTATGGAGTTTGACCCGAAGTATTGCGATGTGATCGTAAAACGGTGGGAGAACTTGACCGGAGAAAAGGCGGTGCTTCTGCATGACTGATGCTCAGGCGACTGTGCGGAGGATGTTGAAGAAAAACCAGCAGTATTTATCCACACAGCAGATGAAAACACTGAACGGGCTGATTAAGTCCGGCGATATTACAGGGGCCATGAATGGCCTGCATACATTGGTGGCGAGAAAGCTGACTGCGAGAAAGGAGGGCGCGTATGGCAAGGCCAAGAAAGGAAATAGATCAGAAGCAGTTCGAGAACCTCTGCGGCCTGCAATGCACGCTTGAGGAAATCTGCGGCTGGTTTGACGTGACCGATAAAACGTTGGATAGTTGGTGTAAGCGCACCTATCATGCCAGTTTTTCCGAGGTATTTAAGCAAAAGCGAGGAGCGGGGAAAATTTCGCTGCGTCGGAGCCAGTGGCAGCTTGCGGCAAAGAACGCAAGCATGGCGATTTGGCTGGGGAAACAGTACCTTGGGCAGCGCGATATTGTGGAGCTGGGTTTGCCGACTGACAACACGCAGGATGACGCATTGAGTGTGAGCCTGCGTGAAATGGCGGAAGGGTTGGAGAGCGATGATTAGCCCGAAGCAGCAGAAAATCCTTGCTTTCCCCTATTCCAAGTATGACGCGCTGATCTGCGACGGTGCCGTGCGTTCCGGCAAGACCTCTATCATGATGTGGGCGTTTGTCCGCTGGGCGATGGAGAATTTTAGCGGTCAGCGCTTTGGCGTGTGTGGCCGAACGGTGGACAGCTGCACCAAGAACATCATCGTGCCGTTCACGGCGATGAGCCTTGCAAAGGAACGCTATATCATCCGCTGGCGGCGCGGCGACAAGGTGATGGAAGTGCGGCGCGGCGCCGTGACGAATTACTTCGAGGTGTTCGGCGGCAAGGACGAGGCAAGCTACACGCTGATTCAAGGCCGCACGCTGGCGGGTGTGCTGCTGGACGAGGTAGTATTGATGCCGCGTTCATTCGTGGAACAGGCGCTTGCGCGTTGTTCCGTTGACGGTGCGCGGTTGTGGTTCTCCTGTAACCCAGGCAGTCCACATCACTGGTTCTATCAGGAGTGGATCAAGCGAAGCCGTGAGCGCAATGCACTGTATCTACACTTTGAAATGACGGACAACCCCGGCCTGAGCAAGCGCACCCTCGAACGGTACGAGAATATGTATGCCGGTATATTTTATGACCGGTATGTGCGCGGCCTGTGGGTAGCGGCAGAGGGCATCGTTTATAAGGACTTTGCCAACGATACAGAAAAGTATTTGATCGGAGACCCTTTGGAGTGGGCCAAGCAAAACGGCACCAGCTTCTCAATCATTTCAATTGGCGTTGACTTCGGTGGTACAAAGTCCGCAACGAAATTTCAAGCCACCGGGATCACAAAAGATTTCCGTGTTGTGGCATTGGAAGAAGAATACATCAAAAACGAAGAGATTGACCCGAATGCATTAAACCGGCGTTTTGCTACGTTCTGCCAGCTGATAACGTCAAAGTATGGTTACAGCCAGACACGAGCGGATAGTGCGGAAACGGTGCTAATTCGGGGGTTAGATCATACCGCGCAAAAAATGCACCTCGGGACGCAGGTCAAGAATGCAATGAAACTGCAAATCACAGATAGAATTAGGCTTGTGGTGCTGCTAATGAAACAGGGGCGTTTTAAGGTTTCGCGCAACTGCCCGCATCTGATCGATGCAATGCAAACCGCGATTTATGATCCTGATAAATTTGAGGACGAGCGCTTGGATGACGGCACGTCCGACATCGACAGCTTGGATGCTTTTGAGTACAGCATTGAGCCTTATTACAAAGACCTGGAACGTGCCGGTCACATGATGGGACGGTGAAATAGTGAATATTCGGAGAGCATTAAAGGATCTCGGGTTTGACACGGTCGGCAATAAATTCTATTCCCTGATCGACCTGTGGAACGCGTGGTATAAGGGAAACGTTGAAGATTTCCACAGCTATACGGTGTGGAATGGGATTGAAGAGCTGGAGTGCCACCGGTATTCGGTGGGAATGGGAAAGAAAGTCTGCGAGGACTGGGCCAACCTCCTAATGAACGAGCGAGTCAACATCACGCTCGAAGGCAAACAGGAACAGGAATTTATCGATACTGTTTTTGCCGATAACAACTGGGAGGTCAAGGCTAACGAATCGCAGGAGCGCAAAGCGGCAGTAGGAACCGTTGCGTATGTGCCGGTGATGGAAGGCATGGGAATTAACCCAGATACGGCAGAAATCATTGACTCTGGCCGCATTCGCATCAACTACGTCAGCGCCTGGAACATCTACCCGCTTACGTGGGATAACGGCGTTATCCGCGAGTGTGCGTTCGCATCCACTCGGAAGGTCGATGACACAGAATATACTTACATCCAGGTGCACCGGCTGCGCAACGGCGAGTATGACATTGAGAACCATCTGTATGATGCGGAGGAAGTCCCGCTGGCCAGCGTGAAAGGGTTTGAGACAATTCCTCCGGTGATTCATACCGGCAGCGACAAGCCGCAGTTTGTAATTGACCGGCTGAACATTGCAAACTCTGACGAAAACAACCCGCTTGGCGTGGCTGCATTTGCCCACGCCATCGACCAGCTCAAGAGCGTTGACATCACCTATGATAGCTATGTGAACGAATTTGTGTTGGGCAAGAAGCGCATTGTGGTGCAGCCGGAGGCAACCCAGAGCATTGACGGTCGGCCAGTGTTTGATAAGCGTGAGACCGTTTATTATGTACTTCCGGAGGACAGAGGCGGCAACGGCAACATCTTGCAGCAGGTCGATATGTCGCTACGGACGGCGGAGTTTAACACCGGCATGCAAGATATGTTGAACATCCTGTCCAGCAAGTGCGGTTTTGGTGAGAACCATTACAAATTCAACCAGGGAAGCATCGCAACTGCCACGCAGGTCATCAGCGAAAACAGCACCCTGTTCCGCACGATCAAAAAACATGAAATTGTGCTTGAACAGGCAATCACAGAGTTGTGCCGGAGCTTGCTCCGCATGGGAAATCGGTACATGGGCGCATCCCTCAATGAGGACGTCCAGATCTCCATTGACTTTGACGATTCCATCATTGAGGACAAGGGTCAGGACTTTAACCGTGACGTGCAGCTTCTTAACGCTGGAATCATGAACGATTGGGAGTTCCGCATGCGGTGGATGAACGAGGACGAGGCGACCGCAAAGGCAGCGCTTCCGAAGATGCAGGGCATGACGACCGAAGAAGAAACGGAGGTGGAGTGATGGGCGGTAGAGGCGGAGCGGGCGGCGGGCTTGGTAGAGCAACAAAAGAGCAACGCAGAATTATGGGGAATATGCGTGCGGCTATTTCCAAAGACGCACATAAATCCGCTCCAGAATTCAGAGTGCGCTCCGATGGCGTTGTGGAATATACATACACGGAAACGCGGAATTATGCCCGCGTCCACGGTGGGAAAATGCAATCTGAAGAAAAAAATGATACCGTGGAGCGGAAAACCGTATTTACTGGTACAATCGGCAAAGATGGTCTTTTGCGAAAAGGAGCATCAACAAAAGAAGAAAAAATAATTAAGCACGGCAGAGATCCGCGCAGGAGAAAATAATGGGCGGACGTGGCGCAAGCAGCGGTATCAGCGTAAGCGGCAAGCCTTACGGGAGCGAGTTTAGAACACTCGTCAAGGAAAGCAATATCAAGTTTGTCAAGGCGGTTGACGGCGCACAGAAAACGCCTATGGAAACAATGACCAAAGGGCGCGTTTATGTGACGCTAAACAAAAACGACAATATCAAGGCAATTACATATTACGATGCGGCAAATAAAAGGACAAAGCAGATAGACTTGGACAGGCCGCACGATAAAGTTTCCCCACATACCCATCACGGATATATCCACAGCGAGAACGACAGTGCGAAAGGGTATGCAAATCTGACAACCGAAGAAAAGAAAATGGTTGAGCGGGTCAAAAAAATATGGTATAATCGGCGTAGCAAGTAGTGGTGTAATGGCAGCACACTTTGATTGAGGGAGTTCCGGTTTGATTCCGGGCGCTTGCTATGCCGTAAGGTACAGAAATGTATCTTGCGGCATTTTTGTTTGCTGGGGGATTTATGATTAACTTTGAGAATCTGGACAAGTTCACATTTCCCGGCGTTGGCAAGTACGACATTCCGCAAATTGAGCCGGTTAAGGCGTATCCGCAGGGCGAATTTATCCCCGTGAATTACCATTACACGGCAAAAGACTCGGAAAGTAAAATCGTTCATTTCTTCGTGGACGATTACCAGTTTATCCGCCATTGGAACACGCCGGACAAGTACATCCCGAAGCTGTCCGAATTTGCGGCGGTGTGTGCGCCGGACTTCTCCATGTACACCGATATGCCGCTGGCGATGCAGATTTACAACCACTATCGCAAGCACTGGTTAGCGGCATACTGGCAGCTCCACGGCCTGACGGTGTATCCGACCATCGGTTGGAGCGACGAACGCAGCTATGATTGGTGCTTTGATGGTGAGCCGGTCGGCGGGATAGTTGCGGTTAGTCCGGTAGGCACACAGCAGAACAAGGAAAGCAAGCGTCTTTTTCTGCGCGGCTACGAGGAAATGATGAAGCGGCTATCGCCGGAATGGGTGATATTCTATGGCAAAGTGCCGGAGGAATGCGACTGGAATGTGATCCGCGTGAAGCCGCATTACGATGAAATTGTGAAACGGAGGAAAGCAAATGAAATATCCGTTTCAGCCGGAAATCCTTGATGCGCTGCCGGAAGAACTGGCAGAACTGTACCGTGGACTTGAGGACACGCTGCTGACGGAGATATGCTCTCGTCTAAAGCTGCGGGACGAGTTGAACGAGGTTACGGTGCAGGACATCAAGGCGCTGCGGGCGCACGGCATTGACCTCGAGGAAATCGAGAGAGCGATACGCAAGACTACGGGCATCAGTGAGCAGAAGCTCAAGAAGATACTGGACGATGTGGTAAAGCGCAACCAGCAGTATTATACCAGCGTCATCGACTTGGAACACATCACGCAGCCGGAAACGCTGGTAAGCATCGAGGACACCTGGGCCATATACCAGCAGACAAAGCGGGACTTGCGCAATATAACCCAATCAATGGGCTTTTTGGTGGACGCAGGGCGGACGATGCTCCCCCCTGCCAAAGCTTACCAATGGGCGCTTGATAAAGCGGTGATGCAGGTGCAGAGCGGCGCTATCAACTACAAACAGGCCATCAAGACGGCAGTAAAGCAGCTTGCAGACAGCGGATTGAAAATAGTTGACTATGAAAGTGGCCATCGAGACCAAATCGATGTGGCGGCTCGGCGGGCGGTAATGACAGGCGTTTCCCAAATCTGCGCAAAATACACGGAGCAATCGGCAGAATATCTTGAGACACCATATTTCGAGGTTTCCGCCCATTCTGGCGCGCGTGATAAGCCGGGGCCGTCCCCGTGGTCAAGCCATAAGGACTGGCAAGGCAGGGTTTACAGTATTCGCGCAAATGACATTTACCCGAGCATCTACGAGGTGTGCGGACTGGGGGCCGTGGATGGTCTGGAAGGAGCCAACTGCCGCCACCGGCGCTTCCCCTGGGTCGAAGGTGTGTCTGAGCGCACCTATACCGATGAACAGCTTGCACATATTGATGATGGGCTTGGCTGCACATTTGATGGCAAGACCTACACCGCATATGAGGCCGCACAGATGCAGCGACGCATAGAGCGTACCATACGAAAGCAAAAGCGTCTGAAAAACGCGTACAGCGTCGCGGGTCTGGAGGAAGATGCGACTGCGGCCAACATCAAACTGCGGCGATTAAACGCCAAATACAAGGCGTTCAGCGCGGCGGCGGGGCTGCCGGAGCAGCGGGAAAGGATGAAGGTGCTGTATGAGAATTAAAGCAAGAAGTTACGAAGGAATTGTGCTTGAACTTGACGGAGAAGTGCGAGTGATGCGTGATTACACCCGCGAGATTGCACGCGTGATCAAGTATCGGGTTGTAATTCTGTGCGATGATGGCGCAAAAGTTGAGCTTACGGATGTAAACCCAAAAGAAATTGAGGTAGTCAATGAACCGTGATGAAATGATACAGGCTATCGAAGCCATCTTGAAGCGTGGCAACAACGCAGAGGTGCGACGAAAAGGCGATGGGTATATCGTCTTGGAGGTCAAAAAACAATCCAATACACTTCCGCGTAATTGGGCGCGGGAAAGGGCAATAGGAGCCAAATGCTGAGGAATTCTCGGTGGTTGGCTCTTTTGTTTTAAGTAAAACCCGCGAAGCACAGCGGTTTTTATAAAAACTATCGTCCGCGAAGAAACGCGGCCAAAGAAAAGGAGATAGTGTCATGGCACTTACACGCAAACTTTTGAAGGGTATGGGTCTCACCGATGAGCAGGTAGATACCATCATCGAAGCGCATACCGACACTGTGGACGGCCTAAAGGCGGATGTGACCCGCTACAAGGCCGATGCGGAGAAGCTGCCCGGCATCCAGAAGCAGTTGGATGATCTCAAGGCGGCAGGTGACGGCGGTTATAAGGAGAAGTACGAGAAGGAACACTCGGCTTTTGAAGCCTTTAAGACCGACATCACAGAAAAGGAAAGCAAGGCGGCAAAGGAAAAGGCTGTCCGGGCTTACTTTGAGAGCAAAAACATCACCGGCGCAAATCTCGACCTTGCCATGCGCGGATGCGGCGAGGAAATGTCTACCTTGGAGCTGGACGGCGAGAAGATCAAGGACACCAAGAGCCTTGACGCTCTCGTAGACGGCACTTATAAGAGCCTTGTTTCTAAGCCTGCTGTCCGGCTGGACATGGGCGCACGGCTCAACGAGGGCGGCAAGCCTATGACAAAGGACGAGATTATGAAAATCACCGACAGAACAGAGCGGCGCGCTGCAATCGCCGCAAATATGGATTTGTTTAGAAAGGAAGAATAAAAATGGCTGTTGATCCTAAGCTGATTAAGAAGGAAGATCTTGCCCGTGTTCGCGAGATCGAGTTTACCGAAATGTTCGGCTATTCCATCAAGAAGTTGATGGAGGCTCTGGGCGTTACCCGCAAGATTGCCAAGCAGGCCGGTACTGTGCTCAAGAGCTACAAGGCTACCGGAACTCTGGAAGACGGCGCTGTGGCCGAGGGCGAGACCATCCCTCTGAGCAAGTACAAGACCGAGGCTGTGAACTACAAGGAGATCACCTTGAAGAAGTGGCGTAAGGCCACTTCTGCCGAGGCAATCACTGATCGCGGCTACGATCAGGCCGTCGAAATGACCACCGATGAAATGCTGAAGGATGTGCAAAAAGGTATCCGCAAGGATTTCTTCGGCTTCCTCGCAACCGGTACTGGCACGGCCAGCGGTGCTACCTTCCAGGCGACCTTGGCTCAGGCATGGGGCCAGCTGCAGGTGCTGTTCGAGGATGACGAGATCGGCGCAGTGTATTTCATGAACCCGCTGGATGTTGCGGACTATCTCGCAACTGCCAACATCACCCTGCAGACCGCTTTCGGCATGACCTATGTCGAGAACTTTCTCGGTCTGGGCACTGTGATTCTGAACTCCAGCGTCCCCAAGGGCAAGATTTACGCCACCGCCAAGGACAACATCGTCCTGTACTACATCCCTGTGAACGGCGCAGATCTGGGCGAGGTGTTCAACTTCACCACCGACGCCACCGGTTATATCGGTATCCATGAGGAACCCGATTACACCAACATGACCGCATCCGATACCGTTATCAACGGCATGGTGCTGTTCGCCGAGCGCATTGACGGCGTGGTTGTCGGCTCCATCACTCCGGCAGTGGGGGGCTAAGCGAACTGCTGAGTGAGCCTGACCCTGAAACTTCTTCTTTCTCCAACATGACAAAAGCCCAACTGCTTGATTATGCCAGGGGAAACGGGGTGGACGGGGTCAGCAGTTCAATGCGCAAGGCTGACATAATTGCAGTATTGGAAGGGAGCTGACCCGTATGACATACGCTGATTATACATACTACGCCGGAATCTATATGGGTTCTGTGAGCGAGGAAGATTTTCCGCGTCTGGCTGTTCGGGCCAGCTCCTTCCTCGATTACTACACCCAAAACCGGGCGAAAGACAACGCTGATATGGACGCTGTAAAGATGTGTTGCTGCGCATTGGTGGACAAGTATCAGTTGATCGAGACCGCGCAGCAACTTGCCGCAACCAGGCTGACGGCGGCGCTTACCGGCGGTGACGTGAAAAGTGAAACGGTAGGCGGGTATTCTCGCACACTGGCCAGCGGCGGGGAAAGCGCCGCTGCTGCATTGAGTGCCACGGACGGCGCAAGAAAATTGCTGGCGGAAACATGCATGGAATACCTTGCCCATACAGGGCTGCTGTATCGCGGAGGTGGTTGCAGATGTACGCTCCCCACACTGTAACGGTTTACAACGTCGTGCGTGAACCGGACCCTGCCACGCTAAAAGATGTCACAAACCTATATGTAACCGTGCTTGATGGCGTGTTCTGCGAGGCGTCAAAGGGAGTTAACGTGCGCAAAAGCGGGCTTGAAGGCGCCGACGCAGTAAACCTGTATATCCCATTTACGGTAAAAGCTGTGGATGGATTTAGCGGAAAGCCCAAGACATATACAGAGCCGCAAGCATTTTTTGCCTCAAGCGACAGGACGGGCCTATGGACGCTATCCACCACCGGCAACGGTGGCGATACATTTTTCGTCAAAGGCGAATTTGTAACGGACAACGAGGGCGTGGCATTGGCGCACGATAATTGCTGGAATGTGACTAAGGTTGACGCAAAAGACTTTGGCAGCGCAGATATGCAGCATTGGGAAGTGGGTGGTAAATAAGTGGCCGTTACCTTTGCGATGCATTTTGGCGGCATGGAGGCCATCAAGGACAAACTGGCTGAGAGCTGCACCCGCGCTGAAAGCATTGTTGGGCAGCAGGTCATAAAAGACACCGAGCCGTTTGTTCCTGCGCTTACAGGATCATTAACAATACGCACGAGGTTAGACGGCAACAAAATTATTTACCCCGGGCCTTATGCGCGGTTTTTGTACTACGGCAAAGTCATGGTTGATCCGCAAACCGGTAGCACCTTTGCGCCAAAGGGCGGGACGAAGGTCTTGACAAACCGAGACCTTGTATTTTCCAAGGCGATGCACCCACAAGCACAGAGCCATTGGTTTGAGGCTTCCAAAGCGCAGAACCTGGATAAATGGATACGCATTGCAGAAAAGGCGGTGGAAAAATTTGGACAAAGTTAAAAAAACCGTATCGGCAGCGGAAGAGGACAAGGTATCTCGCAAGCTGCTGGTTTGGCTGAACACATATCCGGATTTGCCGGTGGATTTGATTCGATTTGAGTCCCTGCCCGCCGACACCTCTGCAATGGCCATTTCGACCATCCAGGCGTCCTATATCGTTAAACGATATGTTTTAGGGGGCTACCAAGCGGAATACCAATTCAAAATCATTTACCGGGTTAAGCCGGGCAACAGCATGGACAAACGGCTCAAGGCTGACGAACTGTTAAACGCTATCGGAGATTGGGCGACCGGAAAGCGCCCTGACATTGGTACGGGGAAACGCGTTGTAAGCCTGGAGCCTACTACGCGATCTTCTTTGTTCGCTGTGTATGAAAACGGCGACGAAGATCATCAAATCTTAATGAAAATGAATTACGAGGTGAATACATAATGGCAGATTTGACTTTTACCACACCGGAAGGCCAGACCATTGACCGGGAACTGCTGATCGCATACCTCAACACGGGGACCAAGGAAAGCCCTGTTTGGAGCGCTATCGGCAAGCGGGTGGAGGACACCAGCGAGGAAATGGACTGGGGCCAGGAGAGCAAGCAGGATGTGCTGGGGAACACATTCACAACCATGAAAAAGCCCGTTATTACACAAACCTTTGACCCCATCCCCTTGGATGCTGGTGATGCAGCAGCCGTGAAGATGTGGAATTTGGCCGTAAAAGACCACGATGCGCAGGCGCTGGCCAACCAGGACATGATGATCGGGCATTTTTACGCCACCAGCGGCGATGCGAAGTTTGCCGAGCGCTATGATTCCTGCGCCATTGCCGTGACCTCCATCGGCGGTGAGGGCGGCGGTACCCTGAACATCGCAAGCGAGATCACATACGGCGGCAATCGCACCCTGGGCACTGTGAATAAGGGCAGCAGCGGCGCTATTGAATTTACCGCAGCCTAAGCAGATCGGGGCGGGTGCTTCTGCCCGCCCCACTATCGAAAACGGAGGACGCTATGAGCGAAAATATTATCAAAATTGATACCGGCGTAGTCACTAAAACTTTTTTGACTACCGACGGGAAAGAATGCGAATTTGCGTTTAACCCGCTGGATATGGGCCTGTCTCGCCGGCTTTTTTCCGCGTTTGAAAAACTCGACAAAATGAACGAGGGTTATAAGGACGAAGTGCAAAAAAACGCCGATAAAAAGGAAATTTTTGACATTGGCCAAAAGATGGACCTGGAAATGCGGGAGATCATCAACGGAGAAGTATTCGGATTTGATATCTGCACCCCGCTTTTTGGTGAGCTGAATCTTTACGCGCTGGCCAACGGATTCCCCATTTGGGCAAATTTGCTTTTTGCGCTGGTGGACGAAATGGATACTGCGTATGCCCGGGAGCAGAAGCTTACCAACCCGCGCATTAGCAAGTACACCAAGAAGTACCACAAATGAGATACAGCCTGCCAAAATCCGTGGAGCTGGGCGGGAAGCAATACGCTATTCGGTCTGATTACCGGGACATTTTGGACATTTTGGAAATGCTTTCTGATTCGGAGCTGGACAGCGCCGATAAGGCAGAGGCAGTGATGGAAATGTTTTACCCGGATTACGAGGATATCCCATACACGGAATACGAGAACGCGGTGCGGCAATGCATATCCTTTATAAATTGCGGCGAGGAAGAATGCCGGGATGAAAAGCGCCCCAAGCTCATGGATTGGCAGCAGGATTTCCCGATGATTGCAAGCCCCATAAATCGCGTGCTTGGCACGGAAATCCGCTCCATTGAATATCTGCACTGGTGGACATTTATAGCCGCATACCAAGAAATAGGTGATTGCACCTTTGCCCAAGTGGTAAGCATCCGAAAAAAGAAAACCAAAAATCAAAAGCTGGATAAATCCGATCAGGAATTTTACAAGCAGAATAAGCATCTTGTGGATTTCAAGCGCAGATATTCCGAGCAGGACGAAAATATTATCAAACAATGGGTATAAAAATCCGCCCTCTTGCGAGGGCGGATGGACGCATTTTTACTTTTTCAGGTCAGCATCAATGCTGAACATTTTTGCTGTGAAACTAATTTTGTACTGACTGCCTTTGGTAACAAGGAATGTGAGTTCATTGCTCCTAACAACTCCTCGCTCAAACCTAACGGTATGTTCTCCTGGCACCAGGTGGAACTGGACAATATTATCCAAATCAAACGCTTTTCGTTCCCCATCAACAATCAATATTGTTTTTGACTCTCCACACTTCCTCGCACCCATTCGTACCACGGTAACATTTTGAGCGAAGCTCGCCTGGTTTTCCGGGTCAGACAGTTTCCTCAAAATCTCAGAACGCTTTTTCTCAAAGACATCATCTGGTAAGGCTCCGGATTCATGAAGATCGTGGATTTTTTGCAAGGTATCCAGCATCGCGGTATCCGTTTCCGGTGCGGCGGAAGTACTATCCTTGGACTGGTTTGCAATATCCATCAGTTTATCGAACAACAACTTCTGTTCGCGTTGTTTTCGCTTACTTTCGCCTGGCGAGATGGGGGCGCACTCAATTACATCGGATGAACCGTCTTCGTACTCAACCCAAAAACTGTATAGCGTATAGTTTACTGTAGTAAAAATGAGCGTATCCCGTGCCTCTCGCACTCCAAGTAGCTTTGCGCGTTTTATCAATTTCTCTTTTTTTGACAAATGTAATGCCCCTCCCAACAACAAAATTTTAGCGTATTATATCATACGCACAGCACCTTTGCAAGTAAAAGAAAAAATGGTGGTGATTTAATGGCAGATGGATCTATTATCATCAATACGGAAATTGATTCCAAGCAGGCGCAAAAAGAGCTCAATACACTTACGAGGAAAATTTCTGCTTTATCTGAAAAACTAAATGATCTGGAAAGAGAAAAGCTCCCGCTGGTAGAGCAGTCGGCACAGCTCGGCGCAAATCTCGATGCGGCAAAAGCAACTCTTGAACATATGAAAAGCGGAGCGGAATTTTTTACATCCGACTCTATTGCAAACCAGCAAGCACAAGTGAACGCCATGCAGAAAGAGTTTGATTCGGCGGCGTTAAAGGTGGAAACGATCAATGCAAAAATCAACAAAACCGCTGCGTCTCTTGACAATGCAAAGAGAAAGGCGGGAGAACTCAGTGGGCAGCTTGCTGGAGCAAAAAATGGCACAAGAGAGTTGTCCCCCGCTGCAGAGGAAGCCGGGAAGCGATTCACAAAGCTTGGAAACCGAATCAAGGGGCTTGCAAGGCGCGTGTTTGTTTTTACGCTCATTACAGCTGCACTGCGCAAAATCAGGGAGTATATGTGGTCGGCGATCCAGACAAACACCGATGCAATGGCGGCGGTTGCCAAGCTTAAAGGTGCGCTGCGTACACTGGCCCAGCCGATTGTAAACATCGTTATCCCGGCGTTTACGCTACTCGCAAATGTGCTTACAACGGTGGTAAATACAGCTGCTCGGCTGCTATCTGCACTGTTTGGAAACACTCTTGCATCTTCTCAGAAAGCGGCTGAAAGCCTTTATGACCAGCAGAAAGCGATTGATGGTGTTGGTTCTGCCGCAAAGAAAGCCAGTAAATATTTGGCACCTTTCGATGAGCTGAACACAATGAACGGAGATTCCGATAGCTCGGGAGGGGCAAGTGCAAGCGGTGGAATCGCACCGGATTTCACAAGCACAGTCAGCAGCGGATTGGCTGCCGTTGCAACCTTGTTTACCGGAATTGCCCTTCTTGCATTGGGCGCAGTGTTGACTTTTTCTGGCGCAAATATACCGATTGGCATTGCTCTGATGGTTGCTGGTGCGTTGGCGGTATATGGTGCCGCCTCCGAAAATTGGGGTCTTATTGCAGAAACTTTGCAAGGATCACTTGCGGTTATAGTGACTATTGTAGCCGGAGCTTTGCTTGCTCTTGGCATAATCCTTGTTATGACAAGCGCAAACATCCCGCTTGGAATTGGCATGATTATAGCTGGCGCTGCATCTTTGGCCGCCGTTGTTGCCGTCAACTGGGATACCATAACAAGGTTTATAAGTGACAACATAGATGTAATTGCCGGTATTGTTGGAGCCGCCTTCCTTGTACTTGGCGCCATAATTGCTCTTTCAAGCGCAAATATTCCGCTCGGAGTAGGATTGCTTTTGGTTGGTGCTGCATCTTTGGCGGCATCTGCAACCATTAATTGGGAAGCAATCCAAAACGCAATGAAAGGGCCTATTGGCGCAGTAACTGCAATTTTGAGCGGCGCGTTGCTTGTGCTTGGCGGCGCATTGCTGTTTACTTTTGCAAATGTCCCTCTTGGGCTTGGGCTTATGGCTGCTGGAGCGGTTGGGCTTGCGACGGCGATTGTTCCAAATTGGGACAGTATTACGAAGGCGCTGCAAGGGCCGCTCGGCAAAACTCTTGCTATGATCGGCGGTTTTCTTGTTGTACTCGGGATTATTCTTATTTTTACGGGCGTAGGAATACCCTTGGGCATCGGGATGTTGCTTGCCGGTGGCGTTAGTTTGGCGGCGGCAATCGCGCCCAATTGGAATTTCATCATAGACAAAATCAAGTACGTTTGGCAAAAAATCAAAGAATTCTGGAACTCTTATATCGCCCCTGTATTCACTGCGGCCTGGTGGCAGAACCTCGGGAAAAACATCATGAACGGTTTGATCTCGGGTATTGAACGGGGCATAAACTGGGTGCTGGGCGGCGTAAGCGATATGGTAAATGGCATCACGGGTATCTTGAACAAGATTCCCGGTGTGAACATTGGACGGGTCAATTGGGGAAATGTCCACATTCCTCGCCTGGCCCAGGGCGCGGTGATCCCAGCAAACCGGGAATTTTTGGCCGTTTTGGGCGACCAGAAGCGCGGCACAAACATCGAGGCACCCGCCGATTTGATCCGCCAGATTGTCCGGGAGGAAGTCAAAAACAGCGGCGGCGTAGGAAATCATATCACAATCGTGCTGGACAGCGTTAACGGGAAGAAAATATTTGACACTGTTGTGAAGGAAAACAATGCCGTGGTGCGTGCCACCGGCGCAAGCCCGCTGGTGGTGTAAGGAGCAGTAATGGATGTATTGAAAGTTACCAAAAATGCCGGGACGGTCGTTGTTCTGCCTGCTCCCGCCGAGATAAAATGGAGCATTTCTGACCTGGACGGCGACGGCAGCGGGAGGAACCAAAACGGGGACCTGTTCCGGGACCGCGTGGCGGTAAAGCGAAAGATCGAGTGCTCCTGGCTCCCAATGAGTGCCGCAAAAATGGCAACGCTTTTGTCAGCCGTCAGCGATCCGTTTTTCAAGCTTACATACCCAGATGCGCTTACGGGGACAAATAGAACGATCACCTGCTATGTTGGTGATCGTTCTGCGCCCATTTTGCGCCCGGAGGCGGATGGAACATGGTTATGGGGCGAAATGTCCATGAATTTCATCGAGAGGTGAGCCATGCATACTGTAACAGACGCATTTAACGCCGCGTGTTCTGCGCCGGGGCGGGAGATCACAAGCAAAATACTGTTTAACGGCACGACAGAGCTGGCCGCCTCCGAGGTGCAGGAAATCAGCATAACAGAGCAGTTCGGCTCCTCGGACGGCGTGACCATCGGTGCGGCGTTTTCTTCCAGTTGCAAGGTGACGATGTACAAGCAGGACAATCTCCCGCTGAACGGTGCATTTTTTATTCCATCTGTTGGAATCATGGTGGGCGGCAAAGCCCAGTATGTCCAAAAGGGCAAATATTACATCCCCACGGACGGCGTAGAAGAAAGCGGGAAGTTGTGGGTAACTATCACCGGATATGACCGCATGGCCAGTCTGACGGATGATTATGTGCCTACCATTGATTTCCCCGCCACTCCTGTGCAGATTCTCACAGATGTATGTACGCAAGGAAATGTCACTGCGCCCTCGGTAGCTTTGCCGGATATTCAAATTTCTGCACCCTACACAGGGTCACTGCGTCAGCAGCTCGGATGGTTGGCGGGGCTGATCGGATGCAATGCGAAATTTGATTCCGACGGCGAACTAAAATTCTGCTGGTACTCTGATAGTATTTCTGTTGGGCCGGAGGTGCAGTATCAGGGAGGACTTAGCAAATCCGCAGATTCCCCGTTTACCATACAAAGCCTTGTCACGGGAACGGAAGAAAACCCCATCACGGTCGGGACGGGTGTTGGAATTTCGGCTACAAACCCGTATATTACCGAAGCTGTGGCGGCTACTGTTTTTGAGAAAATTGGAAACAAGGCAATGATGCCGTGTAAGGTGCAATGGCGGGGAGACCCCTCTACGGAAGCAGGTGACATATTGCACGTTACAGATGTGACCGGCCCAGCCAGCACATTCCCCGTGTACATTATGGAACAGGAACTGCGCATAAAGGGCGGAATGGTGGCGAATACGACCTGCTATGCGCCGCAGGACAAGCAGTATGTCGTAGAAAGCCCGATTATACAGCAAGTGAAGCGGGAATATTCCGGCCTTGCCAAAGCCATGCAGGATGCCACAGAAAGGATTATAGGAGCGAAAGGCGGATACTGGGAAGTCACGCTGGATGATGATGGATTCCCCACCGGGTGGATGGTTCGAGACACGCCCACTATGGAAGATAATACAAGGCTGTGGATTATGAACATCAACGGCCTGGGGTATTCCAAAGACGGCGGGAAAACCATTTCTGGCGTTGCGCTTACGATGGACGGAGCAGTAAACGCAGACACAATTACGGCTGGGCAAATGTCCGCAGAGCGTGTAACGATCAATGGGCAAACGCTTTCTGATTTCATTGATGCAAGCATTGATGAAGATGGGCACCCTGTACTTCGCATTGGATCCTCTGCATCGGAGATTGTTTTGAAGGAATACAACGACAAGATTGGGTTTTATGACGCAAGCGGCACACTGTTAGCGTACTGGAATAACAACAGCTTTGAACTGGTAGAGCTATCGAAGTTCCGCCTCGGTCCGATGTCTATCGTTGTGCAGCCGAATCAATCCATAAGTTTCGTGGGGGGGACGTGATGCCGAGTATCTACGGAAGCAAATCTAAGGGATGGCAGCTACGCCTTGACTATACAGTCAAGAGCCAGAGCATCGAAAATAACACCAGTGCGCTTGATTTAACCTTGTATGTGTATGACGGTACCGGGTACTCACAAAATGAGTCTGCGAACGAAGCGTATTACATTCTGCAAGGTACAAAAACTTGGAATCCGTACAATTATCCATCTACCGGTTGGTATAAACTGGGCGTAAAGTCTATCACTGTTACACATAGTGGCGACGGAACCGGGAAAGTCACGCTTTCCGGCGAATGGGACTGCGGCTTTGATTCGGCCTACACACCAAGGCATTTGACCGTCTCCGGTAGCGTTACACTACCAACAATTCCAAGAGCATCTTCCGTGTCTGCCACAAATGGCACAATGGGCGGTAATGTAGCAATTACCATCACACGGAAAAATTCCGCCTTTACACATAAGTTGTCCTATAACGCCGGAAGCGGGTATGTCTCTATTGCAACTGGTGTAGCCACATCTTACACGTGGGCAAGCCCTGACAGCATGATAGATGCTACCACGAATGCTTCTTCCCGCACGGTGACGATAAAATGCGAGACCTACAACGGAAGCAGCAAGATAGGTGAAAGCACGACAACCTGTGTCCTCACTGTGCCGGAATCCCTCGTTCCATCTTTAAGCGTGGTGCTTTCCGATGCCGCTGGGTATCAGCCGACATATGGATGGGTACAAAACAAGAGCCAGCTAAAAGCCGTTGCCACAACTGGCGGAGTAAGGGGAAGTACCATTGTAGGTACTGTCATGAAAATTGGCAATGAAAATGCCAATCTGAATACAGGGAATCTGCTTACAAAAAGCGGCTCTGTTGTGGTGACGGTAACTACGACAGATTCTCGTGGCAGAAACAAGACGGTTACAAACACTATTACTGTACAGCAGTATGCTGGACCGTCTATTGCAAATCTCACATACGCAAGAGGTTCCTATACAGGCGGCGTGTGGGCAGAAAACAATACCGGCGCAGACATTAAGGTGATGTTTGATCTCACCATTTCTCTGAGTAATAACACCGCCAGCATCTCTTTGAAGATCGATGATGAGAATAGGCAAACCCTTTCTGCGCAAATCTCCGGCTCAAAGGTTGTTTACATCGCCGGTGTCGGAACAGATACGACCAGAAAACTGACGGTAGTCGCCACGGACGCTTTTTCAAGCAGTTTTACCAAAGAAATGGATGTGGCGACAGTTGAAGTCCCGTTAAATATCAACTTCAACTTGCCGGGAGCGTGTTTTGGCGGGGTAGCCGAAAAAGAGAAAACGGTGCAATTCAAGTGGCCTATCTACGCCGAAAATGCCGTGGAGCTGAACGGGGAATTGATTTTATCTGATTCCGCAGCGGGAAAACTTCGGCAAGCGATGGGCATTCAAGACTACATCATTGAGCAAGGCGTAAGTGGCAACTGGACGTACTACAAGTACGCCTCCGGTTATGCAGACTTGTGGTGGCGTGGTACAGTGACGCCCACCAGCTATACTGCTGTGGGGAGCATGGTCTATACCAACATCATCAGCCTGTCTATGCCCTTTGGTGTGACCGGCAACGTAGTAGTCACGGGCAGCGTCCAAAATCTACACATGATCTGCAATACGGATTGGAGCTATGTCGGGGAAACGGTGTCGTTCCGCATGCTTCGTGCAGCGTCCATGACGCTGGGTGCTCAAACCGTATCGCTGCGGGTGACTGGCAAGTGGAAAGCATAAAACATATAAGGAGATACCGCATGACAGAAACTATCATTGTTGCACTTATCACCGGCGGCCTGTCGCTGCTGGGGGTAATCATCACCAGCAGCAAGACCACCCGTGATGTGCAGGCCAAGTTGGACACGCAGCAGGCCGTCACCGACACCAAGCTGGACGAGCTGACACGGGAAGTCCGGGAGCATAACAACTTCGCCCGGCGCGTTCCGGTGCTGGAGGAGCAGATCAAGGTCGCCAATCACAGGATAGCGGATTTGGAAAGATTATCCAACCACTAAGCATCGCAGATTTACAGTATGAGGAGGGATATATATGTATCGAGGTACGACCCCTACGCTGACATTCCAGCTACCCATCGACACGGGAAGTATCACGGTGCTGTCCATTGCCGTGGCTCAGGCCGGACAGGTTAAGATCGAAAAAACATTGCCGGATGTACATCTAGACGGGAATGTTGTCTCCTGCACGCTGACGGAAGCCGAGACCCTGTCGCTTACTGCCGGGAGAGGCATTGACGCAAAGATACAGCTCCGGGTGGGCGTGGGCGGTCAGCGCATGGCATCTCAGGTATTCGAAGTGCCTGTGGAGCGTATTCTCCGGGATGGTGCGCTATGATCGAGTTTGCGGTAACTTTTTCTCCCGGCGCTGACCTGGAGGTCGATATGGGTCAGGTGATGGAGGTGCTTGCTACCGAGGAGCGGACGGTGGAGCTGTCTATGCCCTCCGGCAATCAAGTCATCCTGCCCACCAGCAGCAAAGGCATGCGTAAGGTGACGATTCAAAAACCGGACACCCTACTGCCCGAGAACATCAAGAAGGATGTGGTGATCGGCGGCGTGACCGGAACTCTGGAGGGTGGCGGCAGCTTCAAGGCAGTGATAGAACGCACGGCTGTCAGCCCTACACTTCCGGGTGATTTGACGACCATTGGTTACAGTGCGTTTAGCGGTTGTCCCAACCTTGCATTAACCAGCCTGCCGTCTGGGGTAACAAGCATCAGTGACTATGCGTTTAATAATTGCCCCAACCTTGCATTAACCAGCTTGCCGTCTGGCATGACAAATATCGGTAGCTATGCGTTTCAAAGCTGCCCCAAACTTGCACTAACTAGTCTGCCGTCTGGAATAACACGCATCGGTTACTATGCGTTCAATGGTTGCCGCAACCTGGCAATAACTAGGCTGCCACCTGGGATAACGAACATTGGTTTCGGTGTGTTTGCTAATTGCACCGGGCTAACAAGTATTACATTCGAGGGAAACCCAAAGACCATCCACTCTTCTGCATTTAACGGGTGCTCCAACCTAACCACCATCTATGTTCCGTGGTCGCAGGGGCAAGTAGCAAATGCTCCTTGGGGTGCGAGCAAGGCCACCATCATTTACGATTATACGGAGGATTAAAAAAAAGAAAGGAGACTGTAGTGAATGTACAATACCGACTAAACCGATAAACAAAGACCTATCAACATTTTTTGTGTGCCCGATTCGGGCACGGAAAGGAGAAATTATGGAAACTTTTGGCATCGCAAGCGTGGCGGTCATCACCGTCATCACCTACCTCGTGGGGCTGGTGGGCAAAGCCAGCAGCATGAACGACAAGTGGATCCCCATCCTGTGCGGGGTCTGCGGCGGCCTGCTGGGTGCTGTCAGCTACTATCTGGCACCCATCCCGGACTTCCCGGCGGGCGACCCCATCACCGCCATTGCCGTGGGTATCGTCAGCGGTCTGGCAGCCACCGGCATCAATCAGGCTGTCAAGCAGCTGAGCAAGGGGGAGTGAGATATGGGTAAGCGCATCACTGCCGCATATCCCATCGCCAAGGCGGGCGGCATCCCCATCAACACCAGCATCCCGGCCAGCAAGGAGACCTATGACCGGCTGGGCGGGCGGGACGTGGCCTTTGTGGTGCTGCACTACACGGGCAATAATAAGGACACCGCCGAGGCCAACTGTAAGTATTTCGCAGGCGGCGACCGGGAGGCCAGCGCACACTACTTCGTGGACGAGGACAGCATCTACCAATCCGTACCGGCCTGTGACCGTGCGTGGGCGGTAGGCTCTCCTGATCCGGTACATCCTCTCTGCCGCAACACCAACAGTATCTCGATCGAGATGTGCTGCTCCGGGAACTACCATGTTTCCGAGCGCACCAAGGCCAACGCTGCGGCACTGACGGCGGAGCTGTGCAAGCTGCTGGGCATCTCCGGCGTGGACACCTACGTCCTGCGGCATTACGACGTGACCGGGAAGTCCTGCCCCCGGCAGATGGCAGGGAAGAACAATGCGGAGTGGGAGGCGTTCAAGGCCAGCGTCAAGGCGCTGCTGAACGAGCAGCCCAAACCCGCACCGACGACGAAGGAGGAGACGATCAACATGGAACTGCGTATGCTGCGCCGTGGCATGGAGGGCAATGACGTCCGGGCCGCCATGCTGCTGATGAAGGACAAGGGCTATTACCCGGATGAGATCTGGAGCGGTGACAAGCTCTTTGGCCCAAAGATGGAGGCCGGTCTGCGCCGGATGCAGGCTGACCACGACCTTGGCGTGGATGGCATCCTCGGTGCCGCCAGCTGGAATTTCCTGCTGAAATAAGGGGTAAAATAATCCACTGGAGGGCGCAGAGGACACCGCTACGCCGGCCTCACGCCCGTGCATAAACATCCGCACCTCCACGGCACACCGTGGGAAATGATAGATCAGCACAAAAGAATCCGCAAAAAACTATCCACTATGGCACCATGCCGCGCCACAGAAACAATCCGTGCGGTAGGGCTACCGGAAGACGAGGAAACCTGTGTAATTGACGTGGACATTTTTGGCCGCACCTGCGTACAGACGGCGGCAAAACTACATATCAGCGTAGATGGATTTTACAAATTGCGCCGCCGCGCATACCAAAAACTGGCGGATGCATTCGATTCCTAAAAGTAGCCGCGCCCTTTTTGGGTGCGGCTATTTTTCGTTTTTGCACACAATTGGTGTACACTGTAACTACATTATTGCAGAATCAAGGCAGAATCCGGGCAGTTTATTTGCCCGGATTTCTTTTATTATAGAGGCAAGGAGGCGGGAATATGTACGAGCGCTTAATCAAATGCGGGTTTACCGCGCAAATGGCGCAGGATATTTGCATTCTGTACGCAGACGATCCCCAGGGGCTTTTAGCGTATGTGGAAATTGCTGAAAGCCTATATAGGGGTTGCAATCATGTATAAATATTTTAATCCAAATCCCTGCGGGAAAAACGTGTCCGATTGCACTGTCCGTGCGATCTGTAAGGCCACGGGAAAGGATTGGGGCGAGGTTTATCTCCGGCTGTGCATGCGTGGCTACTTGGACGGTGATTTACCCAATGCAAACGCCTGTTGGGGCGCGTATCTGCGGTCCTTAGGCTACCGGAAATACATCATACCGGACACTTGCCCGGACTGTTACACGGTCGGCAGGTTTGCCGATGAGCACCCGCGCGGGACATATATTCTCGCCCTCTCTGGGCATGTAGTGTGCGTTCAGGACGGGATCATCTATGACAGCTGGAACAGCGAGAACGAAATCCCGCTTTATTTCTGGGACAAAGAAACGGAGGAATGAACATGGCATATCCCTATTTCAACCCCTATTATCCGCAGCCGATGCCGGACAACCTCATGCAGATGCGGCAGATGCAGCAGCCACAGATGCAGCCCATGCAGCAGCCTATGTCGCAGCCAGTGCAACAGAACCCCATCGCACAAGGCGGCGTACAGTGGGTAAGCGGCGAGCAGGAGGCAAGAGGTTATCTCATCGCGCCCAACTCTGCCGTAGCACTGTGGGATTCCACCGCCCCCACCGTTTACCTCAAGCAGGCAGACGCAAGCGGGAAACCGACGCTTAAAATTTACGACCTTGTAGAGCGCGCAGAAACGCCACGCACAGCGGCGCAGGAAAAGGGCGTGGAATTTGTCACCCGCAAAGAGTTTGACGCTCTGGCAGCGCTTGTGGGCGAAATAAAGGGCAAGAAAAAGCGCAAGGTAGAGGAGGACGAGGACGATGACTAACCCGTTCATGGCCGCGCTGGGCGGCGGGCAGGGGCCTATTGGGAACTTTGCCCAGATGGTTCAGCAGTTCAACCAGTTCAAAGCAAATTTCAAGGGCGACCCCAAAGCCGAGGTCGAAAAGCTCTTGCAGAGTGGTAGGCTAAACCAGCAGCAGCTTAATCAGCTACAGCAGATGGCGAAGCAGTTTCAAAGCCTGATGCAGTAATCATCAACATAAATCAACATCGTGGCCACGATTTGATGAATAAAAATTTTTCAAAGGAGTGATACTATGTCTCTTTCTGACGGCGGCGTTCAGGCCACTATGCCTGTTGCGCCTACCGGCATGATGAACAGCGGCTTTGGCGGCTTCGGCGGCGATGGCGCGTGGTGGATCATCATTCTTTTCCTGTTTGTGTTCTGCGGCTGGGGCGGCAACGGCTGGGGAAACAACGCCGGCAATTCCGGCGGCGTGGTCGACGGCTATGTGCTGACCTCTGATTTTGCCAATGTCGAGCGCAAGATCGACAGTGTAAATCAGGGCCTTTGCGACGGATTTTACCAGCAGGCGCAGCTTGTCAATGGCACCAACATGGCGATGGCAAACGGCTTTGCACAGGCCGAGCTTTCCCGCAGCAACCAGCAGGCGGCGCTGATGCAGCAACTCAACGCCATGCAGATGCAGGCCGCTAATTGCTGCTGCGAAAACCGTGCAGCTATCGCCCAGGTGCGCTACGACATGGCGACGCAGGCGTGCGACACGCGCAACACCGTGCAGAACGCCACGCGCGACATCATTGACGCGAACAACCAGAACAGCCGCGCCATCCTCGACTTCCTGACGCAAAGCAAGCTGTCCGACCTCCAGACCGAGAATCAGAATCTGAAGCTGGCGGCATCTCAGGCCGCGCAGAACAACTATCTGATCTCGCAGCTGCGTCCGTGCCCTTCGCCTGCCTACATTACTTGTAACCCGTGGGCAGGCAGCGGTTACGGCGGCTGCGGATGCAATCAGGGCTGCGGCTGCTGACAACTGCATAGCATAGCTTTTTGCCGACAACGGCGAAATGGTCGGCCCCGTGCCGATACTACGATAACGCGGCGGGGCAATCGCTCCGCCGCTGTATTTTTAGAAAGGAGTTTTCCATGCCTGAATACACTGCTGTTGCTGCACAGACCGTAGCGGCAAATCAGAACGTGCTTTTTACCGAGGCGCCGATCCCCTGCACAAAGGGCCTTGTGACCCATCGCGTAGGCTCTGGCCTGTTTAATCTCCGGGGTAACTGCTCCCAGTGCCGCGTCCGCTACAAGGTGGACTTTATCGGCAATATTGCCGTAAGCGCCGGCGGGACCCCCGGCCCCATCTCCGTTGCCATTGCGGTTGACGGTGAACCTCTGCCGTCCTCCGTTGCGACGGTGACGCCCACAGCGGCGGAGGCGTTTTTCAATGTGGCGGCATCCGAGTACGTTGACGTTACAAAGGGCTGCTGCGCGTCGCTGTCCATCCGCAACGTTAGTGGCGAGGACATTGACGTGAGAAACGCAAACCTTATCATTACAAGAGTTTGCTGAGAAAGGAGAATGAACAATGGGTATGAAATCTATGTATGACCTGCGCGATATGCTCTGCAAGGAGCTGGACGAGATTACCCGCAAGGGAGAACTTGGTGCGGGTGACCTCGACATCGTGCACAAGCTGACCGACACCATCAAAAACATTGACAAGATCGAGATGCTGGAGGATGACGGCTATTCCCAGCGCCGATATTCCCAGGCCGGTGACTGGGAGGCGGACATGCGCGGAACCTATGGTAAAGGCAGCTCTTATGCCCGCCGGGGCACCCATTATGTCCGCGGCCATTATTCCCGGGACGGTGCCCGGGACGATATGAAGCGCCAGTTGCAGGAGATGCTGGACAACGCCGACGACGAAAGCATCCGCAGAGCCATCCAGCGCTGCATGGACACGATCGAGGACTAAAGGGGGTGCACCCCTATGGTCGACGAGAATGAGGTCAAGCGCTGGATAGCTCGACTTGAAACAGAAGAATCGAGCTGGACAAACTATGAGAAACTGGCGGCGCTCTACATTATCCGTAACGAGCACGGCGGGGAGCAACTGCAGGCGAAAGCTCCCCCAATGCTGTATTCTGCAGAGCCTGCGCCGGCCAAGAAAATAAAACCCTCCGGCAGTGAATTTTTGAAAGCGGTCGGGAATGTAGCGCAGGATAGGGCGTGGGAAGTTATGGACGAGCTTATGGACACACTTAAAATCGTCAATGAGAAAGCTTATAACAGCGTCCTAAAAAAACTAACCTAAATCGCTACTACTAACACGTTACTAACAAAGTTAATCTTGGCGAAAATAAAAAAGTCCGGGAACCCTTGAGATTCCTGGACTTTTTTGGTGGAGACTGCTGGACTCGAACCAGTGACCTCCTGCGTGTGAAGCAGGCGCTCTAACCAGCTGAGCTAAGCCTCCAACTGTGGTGACCCGTACGGGATTCGAACCCATGTTACAGCCGTGAAAGGGCCGTGTCTTAACCACTTGACCAACGGGCCGGATAAACCCTTGAGGGGCCCCGGAGAGACGTGGTACATCTCTCCGGGCTTTGGTAGCGGCGACTGGATTTGAACCGGTGACACTGCGGGTATGAACCGCATGCTCTAGCCAACTGAGCTACGCCGCCATATCGATAAGCTCGACAAGCAAGAATAAATATAACACATGCGCCGGTGTTTGTCAACAGATATTTCCCGGAAATCCGGGAAAATCTTCACCGATCTTCGATGACGCCGCCGCCCAGCACCGTATCCCCGTCGTAGAGCACTACGGCCTGTCCGGAGGTGATGGCCCGCTGGGGCTGGCGGAAGACCACCCGCATCCGCCCCTCCGGCAGGGGTGTGACCTCCGCCTCCGCCTCCGTCTGGCTGTACCGGGTCTTGGCGGTGACGGCGACAGGCTCCGTCGGCGCCGTGCCGGAGATCCAGTTCACCCGACAGGCCGTCAGCTCCCGTGCATAGAGCTCCTCGTTGTCCCCCAGCAGGATGGTATTGTCGGCAGCGTTCTTCCGCACCACGTAGACGTGTCTCCCAGCGCTGACGCCCAGCCCTTTCCGCTGGCCGGTGGTGTAGCAGGGGAGACCCTTGTGGCGGCCCAGTACCCGGCCCTCCCGGTCCACAAAGTCACCGGGCGTCATCTCCACATGACCATACTCCCGCAGGAAGCGGCCGTAGTCCCCGTCCGGCACAAAACAGATATCCTGACTGTCCGCCTTGTCGGCGTTCAGCAGCCCCGCCTCACGGGCGCTCTCCCGGATGGCGGGCTTGTCGAACTCCCCCACCGGCAGCAGCAGGTGCGACAGCTGGTGCTGCGTCAACTGATACAGCACATAGCTCTGATCCTTCCGCCGGTCCCGGCCCCGCAGCAGCCGGTACAGCCCCGTCTCCGGATCGTAGCCCACACGGGCATAGTGGCCCGTAGCCAGATAGTCGTAGCCCAGCACCAGCGCCCGCTCCAGCAGCGCTCCGAACTTCAGGCACCGGTTGCAGTCGATGCAGGGATTGGGGGTGTGACCGGCGCAGTATTCCGCCACGAAGTGGTCCATGACGTCCCGTGCAAACCGTTCTGTCTCATTGAATACATAGAACTTCATCCCCAACCGATAGGCCACGCTGCGGGCATCGTCGGCATCGTCGGCGGAGCAGCAGGTACCCTCCACCTCGCCGCTGTACAGCTTCAGCATGGCCCCGTCGCAGGCGTAGCCCTGCTGCTGCAATAGAAGCGCCGCCGCCGAGCTGTCCACTCCGCCGGACATGGCCACCAGAACTCGTTTTTTCTCCATGCACCGTTTCCTCGTGTATCCTTTCCCGCCAAAGCGGGGATCCTAATATCATATGTGGGGCCGTCAGTCCAGATTTTTCCGGGTGAAGGCCGTATAGGGCAGCGCATCCGCCAGCCCCAGCAGCACCGGATGAAAGCCGCCGCCGTAGGCGAAGGGCGGCTCCCGCAACACCGTTTTGGTGCAGCGCCGATCCGGCAGCGACACCGTTACGGTGGTACCCTCCGGGCCGGACTGTAACAGCAGCCGCCCGCCGTGACCACGGGCAATGGCCTGACACAGGGGCAGGCCCAGCCCCAGACCCTGTGGGGGAGGCGGCATCCGCAGCTTCTCCAGATAGCCGTCGAAGAGGTGCGCCTGCTGCTCCGGGGGGATGCCCACGCCGCTGTCTGCCACCGTCAGCAGCACTTGTCCCGCTGCGGCCCGCAGCGTCACCGTGACCTCGCCGCCGGAGGGCGTGTACTTCACCGCATTGGACAGCAGATTCCACAACAGCCGCTCCAGATAGCTGGGGTGGATGGCCGCCACATGGGCCGTCAGGCTGCACCGCAGGGTCAGCCTCACCCCGGCATGGGCCACCAGCGGCTGGGCGCAGTGCATCAGTTCCGTCAGCCACGCCACCAGCTCCACATTCTTCGTCTCCAGCGGCTCTGTTTGAGAGATCAGGGGGGCGGCGGAGAGATTGTTCACCAGCCGCAGCAGCCGGTAGTAGCTCTGGCACAGGATGGCGGCGCTCTGCCCGGTGGAGCCTTCGCCCTCCGGCATCTCCTCCGGCACCAGCCGGGTCAGCGCTGTATGGATGTTGCCCATGGCCCCCCGCAGCTGCGCTGCGATCTGCGGCATGATCTGCTCCAGCAGGATCTGGCTGTCCTCTTGATGCTCCACGGCCATCGCCCCCTTCCTCTTTACCATGCCGGGAAACGGGGGGAAGTATCCCCGCCAACTTTCTCCAGCGCAGCGGCAGTGGTGAAATTCAACACATTATAGCAGGGTTCCTGTTGAAAAACAAGGCATATCCCCGGATTTGAAAAAAGAAAAAAATTTTATGAAAAAAGGCTTGATTTTTTTGCGGCAGGTGCATATAATACTAAACATACCATATGTTTGATATATTCCATCAGAGAGGAAGTTTTCGTGATGAGCATTAAAGTTGGTATCAATGGATTTGGCCGGATCGGCCGTATGGTCCTGCGCTGCAGCCTGCAGCACCCGGAGATCGAGATCGTGGGCATCAACGACCTTTGCCCTGCCGACTATCTGGCATATATGCTGAAGTACGACACCATGCACGGCCGGTTCCAGGCCGACGTGTCCTCCAGCGACAAGGGCATTATTGTCAATGGCCGCAGCATCCCCGTGTACGCCGAGCGTGACCCCGCCAACCTGCCCTGGAAGGAGATCGGCGCCGAGTACGTCATCGAGTCCACGGGCCTGTTCCTGACCAAGGAGAAGGCCGCCGGCCACATCGCCGCCGGCGCCAAGCACGTGGTGATGTCCGCCCCCTCCAAGGATGATACCCCCATGTTCGTCATGGGCGTCAATCAGGACACCTATACCTCCGACATGACCTTCGTCTCCAACGCCAGCTGCACCACCAACTGTCTGGCTCCCGTGGCCAAGGTCCTGCACGATAACTTCGGCATTGCCGACGGCCTGATGACCACCGTTCACTCCACCACCGCCACCCAGAAAACGGTGGACGGCGTGTCCGTGAAGGACTGGCGTGGCGGCCGTGCCGCCTCCGGCAATATCATCCCCAGCTCCACCGGCGCTGCCAAGGCCGTGGGCAAGGTCATTCCCAGCCTGAACGGCAAGCTCACCGGTATGTCCATGCGTGTCCCCACGCTGGATGTCTCCGTGGTGGATCTGACCGTGAATCTGGAGAAGCCTGCCACCTACGACGAGATCTGCGCCGCCATGAAGAAGGCCTCCGAGGGCGAGCTGAAGGGTATTCTGGATTATACCGACGAGGCTGTGGTCTCCTCCGACTTCCTGGGTGACACCCACACCTCTATCTTCGACGCCAAGGCCGGTATCGCCCTGACCGACACCTTTGTGAAGGTGGTCTCCTGGTATGATAACGAGATCGGCTATTCCGATAAGATCCTGTGCCTCATTGAGCATATGTACTCCGTGGATCACAAGTAATCGCATTTTCCCCTTTTCATTTGCTTTCTACCTTTACGTTTTCCTTCTTTTTGTTCCGCCAAAGAAGCCGCCGTCAGGGCGGCTTTTTTGGTGCTCATTTTTTGGAAGCTTTTTGAAGTCCTGAGAAATGCCCCGGCGTGCAGGAAAGACTTTTTTGGACACACAGAGAGCCTGCGGCTTTTGCCGCCGGCTCTCTTTCTGCACTTTCTCAATCAAATGCCGGAGCCAACGCCCGGTATTTCCCCAGCGGAGAGGCTCCGTTCCATGTGAGGTATCCACCGGTGTTGCCGGTGTCCCGCAGGGCCTTGATCTGAGCACCTACCTCCTCCGGGCCGTAGGTGTTGTAGGGCTCCCGGATGGCGTTGTAGGCCTGCACCCACGTGCGTACCGCCGCCGGAGACGCCGTCTCCAGCTGTCGCTGGGCAGCCTTCTGGCCGAAGGCATACATGGTCTCGTAGGGATGCTCCCACGGCAGCCAGTCCCCGGAGGCCCCGTAGTGATCCGGATAGGGCATGGCGCTGATGGCGTCCACCACATTGCTGATGGCGGGCCAGTACTGGCCGTAGGCGGTGACGTAGGCCTCGGCACACTCCCCGAATACGTCGGCGGAGACATACACCCCGGCGTCGTGGAGCCGGTCGCAGGCGTACATCAGGAATCGCTGCACCGCTTGGGCCTTGCTCTCGTCGTTTTCGTTGCGGTAGTCAATGGTTCCCTCCTCGAAGGCCCATGTGCCGTCGGGGAAGCGCATATAGTCGAACTGGATCTCGTCAAAGCCCATGAGTCGGGCCGCCTCCAGCCCCAGCTCCACCTTGTACTGCCACACGAACCGGCTGTACACACTGGGCCAGTACATCCCGCCGATCTGCAAAGGCTCGCCCGCCTGATCGGCAATGACGCACTCCGGGTGATCCTCCGCCAGATGGGGGTCATTGAAGGCCGTGATGCGCCCGATGACATAATATCCGGCATCCTTCAGGGTCTTGATGCCCGTCTGATATACCTCCAGCGTGTTGTAGGCACTCTCGTAGGCGGAGGGGGAGTACTGCTTCATCACCTCCGAGGGATAGGCGATGGCTCCGCCGTCCATGATGTCCACCACAAAGGCGTTGATACCGCAGGAGTCCGCCACCTCCACATATTCCGCCGCTTGGGCGATGGATTCGTTGTTGAGATACAGGGCCTTCACCTCGCCGGGCATGGGATGGCCCTGAAAGACGGCCTTTTCACGGGGGAAGTAGTCCAGCCCCGCGGCGTCGCCGCCGCCCCAACTGTCCCCTCGTTCGGCGTGGAGCTGATAGACCTCCTGATCGTACTGCGCCTTGGCGCTGGGCTCGTCCATGGTGACGTACTCCGCCCGAATGTAGCCGCCCTCCACCTGCCAGCGCCCCACGGCGCCGCTGGCGTCCATATCCTGCCAGCCGGTGACAGTCAGGGCCTCTCCCTTCTGCACCAGCCGTCCCGGCACGGCCCCCGCCTCATCCAGCAGGTTCACCGCCGTGCGGACGTAGATGGTTTTCGTGGCCACCACTTCCTTGGGATCCGTTACCAGCTGCTCACGGGGCAGATAGCCGAAGCTGTCCTCCCCCAGCACCAACCGCACCAGGCCGGGGTGGTCCTTGTCCTCGTCCTCCACCACATAGGTGACCTTCGTCCCCCGTACCGGCTGGGACAGGACGGTCCCCTCGCCGTCGGTGATGTCCGCCGTCAGCCCCTCGGCGGCCACATAGCCCTCCGCCAGCGTCAGGGGCTTTTCCGCCCACCGGCAGAAATACAGCGCCGCCCCGGCTGCACACAGCAGCACGACGCACAGGATGATCCACAGGGCGGTGTGGGGACGCTTCTGAACAGTTTCCTTGGTAGCTTGCATGGACGTACCTCCCGGATTCATTGTCTCCATTATACGGGAAGCGGCGGCGGAAAGCTACCGGAAAATACTCACTTTCGACAAATTTCATATTTCCTTAAAAAATCGCCGCCGGAGCGTGGACAGCCGGGCGGCGTGCGTGGTATACTGTACGGAGAATTTGTATGGAAAGGGAGTGGCACGGATGAAAAAAACATACCTTGGCTTGATGGGACTGTTCCTGCTGCCACAGACGGCACTGGCCGTCGATGCCGCCGCCCCGGCAAGCACCAGTGTAAGCTCGCCGCTTGCCGCCCTGTGGCGGTTGATGCTGACCCC